>ERZ724525.371-NODE-371-length-25107-cov-8.311432_pt1 | contig 25107 bp, 30 predicted proteins | sample MGYA00376058_ERZ724525 | MGnify/ENA primary metagenome ERZ724525 (study PRJEB28724, sample SAMN07190888) | wastewater metagenome | isolation source: influent of sewage treatment plant in Hong Hong | place: USA: Christiansburg, Virginia | collected 2016-03-01 ... | reverse complement strand
AAGCTGCTGGACTGTGGCGAAACCAAGGTGCAACGCTACCGCATGCGCCTTAAGGCGGCGGGTTTGCTTGATGGTGTGCCTGTGTTGCCCAATGGCAACGCCAAGCGCAAGGTGGCTGTGGATTCCCGCCTGCGCGGGAATGACGAACTACAGGCGACGTTGCCGTTGTCTGTGAACGGTGCACGTTTGTCTACCCCTTCTGTGGCGGTGTGACATGGGTGCGGCGATCTTATCCCCTGATTTTGTGCGGAATCTACACCAGCGCGTTGAACGGCAACAGCAGGTGCTGGGTGAGCTGAACAGCTTGGTGGCGGCGGTGGAGGCTGTCTCTGAGTTGGTCAGCCCCACGGGCGCACTTGAGCCTGCATTGTGCCTTGAAATGCTTGAGACACATTTTTTATTGACTGCTAAAAACCTGCTCAATGATGCAATGGGCGGATTGAAACCTTAAAAACACTGGATTCCCGCCTGCGCGGGAATGACGGCATAAATTCCTGTTGCCCCTTTAATTGGGCGACGAAATACCAACCCACTGACATGTGTCCAGTGGGTTTTTTTTCGTGCGCGCGTGAGAATGGGGGCATATCAACGGATATAGCGGATAAATAGGAGAGGTGGATATGCGAATTTCTGAGCGCGGGATTGATTTTATTAAGTCGTTTGAGGGCTTTGAGTCAGCCCCTTACACGTGCCCTGCGGGTGTGCCCACCATTGGGTATGGGACGACGGTTTACCCCAATGGTAAGCCTGTTAAATTGACGGATAACCCGATTGGCGAGGCGTTGGCGAAGTCGTTTTTGTTGGCGAGTTTGGCGAAGTATCAAGATGGTGTGAGCCGTTATGTGCGCGTGCTGTTGACCCAAGGCCAATACGATGCGTTGGTGAGCTTTGCTTACAACTGCGGCTTAACAAATTTGCAGAAGTCAACGTTGCTGAAAAAGCTCAATGCAGGGCTTTACTCGCAGGCCGCCGATGAGTTTATGAAGTGGGTATATGGCAATGGCAAAAAGTTGAAGGGCTTGGTGAATCGCCGCACGGCTGAACGTGCGCTGTTTTTAGGTGAGTCATTATGAGTACAAAACAAATGATCGTGGGCAATGACAATGTGCAGGTGGGTTACGCGATGCAGCCTGTGCCGTCGGGTGGTGGTTTAAAAAAGCCGTGGTATTTGTCTAAAGTGCTGTGGTTTAACGCGGTGGTGGCGGCGTTGGCGGCGGCTGAAATCAGTGCGCAGGCGGTGCAGCCGTATGTGCCCGGTGATGTGTATGCGTGGGGTATGGCGGTGTTGACCATTGGCAATGCGGCGTTGCGCGTGGTCACCCGAGCGCAGTTGAGCATGGGTGGTGGTGATGTTGATGCAGCGTAAAAAATTGCGCACCCACAATGGTCGCAATGGTCGGCTTGATGCCCGTGCTGGGTGTGGGGCGTGCGTTAAGCGCACGTGTCAAAACGTTAAAAGTGATCGCCCTAGCATTGAGCAGGCTGTGGCTGTTGGGCTGTTTTTGGGGGCTTTGGTGGCGTGTGTGTTGGTGGCTGCGGTGGCTGTTGTGGCTCGTGCGGGGGCGTGATGGGTGATGTGGTGGATCGTTCGGAGAACGAGCAAACGGCTTTAATGGATGCGGCGGTTGAAGCGCAACGTCAAAAAATGCAGGTGGCTCATGAGAGCTTAACACAATGCGTGGATTGTGAAGAACCCATCCCATTGGCGCGCCAAAAGGCGGTTAAGGGGTGCTTGCGTTGCATCGGGTGTCAGTATGAGGTTGAGTTATTGGGCCGTCAGGGGGTTGTATGAGCATGGAGCAGGTGTTGGCGGTGGCGTTGGGGTTGGTGGCATTTTTTGGTGGGCTGTGGGTGCGCACCGTGCAAAGCGACCTTAAGGAGGTGCGCGACAAGTTGCGCGATTATGTGCTGCGCGAGGATTTGCACCGCATGCTTGAGGGTTTAGAGGGTGCGTTGACGCGGATTGAACAAAAAATGGATGCTTTTGTCGTGCGCATCGAAGATAAATTGGATAAAAAGGCTGATAAAACATGAGTAACCAAGAGCACTTGGATGTGCACAGCCAGCTGTTGCAGGCCATGAATGCCAAGATGGACGCGGCCAATGACAAATTGGATCGCTTGGAGTCGGTGGCCGCCCAAAAGGGTGCCGTGGCGGGTGCTGTCACAGGTGGCGTGACGGGTGGCTTGGTGGCGACGGCGATTTACATCATCAAAGCAAAGTTTGGACTGTAATGGCGTACTCGCAGGACACAATCAACGCTGTGCGCCGCTCGTTTATCAACGAGCAATTGCCCATGGAAGCGGCGGCTGATAAACACGGCATCCCAGTAGCGACAGCGCGGCGTTGGAAGTCCAGCGCGGCGGCGAGTGGTGACAATTGGGACACGCTCAAGGCGGCTTATGTGATGACAGCTGGCGGGATTGAAGAGACATCGCGCCATGTGCTGATGAGCTTCATGGTTCAGCATCGCACTGTCATGGATCAATTGACGAACAATGATGGTATTTCGGCGATTGTTCGAGCGCAAGCAATAATTGGGCTGGCCGATGCCTTTAACAAAATGGTCGCGTCATCGCGTCGTGTTTTGCCTGAAATCAGCCGCATTGCCGTGGCGCTGGATGTGATTGAGCGCTTCGCGGAATGCGTGCAGAAGAACCGCCCTGATTTGCTGGAGGGGTTCTTGAGCCTGTTGGATATTTTTGGGCGAGAAGTAGAGGCAATCTATGGCAAAGGATAGCGAATTTCTCAAAGGCATTGCTGCCCTTGCCGCCGAATACCGTCGCCGCATTGAAGCGGAGTGCGATGGCTTTGACATCGACCCCGCCGCCAGCGCTGCCCGTCGCACGCGCGTCAATGACGCATTGGGCGGGTATGAGTTCTTTCTCAATACTTATTTCCCTCATTATCTGAGCAGCCCGCACAAGTCGGAGCTGCACAAATACCTGTTCGCGCGCCTACCTGCTGTGATTGCGAGCGAGGCCAGCCACAACGAGGCCATCGCTGCACCTCGTGGTGAGGCGAAATCAACAATGGTGACGCAGCTGTTTGTTATGTGGTGCGTCATTACTGGTCGCAAAAAGTATGCCGTTATCGCAATGGATTCGATTGATCAAGCCTATCCGATGCTTGAGGCGATTAAGGCGGAACTGGAATATAACCCACGGCTTAAAACGGATTTTCCTGAGGCAGTGGGTCAAGGGCGTGTTTGGCAGGCGGGTTCAATTCTGACGGCCAATGGCGCAAAGATTCAAGTCGCGGGCAGTGGCAAGAAGCTGCGCGGCTTGCGTCATGGTGCTTTGCGCCCTGATTTGTTTGTATTAGATGACGTTGAGAATGATGAGCAAGTGCGCAACCCAGACCAGCGCGACAAGACTGAGAGCTGGGTGAAAAAAACCGTGATGCCACTGGGTGGCGCGGTAAATAAATTTGATGTGATTTGGATTGGCACGGTGCTGCACCATGATTCAGCGCTCAACCGTACGTTAAACAATCCGATGTGGACGGCTGCACGCTTCAAGGCGCTGATTAAATGGCCTGACAACATGCACTTGTGGGATAAGTGGGAGGAGCTGATGCGCAATGACGGCGCGGTGGTGGCGGGCTTGTTCTACGCCGCCAACGAAGCCGCAATGCTCAGTGGCTCGGTAGTCAGTTGGGCAGCGCGCCCGCTGCTGCGCTTGATGGAAATCCGTGCACGCGACGGGCATGACACGTTTGACAGTGAATACCAAAACAACCCAACGGAGGGTGCAAATGCGATATTTGCCAATGCGATTCATTTTTGGGTGAACCGCTTGGATGAATGGGTGTTTTATGGTGCGTGCGACCCTTCAATGGGTAAACAGGGTCGCGACCCGTCTGCAATTGGCGTGGGTGGATTTAACCGATTCACAGGCGTTCTTGATGTTGTTGAGGGGCGTATTAAAAAACGTTTGCCCGATGCGATTATCGAAGAGATTATTGCATTACATCAAGAATATCGGTGCGTTCTTTGGGCTATCGAGATTGTCCAGTTTCAAGAGTTTTTGAAAATGGAGCTGGTGAAGCGAAGTGCCGCCCGCGGCTTGGCCGTCCCTGTTCGAGGGGTAAGGCCAGTTGCCGACAAGGGTTTGCGCATTGAAAGCCTCCAGCCGCACATGGCCAATGGTTTGATTCGCCTACACCCTACGCAGGTAACTTTAATTGACCAGTTTAGACATTTTCCGAAAGCAGATCATGATGATGGTCCTGACGTCATACACATGCTGTGGGCATTGGTGCAAAGCGGTGCGGGCGTGATGGAGTTTGGCAGCGCACCCGCACGGGGGCGCATGTTAGTAGCCCTTGAGGATGAAGATAGTTTGATCGACGCCCGTTCGTCTTGGTAAGCCGAGCCGCAAAACAAAGTGATGAAAGATAAAACATGATACTCGACCAACACGGTAAACCAATGGCCGCTAAGGATTTGGACGAGGCGCAAACCAGCGACCGCGCCAGTTATGGCAGTTTGCCCAAGGTGTTTGAAACGGTTAAACGTGTCACGCCCGCGACGATTGCCAATATGTTTAAGTCCGCCGAAGATGGCGACTTGGTGGCGCAGCACAACTTTTTCGCCGAAATGGAAGAAAAAGACGCGCACATTTACACGGAATTGAGCAAGCGCAAGCGCGCGGTGCAAGGCTTAGGGTGGCAGGTCATGCCGCCCGAAGATGCCGCAGCGGCTGAGAAAAAAGCGGCCGAAGCGGTGCAAAGCATGCTACTTAATTTGAACGATTTTGAGGACTTGTGTTACGACCTGCTGGATGCGATTGGCCACGGGTTCGCCAATGTGGAGTTGGCGTGGCAGCGCATCGGCGATGCGTGGCACATTAGCCAGTTCAATGCCCGCCCGCACAGCTGGTTTACGTTGGACAAAGACACGCGCTCAGTGTTCTTGCTAAAAGCGCAGGATGGCGAGCCGCAGCCCTTGCGCCCGTTTGGCTGGATGAGCCACGTGCACAAGTCCAAAACAGGCTACGTCGCCCGCGCGGGTTTGTTTCGCGTGTTGGCGTGGCCGTATATGTTCAAGCATTTTGCGGTGGGCGACTGGGCGGAGTTTTTAGAGACTTACGGCTTGCCTGTGCGCGTGGGTAAGTATCCTGTGGGTTCAACCCCTGAAGAAAAGAAAACCCTATTCAACGCGGTCATGGCCTTGGGGCGCAACGCCAGCGCGACCATGCCTGAAACCATGTCAGTGGAGTTCATGACGGCGGCGGGCAATGCGAGCAAGGCGCATGATCCATTCTTGTCCATGGCCGATTGGGCGGATAAAGCCATTTCTAAAGCGGTGTTGGGTGGCACCTTGACCACGCAAGCCGATGGTAAGACCAGCACAAACGCCTTGGGCGTGGTGCACAACGAAGTGCGCGCGGAATTGGTCAAGTCGGATGCCAAGCAATTGCAAGGCACATTGACGCGCGATTTGATTTATCCATGGCTGGTGCTCAATGGCCATAATGTGGAATACCACCGTTGCCCGCGTTTTGTTTTTGATTTGGTGGATACCGCCGATGTGACGGTGTGGGCGGATGCGCTGGGTAAGCTGGTCGATGTGGGCATGGATAAAATTCCTGTCGCTTGGGTGCATAAAGAGCTGGGTGTGCCGATGGCCGCCGAGGGTGAAGCGGTATTGCAGCGGGCAGTGCAAAAAGATGTGCAAAACACGCCAAAGAGTGCGACGCAAAAGGCCGTACACAATGCTTTACTTAAAGCCGCCCAAGGCGAAGCGCACCCATTGGATGCATTGGCTGATGCGCAGTTGCCACTGGTGGACGTATCCGCGCTCATCACGCCTGTACTGGCCGCGGTGCATGACGGGCAAAGCCCCGATGAGGTGGCGCAAGCCTTGTTGACAGCGTTTCCAAAAATGGACACAACGGAGTTGGAAGCCATATTGGCGCGGGTGTTTTTTGTGGCTGACCTGTGGGCGCGGGTGAATCCTGTCGATGGCACGGGGGTCGATGATGGCGGGGCTTGATTTATCCTTTGCCTTTAATTTGCCCCCTGAAAAAGCCCTTGAGTATTTTAGAGGCAAGGGCTATGCCATCACGGGCGATTGGCGTGAAATGGATGCGTTGGCGCACCAAAAAGCCTTCACCGTGGCGCACATGGCCAAGCTGGACATCTTGCAAGACATTCGCAATGAGGTGGACAAGTACATTGCGGGTGGCAGTATGCGCGATGCGCACAAAAACCTTCAAACCATCCTAGAAGCCAAGGGCTGGTGGGGCAAGGGTTGGGTGTTCGATGCCGACGGCGTGGGGATAGGCAAAAAAATCAACGCCCGCCGCATCAACACCATTTTGCGGCAAAATAAGCTGGTGGCGTTCGCGGCCGCGCGACACGATAAGCTCATGGCCTCGGTTGAAACACGGCCGTGGTGGCGGTACAACACGCGCTTGGACAATCGGGTGCGCCCTGGTTTCCGTGGTTTGCATGGTTTGTTGTTTCGGCATGACGATGCTTTTTGGGATGCGTTTTATCCGCCCAATGGCTGGTTTTGTCGCTGCTTTGTCACCAGCCATTCAGAGCGCGACCTTGCGCGGGAAGGTTGGCAAGACGAGCGGCGCGACAGCGCGGCGGACGACAGCTTAAACGAGTGGGAAAAACGCACACCGAAAATCGGCGGGGAGTCACGCGATCGGGTCACGACCTACACCGACCCGCGTCGCTTGGATAAAGACGGCAAGATTGTCAAGGTCACGCCCGATGTGGGTTGGAGCACGAACCCTGCCAAAGATTGGGCGCGCCCGTTCACGCCGCCACCGCTGGATGATTTGCCGCGCACGTTCAAAGGGTTGGGTGATGTGCCGCCGTTGCCCAGACCCACCAAGGTTTCGGCTGCGGATGTGTTGCCCAAAGGTTTGAGTGAGCAAGACTATGCGCGGGCGTTCTTGAGCGAGTTTGGCGCGACTTTGGATGATGGCGTGGTGTTTAAAGATGTGGTGGGTGCGCCCTTGCAGGTCAATAAGCAATTGTTTGTGGTCAAGGGCACGGGTGAGTTAAAGGCGGATAAGCAAGGGCGTGGGCAATACCTGAAGTTGTTGGCGCAGGTGATTAAAAATCCAGATGAAATATGGCTGGGCTGGCAAGACCAAGGTGGGGTGTTTGTGCTCAAGCGGCGTTACATCAAGGTGTATGGGTTTGAAACCGACGGGCGGCTGTTGTTTGGCTTGGGGGTGTTTGAGTATGGGCAAGATGGCTGGACGGGTAATACCGTGTTTCCACCTAAAGACCGCGCCAGCAAAGGAGCCCAGTTCGAATACATCAATAAGCAGCGCGATGGCTTGTTGATTTATCGGGTGGGCAATAAAAAAGCCAGTCGGTGAGTCCGCTGGCTTTGCGCTATGAACATTTTGACGCCGCGACTCACTGGCCTTGTTTTCATATACGCCACAGGTTGCCCTGTATGGGTTTATTGTAAAACAAATTGGGGAATGTTGCAATGATACGCATTGAAGTGGATATTTCAGGCTTGCGCCGCAAAATAAACAGCATTGCGGGGGGGCTGCAAGACCCCGCGCCGCTGATGGAAGATTTGTCCGGGGTGGTGTACAACCAAATCATTAAGAATTTTGAAATGCAGGGGCGGCCGCCATGGAAAAAACTCTCGCCCGTCACCTTGGCCAAAAAGAAGGGCAATCGCAAGTTGCAAGAAGGTGGTGCACGTTCTGAGGATTTGATGGGTTCGTTTGAAGCGCGGGTTGATGGCAAGACGACGGTGGTAAGCAATGCGGTGACGTATGCAAGGATTCATAATGATGGCGGCTGGGCGGGGCGTAACCGCAAGGTGTTTATTCCCGCCCGTCCGTTCATGAAGTTGCCCGTGGATGGCCGTCGTGCCTTGGCCGATGCGGTGGCGGATTACATTGAGATGTTGGCGCGCAAGTAAGGGCTGGGTGGGTTTTGGTGTGAATGGAAAAAAAAGACGCTACGGCGTCTTTTTTTGCGTTGGGGGTGCTGCGGGTTGCGCTTGGGTGTGTCAAAAGGTTTTAACGGGGGTTTAACGGTGCGTGTGAGGTGTTGTGGTGTTGTTTGTTTGTGTGTGGGGCGACCATTGGGTCGCCCTTTGCTTGTTGTACGGGCTGGGCTGCCCATCATTCGCCCCACTGACATATGTCCAGTGGGTTTAGTTTTGGTCGTCGTTCAGAATGTGGGCGTAAATGATGAAAGAGTAAAAGAACGCCGTGTGGCACACAACAACCGAACGCATGGAGAGGGTTTATGAAATGACAGTTAAGTATGCCGCACTGGCCTTTGATTTAAGTTTAGCGGCGGACAAGGCCGTGCGGTTGTTGCCGCTGGGTGGCTTTGCGGCGGTGGATGGGCGGCCTGCGCCTGATTTGCAGTGGACTTTGAGTGAGGGCGCAGCCCTGCGGATTGTCAATTACTGGAATCAAGTGCCTGAGCAAATGGTGATCGATTACGAACACCAAACGCAAAAAGCCGAGTTTAACGGTCAACCTGCACCCGCGGCGGGATGGTCGATCAGCCACGAATTGCGGGACGACGGTATTTACGTTGTCCCTAAGTGGACGGAAACAGCAGCGGGCTATATCGGCCGCAGCGAGTACAAATATATTTCCCCCGTGTTCAGTTACAGCAGCACAACGGGCGAGGTGTTGATGTTGTACATGGCCGGTTTGACCAATACGCCGGGCTTGTCGGGTTTGACTGAGCTCAAGCCCGAAATGTTGAAACGATTTTTAAACAATGAGGATGAGGACGTGGATAAAGAATTATTGAAATTGCTGGGTTTGGGTGAAGCGGCCAAGCCTGAGGAAGTCAAGGCGGCATTGACCGCTTTGCAGGCGAACTTAACGGCGGCTAACAAGGACAAAGATGATGCGTTGGCGCAGGTCGCCACTTCGACCGCTGAAAAAGAAACCGCCGTCACCGAACTGGCCACGCTCAAAGCGGCGCAGGGCGAAGGCTCAAGCGTCACGGTCGTGGCTGCGCTGCAAACACAGCTCGCGACCTTGCAGGCGCAGTTGAACGACAGCGAAGTGGCGACTTTGGTTAAAGACGGCTTGGACGATGGCCGTATTTTGCCCTCCACCAAAGCGTGGGCGGAAGATTTGGGTAAGAAAGATGTGGCCATGCTCAAGTCGTTCTTGGCCACTGCGCCGAAAGTGGCCGCCTTGACGGGGCAGCAAAGTGCAGGCATGACTCATGCGGGTGCGGGCGAAGAAGGTTTAACCGCGGATGAGTTGGCGGTGTGTAAGTCAACGGGGGTTGCGCCCAAGGATTTTGCGGCGTTGAAAAAAGAAGCTCAAGAGTAAACCGTTACAGGTTTGTTTGGGTTTCGCGGTAAAGATTGTAATTTTTTAAGGGGTATGACATGGCATTTAAGGTGATTACGGCGGCGGTTTTGTCAGCGCTGCGACTGGTGTTCAGCAAGGCGTTTAAGGATGGTTTGGGTTCTGCTCCAACCGATTGGCAAAAAGTGGCGATGGAAATGCCGTCCACGAGCGCAACGAATTTATATGGTTGGTTGACCAAGATTCCGAAAATGCGCGAATGGATTGGCGATCGTGTGTTGAACCGTTTGCGCACACAAGGGTATTCGTTGACCAATAAAAAGTTTGAAGATTCGATTGCGGTCGATCGCGTCGACATCGAAGACGACAACGTGGGCATGTACGGCAGTTTGTTTGAAGCCTTGGGTGAGGCGGCTGGTGAGCACGTAGATGAAATGGTGTTTACCGCTTTGAAAAATGGTCACGCCGAAGTTTGCCATGATGGTCAGCCGTACTTTAACGCCAACCATCCGATTTATGTGGGCGAGGAAGAAACTGCCAGTGCATTCCAAAGCAATGTCTTGTTGCCCGCTGCGGGTGAAACTGCTGGCCCTGCATGGTATCTGATGGATGCGCGTAAGAAAATCAAGCCGATTATTTATCAGAACCGTGTTCCCGCGACCTTGACTTCAATGACGAGTGAGTCGGACGAAGCGATGTTTATGCGTGACGAATTCCGCTTTGGTGTGCGTGCCCGCCGTGCGGTGGGTTACACCTACCCGCAATTGGCGATTCGTTCGACCGCGCCTTTGACTGAGGCGAATTACGAAAAAGCCAAGGTCATGCTCAAGCGCATGGAGACAGACAACCATCGCAAGTTGAACCTCAAGCCAAGTTTGTTGGTCGTGCCAACGGGCATGGAAGGTGCGGCGAAAAAGCTCATCAAGGCCGAACAGGTGAATGGCACTACCAACGTCAATCAGGACGAGGTCGAAATTTTAGCGACCGTGTTCATCGACGACTAATTGGGTGGTGTGGGGTGTGGGCGTGAGCCCGCCCTCTGTTGGTAACTAAAAGTTTTTAGGGGTATGTGATGAAAGTCAAGATTGTAAAGTCAAGCCAGCCCAACGGCCACTATTGCGCGCAACGACACTTTAGCAATGCGGGTGAAGTGCTGGCGGTGGATGCCTTAAGCGAGGCGCAGTGGCAAGAAGTGTTGAGCGATCCGTGGTTGTCGGTGGCTGATGGTGATGCCGATGCTGATACAGCGGAGGTGTTAACGGGCGAAGTCGATAACGAAGCCGCTGACGAAGCGGTGCAAGAAGCGAGTGTCGAAGTCGTGGTCGGCGAAGTTGCTGCCGATGAAGCGGAAGCGGTAGCTAAGGCGGTCGTGGCCGCTAACGCTAAAACCAGCGCTGCAAAAGCCAAGGCGAAATAATGCAACCGTACGCCACCGCCGCGCAAGCAATTGCCCGTTTAAGCCTATCGGAGGCGGTCATGTTGACCGACCGCGAGTGTACGGGTGATGTTGACCGCGACCGCTTGACCGCTGCGCTGGTCTCGGCCAGCGTGGAAATCGACAGCTATATTGGGACGCGTTACAGCATTCCCGTGATGCTTGACCCCGTGCCGTTGACCTTGGTTGAAGCGTGCATTGACATGGCGGTGTACAAGCTCTCGCGCGGTGCGGTGGTGTTGACCGAGGAGGTCAAAAGCATTTATGACCGCCATGTGCGTTGGCTCAAAGATGTGGCGGCGGGCAAGGCAAGCATTGGTGCGCCGTCGCCTGTTGCGGGTGAAACACCCGTAGAAACGGGCGATGTAGTGTTGTTTAACGCGGGTTCGCAAAGAATCTTTGCGCGTGGGGTGAGTGATGATTCTGACGGTTGAGCGTGCCTTGATTGAGCGTTTGAAGCGCGGCTTGGGGTGCAGCGTGAAAGCGGTTGAACCCTACGGTGGGCAGTTGGATGAAGCAGGGTTGTCGAACGTCGTTAACAGTATGCCCGCGTTATACGTCAGTTTTGTGGGGCACAAAAACCCAAAAAACAAAGACACCGCAGGCAAACGGTTGCACCTGCCCGCCAGCTACACCGTGTTTGTGGTCACGCGCAATGTGGCCAGTGAAGCCGCGGGACGGCACGGCACGGCGCGCGAGGTGGGCGCTTATCAGCTGATTGAGGCGGTGCGGCGTTTGTTGGTTGGCCAGCGGTTTGGCTTGGGCATTGACCGTGTACAAGCGGGTTCGGTGCAGTTGCTCGGCAATATTAAAGTGGGCAGCAATGGTTTAACCGCCTACGGCTGCGAGTTTTTGACAGGGTGGGATGAAGAGGTGTTGGGCGATGGTTTCCCACGCGCCGATGACCCTGTGATGGCTGGGCTGGAAGGTGAGCGCGCAGAAGAACCGCCTGACTTGCTGCGCATAGTGGGGCATTACGATGTGGGCGCAAATGGCTCGGTGGAAGTGGTGGACGTGGTGACGGTACAACAGCCGCCTCCTAATTGAAAGGGAAATGATGGAACAAATTAAAGTCAGGGTCGTTGGCAATGTGTCGGTGCCGCTGGATAACGGCAAAGAAATATTGCCCAGCGACGGTGTGGTGGAAGTGAACGCGACGGTGTATGTCAAGCGTCGAATTTTGGATGGCGATTTGGAGCGCGTGCAGGATGATGCGGCCGCGGGACAAGCCAATACTGTGAAAGGTAAAAAATAATGCAGTTCGATGAAATCCCCAACAGCATTCGCAAGCCCGGTTCGTACATCGAATTTAACCGCAAGCTGGCGGTGCGCAGCTTGCCGCAGAATGCCCAAAACATGATTATTGTGGCCGCCATGGCCACGGATGCGGTGGCGACGCCCTTGTTGCCTTACTTTGTGTTCAGCGACGCAGAAGCAGGGGCGTTTTTTGGCAAAGACACGCCCGCGCACTTGATGACGCGTGCAGCGATTACCGCCAACCCGTATGTGCGTCTGTCCGTCATGGGTTACAAAACCACCTTGCCCGATTATGAGGTGGCGTTGCTGGGTATCTTCGCGGGCGATTATCAAATCATCGTGATTGACAGCAACACGCAAACGCATTTAACCGTGCTGCGTGACCACGTCGATGCGGCGGGACATCCGCTGGAGCAGCGCGGCTGCATTGGCGTGACCGCAAGCACGGGCACGTTGGCCGCCACGTCTACGTTGACCACCGCCCTTAATGGCGGTCGCATGACCTGCGCGTGGGTGAAAAACACCAGCACGGATCACAAGTTGGTTGCAGCCGCGTACGCGGCGGTGATTGCCTCGGAAGAAGATCCTGCGCGCCCGTTGAACCACTTGACGTTGAAAGGTGTTGTGCCCAACGCCGTCACCGACCGCGCAGGTCGCATGGAACAGGAGGTGGCGTTGACCAAGGGCATCACGCCGTTGGAAGTGGGGCCGGGTGACAAGGTGCAGATTGTCCGTGCAGTGACCACCTACACCAAGAATGAAACAGGCGCAGAAGATGTGTCGTTGCTGGACTTGACCAGTATTCGCACCTTGGACTTTGTGCGCCAAGCGATTAAAACCCGTTGGGACTTGCGTTTTCCGCGCGAGAAAAAAACCTTGCGCACCAAAGGCAAGGTGCGCAGCGAGACTTTGGATGTGTTGTACAAGCTCGAAGAGGCGGAAATCGTTGAGAACGTTGAAGCGAATCAAGGGGGCTTGCTGGTTGAGGACAGTTTGTTTGATGTGAACCGTTTGGATGTAACCATCCCGACCGATGTGGTCAATGGATTGCATGTCTTGGCGGGTCGCATCGACATGATTTTGTAAACGGTGGATTGACCCGCCCCGCGCGGGTCGTCGCTTTTGCAATTAATTTAAGGACAGAAAATGGCAGCTGAAGAATATGTGGGCGCGATTGTGTTTGAGGTGAACTCGGAAGAGTACGAAATCACTCAACTCACAGAAGACGTCAAGGGCGATAAGAAAATCGTCAAAACCATGAACCGCAAACGCCGTGCGACGGGGTACGTGAAAATCATCCCTGAAATCACGTTGAAAGTCACGGTGCCGATTCCCGCCAAAGGTGAGCCGGATTGGTTGGCGTTGAAAGACGGCAAAATCACGATTGAACCCGTTGATGGCGGCGACCGCGTGACGTACCAAGATTGCTTTGTGCTGGACATGTCGGCGAAATACGAGGTGGATAAAGAAGCCTCGCGTGATTTAACGGTGGGTGCGTTAAACCGCATCGTTGAGAAGTAAGCGGCGCGGATAAAGAACCTTTGTGACGGCCTAAGGGCTGTTTGATAAGCCACCCATCATGTGGTGGGTGGCTTATTTTTTTGGGATGAGAAAAGATGATTAAGGCAGAAGGTCAGTTTATCCACGGTATGGGTGGTGTCAAGGAGTTTGAAGTGCATTTAATGACGGCCGATGATGCCATTGGCGCGTTGGAAGAAGCCCTTATCAATGAGGGCAGCGAGGTCACATCGTTGCGAGTGCGCCAGTATGAAATGGCGCGCATGTTAACGGTAGGCGGTCGCAGCGTGATGGTCGAGCAGGTCAAGGGGATGTTGGCGATGGATTATGACATCGCCAATACGGCGGCGGTTGACCTTGAAAAAAAGTTGCGCGAACTCGCAAGCCAAACGCCAGCGGGTTCAAAGGCGGCGGCGAGCCCAACGACGCGTTAACGCAGTTGGCACAGTTGCGCCTTACCTTGGCGCGGTTGTTGGACAGGGGTTGGGATGCGCACTGGGTGCTGGCCCAGCCCCTTTATGTTTTGGTGGCGATGTTGGAGGCGCTGGCGGATGCGGGCAGCCGTGCTGCGCCAAGCCCTGCGGCTTCTGCGGCGGAGCCGTCGAGCGCACGCAAGTTTGTGGTCAGCCCCGCCGCCCGTGCAACACGTGCAGCACGTAAGGCGCAGTAAGCCCAAGTCAAACAAGAAGTGAGTGAAAACAATGAGTAATGCAGACGTTCAAATTGTCGTGTCACTGCGCGACGCCTCATCAAGGCAGTTGTTGCAGTCCTTGGGCATGATTGATGCTGAGACGGGCAAAATTAACGCCAGCGCGGGCAAGGCGGGCAGTGCCTTGGAGCAGATGAACCGCAAGGCCATGGGCGGCGGGGCGGCGCTCAAAGGGATGTCGCACGAATTGGATGCGATGACGGGTAAGGCGCGCGTGTTGGGCGACCGTTTGAACGGTGGGTTTAAATCGGCTTTGGGGACGGCCAAGCAGATTGCGGCGACCTTGAGCCAAGGCGTGGCGGGGGCTGCACACGGCGCGGCGGTGGTGGCAGGTGCGGCCACCGCTGGGGCGATGGTCATGCGCCCGCAGGTTGATTTTGACCGTCAAGTGAGCCAAAACGCAAACGTGATGTTTGGCACGCGCGATGCGAGCGGGCAGTTGTATTCGCGGGCTGACGCGGATGCGCAAAAAACGCGTTTAACGCAACAGGTGGACGCCGCCGTGGCGGGCGGTATTGGGTCGCGTGACGATGCTTTGTTGGCGCAGAACACCTTGCTGGCCAGTGGTAAGTTTACGGGTGATGAGGGCTTGCGTCGGCTGGATGCGCTCATGCCCATGCTGATGAAAGCCTCGGCGGGTTCGGGCACAGACCCTGTGGCGATGGCGAACATGGCGGTGGCTTTTGCGAACAAGGGTTATGACGACGCTCAGATTAAAGCCGCCGTGGCCAAGGGCATGGTGTCCGACAGCATGGGTAGCTTTTCTGTTAAAAGCATGGCGAATTGGATGCCCAAGTGGTTGGCGGGTGCGGGTGACGCGCTCAAAGGTGAACATGCAGCCGATGCCTTGTTTGTGCACGCGCAAACCGTGCGTAAGAACTCAGGGACGGATGATGAGGCGGGCGTGAACATGGAAAACGTCATTGGCTTCGCAAGCTCGGACAAGGGCGATAAGACGCTGAAAAAGATCTACGGTGTTGACCGTAAGGCTGAGGTTGAAAAATACATGTATTCAGGTGATGACTTTTTGACTGCCAATGCCCGCATGTTGAATAAGGTGGTGGAGAACGATGCGCATTTTCAAGCGTTGAAGAAAAAAGCCGTGGCCGCACAAACCGATGCTGATAAAAGCCGCGTTTATGAAGAAATGGCGGGCTATACCGCTCAAGGCGTGGTGGGTGATATATACACCGACGTTCAGGCACGCAAGGCCATGATGGGCATCATGGCAGACGTGGACTCGGAGGACGTAGCAAAAAGGATGGCGGCTAGCAGGTCGGAAACTGGGCAAACCATCAATGACGTGAGTGCGCAGCGCGTTGAGGGGGATGCCAAAAGCGCGTATGACAAAACGGCGAATGCCAAAGACCGCGGCTTGACCAGTATGGTGCAGCAGTTGGGCGGCGCGATTGGCGATGCGGCGGATTGGTTTTCGGGTTTTGTGGATAAGCATCCTGTGGCGGGTGGCTCGGCGATTTTGGGTTCTACGTTGTTGGGCGGCGGCGTGTTAATGTCCGCTGCGGCAAAGATGTCGGGCGTCTTGGGCGGTTCATCCGCTGGTGCCGCGGGCGGCGTTGGAAACGCACTTGGCTGGATCGCTCAATCAAAAGGCTTGTTAAAAGGCGCAGGCGTTGTGGGCATGGCGGGGGCTGCGGCGTGGAACGCGGGCGGCAGCGTCATGGATTTGGCGGGAGACAAGGCCAGCGCGCGTGAGCGCACCGAGGCGAAGGCGAATCTGACGGGTACGGGCGTGGGTGCTGTGATTGGTGGCGCCATTGGCTCGGTCGTCCCCGTCTTGGGCACGGCTTTAGGTGCTGCGGCGGGGGCGTGGTTGGGCGGCGTGGCAGGCTCTTGGATTGGCGGCAAGATGGCCGATTCAAACCAAGCGGTCGAGGCTGATCGCACCAGTGCCATGCTTGAGCGCATTGGCGGTCAAATTGCACAGGTCAATGCGGCCAGTCAAGCCGCGCCAGCGGGGCAAGAGTTGGTGCAAGCCAATGCCCAGTTGCAGCAAGTCAACGCGCAAGTGGCGGCGTTAACCCAAGCGTCAAATAATGCGCCGCTGGAGGCGCAGTTGCAGCAGGTCAATGGCGGCTTGGCGCAATTGAATGCGAAGAATTACAGCATGACCGCGACCATCCCGGTCTATATTGATGGCGGCATGGTGTCGCAAACGGTGAATAAAATCAACACGACACAATCTTATCGGGGTGCGCGATGAGCTGGCTTGATACATTGTTGCCCGCGAGTTTTCGCGGCGTACAGGCAGAAGTCGAGCGGGTTGACGACTCGGCGGGCAATGATTTGGTTAAACACCGTTACCCGTATCGAAACGGCGCGGATGTCGAAAACTTTGGCCGCACTGAGCATGAAATACCCGTCGAGTTTGTGCTGTGGGGTGAGGATTATGAGTCGCAACTCAAAGCCTTGCTTGATGCGCTTGAGTCGTTGGACACGGGCGAGTTGGTGCACCCGATTTTCGGCAGTATGACCTGTCATGCCCAAACGTGGAAAGTGTCGCACAGTGCAGAAGAGTATGACTATTGCACCGTCTCAGTCACCTTTGTCGAGGCGGGTGCGGACATGCCGTTTTTCAACCGCAGCTTGCCGAATGCTTTGGGCGGGTTGGCGGGCTTGCAGTGTTTGACCTGCTTGGATGCGCTGTTGCTTTCATTTGAAAATTACATGGGGCTGGCCAACGCGTATTTGGATGTGGGCGGGGCTTCGGTGTCGGCCTTGCGTGGGTATTGGGAGCGCTTGGTGACGCCGTTGTTTGAACTTAAAGCAGACGCGTTGCGCGTGGGCGGTGATGTGTTTTCTTTACCTCGCATGGCTTTAAGTGATGTTTTGTCCTTGTTCGGTGCGTTGCAGGCGAGTGATGAGGGCAAGTTCATCATCACTCCACGCGCCGAATCGTCGCGAGTGGTGGATGGTACGGGCGTGGTGGTGAGCCCGCCTGAAAGTGCTTATAAACCGCTGTTCACGCGTGATGCGGTGGTGCAAGAGGTGTTTCAAATCAAGTCGCGCATTGACGACGTGTTGGCGGCGGCGGATTCAAGCGACGTGGTGCGGGCTGCGGGTGGTGCGCCCGTCAATCCGCGTGCACCCACGGTGCTGGGCGTGCGAGATGCGTTCGACACCAGCTTGGCCGTTGTTTCGGTGGTGCAGGCGGCGGCTGCTTTGGCGGAGGTATTTGAGTGGGAGTTGCTTGACCCGACGTTATCGCCCAAGCAGGTGGAGGCGGTGTTAAACAGCGTGCGTCGACCGTTAAACACGGCGGTGCAGGCGGTGCGTTTTGGTTTTGTGGGTGGCGATGGTGCGGGTGCGGCCTTGTCCGTGCATTTACAAACATTGGCGTGGCAGTTGACGGCGGCGGCGCGGGCGGTGGTGCACCGTCGCCCCGCCTTGATTCGCCATGAGGTGGTGGCCGATTGCAATTTGCACTTGCTGGCATTTAAGTTATACGGCGACTTTCGACGCGCGTATGAAATCGCCCGCTTAAACCCAAAAATTAAGAATCCAAACGTGGTGCTGGCGGGGGATGTGCTGTATGTCTACGCAGAGTAAAGTAGAGAAGCCGCAAGTTGTCACCTTGTCGGTGGCGGGTCAAGTGCATGGCGATTGGACGGGCTTGTGGGTGGACAACGACATGAAAACCCCAGCGGATGCCTTTGAGTTCACGTTGGGCTTGAAGCAAAAAAGCAAAATCCCCGCCGATGTGCGCAAGGGGGCGCGGGTTCAGGTGCGCATTGATGACGAGGTGGTGATGCAAGGTCGGCTGGATGCGCGCACGCACAAAATCAGCCGCGTGGGCGGCAACGCCGTGCATGATTTGACCTTGCGGGGGCGGGATGATGCGGCGAGCTTGCTGGATTGTTCTGCGCCGATTAAAACCACGCAAAAGCTCAATTTGATGCAAGTAGTGGAGCAAATCGTTAAGCCGTTGGGCGTGACCAAAATCAAATTCTTGGGCGACAAGCAATACACACACGACAAAATCAGCGTAGAGCCGGGCGAGTCCGCAGCCGACGTGCTGGACAAGGCGTGTGACGCCAACGGCGTGGCGTGGTGGTTCGCGCCCGATGGCACCTTGATTGTTGGTGGCCCGGATTATGACGCCCCACCCGTGGCAACCTTGCGACTCAAGTATGACGACAATTTGACCAACGTTGAGGAGGTCGAAGAGGAAGACAGCATCGAGGGCGTGTACAGTGAAGTCACTGTTTTAGGGCAGTCGCACGGCGGAAAGAAAGGCAAAGGCAGTAACCAAAAAGCCCAAGCCAGCGACCCGAATATTGATTGGTATCGCCCTAAGATCGCGGTCGATCATGATTGCCAAGATGCGGCGACGGCCAGCACGCGGGCGCGTAAATTGCTGTCCGATGGGCGGTTGGGGGGCTACACCTTACGCGTGGTGGTCAAGGGGTATTACACCGAGGGCGGCGTGCTGTGGGTCGCTGGCCAGCGGGTGGAGTGTGACTTTGAGCCGTTGGACACGCATGCTGTGTTTTTCATTATGGCGCGGCGGTTCTTTGTCAACCGTAGCAACGGCGGCAAGTACACCTTGCTCACCATTAAAGAAGACAAAATGTGGGTGCTGGATGCGAAAAAGCCCAAGAGTGAAGCCAAACGGGCGCGTAAGGTGCGTAAGTCGATTGACAAGGATTTGAAATGATGGGGGGTAAGCGTGGAACCTAAGCGGATACGCGGCATGATTGCTGAAGCTGTCAACGGCGTGCGCCAAGCGTTAAAAGGCACGGTCAATGGCAGCAACGTCAACACGGAAAATCAAACATTGACGGTCGAGGGTTTTAGCGGTGAGGCCTTGCCCGATGTTGAGTACTTTCAGCACTATGGTCACGCCAGCCGCCCGCTGGATGGCTTGCAGAACATCACCTTACCACTTGGCGGTAAGACGTCGCATGCCGTTGTGATTGCGGTGCAGGGCGACAAGGTGATGGTGGGTAAATTGCAGCCGGGCGAATCCATCCAGTACGCAGGCGGTGGTTTTATTCACAGCAAAATTGATGGCACGCACCACGTCAAGGGCAAGGTGGTGTTTGATGATGATGTGACCATCAAGGGGGAGCTGAACACCGATAAAAGCATTGTGGCCAAAGGTAATGTCAGCGACCAAGGCGGGGCGCAGTCCATGGCAGACATGCGCAGTAAATATAATGCCCACGGCCACGATGGCGACCCACCGCCCAGCCCGCAAATGTAAAGCCAAGCCAAACAACCCACTGACAGCCGTCCAGTGGGTTTTGTTTTGGCGCACGGGCACAATCGCCTTATGAAAAGTGCAGAACTCAATCCCCTCACGGGCGACTACGCCAGTGCCAACGCCGCTATCAATGATTTGATGAACTCGGTGTATGTGCGCGTGGTCACGCCGCTGGGTGGCTGGTGGGCAGACCCATCGCTGGGCATGCGCCAGTACGTGCGCGAGAAAGACGTGCAGCGGGTGCGCAGCTTAATTGTGCAAGCGTTGCGCGATGCGCTGAAGCCATTGTTGGCCGATGGTCGCGCAAAAAGTGTTGATGTGCGTGCTTTGGAAACGAATGCGCCGTTGGCGGAAACCCGCCGCATGGGTTTTGCGGTTGAGGTGGTCGATGTGTCCGACCGCCGCCGTGTGTTTGAACATTACGTACAGGTGGGCGCATGAGTTATCCGATTCCCAGTTTTGAGGCCATTCGCAACACCTACCTCATGACCTTACAAAACCTTAACCCTGATTTTGACATCAGTGTCGACAGCGACAATTACGTGCGCGCGACCGCCAACGCCAGCGTGGTTGAGGGGCTGTATATGTTCATCAACTGGGTGTTTTTGCAAATATTCCCCGACACCGCGGACGAGGAAAACTTGGTGCGCCATACGGCCGTTAAAAACTTGCGCCTGAAAGAAGCCAAGCGCGCCACGGGCACCGCCAAAGTATACGGCGAAATGGGGGCGGTGTTGCCTGCGGGTGCGCAGATTCGACTGTCAAACGGGGTGATGGTTGAGTTGGTGGGCGCGAGCGCGGTCTTGGATGTCACCCCAAAAATAGTGCCCGTGCGTGCGGTTACGGCGGGGGTGCTGGGCAATGTGGCGGGACTTAACGGCGTGTTAACGGTTTCGGCCAGCGGTTTAACGGGTGAGGTCACGGATGTGACGTTGACGGGAGGGGTTGATGTTGAAAACTATGAGGCGTTGTTGGCGCGCTTGCTTGATGTGCTGCGCAATCCACCCGCGGGCGGCAAGCCGTCGGATTTGAAACGCTGGGCGGAGTCGATTGCGGGCGTGTCCAAGGCTTATGTGTACCAGCGCTTGCGCGGCTTGGGCACAACCGATGTGTTCATCAGTTCGCCCAATGGTTTGCCCACGGCTGCGTTGTTGAATGAAGTGCGGGCGTATTTGGTCAGCATGTCGCCGTCAGGCTACAAAGACATCGCCACCCGCGCACCCGCGCCCGTGGTGGTTGATGTGGCGTTTCGGGTGGCGGGGCGCGATGATTTTCAGACCGTGATTAAGCCGCAGATTGACACCTTGGTGCGGGCGTTTTTTGCCACCTTGGAGCCGGGCGAAAAATTGGTGCGCTCGAAACTCGAATCCCTTGTGACCAGCCTGCCAAACATCAGTGATTGTGTGCTGGACGCGCCGTTGGTCAATGCTTTGGCGGATGTGAGCGGCACAACCTTGGGTTGGGTGCGCTTGGGGGATTTAACCATAGACCCGTTGGTTTGACATGAACACCGTTGATTTGCTCAAAGCCTTGTACCCGCCCGTCAGTTATGACATGAGTGCGCCATTGGTTGACGCGACGGTGCGGTCGGATGCGGCGGTGTTTGATGGTGTTTTGGGCGCGGCCATGGGCTTGTTGGATGAAATGCACCCCAACACAACCAAGTATGGCTTGGTGGATTGGGAGCGGGTGTACGGCCTGCCTGACCCGTGCTTAAAAGGCAAAGCCACCAGCTTTGACGTGCGCCGCTCGTTTTTGTTGGCGCGGTTCAATGACCGTGGCGGCATTCGCAATGAGGATGCCATTGCCCGCGTGCGCGACCTGTTGGGCATTGACGTCACGATTACAGAATTTGAGCAAGCCACTTGTGCGTCCGCGTGTGATGTGGGCTTGTATTTGCCGGATTGGCGGTATGTGTGGCGGGTCAACAGCCCAGAGGTCGCGGCGGTGTGGCGGGCATCTTGCACTGACACCTGCGTCGATCCACTGAGCTATTTTGACAATGCGGCGTTGTTGTGTGTGTTGAAAACACACGCGCCATCAGGCTCTTTGCCTTATGTTTCTTATGGAGTTTTAAATAATGCAACGAATTGACACCCCAAATGCTTTGGTTGGGCAGGATGGGAAAAAAACGTTTCACGGTGGCGACCCCTTGACGGGCGTTCCTGCGACCCATTTAAGTGATGTTTGGTGTAACGCAATACAGGAGGAGCTGGCTAATGTGATCGAGGGTTTTGGCGTGTCTTTAGACGCGTCGCGCCGTGACCAGTTGTTTGATCTTTTGCGCGCAAAATTTGATTTTGTAAAGGCGGATTCGTTGCCCGCCGATACTGATTTTAACGATGTTTTTGGCGGAGTCAACACGTATAACACGTACAAGGTGACCAGTCAAACCATTGCGAACACTCTAATAAACGCTCCTGTTTTGTTGCCTGGCCAACTACAAGTCCACGTGCTCAACGGAAATCACGTCATGCAAAAGTACACTACGATGTACACCGACCTGATCTACGCGCGGCACTGGAATCGAGGCTACATTGAGGAGATGGATCGTGATGCCGCTGACTTAGGTGATCCACGCGGTTGGGCTACGGGCTGGGTGCAGGGCGTGGTTAAGGGTGGTGGCGATCCGATCATTGTGCTGTCGTGGGGCCAGTCCAATGGCGAGGGTGTGCGTGGCGGTGGTCTTAACCCAGCAAGTCCGTTGGTTAAGACGTGGGACGCTGTGGCGGGGGCTTGGGGTGGCAGTGACATAAATGCTGCGCCGTGGACGCGCCCAGTACCTGACGGCAACGGCGGTAATAACAACATTGCGCTTGCGTTTTGCCACCGACTCGCTGAAGAAACGGGACGAAAGGTGTACTTGATACACGACGCAGTCGGCGGTCAATCCATCGACGAATGGGTCGCGAACGGGCGTGATTCAGCGCGATTTGCTGCGGCTCGCGCCAAGGTTGCGGCGGCGTTTGCCTCGCCTGAGCTCCTGGGTTGTACTCGGGTGGATTACACCATGAACGTGCAGGGTGAGGAGGACGCTTTGACCCATACGGGTGATCTATATTTGTCAAAGCTCACGCGGTGGGATGTTCAAATGCGTGCCGAGGACTGGGCGGATGGCGAGACCTTGCACTTGATCGTGGGGGCAAGCTCCCAACACGATAAATATCAAATTGCGGGGGCTCGCCGCAAATTTTGCGCGAATAACCCCATCAATCGCAAGTACGTGAGCACCAAGGGCATGTTGACTGACAATGAGGTGCTTCTTGGGTCGGGTGATCAGACTCATTTTATCGGTCCCGATTTATGGAGAATCGGCTATTACAATGCATACAGCGCGGTAGACGCGCTGAACTTGCCTTACTATCAGTCGCCGTTTTATGGACGAGCGACGGGTGTGTTTGATGGCAATGTCATCTCAGGTGTTGCGATTAGCTCGTTTGATACACTCGTGTCGTCGGGCAGCGCAACAAACACAACTCCGTTTAATGGCCCGGCGGCGCAGCATGCGTTGATGTTTGGTTATCAAGTGGCAGGCGGTAACTTTGGTAGCGTATTCGGCTATCAAAACAGTGCGGTGGGTGCGCTGTATTACGGCTGTTTTGGGCGAGATAACGTCATTTCCACAGGGAAATCGTACAGCTTCTCAGCGGGTTATCGCAGCACGATTGACGCTAACAAAGCCGCCGCGTTTGGCGAGGGGCACATTGTCAGTGATGATTGGCAGCTCGCGGTGGGGCGTTGGTCTAAGTTCCGCACAGTCAACGCTGACCCAGTTGTGTTTCAAGTCGGTGTGGGTACGTCAGCGAGTGTGGCAAAAAATGCAGTGACGTTTTTTCAATCTGGCAAAACTGAGTTGGGCGGGAACGTTTATTTTGCAGCTGATAATGCGTACTCGGTTGGAGAACCCAGCTTCCGTGCGAGTGTGATTTATGCGGGAACAGGCGCAATCAGCACATCCGACGGCACGCTCAAAACCGTGCGCGGTGCGCTGACCGATGCCGAAATCCGCGCGTGGTCTAAAGTCAACTGGTGTGTCTATCAATTCAACGACGCAATCGCAGAAAAAGGCGACACAGCACGTTTGCATGCAGGTGCAATTGCACAAGAAGTGGCGGCGGCGTTTGCGTCTGAGGGGTTAGACGTGCGCAAGTACGCATTGTTTTGTGAAGACGATATTTTTGAGACCGTTGTCGATGAAGTCGCGGTCACGCGTGAGCGTCAACAGACGCGTAAAGTCGTCAAAAGTGAGCAACGCTTAGAGGGTGCTGAGTTGATTAACGAGGAGATCGAGAGCGAAGAACTTGTTTTTGTCAAAACAGCGGTGCAAACGCGCAACGATGCGGGCGATTTGGTTGATGTGCTGGACAACGAGGGCAATGTGATGATTGTCGAATTGCCCGTGATGGAGACCTACGACGACATTGATTATGTGCACCGTCAGGTCTCGGTCGGCAAGCGCATGGGCTTGCGTTACGAGCAGTGCCTGGTTTTTGAGTGCGCGTATTTGCGTTCTAAAGTAGCGATGTTGTAAAAAAAGGACGGCGCATGTTTGATGTGCGATAACACTCAAACATGCCCGCAATGCTGTTCTAGCAGCACCTTGGCTAAGGCCGCCCCACCTGTACAGGCGGCGCGATTTTAGCATAATTGAGGTGTTTTGTAGTGCAAAAAAGATGCAAAAAGTGTAATAAATTGCTTGCGGTGGGCGTTGTGGTGGATGTGTCGATTAAATGCCCACGTTGCAAGTTTGACAATAGATTTAAGAGTGCCCCGTGCGCCAAACCTTTGATAAAGGACGGTGCACATGCGCACAATGAAAGTTTTACAAAAGCCCGTGGTGATTGAGCACCAAGGGCAGTTGGTGGGGTTTGGTAGCCCTGAGCTGTGGGTTGAAGTGATTCCCGTGTGGCTGGCGCGGGTGGTGATTAAAGCGCACCATTATTCTGGCACAGTCGTCAATAACAGTTATCTCAATTTGGGTTTGTTCAGTCACCGCGAATTGGTGGGAGTGATGCAGTGGGGCTATGCCCTGAACCCTGCGAGTGGCAAAAATGTGGTGGATGGCACGGGCAATAAAGAGTACATGGAGTTGAACCGCTTGTGGGTGCATGACAAAATGCCGCGCAACACCGCAAGCCGTGCCATGTCGTATGCCATAAAAACAATTAAACGCCTGCACCCGCAGGTGCAATGGCTGCAAACATTCGCAGATTCGCGTTGTGGCCGCTCAGGTGTGACCTATCAAGCGTGTAACTTTAAGTACGTTGGTAGCCACTTGGCGGATTTTTATGAGTTGGATGGTGGTTGGTACCACAGCATTGCAATGAATAGAACTAAGGGCGGTGTACGTGGTGCGTATCTAAGGGTAAATAAAGCCCGCGCCGTTAAACACTCTTTCCCTCAATACCGTTATGTCTTTTTTTTCAATAAGCACGCTGAAAAGCGGCTGAATTCACGTCGATTTAAGGTGCAGGCCTATCCTAAGCATGGGGTGGGTGGTGGAGATTAACGGCTTGCTTGTGTTGGTGGTTTGATAGCGGCTGTTTTGCATGGTTTTTTGCACTGTTTTTTTAAATTGGCAGTGCAAAAAAAATTGCGAAGTGGTGCAAAAAGCCGTGCGACGTTACATGGGGGTGCGTCATGATAAAAAAGAAAAATAAGGTCGAGCACAGTGTCACGTAAA
>ERZ724525.369-NODE-369-length-25121-cov-13.451688_pt1 | contig 25121 bp, 25 predicted proteins | sample MGYA00376058_ERZ724525 | MGnify/ENA primary metagenome ERZ724525 (study PRJEB28724, sample SAMN07190888) | wastewater metagenome | isolation source: influent of sewage treatment plant in Hong Hong | place: USA: Christiansburg, Virginia | collected 2016-03-01 ... | reverse complement strand
GATCTCGATCTGTTCATGCGCTGGTACAGCCAGGCCGGCACGCCGCACCTGAAGGCCGAAGGCGTGTACGACGCGGCCAGCCGTACTTACGCCCTGACCCTCACCCAGCACACCGCACCCACAGCCGGCCAGGCCGACAAGCTGCCGCTGCACATTCCGGTGGCCATCGGCCTGATCGGCCCGGACGGCGCCGACTTGCCGCTCCAGCTGGAAGGTGAAGTCCGCGACGGCAACACCACCCGCGTGCTCCAGTTGCGCAGCGAGAGCCAGACCTGGCGCTTCACCGGCATCGATGCCGAGCCGGTGCCCTCGGTGCTGCGCGGTTTCTCCGCGCCGGTGATCCTCGACATCGTCGAGGACGACGCCCGCCTGGCCTTCCGCATGGCCCACGACAGTGATTCCTTCAATCGTTGGGATGCCTCCCAGCGCTACATGGAGCGGGTTGTTCTCGGTTTGGCTGCCGCCCACGCCGCCGGCAAGCCGATGGAAGTGCCGCAGGCTTTTGGGCTGGCCTTCCGGGCGCTGCTCGTCAATGAAACCCTCGACCCGGCCTTCCTTGCCGAAACCCTGGCGCTACCGTCCGAAACCTATCTGCTCGAACGCATGCAGCCGGCCGACCCGGCGCCGCTGCGGGCCGCGCTGATCCATCTGATGCGCGAAATCGGCCACGCCATGCAGGCCGACTTCCTGAGTCGCTATCTCGATCTGGAGGTGGAGGGTGAGTACCGCTATCACCCGGCCGACGCCGGCAAGCGGGCGCTGCGCGGTCTGTGCCTGCGTTACCTGAGCGCCTGGGGCGGCCCGACGGCCATCGATCTGGCGCTCAAGCAGTTCGAGCACGCCGGCAACATGACCGAGCGTTACAGCGCCCTGGCGGCCCTGGTGCAAAGCGATGCGCCTCAGCGTTTCGACGCGCTGGCGGCTTTCCATGAGCGCTACAAGGACGACGCACTGGTGCTCGACAAGTGGTTCCAGCTGCAGGCGGGCGCCTGGCGTTGGTCCGACGCTGCTCCGGCGACGCTGGATCAGGTGCGGGCGCTGATGGACAACCCGGCCTTCAGCCTGTCCAACCCGAACAAGGTGTATGCGCTGCTGGGAGGCTACTTCCGCGCCAACGCCGCCGAGTTTCACCGACCGGACGGCGCGGGGTATGCCTTCTGGGCCGAACAGGTGATTGCCCTCAACAAGACCAACCCGCAGGTCGCCTCACGCATGGCCCGCTCGCTGGAAGGCTGGCGCAAGTTTACGCCGGCCATCCAGGCCGGGATTCGTGCTGCGTTCGAGAGGGTGTCGGCCGAGGAAGGCTTGTCGCCCGACGTGGCGGAGATCGTCGGCAAGGCGCTGGCCTGAAAGAGGCCACGCGGCACCCGGGTTCAGCCTTCGCAGGTCTGCCCGGGTTGCAGCGCTGGCACCTTGTAAACGTAAGCCGGATCGGGCGTCGTCAGCTCGCGGAGCTTGCCGGCGACTTTATCGTTGATCGACCCGGGCAGAAGCCGGGCCGAGGTCGTGCCGATCAGGTGGAATACGCCCGCCAGGCTGGTTTCAAGCACAGGTTCGAGCGGCTTGTCGAGGATCCAGCACTTGGGCACATCGGCCTTGGTTTTCAGACGGTCACCCGCCCAGGTGGCCGTTTGTGTGTCGAGGATCGCGTAGGTGACACCTTTGTGGGTGCTTTGCCCGGCTTGCGTGAGGAGCGTCGCGACCGGCTCGATGCGTCCGGCGGCTGCCGGATTCACCAACGCGTAAAACAGCGCGGCACGTTCGGCGCCCGCCGGCCCGTAAACCCGGGCTTCAGGATGCTGCTGGGCCAGTTGCACTGCGGCCTTGCTGTTGGCGGTGAAAACGGTAATCACGTTCTTTTCAAGGGCTGACAGGAAGATGCCTGGAATAATTACCAGTGCCACCGCGATGGCCAGCGTGCGGCCCCGCAGACTGGCCAGGAAGTAACCGGCCAGCAGGGCCAGGGGCGCGGTGAACATCAGCAGGTAATTGACCTGCTTGCTGAGCAGCTTGAGCGGATTGAGCGACACCGGCAGCAGGGAGAAGAACAGCAGCAGCCCGAGCCCCCACCATACGACGAAGGCGCGCCCGGGCAGGGTGTTCCGCACCGGACTCCCGCGCAGTAGCAGGTACAGCCCGGCCAGTGCCAGGTAGCCCAGCAGCCAGGAGTGATAGGCCTTGGGAAAGAGGTATTCGAAATAGTAGAACGGGCTGGTGGCCATGGCCGCCGCGTTGGCGAAGCGGGCGCTGCCGCTGGCGTAGTCGGAGGCCGCGCGGGCGGCGATCTTTAGCACATAGAGCGGATCGCCCGCGGTGCTCCAGAAGATGGCGAAGTTGGCGCCCAGCACTACGAGGAAGCCTGCCAGCATCCACATCCATTTCCAGTTCCAGCAGCGGAAAAACAGCGGAAAAGTGAGAAACAGCGCCAGGTAGATGACGGTGACTTCCTTGACCCAGAAGACGTAGCCCGCGGCCAGTCCGGCCAGCAGGAACAGGAAGGCCTTGTCCTTTTGCTGGCCGAGCCAGAACAGCAGGAAGCTGGCGGTCATGAAGAAGGCCAGCGGCGCGTCGGCCATGATGCGACCGGCGTAATGGACGTGCAGCGGCAATACGGCCAGCACCAGCCCGCCGAGGAAGGCGGCCCGAAAGCCGATCAGCTGATTGCCGACGAGCACCACCAGGGCGATCTCGCCGAGGGAGCACAGCAGCGGCCACAGGTTGGCCGCGATTTCGTTTTGCCCGAAAAGAGCCATGAACCCGGCCATCGGCAACTGGTGGCCGTAACGTATCGCACCGATGTAGCCGGAGGGCGTCCAGTCCCCCCGGAGCACCTTGGCGGCGGCGTCGATATACGTGACCTCGTCCGAGCCGTAGAAGCCCGTGTAGAAGGTGGTCCGCATGACCAGGCCGAGCACGACGATGACCAGCAGGCCCAGCCACAGGGCGGGATTGCCGGCCGCCAGGGCTGCCGCGGGTTTCATGGCTCCCCGGCTCACAGGGCCGCCATGACGTGCTGGATCACTTCGGCCTGCTGCTCTTCCAGGCCGACCCACAGGGGCAGGCGGACGAGACGTTCCGACATTTCGTTGGTGACACGCAGTTCGCCGTGGGTGCGCCCGTTGCGTTGCCCGGCGGGCGCGCTGTGCAGCGGAATATAGTGGAACACGGTGTTGATGCCGACCTTGCGCAGCTTGTCGATGAAGACCGTGCGATGTTCGAGATCGGGCAGCAGGATGTAATACATGTGCGCGTTGTGGGCGCAGTGGGCCGGCACCACGGGACGGCGCAGCTTGCCGGCCTTTTCGGCTTCGGCCAGCCATTGGTGATAGGTGTTCCAGACTGCCAGGCGCTGGCGTGTGATGCTGTCGGCTTCTTCCATCTGCGCGGCCAGGAAGGCCGCGATGATCTCGCCGGGCAGGTAGGACGAACCGATATCGACCCAGGTGTATTTGTCGACCTGGCCCCGGAAGAACTGGGAGCGGTTGGTGCCTTTTTCGCGGATGACTTCGGCACGTTCGGCGTAATGCGGCGAATTGACCAGCAGCGCACCGCCTTCGCCGGAGATGATGTTCTTCGTCTCATGGAAGGACAGGGCGCCCATCTGGCCGATGGAGCCGAGGGGACGGCCCTTGTAGTTGGCCATGACGGCCTGGGCGGCGTCCTCGATCACCAGCAAGCCGTGTTTGTTGGCAATCGCCATGATCGTGTCCATCTCGCAGCCGACACCGGCGTAATGCACGGGCACGATGGCCTTGGTGAGCTCGGTGATGGCGGCTTCGATCAGGGTTTCGTCGATGTTCAGGGTGTCGGGGCGGATGTCCACGAAGACGGGTACCGCACCCCGCAGCACGAAGGCGTTGGCCGTCGACACGAAGGTGTACGAGGGCATGATGACTTCGTCGCCCGGCTGGATGTCGGCCAGCAGCGCGGCCATTTCGAGGGCCGCCGTGCACGAGTGGGTCAGCAGGGCCTTGTTGGCGCCGGTGCGGGCTTCCAGCCAGCGCGAGCAGCGCTTGGTGAATTCACCGTCGCCGGCCAGGTGGCCGTTGGCATGCGCCTGGGCAATGTTCCAGAGTTCCTTGCCCGTCATGTAGGGCTTGTTGAAGGGAATGTTCATGTGCTCGGTCCGTTTGCCACAGGCAAAGTTGTATTCAGACGAAAAACCCAGAATTTCTGGAGCAGAAAAAGCATGACGGCGATCGACAGGACCATGACGCCCTGCACGATCTGGTGCGGGTAGCCGAGGTGGTCGACCAGCACGAAGAGCGCCGTCAGGTTGACCACGTAGCCCAGGCCGTAGCTGATGCAGTAGCGCACGAAGGCCGGGCCGTGGGTGCCGCCGTGGCGGAACGACCAGTTCTTGTTGAAGAAGAAGGTCTGCGTCACGCCGAGCGCATACAGCAGGCTCATTGTCAGCTTGGCTTCCATGCCGGCGGAGGTCATGGCCAGGTAGGCGGCGTAAAGAACGGCATTCGAGGCCAGGCCAACCGCCGCATAGCGCAGAAACTGGCCCAGCGCGTGTTGCCGGCTCACTCCGGATGTACCCAGTGAAAGGTCATCAGTGGCGCCGGAAAGCGGAAGCCGAGGCGTGCGTACAGGTTGAGCACCCGATGATTGCGGGCCACGATGGCCGTGCGCACGCGCTCGGCGCCCTCCAGGTGGGCCTGGGCGAGCATGGCCTGCCAGGCGCGCCAGCCGTAGCCCTGGCCCTGTGCCCCGGGGGCGACGGCGTTGAGATGCCAGTAGCAGGTTCCGTCGGCGAGCTGTTCCGTCACGAAGAAGGCCACCAGCAGGGGACCGTCCCGCAGCACATGCAGGCGCTGGCTGGCATGGTCGAGGCTGCTGCGCACCCAGTTCTGGTAGCGCAGGTCGCCGAGCGGGGAGGGCAGGCGCGGGTCGATGTGGAAACGCTCGTTGCCGAAGGCCGATCCGGCTGCTTCGAGGACTTCCGGCAGGTCGGCTGCCGTGGCGCGGGTAACGCTGAGGCCGTGGTCGTGGTCGACGCTGTGCGATTGCAGATTGTCGAACTCCGGCTGATAAAGCATCTCGATGAAGCGAAAGCCGATTTCCTCCAGCAACATCGACTCGCGGAGGCGCTCATGGGGCAGGCGGCAACTGACCAGCCGGCTGCCGACGGCGTCCCGGGCGTGCACGAATTGAGCGATGTCTTTGGCTGCAGCGGGGCTGTGGACCTGGATGTCGGTGATCTGCAGCACGGGGTAGCCGAAGATCACCGTGTCCCAGGGCGCTTCAGACCACGCCAGGCGCAGCGCCGGGGTGTCGATGGCGCCGCTCGTCGGCGTTGCCTGGCTGAGGCTTTCAGTGTTGCAGGACATGGTTTTTGGCCGGGGTGTCGATGATCATGGTTTCGTGGAGAAGGGCGTAGGGCGGCCGCTCCATCGAACGGAAGTGCATGCGTGCCAGGTACTCGCCGAAAACCCCCAGTGCAAAGAGCTGCACTCCCGAGAAGATGGCGATCAGCGAGGCCAGGAACGGAAAGCCGGGCACCGAGCTGCCTTCGATCAGGTAGCGGCCGATGACGTAGAACAGGACCAGCAGGCCGAGGGTGCCGAAGGCGATGCCGAGCAGGCTGGCGATCTGGAGAGGCAGCACCGAGAAACCGGTCATCATGTTGATTGCATGATTGATGAGCTTTTTCAGGCTGTAGCCGGAGTCGCCGATGGTGCGATCGTCCTGACGTACATTCACCGACGAAAAACTCGTCGTGCCCCAGGTGAGCAGAACGTCGATATTGACCGACGGGCTGCGGTAGGCCTCGAAGGCTTCGCGCAGCCGGGTGCGGAAGGCACGGAAGGCGCTGACCTTGCTCGCCGACTCGACGCCCATGGTGCCTTGCAACGCAATTTTGGTGATCCGGGAGGCCTGGTTACGGAAAAAACCGTGGGTTTCGTTCTCCGGCGAGCCATAGACAACGTCATAGCCTTCGGCCAGTTTCGACAGCAGCTTGTGGATTTCTTCGGGCGGGTTCTGCAGGTCGTCGTCGATGGTGACGATCAGCTCGCCGCGTGCGGCGCGGATGCCGCACAGCAGCGCGTTGTGCTGGCCATAGTTGCGCGCCAGCTTCATCCCCCGGACACGGGCATCCTTGCGGGCCAGATCCTGAATGATGCCCCAGGTGTTGTCCCCGCCGCAGTCCTCCACAAAGATGATCTCGAAGTCGGGTTCGACGCTCTCAAGGGCTGCGGTCAGCCGGCGGTGCAGTTCTGGCAGTGCACCTTCGGAGCGATAGCAGGGGATAACGACGGATAGGCGAACGGTCACTACGAAACCTCACAGAAACTCAAGCTGGTCGACAAGCGGCCCCGGCGGCGCACTCGACGCACGGCATTTTTCGGGGTGATTTCCATCTGGCATGGCCCGCTGGCACGCTATCGGGATGCCCTTATGATACCGAACTTTTAGCATGGATGAAGTCGCCACCACAACGCGCAAAAGTCACGGATCCGGACAAAGTCGGCCCTTTTCAGGCTCTCATGATCGCTCCTCCCGGTTGCAGGTTTGTGGCCGGAAGGTGACGAAGCCCTGCATGGACGGCGCGGTTTGTCGGCGGCACTGAAACGGCTTGGTGGTGCATTGCAGCACGAGCCTTTCATATAGGTGCGAGCGTGGGGCCACGCGCTCCGGTATCATGACGATCCCACTTTTTGCGCAGCGCGGCAATGGAACTTCTCACAGCTCTGGTCGATATCGTTTTGCACCTCGACGTGCATCTCGCGGCCCTTACCGCCCAGTACGGCACCTGGATTTACGCCATCCTGTTTTTGATCATTTTTTGTGAAACGGGGCTGGTCGTCTTCCCCTTCCTGCCGGGCGACTCCCTGCTCTTCGTGGCCGGCGCACTGGCGGCCACCGGCGGCATGGACATCTGGATGCTGTGCGGTGTGCTGCTGACCGCGGCGGTGCTCGGCGACAACGTGAATTACTGGATCGGCCACACCCTCGGCCCCAAGGTGTTCCGCTGGGAAAACTCGCGCTTCTTCAACCGCAAGGCCTTCGACAAGACCCATGCGTATTTCGAGTCCCACGGCGGCAAGACGATCATCATTGCGCGCTTTCTGCCCCTGCTGCGCACCTTCGCGCCGTTTGTCGCCGGCGTGGCGCGCATGACTTACCCGCGCTTCGTGAGCCTCGATTTTCTGGGCGGCTTCATCTGGATCTTTTCGCTCACCTGGCTGGGCTACGGTTTCGGCAATCTGCCGGAGGTGAAGAAGAACCTGTCCCTGGTGATCCTCGGCATCATCGCCATCTCGCTGCTGCCGGTGGCCATCGGCTGGCTGCGCGGGCGCCGGGCGCAGGCGGTATAAGGGTTCGGCATGAAGAATATCGTCATCCTGATTTCCGGCCGCGGCAGCAACATGGAGGCCATCGTGCGGGCGCAGATTCCCGGTGCCCGGATCGCTGCGGTGATCGCCAACCGGCCCGATGCGGCAGGCCTCGCCTTCGCTGCCGCCCACGCCATTCCGGCCATCGTTGTCGATCACAAGGCCTATCCGAGCCGGGAAGCCTTCGACGCCGCGCTGGCCGAGAGCATCGACGCACTGGCGCCCGATCTGGTCGTGCTGGCCGGCTTCATGCGCGTGCTCACCGACGGCTTCGTGGCGCGCTATGCTGGCCGCCTGCTCAACATCCATCCGAGCCTGCTGCCGTCCTTTCCCGGCCTGCACACTCACCAGCGGGCATTGGAGGCGGGCGTGCGGGTGCATGGCACGACGGTCCATTTCGTCACCCCGACCCTCGATTGCGGACCCATCGTGGTCCAGGCCGTGGTGCCGGTTCTGTCCGGTGACGACGAGACCACGCTGTCGGCCCGGGTGCTGGTGCAGGAGCACCGCATCTATCCGCAGGCCGTGCGCTGGTTCGTTGAAGACCGCCTGACCCTGACCGACACGGGCCGCGTCCAGGTTCGCGGCGAAGCGGCCGGTCCGGCTGGCTGGACGGTGCCGCCTGTCGAGCTCTGACGCACCTGTGGCCGTATTCAGCGGACGTAATCGCAGCCTTTCCGTGGCCATCGCGGTGTCCGCGGTGGTGCACCTGATCGTCCTGATGAGCCCCTCGTGGCGCCTGCCGACCGAAGACGCCAGTGTGTTGCCGCCGCTTGATGCGCGCCTGACGCCCCTGCCGAAGCCGGCCCTGCGTCAGTCGGATGAAAAGCGGGTTGTGCTGGGCGATGCCCCGCCGCCGCGCCCGCGCCCCAGGCCCCGCAAACCGTCGCGTCCGGCCGAACCGCAGGCCGCGACGGGGCCGACGGCCGACGTGGTGCCCGATCCGTCGCTTGCGAGCAGTGCGGGTGACGGCAAGGATGTTGCGCCGCCAACGGATCCGTCTGTCAGCGTCGACGCGTCGACCGGCACCGACGGCAAGGCCGGCGCGCCCGGTCTCGCCGAGTTGTGGGCGGCGTCGGGCAAGGTCCAGTACAACGTGATCCGCGGCGAGCAGAACTTCATCATCGGTCGCACCACCCATGCCTGGACTCACGACCAGACGCACTACTCGATGGAGACCGTGATCGAAACCTCCGGCCTCGTCGGCCTGCTGAAACCCTTCCGGATGGTTCAGCGCAGTGAAGGGCGTATCGGGCCGAAGGGCCTGCTGCCCGAAAAATTCACCGTCGAACGGGACGGCAAGGTAAAAGAACGGGCCGATTTCGATTGGTCCTCGGCCCAGGTCGTGCTGGTTGCCGGCGAGCGGCGGCGGGAGTTCTCCCTCGCCGAGGGCGATCAGGACGTGTTGTCGCTCATGCACCACCTGGCCCTTCAGCCGGAAGGCCCGCTGCGCGCCGAACTGCTGGTGGTGACCGGCAAGAGCGCCGTGCGCTCGGTCATCGAGAACCTCGGCATCGAGGAAATCGAAGTGCCCGCTGGCAAGGTTTCCGCCTACCATCTCGGCAGCAGCGGTCACCGGGGCGAGTTGAAGATCGATATCTGGCTCGCCCGGGATTACGCAAACCTGCCTGTTCGTCTCAAAATCACCGACAAGAACGGCGATGTGCTCGACCAGGTCGCCACCGGCGTTGACCTCGGCACACGCTCCAGGCAGTAAACTCCACCGCATTCCGCCGGGCGCGCCTGCGTCCGGCCGTTTTTTCAGTATCGGATTTCCATGACCATTACCGCCGCCCAGATCAACTCCGCCAGCCAGGCCCTCCGCTCCATCCTGCGTTTCGACTACCCCGCCGACTCGGTGCTGTCGCGCTACTTCCGCGACTTGCGTGACGAACTGGGCGCCCGTGACCGGGCCTTCGTCGCCGAGGCCGTGTATGGCGTGCTGCGCCGCAAGCGCACCCTCGAACGCATGTGCGTGCCGGAGAGCTCCACCCGCCACCTGGTTCTGGCGTGGCTGGCCCGTGTCGAAGGCACCACCCTGCGCCAGCTCGGCGACGGCCTGCATGGCCGCGATACCGATTTCTTCACCGCCGTGAAGGGCCGCGAGATGGGCGAACTCAGTCTGGCCGAGTCCGCCGACATGCCCGACTGGCTGGCCGAGCGCCTGCTCGCCACCCTCACCCCGGAGCAGGTCCTGACCCTGGCCCAGAGCCTCAATCGCCCGGCGCCGCTGGATCTGCGCGTCAATCCGCTCAAGGTCGAGCGCGATGTGCTCATCGAACAGCTGAAGGCCGAAGGCATCCATTGCGCCGCCGGCCGTTATTCGCCGCTGGCCATCCGCCTGGAGAACAAGCCGGCCCTGCAAAAGCATCCGAAGTTTCTCGATGGCAGCTTTGAAGTGCAGGACGAGGGCAGCCAGCTGCTCGGTTTCCTCATGCAGCCCAAGCGTGGCGAAATGGTGGTGGACTTCTGCGCTGGTGCCGGTGGCAAGACGCTGCTGCTTGGCGCCCTGATGCGCAACTCCGGCCGTCTGTACGCCTTTGACGTGTCGGACAAGCGCCTGTCCAAGCTCAAGCCGCGCATGGCCCGGTCCGGCCTGTCGAACATCCACCCGGTGGTCATCGCCAGCGAGAACGATCCGCGCGTCAAGCGCCTGGCCGGCAAGATCGACCGCGTGCTGGTGGATGCGCCGTGCAGCGGCCTCGGCACCCTGCGTCGAAATCCGGACATCAAGTGGCGCCAGAGCCCCGAGGCTCTGGCCGAACTGACCGTCAAGCAGGCGGCGATCCTGGCCAGCGCGGCCCGTCTGGTCAAGCCGGGCGGCCGTCTGGTCTACGCCACCTGTAGCCTGCTGCCCGAAGAAAACGAAGCCATCGTCGCCGCCTTTCTGGCCGGCAACGAAAACTTCACCCAGATCAGCGCCGAAGAAGTGCTCGCCAAACAGGGCATCGTGATTGCCTGCGGTGAGCAGTTGCGTCTGACGCCGGCGGCCCACGACACCGACGGCTTCTTTGCCGCAGTACTGGAACGCAAGGCCGGATGAACAGGCTGCGCCTGCCGCTGGCAGGCCTGGCGCTGATATTCGCGAGCGGGGCCGGGGCTGTGTATGCGCCGGAACCGTCGGTCACCATCGCCGCGCGGGGAAATGTCGAGATTGCCTTTTCCCCGCACAACGATCCGGAAGCGGCGCTGTTGCGGGTCATCGGCGAGGCGCGTGAACAGATACTCGTGCAGGCCTACCTGTTCACCAGCAAGCCCCTGCTGCGCGGCCTTGTCGAGGCCCACCGGCGCGGGGTCCGCGTCGAGGTGCTGCTGGATGCCGAGATGAACCGGCCGGCCTCGCCCAGCGTGTTGCCGGAATTGATGGCGGCGGGCATTCCCGTCGCCGTCGAGACCCGCTACAACATCGCCCACAACAAGGTGATGATCTTCGACCCGGCCTCGAGCCGCGGTGCGGTGGCGACCGGCTCCTACAATTTCACTCGCGCGGCGCGGCTCAGCAACGCCGAGAACTTGTTGATCCTGCGCGGCAATCCGGCGCTGGTGAAGATCTACCTGGAAAACTGGCAGCAGCACAGGGCCGAAGCCCGGCTCCTGCGCAGCCTCGACGAGCTGCCCGGACGGAAGAGGAAAGAAAGTGGAAGAGAATCAGATCGCGCAACTCCTGATTGATCTCTGGCAGGACAGCCAGAAGCCTGAAATGCTTTGGCAAGTGGGTGTGCTCGTCTTTTGCCTGGTCATCGCGGCGGTGATCTCCCGGCGCATCCGGCTGATGATCCACCTGCGCCGCGAGGCCAATCCTGCGCTCACCAAGGGGGGGAGCGAGGAGGGCCTGCGCCGGGTGGTCTTTCCGCTCACGGCGCTGGTCATCGTGCTGGTGGCGCGCAGCATTCTCAGTCACTGGCACCACGTCAATCTGTTCAAGCTGGCGGCTCCGCTGCTACTGGCCATGGCGGGGATCCGCCTGACCGTTCATGCCCTCAAGCGGGCCTTTCCGCAGGCCGGCTGGCTGACCACTTTCGAGAAGTTCTTTGCTACCGCGGCGTGGGTGGTGGTGGCTCTGCACATCACCGGCGTGCTGCCGACCGTCATCGATGGCCTCGAGCAGATCGGCTTCAGCATCGGCAAGGCCAAGCTCAATCTGTGGATGCTCTTGCAGGGCATCCTGACGGTGCTGGTGACGGTGCTGGTGGCCCTGTGGATCGCCGGCGCCATCGAGAGCCGGCTGATGCGCACCGAGGGCCTCGATCCCAACATGAAGCTGGTGTTCGCGCGGCTCTCGAAGGCTTTGCTGCTGGTGTTGGCGGTGACGCTCGGCCTGCCGCTGGTGGGGATCGACCTGACCGCCCTGTCGGTGTTCGGCGGGGCACTGGGCGTCGGCCTGGGTTTCGGCATGCAGAAGATCGCCGCCAACTACGTGTCGGGCTTCATCCTGCTGCTCGATCGCTCGATCCGCATGGGCAACCTGATCTCGGTGGGCAACGAGCGCGGCATCGTCAGCCAGATCACCACCCGCTACACGGTGCTCAAGGGCATGACCGGCATCGAGTCCATCGTGCCCAACGAAACCCTGGTGGGCTCGGTGGTGCAGAACGAAACCTTCACCGATCCGAAGGTACGGATCTCGCTGCCGATCCAGGTCAGCTACGCCGCCGACCTGGAGCAGGTCATGAGCATCCTCGTGCTGGCGGCCAAGACCCAGCCGCGGGTGATGGACGATCCGGAGCCCAAGGCCTTTGTCGAGGCCTTTGCCGACAGCGGCATCAACCTGCAGCTCGGCTTCTGGATCCGCGATCCGGTCGAAGGCACCCTCGGCATCCGCTCGGCGATCAATCTGGAGGTCTGGCGACGCTTCAAAGAGGAGGGGATCGAAATTCCCTTTCCACAGCGCGAGGTGCGCATCCTCAACCCGGCTCCCGGGCTGCCGATAAGCCCTGCAGGCGCAGGTGTCTCTGCTGTACCACAGTAAAACTGGCCCGGCCGTGCCAGCGCCACCTATTTGTGTGCACTCCCCGGTTTGATGGGGGCGCTCTCGACTAGAATCCGCGCACTATTCCATGAAGGACGCTAGGCCTGATGTTTTCCGGACTGCTTGATCTGCCGTGGTGGGGCTATGTCCTCACCACCCTCGCGATGACTCACGTGACCATCGCCTCCGTTACCATTTTCCTGCATCGCCACCAGGCACACCGGGCACTCGACCTGCACGCGCTGCCGTCGCTGTTCTTCCGGTTCTGGCTGTGGCTGACCACCGGCATGGTCACCAAGGAATGGGCAGCCATCCACCGCAAGCACCACGCCAAGTGCGAGACCCCCGAAGATCCCCATAGTCCACAGATATTCGGCATCAACAAGGTCTTGTGGACCGGTGTGCTCCTGTACGTGAAGGAGGCCAAGAATCGCGAAACCATCCAGCGCTATGGCCACGGCACGCCGGACGACTGGATCGAGCGCAATATCCTGTCGGCTTTCCCCAAGTTCGGCATCGTCATCATGCTGGCGGCCGACCTGCTGCTCTTCGGCATCTGGCCGGGCGTGCTGATCTGGGTCGTGCAGATTGCCTGGATTCCCTTCTGGGCGGCTGGCGTCATCAACGGCCTGGGGCATTTCTGGGGCTATCGCAATTACAACTGCGCCGACGCCTCCACCAACCTGTTTCCGTGGGGCATCCTGATCGGCGGCGAGGAGCTGCACAACAATCACCACTCCTTCGCCACCTCGGCCAAGCTGTCGGCGCAGTGGTACGAGTTCGACATCGGCTGGATGTACATCCGGATCCTCGAAATCCTCGGCCTCGCCCGGGTCAAGAAAACCATTCCGACGCCCAAGTTCGGCGCCGCCAAGGCCCATGCCGATTTCGATACGCTGCAGGCCGTCATTACCTGCCGCTACGACGTGATGACCCGCTACGTGCAGTCCCTCAAGGCGATCGCCCAGGAAGAGTTCGCGGCCCTCAAGGCCCAGTCCGGCGACAAGCCCAGCGTCAAGGAGTTGCGTCGCTGGCTGGCGGCCGAGGACAGCGAACTGTGCGCCGAGGAAAAGCGGCGCCTGGCTTCGCTCCTCCAGGCCAACAAGCGTCTTGAGACCGTGGTTACCATGCGCCAGGAACTCACCGCCCTGTGGGCCCGCTCCACGGCCAGCCGCGAGCAGCTCCTGCAGCAGTTGCAGGACTGGATTACCCGCGCCGAGAAGAGTGGCATCCAGCAGCTGGAGGATTTCTCCCTGCGTCTGCGGCGCTACGCGGTCTGAGTCCCGTTTTACGACCTGCCCTGCAAACCCGCCCGCCAGGCGGGTTTGTCGCTTCTGGAGCTGTCCTGTGAGCAAACTGATCCTGTTCAACAAACCTTTTGGTGTGCTGTGCCAGTTCACTGGCGAGGCCGGCAAGCAGACTCTTGCCGAATTCATCCCGGTGCCAGGTGTTTACGCCGCCGGCCGCCTCGATGCGGACAGCGAGGGCCTGCTGGTGCTGACCGATGATGGCCTGCTGCAGAAGCGCATTGCCGACCCGCAGCACAAGCTGCCCAAGACTTACGTGGTGCAGGTTGAGGGCAGTGCCGACGACGCGGCCCTGGCCCGTTTGCGGGCGGGGGGCCTCGACCTGGGGGATTTCGTTACCAAGCCTTGCGAAGCGCGTCTGATCGACGAGCCGGCCTGGCTGTGGCCGCGCCATCCGCCGATTCGTGAGCGCAAGTCGATTCCCACCAGTTGGGTCGAGATCGTGCTGCGCGAGGGCAAGAACCGCCAGGTGCGGCGGATGACCGCCAAGGTGGGTTTTCCGACCCTGCGGCTGATTCGTGCGCAGATTGGCGAGTGGACGCTGGAAGGCTTGTCGCCCGGCAACTGGCAGGAAACGTCGGCGCCGACAAGCAAGCCGCTCTCCCGCGGTGGACGCAATTCGTGTTAACGTCGCCCGGGTTTTCCTTCTGTCGATGCTTTCCCTCATGGCCCTGACTTTCTCTTCCCCGTTCCTTCGTGTCGTCTGTGCCGGCGTGCTGGCCGTGGCTGCCGTTCCGGTGCTCGCCGACAGCCCGATGCCGCTGACCGAACTGAGCATCGGCATGTACCGCATCGAAGCGGAAGTCGCCGCTACCCAGGAAAATCGCATGGTCGGGCTGATGCAGCGTCGCAGCATGCCGGCGAACCACGGCATGCTCTTCGTGTTCACCGAACAGCAACGTCACTGCATGTGGATGAGGAACACCCTGCTGCCCCTGTCGGTGGCCTTCCTGGACGAGCAGGGACGCATCCTTAACGTGGAGGACATGCAGCCCCAGACGGAAGACAACCACTGTGCTGCCAAGCCGGCGCGTTTTGCGCTGGAGATGAACCTGGGCTGGTTCAAGCAAAAGGGGCTGGCGGCGGGGACGAAGATCAACGGTGTGGAACGCCTGGCCGCTCAGGCCAGGTAGTGCCCGTGGGTCGGACTGAAGTCCGACCCACGGAATATAAAACGGCGCCGCGAGGCGCCGTTTCTCGTTGCTGCAGAGATCGCTCAGGCGGTCAGTTCGAGCAGCTTGCCGAAGGCTGTGGCGAACTGGGCGAGGCCGTCCTGCTGCAGGCGTTCGCCAAGCACGTCCATGTCGAGCCCGAGACGGGCCAGTGCGGCGATGTGGGCGGCGTCGGCTTCGACATCTTCGACAATGCGATTTTCCGTGACATCACCGTGGTCGGCGAAGGCGGCGAGGGTGGCATCCGGCAGGGTGTTGACCGTTTCCGGCCCGATCAGCGGCTCGACGTACATCAGGTCGAAGTAGGCCGGGTTCTTGGTGCCGGTACTGGCCCACAGCATGCTCTGCGGGCGTGCGCCCTTTTCGGCCAGCGGTGCGAAGCCGGCGCCGTGGAAGCGCGCCAGGTAGCGCTGGTAGGCTTGACGGGCGAGGGCCACGCCGGCGATGCCGCGCATGTCGAGGGCTTCCTCGGTGCCGATTTCTTCGAGCTGCTTGTCGATCAGGGTATCCCAGCGGGACAGGAAGACGCTGGCCACCGAGCGCACCTTCGACAGGTTGCCACCGGCCGCGGCCAGCTTTTCGAGGCCGCGCTGGTAGGCGCCGGCCACCGCATCCACGTGGGCGAGGGAGAACATCAGCGTGACGTTGATGCTGAGGCCTTCGCCGGTGAGGGTTTCGATGGCGCGTACGCCGGCGGCGGTGGCGGGGATCTTCACCAGCAGGTTGTCGCGGGCCACGGCCGCAGAGAGGCGACGGGCGGCCGCAACGGTGCCGGCTTCGTCGTCGGACAGGGCCGGCGACACTTCCAGGCTCACGTAGCCGGCGTCGCCCTGGCTGGTGTCAAATACCGGGCGGATCACGTCGCAGGCACGCTGCACGTCCTCGATCACCAGGCGCTCGTAGCGCTGCTCGGCCGTCAGGTTTTCGGCGCGCATGGCGTCGAGGGCCGGGCGGTAGTCCTGCCCCTCGGCGATGGCCTTGTGGAAGATCGCCGGGTTGGTGGTGACGCCGGCGACGCCGTTGTCGATGTGGCGGGCGAGCTGACCTTCGTTGAGCAGGGAGCGGGACAGGTTGTCGAGCCAGATTTGCTGGCCGGCGGCACGGGCGGCTTGGATCGGATTCATGGAGGCGGGCTTCGGCGTGACGGTGAGTGGGAATGATGTCGCCATTCTGGCGGAATCGGTGGGCAGATGAAAGGGATGGTGCTCAGCGCGGCGGCCAGTGGATTTCGAACTGGCCAGCCCGGCCGGTGGGACGTGCGGCACCGCCGGCAATGGCGGGCAGGCGGCCGAGAAAGGTCGGCTCGCCGCTGATGGTGCCGTCGAAGCGTGGCGTCTGGCCGTAGGGGGCTTCGCCCTGACCATTGACGATGACTTCGCCGGTCAGGGTGTGCACGCTGTAGCGAAGGTGGCCGGCCTGGGCGCTGAGGCGGATGTCGTAGTCGCCGAACTGGCGCCCCGGAAACAGGGCGCTGCGCGCGCCGCGCCACAGCAGGCGGGCTTCGCCGCTGCACTTGCCGTCGGGCGGGCAGTGCCAGCGGGGCGATTCGATGGTCAGGTCACCCTGCCAGCCGGCCCGCGCCACCGGGTGCGGAATGGGTGAAAGGGCGGTGTTGGCCGGGGCGTGGAGGGAAAACTGCGAGACGCTCAGGCCCTGGATGCCGGCCTCCACCGTACCGACCGGGGTGCCGCTGCTGGAGAAATGCCAGGCCACCGCCAGGTGCCTGAGGGCTGCGGCGTCGAAATCCCAGGCCAGCGGCAGCCACGGGCTCAGGCTGCGTCCGCCGGCATCCCGGCTGGCCAGTACGCCACGGCCATGCCACAGGCTGCCTTCGGCCTGCTGCAGGCGCAGGGCGTCGCTGGTGAAGTGGGCGACAAGGCCGTCAAGGAGGCTGGCTGGCGCCTTGGCGATCAGCAGTGCGAGGGTCAGGCACAGAAAGAGCAGGAGCTTCTTCAGCATGGCGGTTCAGGGGGCCGCGGGAAGGGCCAGAACGGCGTCGATGCTGGCCTGCACGCCTTGTTGCTGCAGCTCCATGCGCAGCACGCGCAGGCCCTGATCGTGCTGGACGGCGGCGAGCCAGGCGATGAGATCGTCGAAGCCGGCCTGACCCTTTACGTGCAGACCTTCGCCGCCGCTCTGGATGCTGAGCGCCAGCCCCCGGCTTTTGGCGCTGGCCTGGGCCATGTCGAGGAGGGCGGTGGCGGCCGGGCGCTGGGGCGCCGGTTGGGCGCGCAGACGGGTGATTTCGGTGGCCGATTCCTGCACTTGCTCAAGTTGGGCTTCGGCCCGCGGCACGGCACGGCCGAGGCGGATGCGTTCGTTGCGGCTCCAGTCGAGGGTGGTGAGCACGATGCCGATACCGACGACGGTGGCGGCCATCAGCACCAGTCGGCGTTCGCGCGGGCTGATGGCCTGCCAGGACTGCACCAGACGGGCGAGGGGGGACTGGCCGGTGACGGTTTGGGCGGTGCTCATTGCAGATTCTCCTGACGCAGGAGGAGGTGGGTGGTGGTGCCGTCCTGACGCAGGTTGGCGAGCAGGCCGCGACTGCTCAGCAGGCCGACGATGGCTTCGGCGCGGGTGGCGGCGGGGCCGCTGAGGGTCAGGTCGAGGCGACCGTCTTCGTAGCGCAGGGCGACGATGCCGCTGGCCGCGTCGGTGCCGAGGGCCTCGGCGGCCTGGGCCATCAGGGCGAGGGCGTCGTCGTCGCGCAGGAGGCCATGGCGGGCCCGTTCGAGGTTGAGCTGCTGGCGCATCTGGGCTGCCGGGGCAACCACCGGTGCGTTGGGGAAACTGCTGCGATAGACCCGTTCGATACGTTCGCCGACGCTGCCGAGGTGCTGCTTGAGCCACACCACTTCGCCGACATTGACGAGCAGCCAGACGGCCAGCGCACTACCGCCGAGGATGAGCGCCGGACGCAGGTTGCCGATCCAGGAACTGCCGCGGGTGCGATCGGCAAACTCGCCCTGCAGCAGGTTGGCGGCCTTGCGGTCGGCGCCCTGCCACCACAGGTAGGGGCTGCCGGCTTGCACGGGCGTGCCGGTTTCGCTGTGCAGGATGGCCAGATCGGGGGCTGGCGTGCCGGGAGCGCTGTGTACTTCGATGTGGGCCGGTGCCGTGTTGGCGGCACGCGAGGTGGCGGCCTGCTGGGCCAGCAGCGGGATGAGGATGTCGTTGTCGAGGACCAGGCCGCTGTTCGGTCCGCTGCGCAGGATGGCGCCGCCAGCTGACAGGCTGAGCTGCCAGGCGTCGGGGCCGGCTGGCGCCGTCTGCACTTCGGCCACCACGCGGCGGGGCGGGCGGCCGATGGCGGTGAGCTGGGCGATCAGGTTGCGCAGACGGTCACGGGCGATGATCAGCACGCCAGCCAGGTCGCGCTCGCCGTCATCGGCCGGACGGCGGTGGCTGACGGTCAGGTGCTGGGTGTCCGGGTCCTTGAGCAGCCGGTCTTCGAGGGCGTAGGCCAGGAGGCGCGGCAGGTCGCGGCGGGCGCTGCGTGGCAGCGGGACTTCGAGCCACAGGCACTGGGGGCCGGTGAGGACGACTTCGCACTCGGCGGCGGCCGGCCAGTGGCGAGGCTCGGAATGGCCTTCTTCAATGCGTTGGTCGTCAGGCCCGAGGAGCACCCACGGGCAGTCTGGCCGGGTTGGCCATTGTTCGTCGATGGCGAGGAGGAGGCGGGTCATAACAGTTTCTGCCAAACGATGGTGGGCCAGTTCTGGCTGCGGTCCAGCAGCACTTCCATGCGCACCATGGACACGCCGAAGCGGGCCCGCCCGGTAGCCAGGAAGTAGGTGCTGGTGGTGGCCAGAGTGGTGGTGTCGGGGGCGACGTCGGAAGCGGGCAGGCGGGCGCTGAAATCGGCCACGTCCTTGAACCAGGCCCGGTTGCGCTGAACGATCAGGACTCGGGCGGCGTCGAGGGTGAGGCCGGCCACGGCGGCGGCGAGCACTTCGGCGGGGGCGGTGTTGACGTTGACCCGGGTGCTGGCAGTGCCGACCGGCAGGGTGGAGACGAAGGGGCTCAGGCGGGCGACCAGGTCGGGGCTGAAGCCGCGTACCTGGGTCAGTTCGGAAACGGCCACGAGGGGGCCGTTGGCGGGTCGGCGGGCCGGCGTCTGGGCGCCGTACCAGGACGATTCGGCCCCCCCTGGCAGGCGCGGCGTGTCATTGGTGTCGAGCCAGTCGAGCAGCGCTGCGCTGAGGTTGAGGGCCTCCGCTTCACCGATGCCGACCAGGCTGAGGAGGCGGCGGAACTGTTCGAGTTCCAGCAGGTTGGGGCCGTCGGGCTGCACCAGGTTGTTGAGGTTGATGCGCCCGGAAAGATCCTGCAGTTCGCCGCTGACTTCGCCTTCTTCCACCGGGGTCGGTGGCACCTTGACAGCCCACGCTTCGCCCAGATGATCGACCTGGGTGGTGCGGGCGTCCTCGGCCAGCACGTTGCGGGCCCAGTCCACGGCGCCGCGGGCCAGTTGGCGGGCCTGGGCCTGGTCGTGGCGGCCGATGATCTGGTCCATCGCCACGCCGAGATCACCGACGGCCGCGGCGGCGAGGCCGGCGACGAGGGTGACCGTGAGCAGGGCGAGGATCACCGCCGCGCCTTTCTGGCGGCGCGATGGAGGGGCGTGGGACGGGCGTCGGGGCTGCATCAGCGGAGGGAAATCATGCGCGTGATGGTGCCTGTGTCGGGCAGGTCGATTTCGAGGATCACTGCGTCGGGCAGGGCGTTGCGGCGGTCGGATGGAGGCCAGGCGTCGAGGCGGATGTTCTTTTGCAGGAAGCGCCAGCGCAGGTCGCGGACGTTGTCGAGCAGCGGTTCGGCGGTGGGCTGGCCGATGGCGTCGCGGCCGCTCCAGCGCAGCCATTCGAGATGGCCGTCGACAAGGCGGAAGCCGACTCGGCGTACCCCGCGGGTGTCGTCGAGGCGCAGGAACTGGAATTCCGGGCCCCCCCCGCTGGCGGCCCGTCCGAGGATCATCGCCGGGGCGGTGTTTGTGGTCGGTGTGTCTGTGGTGCGCTGGTCGGCGGGGGAGACCGCCTGCAGCAGGTCGGTGTCGATGCGCTGCAGGGTGCGGCCGATGGCGCGCCAGCGCACGAAGTTCTCTTCGAGGCGGGCGCGGCTGGTGCTGATTTCGGCCAGGGCGCGGTAGGACAGCACGCCGAGGATGGCGAAAATGGTCAGGGCGACCATCAGCTCGATGAGGGTCAGGCCGCGCTGGCGTGTGCTGGGGCGGGTCATTGCAGCGGCCGGGCCACGTAGCCGCTGAGGCGGGCGATGGCGTGTGCGTCCGAGGCCTCGCTGTAGACGCTCACGTCCACCCGGCGGAACAGCGGGTTGGCGGTGCTCTTGACCTCCTCGCGCCAGCGGTAGGTGCGCCCAGCCTGGTCGGCGCTGCCTTCGCTGGTGCCGGGAGCGGGCCAGGCCTGGGTGGCGCGCAGTTCGGCCAGGCGGTTTTCAGCGACCCAGTCGCCGATCAGGCGCTCGCGCAGTTCGGCGGACGACTGGGCGGTGACGCCCATGGCGCGAAAGGCGGCGCTCAGGGCGATGGCCAGGATGGCCAGGGCGACGAGGGTTTCCAGCAGCGTGAAGCCGCGCGCCCGGCGCATCATGAAGAGATGCGCCCCGGCATGTCGAGGATGACCTCGCCATTGGCCTTGCCGCGCAGGCGTGCTTCGCCGGTGGGGGTGGCGACGCGCAGTTCGTATTCGGGGGTCTGGCTGCCGAATTGCAGGCGCGGGCTGGTGGCTTCGATCTGGCCGTCGAGGCGCAGGCCGGCCCACGACAGGCCGCCGGGCAGGGTGCGTTCGGTGAACACCGGCGGATCGTTGAGGGGCCGCCAGTTGTCGTCCGGATCGAGGGCCGAGAAGCGGTAGCCGTCGGGCAGGAATTCGATGGCGATCGGTCGGCCACGCACGATGGCCCGGTCGGCGGTGGCTTCGAGGACCAGACGCAGGCGCTTGAGGGCCTGGTCGGCATCCCGGCCGCGCAGGCTGTCGAGGCCGATGCTGATGCCGGTGGCCATCACGCCCATGATCACCAGCACCACCATGATTTCGATCAGGGTGAAGCCGGCGTTGCGGTGGGCGGGATGGCGGGGCCGAAGCATTGAGGCTCAGAGGCTCCAGGAGCCGATGTCGGCGTCGAAGCCTTCTCCGCCGGAGACGCTGTCGGCGCCGAAGCTCATCACGTCCACTTCGCCCTTGAGGCCGGGGATCACGTACTGGTAGGGCTTGCCCCACGGGTCCATGGGCAGCTTGTCGAGGTAGGACTTCCAGTTGTCGGGCACCGGCGCGGCGGTGGGCTTGGTGACGAGAGCCTGCAGGCCCTGCTCGGCGCTGGGGTAGCGGCGGTTGTCGAGCTTGTAGAGCTTGAGCGCCTGCATGACGGCGGAGATGTCCTGCTTGGCGGCGACGACCCGCGCTTCGTCCGGGCGGCTCATGACCTTGGGCACCACCAGGGCGGCGAGTACGCCGAGGATGACGATCACGACCATCACTTCGATCAGGGTGAAGCCGCGGCTGCGGCGAGGTGTGTTACGCATGGTTCTTCCTTATTTCATCAGGGTGTTCATGTCGATGATCGGCTGCATCACGGCCATCACGATGAGCAGCACGAAGCCGCCCATGGCGAGGAGCAGGATGGGTTCGAGCAGCGCGGTGAGCGTGGCGGTGCGGTTTTCGAGTTCGGCCTGCTGGAGCTTGGCGGCCCGATCGAGGAGTTCGTCGATGCGCCCGGTGGCTTCGCCGTTGGCCAGCATGTGGATCAACAGCGGTGGAAACTGGCGGCTGGCGCCGAGGGCCTTGGACAGCGGTTGGCCTTCGCGGACGCGTTCGGCAGCGATGCCTACCGCGTCGGCCAGAGGCAGGCGGCTGATGACCTGGCGGCCGGCGTCGAGGGCGGCGAGCAGGGGCACGCCGCTGCCGGCGAGGATGGACAGGGTGCTGGCGAAACGGGTGGCGTCGAGGGTGCGCAGATGCCGGCCGAGGAAGGGCAGGCCGAGCAGCCAGGCGTCCCAGCGGCGCTTGACGTGGATGTCGCGCAGGGCGGCGCGGGCAGTGAAGACGGCGCCAATGAGGAGCAGCGCAGCCAGCCAGCCCCATTCGCGCAGCAGGGCACTGACGACGATCAGCGCGCGGGTGAGGAAGGGCAGGGTCTGCTTGCCCTGCTGGAAGACCGAGATGACTTGCGGTACCACGTAGGTCATCAGGCCGACGATGACCATCAGCGCGACGCTGGCGACGATGGCCGGGTAGAGCAGGGCCTGCAGGGTCTTGGTGCGCAGGGCGTGGCTGCGGTCGAGGTAGTCGGCCAGCTGGTTCATGACCTTGGCCAGCTCGCCGGATTTTTCACCGGCCGCCACCGAGGCCCGGTACAGCGTCGAGAAGGCCTGCGGGTAACGGTCGAGGGCTGCGCGCAGGCTGTAGCCGGCGAGGATCTCGGAGCGCACGCCGGCCAGCAACTGGCGGGTGGCTTCGGTTTCGGCCTGCTCGATGAGGGCGGCGAGGGCCTGCTCGACGGTCAGGCCGGAGGCCAGCAGGGTGGCCCACTGGCGGGTTAGCAGGGTGAGATCGGCGTCGCGCAGCTTGCGTCGTACCGACTTGCTGCCGGCAGCGCCCTGGGCGACGGAAGCGACTTCGAGCGGAAACAGGCCGCGCTCGCGCAGCAGGCCGCGGGCGGCCTTGCCGGTGTCGGCTTCGAGGACGCCGGCGGATTCCTTGCCGGCGTTGTCGAGGGCGCGGTAGCGAAAGGCGGTCATGGGTGCTCAGCGCAAGGTGTGGTCAATCTCGCGTCACCCGCAGCAGCTCTTCGGCCGAGGTGATGCCGTCGGCCATCAGCCGATAGCCGTCGTCGCGCAGGCTGTGGGCGCCTTTCTGGCGGGCGTGGGCACGCAGGTCGGCTTCGTCGGCGGCGGTGTGGATGAGGCGTTGCAGGGCGTCGTCGGAAACCATCAGTTCGTAGATGCCGGTTCGCCCGGCGTAGCCGGTGCGTGTGCATTCGGGGCAGCCGGGGGCGTGCCACAGTCGGGCCGGGGTGTCGGGGCCGAGGAGTTCGCGGTCGGCAGCGGTGGCCGGCTCGGAGGTACGGCACACCGGGCACAGTTTGCGCACCAGGCGCTGGGCGAGTACGCCGCGCAGGGTGGAGGCGAGCAGGAAGGGTTCGACGCCCATGTCCACCAGCCGGGTGACCGCCGAGGCGGCGTCGTTGGTGTGCAGGGTGGCCAGTACCAGGTGGCCGGTGAGGCTGGCCTGGACGGCGATCTGGGCGGTTTCGAGGTCGCGGATTTCACCGATCATGATCACGTCCGGATCCTGCCGCAGGATGGCGCGCAGGGCCTTGGCGAAGGTGAGCTCGATCTTCGGATTGACCTGGATCTGGCCGACGCCGGGCAGGTCGTATTCGACCGGGTCTTCGACGGTGACGATGTTGCGGCTCTTGGCGTCCATGCCCTGCAGCGCGGCGTAGAGCGTGGTGCTCTTGCCGGAGCCGGTGGGGCCGGTGACGAGGAGGATGCCGTGGGGCTCCTTGAGGAGTTCGGCAAAGGGGGCGACGGTGTCTTTGGCCATGCCCAGGCTGTCGAGGCTGCGCTGACCGCTGCCCTTGTCGAGCAGGCGCAGCACGATGCGCTCGCCGTGGGTGGTGGGCAGCGTGGATACGCGCACGTCCACCTGGCGGCCGGCCAGGCGCAGGGCGATGCGGCCATCCTGGGGCAGGCGCTTTTCGGCGATGTCGAGGCTGGCCATGATCTTGATCCGCGAGGCCATGGCGGCGTGCAGGGCCCGGTGCGGCTGGGCTACGTCGACCAGCACGCCGTCGCGGCGAAAGCGCACCACGGAGTTCTTCTCGTAGGGCTCGATGTGGATGTCGCTGGCCTGCTGGCGCACGGCCTGGGTCAGCAGGGCGTTGATCATGCGGATGATCGGCGCGTCGTCCTGGGTGTCGAGAAGGTCTTCGACGGTCGGCAGCTCGGTCATCAGCTGGGTGAGGTCGACCTCCTGGCCGACGTCGTCGACCACGGCGGCGGCGTTGCCGTCGGCGCCGGAATAAGCTTCGGAAATGCGGGCTTCGAAGGCGGCGCGCGAGACGCTCTCGATGTGCAGCGGCACGCCGAGGTTGCGGCGCACTTCGGCGAGGGCCGACAGATCGGCCCCTTCGCGCAGGATCAGCTCGGCGTGCTCGGCGCTCCGGGCGGCGACGAGAATGCCGTGGGCCTTGGCAAAGGCGTAGGGCAGGGCCGGCGTGCTCATCGGGTGTTGCTGGCGGTGGGCTCGACCGGGGCCGCGGCGGCCGGAGCTGGTGCGGCAGCCGGCGGGGTGACGGGTTGCTCGCGTGGTGGGTAGAAGGGCACGGCCGGCGGCGGGCTGCCGACGGGCGGCAACTGGGGCGGGGTGGTCTCGCCGCGCATCAGGGCGTCGACTTTGTCGATGGCCTGCTGCTGGCCGATGACGTAGTTGTAACGGTCGGCGGAAATGCCCTGAATGCTGGCTGCGTCGCGCAGGATGACCGGACGCAGGAAGACGATCAGGTTGGTCTTGCCGCGCTTGCGCGTGTCGTAGCGGAAGAAGGCGCCGAGGTAGGGAATGTCGCCCAGCACGGGGACTTTTTCCTGGCCGCCACTGTAGGTGTCCTCGACGAGGCCGCCGAGGGCGATGACGGCGCCGTCGTCCACCAGCACGGTGGATTCGATGGAGCGCTTGGTGGTGGTGGGGCCGTAGGTGGCCGACGAGGTGGAGTCGATCACCGCCGAGGCTTCCTGGTAGATCTGCAGGCGCACCGTGCCGCCTTCGGAGATCTGCGGCTTGACCTTCAGCGTCAGGCCCACGTCCTTGCGTTCGACGGTGGTGAACGGGTTGGCGGTAGCGCCGCCGGTGGCGGTGGCGTAGGAACCGGTGGGGAAGGGCACGTTCCTGCCGACGACGATCTTGGCTTCCTCGTTGTCGAGGGTGACCAGGTTTGGCGTGGACAGGATGTTGGCGCGGCTGTCGGATTCGAGCAGGCGGGCCAGCAGGTTGAGGTTGGCGATCTGCTTGCCGCCGACGCTGATGGTGCCGCCACCAAGAATCAGGTTGAGGCCGTTGCCGGGCAGTGTCGTTCCGCTGCTGGAGGCCAGGCTGGTGGCCAGACTGAGCACGTTGTTGCCGCCGGAGCTGAAGCTGGTGCCGCCATATACGCCGGTGGAGCCGATCTTGCCGGCCTGCCACTGGATGCCGATCTCGGCGGCTTTTTCGGTGCTGACTTCAGTGATCAGGGCTTCGACGTAGACCTGGGCGCGGCGCTTGTCGAGCTGGTCGATGACCTTGCGGATGTTGTTGTAGATGGCATCCGGCGC
>ERZ724525.368-NODE-368-length-25140-cov-6.922503_pt1 | contig 25140 bp, 23 predicted proteins | sample MGYA00376058_ERZ724525 | MGnify/ENA primary metagenome ERZ724525 (study PRJEB28724, sample SAMN07190888) | wastewater metagenome | isolation source: influent of sewage treatment plant in Hong Hong | place: USA: Christiansburg, Virginia | collected 2016-03-01 ... | reverse complement strand
TTGAATGATGCGGCGTTCTACTTCAACCAATTCATTCAAACGATCTTTATGCGCGCATTGTGCTGGTGCTATTCGGTCGCGATGATTGAATCGGTGACGTTTTTTCTGATGCATTGCCAAATAAAACATCATCGACAACGTTTTCAACCCAGGCTTTTGGGTTCGAATTTGTCCTAACCGATGACTTGCCTTGTCGGCCACTTTAAACCCATGCTTAAAGCAATGGCTACTTGATGTAGACCCAATCAACTGCCGTTAAAGTGTCACTAAAATTTAAAAATGTGTCTTTATAAAAAAGCCTTGCGGCCTGTTTTCGGGCTGTTCAAACTAAGGGTTTGAGACTGAATGTTCACGCTGTTGTCTAAGCCTAAACTCTGCAGGCGTATCATGTACCTCACGCTTAAAAAATTTATTGAAATTGGTGGGTTCGTCGAATCCCAATTTATAAGCGATGGCGACAACGGGCATGTCTGTGTGCGCCAGTAAACGCTTGGCTTCTAAAATAATCCGTGCTGTGATGAAAGCTTTTGCACCCATACCCGTCGATGTGTTTACGGCACGCGCAAGCGTCTTTTCGGTATAACCGAGTTCAACGGTATAGTCAGTCACTTGATGCCATTGCAAGAAGCGCTCCTCTACAAGTTGCTGAAATCGCCTAAAACGCTGCGTTGCAGGAGAGGACGGTGGCTGTTCTATTTGATTTTTCCTTTGTAAAATATTCAGCCGTGTTAAGAGTGCGTGTATTTGGTGGCGCAGCAATCTGTGCACATCGGTCTGTGCCCCATCAATCAGACTGTCTTTGCGCATTTGCTGAATTAAACTCATCATCCCCTGCATTTCATCTGGACTTAAAACCATGTGCTCAGGTAAATGCTCTAAATCGAGTGTACATTGAAGAAACTCTGGGCGAAAAAGAAGATTCCAGCCATCCCAATTTTTATCCTGTCCATAGTTATGAGCCTGTCCTGCGCGTACCACAATGAGTGAGCCTGACGTACAACTCACCGATTTGAAATCAACCATTTGGGTGCATTGCCCCTGAGTCACGTAGACCAAAGCATGGAACCCGTATCTGTGGGTGATGCGTACTTGCTCCTTACCTCTATACCTCAAATCGGCCATGGAAAAAATTTCCAAGTCAAGCTGGTGGGGTGCTGGTGGCAGATAACCCAAGTGTTGAATTTTTGTTTTCATTTTTACTTTTCCAAGTTGAGTGGCATTCCACAGGATACGCAGTAGACCAGATCGTAAAAATGTCTAAAAAGTATTATAAATAGTCGCAAAAATATCGTTTTTTATGCCATAAAATGTCTAATAATAATCAACCCTGCCGTACCCTGCAAGGAGAACAATGAAACAATTGATAACACCTTTTGAATGCGCGCGAGGCAATAAGCGCAACTACCGCCTTAGGCTGCTGGTACAGATGTTGATAGCACAAGGTGTACCCAAACAAAAATGTAACTCAAATACATTGCAGCAGAAGGTGATACAGCAACAACAACCCAATGACAACCCAATGCTTTAATCAAAACATTCACCCACCTTTAAAAGGAAAACAAAAATGACAGCAAAAGACGTTGTAACAGCTTACTCAATCGCTCTTTCAAAAGGCGATATCCCTACCGCATTTTCGCATTTTAGTGCCGATGCCAAATGGCATCAACCTGGCCATAACCAATTTTCAGGCACAAAAGTCGGTCTTGATGCCATTGGTAAAATGTTGGGCGACATGATGAACGCCACGCAAGGAACATTGACGATTAACCCAGCAGGTGCCATGATGGAAAACGCCTGTTTTGTTTCTTTCCCCATTCGTTTTAGTGCCAAAAATGGCAATAAAGCAATGGAGATGAATGGCAGTGATTTGTTTGAAGTCATAGACGGCAAAATTTCCCAAGTCTGGCTTTTTTCTGAGAACCAGTCAGATGAAGATGCATTTTGGGGTTGACGTTTAGAGTGATGCAAGACTGGGTACGTCCATCATTCACCTTCAAAAATTATAAAAACCAAGAAAGATTTTTATGTTGAAACTAAATCACACTTCACGTATTGCAACACTCCTTGCTTACGCCATTTCTTTGGGAGCTTGTATGCTCGGTACAGCCCAAGCACATGAAACCGACCATGCGCATGCGGTCAAAGCAAAAACAGCTTCTAATAAGGTAGGATTTCATCTTATCCGCAATGCCACAATGAAACTGACCTACGCAGGCTCGACCTTCCTTATGGATCCCATGCTGGCCGCTAAAGGCGCATATCCAGGATTCCCTGGTACACCAAACAGCGAAAAACGCAATCCATTGGTTGACCTTCCCGTGCCCGTGAGTGATGTGCTCAAGGCCGATGCCATTATTTTGACTCACATTCACGAAGACCACTGGGATGCAGCTGCACGCAATTTGGTTCCACGTGACATGCCCATTTTTACCCAAGATGAAAAGGATGCGGCCAAAGTGCGTGAGGATGGATTCACCAATGTGCGAATACTAACCGAAGAGGGTTTTGATTTCAAAGGCACTCGTTTGGTCAAGACACTTGGCAAACACGGCAGCAGTCACTTCTTTGCAGTGCCTCAGATGGCAGAGCTTTTGGGCAATGTCATGGGGGTCGTGTTCATACACCCAGGCTATGCCACCGCTTATGTGGCTGGTGATACCATTTGGAACAAGAACGTTGAGGATGCGCTCACTCGCTATGAACCAGATGTCGTATTCCTCAATACTGGGTATGCACAAGTAAAAGGCTTCGATGGTTCTATCATCATGGGCAAGAATGACGTGCTGCTCGCTTACAATTATTCGCCACAGGCCAAGATCGTCGGCATCCATATGGAATCAGTCAACCATGCGGTGCTGACACGCAAGGAACTGCGCGCTTTTATCGACGAGAAAAAACTGGACAAACGCCGTGTTCTCGTTCCTGAAGACGGCCAAAAATATAAGTTTTAAGTGCGATACGATACAAAAACGTTTTCTTGTACATGGCGCTGAATGACGGCGTCAATATGCACTTTTCGCATGCCTGAAAAAGCAGACCGCCTCAAGTAGAACGCCACATCATTTGAGGCACTCAAAGCATTTGATTTTAAAAAATACAACATCAATCTGTATCAAATTAAAAATCCAAGTCCTTAATTTTAAGCGGAGTACTGTATCAACGGGTGGCGCTCTGATTTAACCCATAAGCACATGGCTTTAACAGCACCTATGCGTTTCAAATTTTTTCAATGACCAATGCAAGACAAAAGTAAAAAAAGCACCGTTATCAAAACGGTGCTTTTTTATCAAGAGGATGCAGTTAAATCAAAGTGATGTCATTAAACAATGACGGCATCAACCGTTTCAATCAACGATCAATCCATACCCACATTCACCATCAACTTCATTACGGCCTGCGGATTGTCATCAATATGGTGATAAGCATCAACCCATTCAGACAAAGGATACTTTGCATCAATCAACGGTTGAATGTGCAAACCTTGATCCAGTAAATCTTTGGCTTGCAGCCAGTCATCGCGCCAATACATCATTGAACCTTTCACATTCAGCTCATGTTCGCCAACGCGTGCCATGTCCAGCTCAACAGGACGACCATACACACCAACGATCAGAATTGTGCCTCCTTTTTGAATGGCAGGGATGAGTGCTTGGATGGCTGGTGGCGCGCCAGCGGCCTCAACGGCCAGTGCAAAACCATCGTTTCCAAATACAGCGGCGGCCGCATCGGCCAACGAGGTGCTCATCATGTTGGCCGTGTGTTGAATGCCACACGCGTGTGCACGCTCAAGTCGCGCATCCTGAATGTCAGTGAGCAATACACTGGCTCCCATGCGCTGTGCCACTTGCGCAATGAGATTGCCAATTGTGCCCGCGCCCATCACCACCATGTTTTTTCCAACAAGGTCACCCAAACGTGAGACGGCATGCGCTGCGACTGCGACAGGCTCCATGAATGCACCTTGATCCAGCGTGAAATGTGCGGGCAAAGACACAATCCGCTCAGCATCTGTGACAAAAAACTCTTGCCCACAGCCATCGGCTTGAAAGCCACGAACTTTGAGATTTTCGCAAATGTGAAATTGACCAGACAGGCACGCGTGGCAATGCCCACACACAATTTGCGGCATGGCGGTCACCAAATCACCAACGGCCAAATGGTTGACCCCCTCCCCCAACTGGTCAATGTGACCACAAAACTCGTGGCCTTGCACCACAGGATAAGGGGTAAATGGATGTGTGCCATGCCACACATGAATATCAGAGCCACAAATGCCAATTTGGCGCACACGAATCCTGACCTCCCCTGCTTTCGCCTCAGGCACGTCCACCTCGCGCACGGTCAAACTTTTTGGTGCCAGCATGATCAACTGTTTCATCTCTTGAACGTCCTTTGTGCGGTTATGCGGTTAAAAATGAAATTGTTTTCATGGCGCGGCGAATGGATGCAATGACGCGTTCATCACCGGCCAAACCACCCCATAAATTCACATCGGCACAGAAAGCGGCGATCGGATCAGCCGCTTGACAAATCGCATGACCCACGGCTGGATTCATCGCTTGATCTTGGTATTCGAAGCTGACTTGACCTTTGTCCCAACGTTGCAAAAAGGCCAGAAACAAGGCGGGCAACACAGCAACAGAGTCAAATGAAATCCCCTGTGCAATGCAATCACGGAATGTGGGCACAATGTAACCCGGGATTTTCGAGAAGCCATCCATGGCCACGCGTTGATTGGTGTCTCGAATCGCTTCATTGCCAAAACGTTCCAGCACCACATTGCGATACTTTGCCAAATCAATCGGGCTCGGCGACAGACAAGGAATGACATCATCGGTCACGTAGTTGTAAGCCATCAAATGGATCGCAGGGTCTTGTGTGCCTTCATGAATGTACTGATAGCCTTTCAAAGTCCCCGCCCAAGCGATGCAGCTGTGCGTGGCATTGAGAATGCGGATTTTGGCTTCCTCGTGCGCGGAAACAGATGCCACCATTTCGACACCAACGTGTTCCCAAGCGGGTCGCCCTGCGCAAAAGTTCTCTTCAATCACCCATTGCAAGAAATCCTCACCCATCAAAGCGGCCTCATCGTCTCGACCTGTCGCCGCTTTGACGCGTGCTTTCACCTCAGCCGTTGGACGGGGCGTGATCCGATCCACCATGTCATTTGGACAGGTGGTGTTCGCTTCGACCCATGCTCGCAACCCTGCATCATTAATATAATCAATGAATTGCAAAAAGCCCGCGCGAAAACGTTCGCCATTGTGGCGCAGGTTATCGCAATTGAGTAAAGTCACTTTGCCTGCGCCACTGTGAATGCGTGCACGTAAAATGGTCACCAATGCGCCATAAATCGTTTGCCCCACTTCCCCTGCACGCACACGATCAATGTCTGCTTTCAAATCAGCAAAGCTCAAATCCAAATTATTTTTGTCATCGACATAATAACCCGCCTCGGTGACGGTGAATGAAATGATGCCTGTCGCAGGATGAGAGCCAATTTCGATCAAGCCCGCAAGTGAAGGCTCGTATGGCACGACGTAGCGGATCGCATCAATGACTTCATACTGATGCTCGCCTGAGGGTGAAATGGTTTCTAAAGTATAGTGACCTTGATTTTTTAAAGCATCAATCACTTCGGCCATGTCTGGACGCAAGTGCCCACCCGCCAAAACCCAGCTGGTGTCACCTGAATTGATCAATTTTTGAATGTAAACCGCTTGATGGGCGCGATGGAAAGAGCCCAGCCCCAGATGCAGCATGATTCTGCTGTTTGGATTGAATGTCATGATAAGACCCTCTTCTCTTGCGGCTGAGGGTCTTCGTGGAAGCCCTAATCAGCCTGTGATAGTAAAAACTCTGCGGTTTGCTGATCCGTGATCAGCCCCTTTAACCAGCCGCCTCGGAGCGCAGCTAAAATTGCACGATGTTTACGCACACCACCCGCCACGCCAATCACAGGACGCTGCAATAAAACGCCTTGAGTGAAACTGGTCACACATTCATTGATGGGGTGATTAATGATCAACCCTTGCTCATCAAAGACCCAACCCAAGACATCGCCCACAGCGCCTTTGCGCAACAACTCATACATCACGTCGGTGGTGATGAAACCATCCTCAACCAATGGGCATTTTTCACCCAGCCAGCCAACGCCAATCAAGGCCACTTGGCAGTCGGTGTAACAACCCAACTGACGCCGATAAGTGCGTGTGCTGTACCAATAATCACGGTCTTCCAAGCTCTCTGCAAACAATGGGATTGACAAGATGTAATACTTACCATTCGTCTTATCGGCCAAACTCAAGCTGGCATCGTAGCGGTTAAATGACCCATCAAGCACCACAGTCCCTGCCAATGACACCACTTTAAAATCATCCAAATGGTGACGCGACACTTCATGGCAAATCCCACGCACCGCACGGCCTGTGCCCAATGCAACACCGCTGATTTTTGAACGGCGCAGCACCTGCTCTAAAAAACGCCCACCAGTGACGGCAATCGCTTTATCAATTTGGCTTACTGTGGCCTCTTCGACAGGCGCCACTTCGCATTCGCTCAAATTAAACTTCTTTTTCAAGCGCTCTGCCAAGTCCATTGATGAGGCAATGCTGTGGTCAATTTTGACCTGCACCACACCATTTTCTAGGGCCAGACTGAGCAAGCGCTGCACCGTTGGGCGCGATAAGCTCAATTGTTTTGCAATGTCTTGCTGGGTCACATTACCGATGTAATACAACCATGCAATTTTCGCTTGTAATTCCAGTTTTTCATCCATAGTATGTTCTGACGTGAGATCGATTTCGTTCAAATTGGTTCGTCCATTTGACTCACGCCAGAACGTATTTAGACGTACTGAGCGTGTATTTCTTGCAAATGACGTGGAACCGCCTTACCGCTTGAGTCAAACAAATAAGCCAACTCAGGGTTTACACCGATGCGCAAAGTATGATTTTGCTCTGCACGGAATACGTCCGCAACACGAATCACGACGGGTTTATCAAACCCAGCCAGTTGCGCGTACACCATGGTTGAGTCACCCATTTGTTCGCATAAGGTCACGGTAACACCAAAACCTTGGTCGGAAGATTGTACGCTCAAATGCTCAGGGCGAATGCCCAAGGTGGCTTTTTCACCCGCTTTAAGCTGTTGGCGACCATCACATGCGACCTTGATCGATGAACCATCGGTCATGCGCACCACGGCAAACTGATCATTGGCCGATTCCACTTGCACAGGTACCAAATTCATTTTGGGTGAGCCAATGAAACCTGCGACAAACAAATTATTGGGTTGATGGTACAGTTGCAATGGTGTGCCGATTTGCTCAACACGGCCCTCAGAGAAAACCACGATGCGATCGGCCAATGTCATGGCTTCAATTTGATCATGGGTCACATAAATCATGGTTGCGCCCAGGTCTTGATGTAAACGTGCAAATTCGATCCGCATTTGCACACGCAAGGACGCATCCAAGTTTGACAAGGGTTCATCAAACAAAAACACTTTTGGTTTGCGCGTGATCGCACGACCAATCGCCACCCGTTGCCGTTGACCACCGGACAAGGCTTTTGGTTTGCGGTCAAGCAAATGTTTGATGTGCAGAATTTCCGCAGCGTTGTTGACCGCAGCGTCAATCTCCGCTTTAGGCACACCTTGCAAACGCAAACCAAAGTTTAAATTTTCTTCCACACTCATGTGCGGATACAGGGCATACGATTGAAACACCATCGCAATGCCACGTTCAGCAGGCGATAAATCATTCGCGGCTTTGCCATCAATGACCAATTGCCCTTCACTGATTTCTTCCAATCCTGCAATCATGCGCAATGTGGTGGTTTTCCCGCAGCCCGAGGGTCCAACGAGCACGATAAACTCACCGTCTTTGATGTCAATATCGACACCTTTCACGGCATAATTTTCCGTGTATTTTTTTGCAATGCCTTTGAGTTGTACTGTTGCCATTTCATGTCTCCAATAGTCTAATTGTGAGGAACAAATTCTTTTTAATTGCCCCAGCCGGCACTGCGGCTGAGCACTTGAGGAAGGTATTGCATCGAATCAAATACAGTCAAAACCCCCATCTCCCGTAAATCTGCCGCATGGTGCATGGGAATGTGCAGACCACCCACAAAACCAATCACCCCCATGCCTGCGGCCAATGCGGCCAAAACGCCTGAACAACTGTCTTCAATCACCACACACTCTGCAGGATTTAACGCCATCTCATGTGCGGCCAACAAATATAAATCAGGCGCGGGCTTGGGCTGTTTGACTTGATCTGCACTAAAAACCTTAACGTCTGATCGTGCATTCAAACCCACCTTACTGATCGCTGAAACAATGCGTGCCATACCACTGTTGGACGCCACGGCTTTAAGCCGCGGGTGATTGACCAAAATTTCAACATGTTTGACGGGAAAAGCGTGCTGCTCGATGGTGGCATCGGTGACGATACGCAAGTGTTGCAAAAAACCATCTGGAATCGATTGCTCAGCAAACTGAGCGACTTGTCGCACCAACTCCTCGGTTTTTTGACCAAATGAACTGCTCAAAAAAGCATTGCAATCCACATTTGAAAACACCGCTTGCGTTTCGCGCACCAACACCTCATGTGCCACGACCTCACTGTCGATTAAAACACCATCACAATCACTGATTAAAGTCGTATAGCCAGCCATCTTCACACCACCTCATTCCACTTTACTTCACTGCACCAAACGTCAAACCACGCACCAATTGTTTCTGACTGAACCAACCCAACACCATGATCGGCGCAACCGACAACACCGAAGCCGCTGATAATTTCGCCCAAAACAAACCTTCTGGTGAAGAGAATGTTGCAATCAACTGGGTCAATGGCGCGGCGTTGGTGGTGGTCAAGTTCAAGCTCCAAAAGGCTTCATTCCAACACAAGATGATGCTCAACAAAGCAGTTGAAGCCAGACCAGGTAAACTCATGGGCAAAATCAAATAACGGATTTCTTGCGCCAGCGTCATGCCATCCAAACGCCCTGCTTCCAAAACTTCTGTTGGTAAATCTTTGAAGTACGAGTAAATCAGCCACACCGTGATCGGCAAATTCATCAGCGTATACACCACAATCATCGCAGCGGCATTGTCCAACCAACTGAATTTTTGAAACACCACATAAATCGGCAACAACACACTGACTGAAGGCATCATTTTGGTCGACATCATCCACAACAAAATATCTTGTGTACGACGGGTCGGATACAATGCCATTGAGTACGCTGCAGGCACTGAAATCAGAATCGACAACAGTGTGGCACCAAAAGCGATCAAAATCGAATTGCCCATGTGATGCATGTAATTCACACGCGACATGATCTCGTGATAGCCCTCTAATGTGGGCGAGAAAAAGAGCAACGGCGGTGAAGAAATCGCCATTTCTTCCGTTTTAAAACTGGTTAAAAACATCCAGAAAATTGGAAAAAACACGATTAAAGCAATGGCCCAACCAAAAATCGTGATCATCAGGGTTTGAAATTTTGAATTTTTCATGGTGTGCTCCTTAAGCTTCTAAGTTTTTAGAGGCCGTGCGAATCAAGAAGAACGACACGATGTTGGCCAAAATCACTGCAATCACGCCACCCGCTGAAGCCAAGCCAATGTCAAACTGGGCCAAACCGCGCAAGAAAACGAAATACGTCAAGTTGGTCGTGGAGTTACCTGGACCACCACCCGTGGTGATGTGGATTTCAGCAAATGCACTCAGCAAGAAAATGGCTTCAATCATGACCACCACAGAAATCGAGCGTTTCAAGTGAGGGATGATGATGAACCAGAAAATATGCCAAGGCTTCGCACCATCGAGTTTCGCCGCTTCTTTTTGCTCCGAATCCACTGATTGAATCGATGTCAACAAAATCAAGAAGGCAAAAGGCATCCACTCCCACGTCATGATGATAATGATCGACAGCATTGGGTAATCTTTGAACCAATCAACTGGAGGTAAGCCAAAGAAATGTGAAATCGCTGCAAAAACACCGTACACAGGGTGAAACATCATGTTTTTCCACAACAATGCACTCACCGTCGGCATGACAAAAAATGGGGCAATCACGAATAAACGTGCAATGTTGCGACCTTTAAAATCTTGATCATACAACCACGCCAACAGTGAACCCAGCACCACCGACAGCAGCAATACGGTGCCAATCATCAAGATTGAATTCCAAATCGAGACCCAAAAATCGGCATCTTTAACGAGGTACTTAAAATTATTAAACCATGCGAATGATGTCGTATCCGCGCTCAACAGATTGAAATTGAGCAGAGAGTAATACAACGTCATCACCAATGGCACCACCATCCAAACGAGCAACATCGCCACTGCTGGCGTTAGCATGAGCTGAGCAAGCAACAACTTGGGATTGCTTTTCTTTGAACTTGAGGCACTGATTGAAGCTGACATGGCATTCTCCTTTCTTATAAAAAAAGAGAAGCGCGGCACTGGGTTACCGGAGACAAAGAAACTTGTGACCGCGCTTCGAACCATTAAGGGGTATTGTCAAAAAGCAATCATATTGATTTTGGCTTTTATTCAACTGAATTATTTGTGTGACACATTGTTATTGTTTGAACGAGCTTAAACAAGTTTGAACAATCAAGAGAGAAGCGAGTTAGATCCCCTGAATCTCCTGATTCATCCCACCCTCACCACCTCCCTGCAACCACTTCGCCGAAACGAGAATGGTTGCATCGAGTGATGGTTGGATTATTTCAAGTAACCACCTTGTTCAACTGCTTTTTTGGCTGCTTCATTACCTGCATTCAAAGCATCATCCACTGACATTTTGCCAGCCAACGCACCTGAAATGGATTGACCCACTTGTGTACCAATCGCTTGGAACTCAGGGATGCCGACATATTGAACACCCACATAAGGTACGGGCTGAGCCGTTGCATGCGCAGGATCCACTTTACTCAACGCGTCAATCACGAAAGAAGCAAATGGTGCTGCTTTTTGGTATTCAGGGTTGGCATAAGTTGATTTACGCGTGCCAGGAGGAACAGCACCCCAATTGCCTTTAGATTTGGCCACTTCTGCGATGTACTCTTTCGACGTTGCCCAAGTCACAAATTTCTTCGCAGCGTCTTGCTTGGTTGAACTGGCTGGCACAGCCAAAGACCACGCCCACAACCAACCTGAAGCATTGGCGTAGCTGCCAACTGGCGATGGTGCAAATGCAATTTTATCGGCCACTTTTGATGTTTTTGGATCGTACAACATGCCTGCCGCCACAGAAGCGTCAATCCACATGCCGCACTTGCCTTCTTGCATCAAAGCCAAGCTTTCGTTAAAGCTGTTTGACGACACGCCTGGAGGGCCGTATTTGGTCAGCAAGTTGATATATTGGGTGATGGTTTTTTTCCATTCTGGTGTGGTCAACTGTGGGTTCCATTTTTCATCAAACCAACGACCGCCATTGGCATTGATCATGGTGGACACCAAAGCCATGTTGTCACCCCAACCCGCTTTACCACGCAAGCAGATGCCATAAATGCCTTTTTCTTTGTCATTCATTGCCGCTGCAAATTTTTCGATGTCATCCCAAGTTGGTTTGGCTGGCATTTTCAAGCCTTTGGCATCCATCAAATCTTTACGATAGTAAGTCATTGATGTTTCACCATAGAATGGCAATGCATACAATTTGCCGTCAACAGACAAACCATCGCGCATTGGCTTGATCAAGTCATCCACATCGTAGCCTGCACCCAGGTCTTTCATTTCTGTCAACCAACCTTTTTTTGCCCAAATCGGTGCTTCGTACATGCCAATGGTCATGACGTCAAATTGACCGCCTTTGGCGGCGATGTCTGTGGTGACTTTTTGGCGCAGAACGCCCTCTTCAAGCACAACCCAGTTCAATTTGATGTCTGGATTGGCCGCTTCAAATTTTTTCGACAACTCTTGCATCACCACCATGTCGCCATTGTTGACCGTCGCTACAGTCAGCGTGGTTTGACCGGCAGCAGGTGCAGCAGCAGGTGCGCCTCCAGCTGCTTTTGCTGGTGCGGCTTCTGGTTTCTTTTCGCCACCACAAGCCGCCAACAAACCAGCAACCGCAACAGCTAAACTGAGTTTACGTATCATTTCATGTCTCCTAAAAGGAATATATTTAGATTAATGTGTTCGAGTTGGACTCGTAATGGCTTTTATATGCCACTTTCACCGCCTATTGCTTTACAAATGTAAAGCAAGTGGGCAAATGATAAGGTAAAACATCCGCATTGAAAACAACTTTCGATGTTGCAATGCAGAAATATAAATACGTACTGCGATAAAAAAGTCCGCAAAAATGCGGACTTTGTCGTCGTTCGGTTGCAATATAAAATATTTGAAAAATTTCAAAAGACCATTTAAACCACACTGACATTGGCCATCATCCCAGCATCTTCGTGCTCAAGGATGTGGCAATGCAGCATGCGCACGCCCCTATGCTGTTGAATCATTTTAAAGACCACACGCTCACCTGATCTCAAATTCACAGTGTCTTTTAAAGACAAGGCATACGGCGTTGGTGCGCCACGGCTGACATCGATCCACTCACGCCGCTGCAATTGAAACTGTCCGCCATGGATGTGCACGGGGTGATCCATGTCTGACGTGTTGTCAATCACCCATTCCTCAACCTCACCAACCTTGCTGGTGAAATCGATGCGGCTCATGTCAAATTGCTTGTCATTGATGTAAAAACGCATGTTGTGCATGCCGCCGGCCATGCTCATGGTTTCACTCAGCCGAACCCTTTGCTGACGCACAGCGGTACCCAACGGTGTGATGTCGCGTAAGCGTTGAGGCAACACAAAGGCACTTTCAGCCAATTGAACGGACAATAATTTGCGCGCGGGAGTCGCTTGCACCATGCCCATTTTGCCTTGTTTATACGCCAATGCGTGCAGGTTGACGGTTGCAACCTCTTTCGATGACAACAACAACTCCACCCGTTCTGCGGGACTGACCAACACGGTTTGAGCCTGCTGCGCTTGTGCCAACAAACCACCATCCGTACCCACTTGAACCAACGCCACCACCTGCTCGGTCAGGTCTTGCAATTGCAAATTCAAAAATCGCGCATTGGTTGCATTCCACAATCGCACACGGGTCGCCTGAGTCAATGAGATGGTCGGCTGATAAGCACCATTGACCAACAAAAATTGTCCCTCACGCCCATTCATGTCATCGTTCATGTCATTTTCAGCGATGCTGCCATCGGCATTCAACTTCAAATCAGTCACAAACACATGCGTTTCGGGTAAAACATCCAATGCATTGCTTGCCGTTAGCTTGGGTCGAACAATGATGGCTCCCGCCAAGCCACGAAACACCTGCTCATGTGTTGTTCCATGTGGGTGTGGGTGAAACCAATACGTCCCCGCACATCCTTCTGGCAAGACAAAACGATATGTTCGTCGCCCTTGGGGCGGTACAGCTTCCTGCGGTCCACCATCCTCCTCTGGTGGGACGGGCAAACCATGCCAATGCAAAGTCGTTTCTTGTGGCAACTGATTGATCAGTTCAATTTCCACAGACATGCCTTCAATCAATTCAATCAACAACGGCGTGGCACTGCCGTTATACGCCCACACCGTGGTTGGCTTACCTTCAATGAAGGCATGTTGCATCGGCGCGGCAGTCAACGTCGCTTTAAAATGATTGGCATCGCTGCTTTGATTGACCAACAACGGTAAACGGGGCACAGCCAATCCAGTGGGCAGCACGTCCAAAGCCGCCAAAGCCGATGGCTCTGTCATTCCACCCATGCCCCTCATGCCCTGCATCGAGGACATGTCATGACCTGAATCCACTTTGGCACATGCCACAGGAATCACAGCGATCCCCAACAACCCCACGCTTCGACTTAAAAATTGACGACGATCCATAGCATCCCTCACAAAAAACACCCATTCAACGTTCAATATCAACCCAACATCAACATAACAAACCAACAGATCAGACCAAGTCAATTGAACACTCAAACACACGTGAAAACAAACACCACGTGCAACACAAAGCAACATGCCAATGAAAAAGACAAACGCCCATCGACAGTACAGGTACACTGTAATCTCAGTACGTAACTACGGAGTCAAGCACAATGAACAGCACTGCCCCCACCCTCACCATTGGTCAACTCGCCAAAGCCGCTGGCGTGCACATTGAAACCATCCGCTACTACCAATCCCGTGGCCTGCTGCCCAAACCCGCCAAGCCACTCGAAGGTTACACGCGCTATGATGACAACCTCATCACCCGCATCCATTTCATCAAAAGCGCGCAACAACTGTCATTCACCCTCGCCGACATCGCCGCCCTGCTCGCCCTCACGGATCAAGCCAGTGATAAAAGTCGAGTGCGCGAATTAACACAAATGCGTTTGACACAGGTTCAAGAGACACGACGGCATTTGGATTTTGTCGAAGAGACTTTGACGCGCTGGATCAATGAATGTGAGCACAGCAACGACAGCGAATGCTGCCCCATCATTGCACACATCACGCAAACAGATGCAATGCCCACCCCATTCAAATGATCCCTTCGATCAGCAAAACACTCAAGGCTTTAAACACCACAACATAAGCACCGCAGACCTTTTTTGTTTAACCTCAACAGAATTTATGGCATAAAAAAAGCCCTCTCAGTGAAACTGACAGAGCCTGTGGTTTGATCCAAAGCACCACATGAACACAAGACGAAGATCAACCTCAACTCAAAGCACTTCAACTCAAAGCACTCACGAACATTGAACCGTCCTGATGCGGAATCATGTCAAAACAACCGCAACACATAGTCTGGTTCATTGGGGTTATTTGGAATGTCCAATGGCCCAGGAATGGGATCAAAACTCGGACTAAAGGTGTCTCGGTCATTTCGAATAAAACTAAACTCCATCACCCGAGGCATGGCCATGCCATGCAACAAAGAAATCCCGCCATAATTGTTTGCGTGCGTATGAACGCATGTGTGGTGGCGAGTCAACTTCGTGATGACATCGTGTGCTTTGGCAAAAAAATGGGCATCGTACAGCCGGGTAAAATCATGCAACTCACACACGATCAAACGAAATTTAGACAAAGTGTCCATCGAAATGGAAGCAAATGCATCCCACTCAGCGCCTTCGACATCGAACTTAAGGATCAAATCGTTTTTATCTGACAAATGATTGCGTTCAAGCATGTCGCCCAAACTAACAAAATCACCCGATGTTTCCGCAGCCCAACCTTGTTTATGAAAATGGAACAACTCATGGTCAATCGGATTTTTTTCAACGGTATGATCGTATTGATACGATGGAATCCCTTTTTGTGCAAGCGCATGATCAAAGCTGACATCAGGCCCCACACCAATCGACAACATCCCCTGAACACCGTCAAAGTCATCAGGCAACACATAACCGCCATCTGCTGACAACCCCACTCGGACTTTACTTAATGTGTCGCACTTCTTTGGAGACAACGCGGTTAATAATTTCAAAATACTGTTTGTATTGGGTTCAACTGGCATATGCGCTCCAAGTAAAAATCATTAATTGATAAAATTTAAGGCTTTCTGCATGCTTATTTTCGGCACCGATCACTGCGTCAATCAATCGCGGTCATCGTGGATATTTGCTTCAATCGTTTTAAAAACCGTACTCAAAACGAGGTGAACATCAGATTTGAAATCAAGTATTGATCACCTGAACACAGTGGATACACATTTATTGAATGCCTGCATTCTACTTGTAAATGGCTGTAGAAAAACCCATCTTGCTAAATAAATGAGGGATAAGCCTCAAAAAACGTCCTACGTGGGGTGAGCTCTGTCGATCAAATGCATTCAAATGCCATTCCATTCAACGAGATCCAATAACAAATAGCCTCTAATGGCATTCAACACCATGCATTTCTGTTGATGCACGAATAAAACATCAGCACACCAACCAACATACCAGCATGTATAAAAAACATGCTTTTATTTTGATTCAACTTTTGATTAAAGACACCTCACTTTAATTCCCAAACACAAGATGTTTGCGTGGATTGGAAAATAAAAAAATGAGCATGCTCTGCATGCCCATTCTTGATTTCACTTTATTTCTTCAATTTCGCAAATGCCTGTGCAAATGCAGTATTTGGCGGCGCAGAAGATTGCCCACTGCGTTGCCCCCCTTGCGGACGCGAACTGCCGCGTTCATTTCGGCGCTCAGGAGTGGTCGTTGCATGACGCTCATTGCGCATCGGCAAAGCGTCATCCTCCAAACGCATGGTCAAACCAATGCGACCGCGCTGAACATCAACCTCCATGACTTTGACCTTGACCAATTGCCCAGTTTTCACCACCTCACGAGGGTCTTGGACAAATTTAGTCGACAAGGCCGACACATGCACGAGTCCATCTTGATGCACACCAATATCGACAAATGCGCCAAATGCGGCAACATTGGTGACCACACCTTCTAAAATCATGCCTTGTTTGAGGTCTTTGATGTCTTCCACACCGTCCGAGAATGTGGCGGTTTTGAACTCACCACGTGGATCGCGACCAGGCTTTTCAAGTTCGTTGAAAATATCCATCACCGTCGGCAAGCCGAATTTTTCATCGGTGAACTCGGTGGGGGAAATGCCTTTAAGGGCTTCTTTTTTGCCCATCACATCGCGAATGCTTTGCTTGATAGTGGCCAAAATCTTTTCCACCACAGGATACGCTTCGGGGTGAACCGATGAAGCATCCAATGGATTGGCCTCTGGGGCGCTGCTGGAAATGCGCAAAAAACCTGCGGCTTGCTCAAATGTTTTTTCACCAAGGCGTGGCACATTTTTCAAGGCTTTGCGATTGGCGAAAGCACCGTTGGCATCACGGTATTCAACGATATTTTTTGCCAAAATGCTGTTCAAACCTGAAATCCGAGCCAGCAACGGTGCCGATGCGGTGTTCACATCCACGCCGACTGCATTCACACAGTCTTCAACCACCGCATCCAAACCACGCAGCAGCTCACGTTGATTCACATCGTGTTGGTACTGGCCGACACCGATGGATTTTGGATCAATTTTGACCAGTTCAGCCAGCGGATCTTGCAAACGACGGGCAATCGAGACCGCACCACGAATCGACACATCAAGGTCTGGAAACTCAGCAGCAGCCAATGCAGAAGCTGAATACACGGATGCGCCTGCTTCTGAAACAACAATTTTTTGCAAACCAAGCTCAGGGTGCGCTTTCATCAAATCAAGCACAAGCTTTTCCGTTTCACGGCTGGCCGTGCCATTGCCGATGGCGATCAATTGCACACCATGCATTTTGCATAACACCGCAAGGCGGTGCAAGGAACCATCCCAATCATTGCGTGGTTGATGTGGATAAATGGTATCGGTTGCCAATAATTTACTGGTCGAATCAATCACCGCAACTTTGCAACCCGTGCGAATGCCAGGATCGAGACCTAAAATCGCCTTATGCCCCGCAGGTGCGGCGAGCAACAAGTCCCGTAAATTACTGCCAAATACAGTGATGGCCTCTGCTTCAGCCCTTTCACGCAAATCACCAAGCAAGTCCGTTTCAAGGTGCAGCTGCAATTTCACACGCCAACTCCAACGGCAGCAATTGAGTAAAAAAGCATCGGCAGCGCGCCCCATGTCGGCAATATTGAATTGCTGGGCAATCACGGTTTCACACGGATGCGGCGTGACCTGTTCCAACTCTTCAGACAGTCCCAAACGCACGGTCAACACCCCTTCGTTGCGCCCACGGAACATCGCCAAGGCACGATGCGACGGGATGTTTGACAGTTTCTCGTCATACGCAAAATAATCTTGGAATTTTTGTCCTTCAGCCTCTTTGCCCTCAATCACCGCAGCGTAAACGATACCCCCTTTGCTCAAATAATTGCGCAAATGAGCCAATAACTCTGCATTTTCTGCAAAGTTTTCCGCCAAAATATCACGCGCACCATCCAAAGCGGCCTTGGCATCGACAATCGGCACTTCGGCATTGAGGTTCAAATACTTGGCCGCTTCAATGTGCGGATCCAGTGTCGGCTCCGCCAACAAGGCCAAAGCCAAAGGCTCCAAACCCGCTTCACGCGCAATCATGGCACGCGTGCGACGCTTGGGTTTGTAAGGCAAATACAAATCCTCAAGCAACTGTTTGGTTGCGGCACCATTGATGGCCGCAGCCAGCTCAGGTGTGAGCTTTCCTTGCTCATCAATTGATTTAACAATCGTTGCCCGGCGGTCTTCCAGTTCACGCAAATAGCTCAAACGTTCATCTAAGTTGCGCAATTGTGTATCGTCCAACCCTTGTGTGACCTCTTTGCGATAACGGGCGATGAAAGGAACAGTCGCCCCTTCGTTCAACAACTCGACAGTGGCACGGACTTGTTCAGCACGAATCTGCAAATCCTGTGCGATTTGGGTGATAATACGGTCTTGCAAAACTTTTGCAACATCTTGATTGTTTAAAGTCATATTATATATTCATGAAATAGTGTTCCACACCAACAAATGCTCGGTATAATTATACAAACCAATTAATTTTTAATGGGTAATTAGCATAATGAACTACTTGCCAAGCACATAGCGGAGTCAGATGATGTATGTACATACAAACAATTCGAAAGCAATCCGATCATCTTCACATGAACGGCTTAAATTCGTCGCGTATTGTGCCATAGTTCTGAGCCTATCGGGGTGTGCGAGCACAACTTCTCAACTCACCAGCGCCATCAGCGAAGACGCACTGTCAAATGACAAAGTCGTCGAGCGCGCAAAAAGCATCAAAACCCTCAAACAAGCACAAGCGCAAGAAAACAAAGCCATTGAAGCACAAAATTTGGCCGATGCCAATTTGATGATCGATAAAGTCGCATGCAACAAGATATTCCTGGTCAACCGTTGCATCAATAAAGTCACCGCGGTGCGCAATGACCTGTGGGACACCGCGCAATTGGATCGCACTTCTGCGCGTTATTTCATTCGCCAGTATGAAGCCAATGAACGTCGAGTGGCCTTAGAACAAAAAATTGCCGCTTACCGACGCGAACAAGCCGCGCAAGCCGCCACCCGTTTGGCCAACAAAGCGGCGTATGAAGCCAAACTCAAAGCCTATGCTGAAAAATTGGCACAACCCGACCTATTGACACCAGAAGAGCGCAAAAAAAACGTGACGTTGTTTGAGGCAAAACGCAATACAATACTGGAAATACAAAGGAAACGTGCTGAAGCTGCGCAAGCGCGCGCAGATGCCGCCGAAAAAGCCGCAAAGTCTGCGGCCGCGGCGGTCGCATCACCCCAATAAAATTCATGTCAGATACCGAAAACACCTCACCCCATTCAGCCTCCTCGCTACCATTTGAACAACAGAACCACCTGTCCCGCATTTTTGGCGAAGGTGGTTCTTTTGCGCAACGCCTCCCGCACTATCACTCACGTCAAGAACAAATCCAAATGGCCGAAGCCGTGACCCACGCCTTAAATAAAGTGGGTTGTGCCGTCCTCGAAGCGGGCACAGGCACAGGTAAAACCTTTGCTTATCTCGCACCCGCCTTGATGTGGGGCGGTAAAGTGATTGTTTCAACAGGCACAAAAACCCTTCAAGATCAGCTATTTGAGCGCGATTTACCCACCGTGCGCGACGTCCTCGCCGCGCCTGTTTCGATAGCCTTACTCAAAGGCCGCTCCAATTACGTGTGCCATTATCATCTTGAACGCACATTGATGAATGGACGGTTGTTTGGCCGCGAAGACGTCAAACATTTAAACAGCATCAAAAAAAACATCAACCTGGTCAAACGTGGGGATAAAGCCGAATGGCCTGAAATCCCTGACGACGCTCAAGTCTGGGCACAAGTCACCTCCACACGCGAAAATTGCCTTGGATCAGACTGCCCCAACCACAAAGAATGCTTCGTTATGCAAGCGCGCAAAGATGCGCAAGCCGCCGATGTTGTGGTGGTCAATCACCATTTATTTTTTGCCGACGTGATGTTGCGTGAAGAAGGCATTGCCGAGTTGCTGCCTGCGGCCAACACGGTGATCTTTGATGAAGCCCATCAAGTGCCTGACATTGCCAGTGTGTTTTTTGGTCAACAGGTCACCACCGCCCAAATCATTGATTTGGCACGTGATTTGCTGGCTGAAGGGATCACCCACGCCCGCGACGCACTGGACTGGAGCGCACTTAAAGACACGATGGAACGCGCAGCAAAAGATTTTCGCATCGCATGTGGTGATGACAACGGCCGCTGGAGCGTATCGCAGTTGCCCACAGATTCTCCGTTGTGGGGCGCACTGGACACGATGTTAACGATTTTAAATGAATCATTGGCAAAGATCGAGCCGACCACGGTGCGCGCCGAAACGTTGGCACAATGTGCCGAACGTTTGAGTAGCCTCATCGCCTCGTATGAGCAGTGGCAAGGCCAAACGGGCAATGAGATGGTTCGTTGGGTAGAAGCCTTGACCTATTCTGTGCGCCTGAACGCCACCCCACTGTCGGTTGCCGAAAATTTCACTCGGCAACGTGAATCCGATCACTTGCGCACGTGGATTTTTGCTTCAGCGACCTTATCGGTCAAAAAAGACTTTTCTTTATTCACAGAGCAATTGGGCTTGAGCGATGCCACCACGGCAAGCTGGGACAGCCCTTTCGATTACGCCAATCAAGGTTTGTTGTACGTACCCGACGGCCTGCCAGAGCCATCGAACCGTGCTTTTGGTAACGCCATGTTGGCCAAAATCTGGCCTGTATTGCAAGCCTCAAATGGTCGCGCGTTTTTGCTCTGCACCACTTTGGCTGCGGTCAAACGCTATGCCGCATGGCTGGATGAACAAATCAAAGCGCATGATTTACCGTGGACTTTATTGGTTCAAGGCACCGCCTCACGCACTGAAATTCTCAATCAATACCGCGCCGCGAGCCACCCTGTGCTCGTCGGTTCACAAAGTTTTTGGGAAGGCGTGGATGTCCGTGGTGAAGCATTGTCTGTGGTCATCATCGACAAACTGCCATTCGCACCGCCCGATGACCCCGTGCTTGCGGCTCGCTTGAAAGCCATCGAAGAGCGAGGTGAAAATGGCTTCATGGCATACCAAGTGCCACAAGCCGTGATCAGCCTCAAACAAGGTGCGGGTCGATTGATTCGCTCAGAAACGGACAAAGGTGTGCTGATGATTTGTGACACCCGCCTCATTTCCAAGCCGTACGGTCGTCGAATCTGGCAAAGTTTGCCTTCGTTTGCCCGCACACGCCAAGAAGATGTGGTGCAAGCGTTCTTTAATGAAAAAAAATGACCCCTCGCACGCGATTGTATTTTTATGTAAAATCATGGCCTTAGCGATTAATTTTTGCGCCCACGCATCGGTGTTTAAAAAAATTCGTCAACCATATTCAATCGCCACACCTTAACATCCCCATCTTCAACTCAATAGAGACACGACATGTTTAAATCTGTTTTCACTAAAGTTTTGACCGCAGCAGCTTTGACCTCTGCAATTGGTTTTGCCAACGCAACGCCCATTGACGACCTGCAACAATTCAACCGCAACACCAAAAATGCATCGGGCAGTTTCACTCAAAAAGTCATCGGCAAAAGTGGTGCAGCGAAAAAAATCAGCTCGGGCTCATTCGTGTTTGCCCGCCCTGGTAAATTCCGCTGGATGTACACACACCCATACGAGCAAGTCTTGGTCAGCAATGGCAAAACATTGACCATCTTTGATAAAGATTTGAACCAAGTCACCAAACGCAGTTTGGGCAGTGCGATCGGCTCATCACCCGCAGCGATTTTGTTCGGCGGCTCTGACTTATCCGCCAATTTCACGTTAAGCGACGGTGGCGAAGCCGACGGTCGCGCATGGGTCACAGCAGTGCCAAAATCACGCAGTGGCAACTTCACCAAAGTCAACATTGGCCTGCGCAATGGTTTACCAGACGCCATGGAACTGTACGACACGCTCGGACAAGTCACCGTTCTGAACTTCTCAGGCGTGAGCCAAAACTCTGGGGCAGCAGCAAGCACCTTTACGTTCTCTGCACCTGAAGGCTCGATTCAAAGCAAGTAATTGCATACCCATGATGACCACAGAGTCAATCGCGCTCATGTGATTGGTGATTGACTCAAAGGCCACCCTCAAAAATATTGCAGTCACTGCTTTTGCATCATGAGATTGGCACATAACGCATCAATTACAAAAAAATATTTATTACAAAAGAACATCAATTAACAAATGGAGTCAATTGACAAATCAAGCCAAACGCGTGAGCACCTGATGTTTTGGCTCCCGATTCTGGATTGATCTGAATGTTGTTCGGGTTTCCCATGCGCACCTTTAGCAACCTTTAAAATGAAACAAGCATCAAGCAAGGTTTAAGTTGGTGCTGGACACGTTGATCCCGTACCCTTTTCTGGCCACCCACGCATTGAGCAACAACCCACATCTTGAGGGGCACACATGCACCGCACCACCCACATTCGCCTCATAGCAAACTACAATCAGTGGATGAACAACAGCCTATTCACAGCCTCCCAACACCTGAGCCATGACCAGTTGATCGCCCATCAAGGTGCTTTTTTTGGATCCATTTTGGGCACGCTCAACCACATCGCCGTGGGCGACACCATCTGGCTCAAACGCTTTGCTAAACACACAGCAAAGCATGCCGAGTCACAAGTGTTTCAATCACTCGCCTCACCCCGCAGCCTCAATCACTTTTTATTCAACACGCTGCCCGAACTTGCAGAATATCGCAGCATGCTGGATGCGCAGATCATCCGCTGGATCGAGGCCATTTCAGAAAATGATTTGGATGAAACACTCGAGTATACCAACATGAAGGGGACGGTTACACGTAAAAACTTCTTTGCTTTACTCATGCATTTCTTCAATCATCAAACCCATCATCGCGGTCAAGTGAACACTTTATTGTCACAAAATGGTGTAGACTTTGGCGACACCGATTTGGTCTTATTGATTCCCGATGACTGTTAACGTTAAGAAAGAGCCCATGAGCATACTGCCCGCACTCACTTTGAGCAACGAATTTGTTCGTTTAGAACTGTCATCACTTGAGCATGTGGCGGGTTTACAAAAAGCCACCGCCGATGGTGAATTGTGGAAACTGTGGTACACCGCTGTGCCAACGGTTGAAGGTGTGGCTGCTGAAATCACGCGCCGCTTGGGTTTATACGAGCAAGGCAAAATGATTCCCTTGACCATCATCCGCACGGTGAACGGTGCAGATGAAATTGTGGGCATGACCAGTTTCATGAACATCGAACAAACCGCTTTATACCAGCGCGCAGAAATTGGCTCAACATGGTACTCGCCGACAGTGCAACGCACCGTACTGAACACCGCAGTTAAACATTTGATGTTGAAATACGCATTTGAAGATTGGAAAGTCATCGCGGTCGAATTTCGCACCCACCGCTTGAACACACAAAGCCGACGCGCCATCGAACGACTCGGCGCACAACTGGATGGCGTTTTGCGGGCTCATCAAATCATGCCCAACGGCACTTTGCGCGACACCGCCGTCTACTCCATCACCGCCAATGAATGGAACACCATTAAAACGCACCTTGAGTTCAAAATTGAACAGTTGCGTCATGGTTAATCACAATAAAGACCTTGCTGGCGGTGATTTAAGGGAAACAAAATGCGACAGCCCAAGACAGCTTGCCGCATTTCTGTTCAGATGCCCCAAACAGCACCCTTCATTTAACACACTGAAAAACAAATGTTTATTTTCTTCGTGCTTCCTTAAAATAAAATGCCTCACACCAAAAAACATGTGAACACATTGACCGCCCCCTTATTGTCCAATGGGCATGTTCGGCTGGAATTGTCTTCGCTGGATCACACATCGGGATTACAAGCCGCAACCGCCGATGGGGAGCTGTGGAAGTTACACTACACCTACGCCCCCACAGTGGAAGGCGTCACCGCAGAAATTGAACGCCGCTTGGCGCAGTTTGCACAGGGCGAAATGATCCCCTTCACCGTCATCCAAACCCGAAATGGCATCGACACCATCGTCGGTATGACCACTTTTCTCAATTTCGAATGTTCAACCGCCTACAAGCGTGTTGAAATAGGTGCCACATGGTATGCACAATCCGCACAAGGCACAGGGATAAACACGGCCGCCAAATACTTGATGCTGAAGCATGCTTTTGAGGAATGGCAGACCATCGCCGTCGAACTGCGCACCCATCGCTTGAACAGCCAAAGCCGCCGTGCCATTGAGGGGCTCGGCGCGCAACTGGACGCCATATTGCGCGCGCAACGCATCATGCCCAATGGGAACACACGAGACACCGCCGTTTACTCGATCACCGCCACCGAATGGCCAACGGTTAAAACCCACCTTGAGTTTAAGTTGCACCCACACGAGAACCGCATCAGCCCGTCACGAAAACCTTAATATGAAAAAAAACCTGCACCGCTTACGCAATCTGCTTTTGGGCTTTGTGGCTTTTTTTGCCACCTTTGTTGCCCTGTATGCACTCATTGTTGTCACACTCAGCCGCATCCCCCTGAATGCAAACTTTGAGTCACTCCCCACCGATCAAGCAGGCATCGACATTTATGTGCGCACCAACGGTGTGCACACCGACATCGTTTTACCCGCAAAAACGACCATACGCGACTGGTCAAACATGATTCCACCTGCAGACCTGCACAATGCAGACGGGCGCTTGCCATACATTTCATTTGGCTGGGGAGACAAAGGCTTTTACCTCGACACGCCGACATGGGCAGAACTCAAAGCCTCCACCGCCTTCGTTGCCGCCACAGGTCTGGGCAGCACCGCCATGCACATCGAAGCCATAGAACAACCCAACACCAACACCACCATCCGCCACCTGCGCATCAGCGAGGCCGCCTTTCAATCCATCGTGGCGGACATTGACCGCAGCTTCAAACTCGATGCCCACAACCACGCTGAACACATCAACACCACCGCCAACTACAACGATCACGATGCCTTTTACGAAGCCACAGGACGATACTCCATTTTCACAACATGCAATGAATGGACACGCAAAACATTGGCGCATGCAGGAATCAAAACGGCAGTATTCAGCCCACTGCAAGATGGGGTGATGCGGTTTTTGCCTTGACCTT
>ERZ724525.367-NODE-367-length-25152-cov-5.947285_pt1 | contig 25152 bp, 23 predicted proteins | sample MGYA00376058_ERZ724525 | MGnify/ENA primary metagenome ERZ724525 (study PRJEB28724, sample SAMN07190888) | wastewater metagenome | isolation source: influent of sewage treatment plant in Hong Hong | place: USA: Christiansburg, Virginia | collected 2016-03-01 ... | reverse complement strand
AGGGTTACCCGCTTTTTTTTTTTTTTTTTCGCCTTAATGACAGATGTCACGAAATCAGAATGAACCCCTCTTGCGCACACTGAGCTTTGCTGTCAATTTTTTACAAGCTGTATGCGTATACAGTTTTTATATTCTTTTAAAGTCTAACAAAACTCGGCGTTAGTGTTGACTATGCATTAAGAGGACTTTTAGAATCCGCCAGCGCTCGAAATGAGCGTTTTTTGTTTCCGCTGCCTCACGACTGAGCAGACCGATCAGCGCCCCGCCGGGGCGCTTTTAATCGGCCCGCAGCAAACCTCATCGGCGTGCTGCCCTGGTCGCACCGTGTCACAGACCCGGTTCCACCTCGGGCGATAGCCAAGAAAGGACAAGCTATGCCAGCGTCAGGAAAATTAGTCGCCTCTGCGCGAACGTTGGGCCACAAAACGGCCAACGGTTTTCTTGCTCTTACCCACAACGGTTTCGCCCTCCTGGGCTTGGCCGTGGCCATTTCGGCCTTGATTTTCATCTCTCGCCCAGACCTGCGTCTGGCTGGCGAATCTCAGCTGCGTCAGTGGCTGGATGCCCGCCTGCCAGTGGTTGCTGAAGCCAGCATCGAAGAAGCCCCCACTTCCGAGATAATTGCCGCGAGCGATCGCGCCACCGCAGTCAACCCAAAAAGCCTGCCCAAGGAGCAAGCTGCTGTCGCCTACTGGCTCAGCACCAAGTACCGCGTCGCACCCGAGCCCATTGCAGCTCTGGTCAGCGAAGCCTATGCACAGGGCAAAGCCAACAAGCTGGACCCCACGCTCATTCTGGCCATCATGGCCATTGAATCGAGCTTCAACCCGTTTGCCCAAAGCCCGGTCGGCGCCCAAGGCCTGATGCAGGTGATGACCAAGATTCACACCGACAAATACGAGAGCTTTGGCGGCCAGCATGCCGCGTTTGATCCCGTGACCAATCTGAAGGTTGGCGTCAAGGTGCTCAAGGAATGCATTGCCCGCGCCGGCTCCATCGAAGGTGGCTTACGCTACTACGTGGGTGCAGCCAATCTGCCAAGCGATGGTGGTTATGCCGCCAAGGTGCTGGCCGAGCATCAACGTATGCGCCTGGGTGCAGGCCTGCGCGCCGCCAATCCTTTGGTTGCCGCCAATACGGTGACGCCAGCAGCCAAGTCTGCTGCGCCCAAGGGAGCAGAAGCCACCACGGTGTCTCACGCTCAGCAAGTCATCGTGGCTGATTCCAGCCTGTAAGTTTTCAAACCATAAACTGTCGAATTTTTTCGAGCTGGCCTTTGCGCCAGCTTTTTTTATGCCCGAACGCAAGCCTGCGGGAAAAGCGGGCATACGACTCCGAGATATATCAGCTCAGCTACACTAGAGGGTGTACGCAACTGGCGATAGGCGCAGAGTTTTTCTGCCGCTGACGTGGAAACCAGCAGACTGCAAGGTCTGTGAACCACCGGGGAGCGTACCGCCCAAGGTCGCAGCGATTGCAACCACAAGCGTTTCAGCCGTTCGCCTGGGCAGCCCTTGGCCTCAAGGGAATTTCAAGTTCACAGGACTGCCATGTTTCAACGCACCGATACCGTCGCTAAAGTCGACCCCGAACTGTTTGCTGCCATCCAGGCTGAAGACCATCGCCAGCAAGAGCACATCGAGCTGATCGCCAGCGAGAACTACTGCTCGCCCGCCGTGATGGAAGCCCAGGGCTCCCAGCTGACCAACAAGTACGCCGAAGGCTATCCCGGCAAGCGTTACTACGGTGGTTGTGAGCACGTGGACGTGGTCGAGCAACTGGCCATCGACCGCATCAAGCAAATCTTTGGCGCTGAAGCCGCCAACGTGCAACCCAATTCCGGCTCGCAAGCCAACCAGGCTGTGCTGATGGCATTTGCCAAGCCCGGCGACACCATTCTGGGAATGAGCCTGGCCGAAGGCGGTCACCTGACCCACGGCATGGCACTGAATATGTCCGGCAAGTGGTTCAATGCCGTTTCTTACGGTCTGGACGCCAACGAAGCCATCGACTACGACAAGATGGAAGAGCTGGCCCGCGAGCACAAGCCCCGCATCATCGTGGCCGGTGCCTCTGCCTACGCTCTGCACATCGACTTTGAGCGCTTTGCCAAGATCGCCAAGGAAGTCGGCGCCATTCTGTGGGTGGACATGGCTCACTACGCTGGCCTGATCGCTGCTGGCGTGTACCCCAACCCCGTGCCCCACGCAGACGTGGTCACCACCACCACCCACAAGAGCCTGCGCGGCCCCCGTGGCGGCGTGATCCTGATGAAGGCCGAGCACGAGAAGGCACTGAACAGCGCCATCTTCCCCGGTCTGCAAGGCGGCCCGCTGATGCACGTGATCGCCGGCAAGGCCGTCGCGTTCAAGGAAGCCCTGACTCCCGAGTTCAAGGCTTACCAGGAACAAGTCGTGAAGAACGCCAAGGTGATGGCCGACACGCTGACCGCACGCGGTCTGCGCATCGTCTCCGGTCGCACCGAAAGCCACGTCATGCTGGTGGACCTGCGCGCCAAGGGCATTACCGGCAAGGCTGCTGAAGCAGCCCTGGGTCTGGCTCACATCACTGTGAACAAGAACGCCATCCCTAACGATCCCGAAAAGCCATTCGTGACTAGCGGCATCCGCATCGGCACTCCCGCCATGACCACCCGTGGTTTCGGCGAAGAAGAGACCCGCATCACTGCCAACCTGGTGGCCGACGTGCTGGAGAACCCCACAGACGAAGCCACTCTGGCTGCCGTGCGTGAAAAGGTTGCCGCACTGACCGCCAAGCTGCCCGTCTACAGCAAGTAAATTCTGCTGCGCTGACACACCATGAAGTGCCCCTTCTGCAGCAACCCGGACACGCAAGTTGTCGAAACGCGCGAGTCCGAGGATGGGGGCTTCATTCGCCGCCGCCGCCGTTGCGGTGGCTGCGACAAGCGTTTTACGACGTATGAGCGGCCCGAGGTCAGCTTTCCGACCGTAGTCAAGAAAGATGGCCGCCGTATCGAGTACGAGCGCGCCAAGCTGCAAGGCTCTTTCAAGATCGCGCTGCGCAAGCGCCCGGTGAGCACCGCACTCATCGATGCTGCCATAGAGCGCATCGAAGACAAGCTACTCAATCTGGGCCAGCGCGAGATAGATTCCAGCCGCCTTGGCGAGCTGGTCATGGATGAGCTCAAGGGCCTGGATAAAGTGGGCTATATCCGCTTTGCCAGCGTCTATCGCAGCTTTGAGGATGTGGACGACTTCACCAACATCATGGATGAAGTCCGCAGCCCCAAGGCCAAAATGCCCAAGAAGCCAACTGCCAGCTGATACGTCGATCTGATACATCAAAGCCACCCTCGGGTGGCTTTGTTTTTGGGTGGCTTTGTTTTTGGGTGGCTTCAAACTGATTTCGCTATTAATTCAAGAGCATTTAACGCTTTTTAATCAATGGTTTCAAGGCACTTTTCATTCATTTTTATTAATAGACGCGCGCAATACGCTCCTGTAACGGTAGCGCCATGGGTGCTGCCCGGCTCTGCGCGCACACATGCTCGACCAGCGCATCGACATCCAGCATTCCGCCCACGACCTCAGTGCCTTGCGTAAAAATGCTGAAGTTGTCGCCGCCGGTGCCCAGATAGCTTTGCAGGCCCACGCGATAGGTTTGAGCCATGTCCAGCGGGCGGCCGTTGAGGCGAATATTGCTCACCCGCTGCTCGGCGTTCTGGCTACGGTCAAAGCGGTAGCCAAAGCCTTGCGACACCTGCAGAATGCGCGGCGCATCCACGGTGTTGGTGCCGCTGTTGAACTGCTGCTCCAGCACCTGGCGAATCTGCTCGCCCGTCAGGCTCATCACCATCAGCGTATTGCCAAAGGGCTGCACGCTGAAAAGTTGGCCGTATGTGACCTGCCCGCTGGCATCCGGCACCAGATCGGCGCGCACGCCGCCAGAATTCATAAAGGCCACCTGCGCCCCGCCCGCCGCCGCACCTTGCGTGGCAGCCAGAATGCTGTCAGCCACCATGCGGCCCATCACGCTTTCACCATTGCTGTGCGGCATGCGCAAGGCTGCAGCTGCCAGCCGCCCCACGGGCGTTGCTGCCAGGGGCTGCGCAGCGGCCTTGTAGCGGGCCACCAGCTGCGCCACGCCCGCATCCGCACCAAAGACCGGAAAATCAGGTTGCAGCGCCACCACACCTGTGCTGCCGGTATAGGCCTCGCCTTGCACAATATTCTGGCGCGCCGACTTTTGACTCACACGGCGCGTGCGCGCATCAACGGTGAGCTTTACCTCCGTCAGCAGCGTGCCGTACAGGCCACCGCTGGTCAGTAAAAACGGCTTCTTCGGGTTGACCTTGGCGTAGTCGCACAGATAGGCACGATGCGTGTGGCCGGAGATGACCACATCCACCTCGGCAGAGAGCTGCTCCAGAATCGGCACGATATCGCCAGACAGCCCTTGGCAACTATGGTCCTGCAGGCTGCTTGTGGTGCTGCCGCCTTCATGCACCAGCACCACGATCACATCAGCCCCTTGCGCTCGAAGCTGCGGAATCAGCGCATTGGCCGTCAGCGCCTCAGCCGTAAAGCGCAGCCCTTTCACGCCACTGGGGCGCACCATGTGCGGCGTGTTTTTAAGAGTCATGCCGATAAAACCCACGCCAATGCGCAAGCCGTCTTGCTCAAAAAACTTCACGCCTGTGGAAGGGAACAGCGGTTTTCCATCATCGCGGATAGTGTTGGCCGCCAGATACTGAAACGCCGCGCCCTTAAAGGGCTTGCTGAGCTGGCAAGGCTCTTTGCTGGTGAACTTCTCACAACCGCCGTTTTGCAGGCGCAGCAGCTCATCAGCGCCCTGGTCATATTCGTGGTTGCCTGTGGCGGCAAAGTCCACCTTCATCAGGTTCAGCGCCTCAATCGTGGGCTCATCCAGAAACAGCGATGACACGATGGGCGATGCCCCAATCATGTCCCCCGCCGTCACCACCGCCACATGGCGACTGGCAGCACGCCGCTCGGCAACCGCCTGCGCCAGATAGGCAGCGCCTCCTGCGGGCACCGCCACGCTCTGTCCTTGCGCATTTTTCGCCACTACAGCCTGTCTGGGTGGCTCCAGATTGCCGTGAAAGTCATTGAAGCCCAGCAAGGTGATGTCCATGCTGGCGGGCTTGACCGTGCCACCACCGCAGGCCGACAAACCTATCGACAACAGCGCCGCAGCAGCGCCTGCTGCCATGCTTCGAAATGCACAACGCCAGCCCGGCGACAAAGCGCGGGGCTGGCGTTGATTGGACTTATTGTTTACTACAACCATCACGGCTCTCCTGAGCCTCTGGTTGTACCGCACAACACGTTCTTTTTGATGTCAGGCGGCGGAAGCAGGAATGGGTGCCAGGCCCGAATCAACATCTGCGTTCTGCGCGCGGTGGCGCAGCGCATGGTCCATCACCACCAGGGCCAGCAGCGCCTCGGCAATGGGTGCAGCGCGAATGCCCACGCACGGGTCGTGGCGGCCCTTGGTAATCACTTCGGCAGTATTGCCATGCACATCAATCGATTCACGCGGCGTAATGATGGAGCTGGTGGGCTTGATGCCAATACGCACTTCCAGGTCTTGCCCGGTGCTGATGCCGCCCACAATGCCGCCAGCGTTGTTGCTGCGAAAGCCCTTGGGGCTCAGCGAATCACCGTGCGTGGTGCCGCGCTGGGCCACGCTGTCAAAGCCTGCACCAATTTCTACGGCCTTGACGGCGTTCAAGCCCATCATGGCGTAGGCAATGTCAGCGTCCAGGCGGTCATACAGGGGCTGACCCAGGCCCACAGGCATATTGCTGGCGTTCACACGCAGCGCAGCACCGCAGGAGTCGCCGCTCTTGCGCAGCTGCTCCATGTATTCCTCGTACTGCGTCACATCGGCCACGGGCGCGAAGAAGGGGTTGTGAGGCACATGTTCCCAGCTCTCAAAGCCGATGGGCAGCTCGCCGATCTGCGTCATGCAGGCGCGGAACTCGGTGCCAAATTTTTCTTTGAGCCACTTTTTAGCCACTGCGCCAGCCGCCACCGTGGGCGCTGTCAGGCGGGCGGATGAGCGGCCGCCGCCGCGCGGGTCGCGGATGCCGTATTTTTGAAAGTAAGCGTAGTCCGCGTGGCCGGGGCGAAAGCTCTGCGCAATGTTGGAGTAATCCTTGCTGCGCTGGTCGGTATTGCGGATGAGCAGCGCAATCGGCGTGCCCGTGGTCTTGCCCTCGTACACGCCCGAGAGAATCTCGACCGCATCGGGCTCGTTGCGCTGGGTGACAAACTTGCTGGTGCCGGGGCGGCGGCGGTCCAGATCGAACTGGATATCTGCCTCGCTCAAAGCCATGCCCGGGGGGCAGCCGTCAATCACGCAGCCAATGGCTGGACCGTGGGATTCACCAAAGTTGGTGACCGTGAAAATTGTGCCGAAGGTATTGCCGCTCATAGGCTGCCAATTATGCCTGCGGGCTTGCCAGCGCTCTGCGTTTCATGGGTTGGCACTGCACTGCGCCAGCCATCGCCAGTAAAGCTGCCCACAAAAAACAAACCCCGCATCAAGCGGGGCTGGGGTCTAAAGCGACGGATGGATTAATCAGCGCCCTGGCGCTCGCCTTCAGGCCAGTCACGGATATAGGCCTTGAGCATGCGGTTCTCGAAGTTCTGGCTATCCACCACAGCCTTGGCCACGTCGTACAGGCTGATCACGCCCATCAGCATGCGCTTGTCCATCACGGGCATGTAACGCGCGTGGCGGTCGAGCATCATGCGGCGCACCTCATCCATATCGGTTTCCATGGTGCAGGTCATTGGTGCATCGTCCATGGCGCCGCGCACGGAGGCACGCTCCACGCCGCCGGTTTTCACAAAGCCCTGAATCACTTCGCGGAAGGTGAGCATGCCCACCACATCGCCGTGTTCCATGACCACCAGCGAGCCGATGTCCTTTTCCGACATCACCTGCACCGCAGCAGCCAGGCTTTCATCGGGCGACACTGTATACAGGGTGTTGCCTTTGACGCGCAGGATGTCACTTACTTTCATTGCTGTTCTCCGAATCTGGTTTGCACTCTGGCCGTATTTGTCCTGCACGTGTCAGCACGTGCGGCATCACTGTGCGCAAAATGCGAGTGCGTGCACCAATATAGCCCACAATGGGACGAGGTCAGAAAAATGAAAACACTGACGAAACAGTTGATTTTCTACAAAATCAATCGTCAATTCGTCAAACCCAAATAGTTGTTGCGGGCGCAATGTCGCCTTCAATGATCAAAATCATCACGGAGACAAGACATGCCCGGCTACTCAGACCCCGGTTTTGACACCTTGAGCCTGCACGCAGGTGCCCAGCCCGACCCCGCCACCGGCGCACGGGCCACGCCCATTCACCTGACGACCTCGTTTGTCTTTGAATCCAGCGACCACGCGGCCAGCCTGTTCAATCTGGAGCGGCCCGGCCATGTCTACAGCCGCATCAGCAACCCCACCAACGCGGTGCTGGAGCAGCGCGTCTCGGCGCTGGAAGACGGCGTGGGCGCGATTGCCGTGGCCAGCGGGCAAGCGGCACTGCACCTCTCCATTGCCACGCTGATGGGCGCGGGCAGCCATATCGTGGCCAGCACGGCGCTCTATGGCGGATCGCAGAACCTGCTGCACTACACGCTGCGCCGCTTTGGCATTGAAACCACCTTCGTAAAGCCCGGCGACATTGACGGCTGGCGCGCCGCCGTGCGCCCCAACACCAAGCTGTTCTTTGGCGAGACTGTGGGCAACCCCGGGCTGGATGTGCTGGACATTCCCACCATCAGCGCTATCGCCCATGAGGCTGGCGTGCCGCTGCTGGTGGACTCTACCCTCACCTCTCCATGGCTGATGCAGCCGCTGAAACATGGTGCGGACATCGTCTATCACTCGGCCACCAAGTTCCTCTCGGGCCACGGCACAGTGATTGGCGGCATCGTGGTCGATAGCGGCAGTTTTGACTGGGAAAAATCGGGCAAATTCCCCGAGCTGACCGAGCCCTACGATGGCTTTCACAACATGGTGTTCAGTGAGGAAAGCACCACCGGTGCCTTCTTGCTGCGTGCCCGCCGCGAAGGCTTGCGCGACTTTGGCGCCTGCCTGAGCCCGCACAGCGCCTGGCTGATCCTGCAAGGCATCGAAACCCTGCCGCTGCGCATGGAACGCCACATGAAAAACACCGAAAAGGTGGTGCAATTCCTCGCCAGCCACCCCCTCGTCAGCCGTGTGGGCCACCCCATGCTGGAGACGCATTCATCGCACGCGCTGGCCCAAAAGCTGCTGCCGCGCGGCGCGGGCTCGGTGTTCAGCTTTGACATTGCAGGCAATCGCAATCAGGGCAAAACCTTTATCGAAACGCTCAAGGTCTTCAGTCACCTGGCCAATGTGGGGGACTGCCGCTCTCTGGTGATTCACCCTGCCAGCACCACGCACTTCCGCATGAGCGATGAAGCGCTTTCGCAAGCAGGCATCAGCCAAGGCACGATTCGGCTGTCGATTGGCCTGGAAGATGCCGATGACCTGATTGACGACCTGAAACGTGCGTTGAAGGTCGCAGAAAAAGCCGCGTGATGGACATCCGTGTATTTGCACCGGCAGACACCGAAGCGGTTGTGCAGTTGTGGAACGACTGCGGCCTGACACGCCCCTGGAACGATCCGCACAAAGACATTGCGCGCAAGCTGAGTGTGTCGCCCGAGCTATTTTTAATTGGCACCAATGGCCAAGGCCTGTTGATGGCGACCGTTATGGTCGGCTACGACGGGCACCGTGGCTGGATCAACTACCTGGCCGTCCACCCATCGCGCCAGCGCCAAGGCCATGCACGCCAGCTGATGCAGCAAGCCGAGCAATTGCTGACCGCGCGCGGCTGCCCCAAGCTGAACCTGCAAGTACGCGCAGGCAACGAGGTGGTCATCGCCTTGTACGAAAGCCTGGGTTACACCGACGACAAAACGGTATCGATGGGCAAGCGACTGATTGCAGACATCTAAAAAGAATCGGGAGACAACGATGCGTATCCAAGTTCAAGGCGCAGATATTTACGCCTACACCGGCGGCAAGGCGTTCGATGCCGCCAAGCCCACTGCCATCTTCATCCACGGCGTGCTTTGCGATCACAGCGTCTGGGCGCTGCAAAGCCGCTACATCGCCAACCACGGCTGGAATGTGCTGGCGCTGGATTTGCCCAGCCATTGCAAAAGCGGTGGCGCTGCGCCAAAGACGGTTGAAGATGCTGCCACTTTCATCGGCCAGCTGATGGACGCCGCTGGATTGCAAAGAGCCGCGCTGATCGGCCACAGCTGGGGCAGCCTGATCGCTATGGAAGCCGCCGCCATGCTCAAAGACCGCATCAGCCATCTGGTACTGGTGGGCACAGCCTTCCCCATGAAGGTCTCGCCCGCGCTGCTGGAATCAGCCCTGAACACGCCCGAAAAAGCCATTGCCATGGTCAACACCTTCTCGCGCGCGACGCTGTCACCGCCCAATGGCGCGGGCAGCTGGGTATTTGGTGCCGGCATGGCGCTGGGCCGCCGCGTGCTGGCCAGCAATGCCGACACCAACTTGCTGCACGCAGGCTTTACCGCCTGCGACCGCTATGCAGGTGGTGAGGCAGCCATGACCCAGATCACCTGCCCGGTTTTGTTTGTGCTGGGTGAACAAGACCAGATGACGCCGCCCAAAGCAGCCCAAGGCCTGATCAAGGCTGCCAAGGCCGCGGGCAAACAAGTCGAGGAGCAACTGATTCCCAACGGCCATAACCAGATGACGGAGTCACCCGATGCGACGCTGTTTGCGATTCGGGATTTTCTGGCTGGCTAAGCCTCTAAGCTTGCGCCATGACCAACATTTTTATGCCTCATGGCGATTTTGCGAACGCTTGCGCCCAATGGAAATCCATAGCGCTGACCGGGCTGACGCCTAGGCGCAAGCTCAATCTCACGGATAAAAAAGCCGACTGGAACGCCGCACTGGCCACGTTGCAGCGCTTTGCATTCAGCCGCGGCTACCAAGCTCCACTGAATCTGCAAGCCCATGCTGCACTGGAGAACCACTGGGGCTGGCAGGCTGCTGGGCAAGAGGCCTGCCATTTGCTGATCTACGGCGTTGATCTGGGCCTGCCCGGCGATGTGCTGCGCCCCATTTATCTGGAGACGGTCGCGCTCTGGAAAGACGCAGCCGCCGTGGCCAGCCACGCGCGCACTAGCATGAGTCAGGCCACGGGTGAGGACTACGGCGTGCCCGCTCCCATCAACGCCCGCAGCGCAGAGTACAAATACGCCGTCATCCTGATGGCGCTGGCCGTGCTGCTGGATGCGCCCGAGGAAATCCCCGCCATCGTCGAGCAAGTGCTGGCATTTGATACCGACCGCCTGCTCGACTACCTGAGTGCTGCGGCCATCGAGCTGGAAGAAGTCAACGAGACGCTGTTCCACCCGCGCCCCTATGGCGAGCTGCTGCCGTTTTTTGAGCTACTGGGAGAGCCGTCACCCGAGCCGCTGGTGGCCTATGTGCAAACCCAGTACGCCGATTTTTTGCGCCTGTCACCCTCACAGCAAAAGAAAGGTCAGCCTTGGCTGGGCACATTTTTCTGGGCGCTGGAGGTGGGGGCCTTGTCTGTGCTTTACGGTTGGGACGATGCGGCGCTGCGTGCCCTGCCTCACTACCCTGCCGATCTGGTGGATTTTGCCCACGCGCACAGCCAGAGCGCTGAGCCCGAATCAGGCGATTTTTAACAAAAACTGCGCAATACGCCCGGTAATGCGATCAGGTAGCTCCCGGTGCGGCACATGGCCGCCGCCCGCAATGATCTCGGCCTCGCACGGGCCTTGCGCCCAGGTGCAGATGTTTTCGGGGTGGATGAGAGAGCCAAACTCATCCAGCTCGCCATGAATGGCCAGCACCGGGCAGTGCACCTGCTTCAAGGCAGCATCCAGCCGGTAATGGGCAAAGGGCTCGCTCAGCCAGGTGTCCACCCAGGCTGACAGCACCCAGGCCGCCTTGCCTCCGTGATAGCGCGAGAGCCGCTCCAGCTGGCCCGGCTGGGCAAAGCTGTCGCGCGCAGCGCGAATGCCCTCCAGCGTGCGCTCTTCCACAAAGCTCTGGGCGGACTCGGTCATCAGCGCCTTGCACTGCAGCGGATACGTCGCAGCCACCATGGCCGCCATACCACCACCCACGCTGTGGCCCAGCATGACAAAAGCATCCAGCCCCAGCGCCTGATGAATGGGGGCAAAGCCTGTCGTCACCTCGCCCTCGACAAAGCGGGGACCCAGCTGATGCGGGTTGGCATCGGATTGCCCAAAGCCCAGCCGGTCATAGGCAATGACTTCACGGCTTGTTGCGACGGACAGTTGCTCAGGAAAATCGCGCCACAGGGCCACGCTGCCCAACGAGTCGTGCATGAGCACAATCGGCGCTTTTTCTGGCGCATTGCCCGCCCCTGTCTGGGGCTGCCAGCGTTTGACGAACAAATGCCCGTCCGGCGTAGGAACACGGATTTCACTCATAGCGATCTCAACAGGCGGCATGGTGTTGTCAAACATGGGCAGTTTCGGTTTTAAGAGCAGTAGGCGGAGCTGACACCTTCGCAAGAGCGTGCCTGTGGCAGAACACGGTAGCGGACTCGGCAGATTTTGCGCAGTCTTGCCTCAGCCGACCTGTCTTTCAGGTGACGGATAAGCGCTAGCAGCCACGCACTTACCCGCTAACCTTTCCATACGCTCGGCGGTATAAGAAAAATTCACATCAAACCGAGGTTTGCCATGTCTCAGTCCACGACCACCGAACGGGAAGGCGACGCAGCTGGAGCCGCAAAAACTGCCGTTGACCCTCGCCAGTTCAAGAGCTTTTCCGAGTTCTACCCTTTCTATCTGGGCGAGCACAGCAACACCACCTGCAGACGGCTGCACTTCATCGGCACCAGCCTGTCGCTGGGCTTTTTGCTGGCGCTATTTTTGACGGGTGACTGGTGGTATCTGCTGGCAGCGCCGGTCTGCGGCTACGCCTTTGCCTGGGTGGGCCATTTCGGTTTTGAAAAAAACCGGCCTGCCAGCTTCAAGCGCCCGCTCTACAGCTTTCGCGGCGACTGGATGATGTGGCGCGATATCTTGCTGGGCCGCATCAAGATGTGATCCACGCTCATCCACAAAAAACGGGCCACAGGGCCCGTTTTTGATGGATCAATGGGCACTTAGCCCACGCGACGATTGCCGTAGATGCTCTCAATTTCATCAGCATAGCGCGCCATAATGGGGGCGCGCTTGACCTTCATCGTGGGGGTGAGCAACTGGTTTTCCACGCTCCAAGGCTCCAGCGTCAGCAGCAATGCACGCGGCTGGGCGTAGCTGGGAAAGTCCGCACTCAAGGCCTGCAGGCGCTTGAGCACCGCCTGGACCACCACGGGCTGGCGCAGGGTTTCGGGGTTGCCTGCATCCCAGCCGTTTTCGCGGGCAAACAAGGCCCAGTTTTCTTCATTGAGTACCGCAATCGCGCTCACATAGGGGCGGTGGTCGCCCAGCACCATGATTTGCTCGATCAGCGGATCGGCCAGCAGGGACAGCTCCAGATCAGCAGGCGAAATTTTCTCGCCGGTCGAGGTGACGATGATTTCCTTGAGCCGTCCCAGCAGACGAATGCGGCCCTTGACCAGCTCCGCCTGATCGCCGGTGCGCAGCCAGCCGTCTTCGGTAAAGGCGGCAGCCGTTTCTTCGGGACGCTTCCAGTAGCCCTTCATCACAATCGCGCCGCGTACTTGCAGCTCATGCTGCTCACCAATGCGGACTTCAACGCTGGGCAGGGGCTCGCCCACCGTGGCGGGGTCGTTGCTGTCCAGCGTGACAACGGAGATCACGGGCGTGGTTTCCGTCATGCCATAGCCTTGCAGCAGCGGTACATCCAGCGCCAGAAAGGTGCGGGCTGTGCTTTGCGGAATGGCCGCGCCACCCGTAATCGCCATGCGCACGCAGCCGCCAAACATCTGAGCGATCTGCTGGCTGAGCTGCGCGTGTGCAGCGGGTGCTGGCGTGCCAATCAGCGCCGCATCGTGCTTGTGCAGATCGGTAATATCTTGACGCGCGCAGAAGTTGGCCCAGCCCCACTCCACTGCTGCTTCAAAGGCCTGACGCTCTTCCTCGGGGCCCGCCAGAATTTTCTCCAGCATCTTGGCCTGCACGCGCTCATAAATGCGGGGCACGCAGACCAGGATGGTGGGCTTTTCGGTCTGCATGTCCTGCATCAGCAAGGCGGCAGAGCGTGCATAGGCCGTGCAGGCACCGCTGGCAATGGCCAGGTAGTAGCCCACGGTGCGCTCAAAAGTGTGTGAGAGCGGCAGAAAAGACAAAAAGCGGTCGTCCTGATGCGGATGCACGCGCTCGGCAAAGTCTGAGACATCGGCCATCACATTGGCGTGGGTCAGCATCACGCCCTTGGGCTTGCCCGTGGTGCCCGAGGTGTAGACGATGGCCGCTACATCACCGGGCTCTGGCAGGGCCGGGGCGGGCTGGCTTGCCATGGCTGCGCCTTCTTGCAGCCAGTCTGCCAGCGCCAGCACGCGGGGCTGGCCGGGGCTGATGACTTGCGGGGCTGGCAAGCCATCCGCCACCACCACGGTCTGCAGGCTGGACATTGCGTAGTCTGTGGCGCGCAGGCGCTCCCATTGGTTCAGGCTGCTCAGCACCAGCAGGCTGATTTCGGCATTATCAAAAATATAGGCAATGCTGGCCGGGTTGTCCGTGGTGTGCACAGGCACCGAGATGACACCCATCTGCAAGGCGGCCTGATCTGCGCACATGGCGTTGACGCTATTGGGCAGCCAGATGCCGATGCGCTCACCATGCTGCAGCGCGCTTTGCTGCAAGGCCGCACGAAACTGCATGACGGCAGCACCAGCCTGCGCCCAGCTCAGCTGAGTCCAGGGCTGGTCTTTGCCCGCAAATTCACGATAGGCAGGCAGCTCAGGCGTGGCCGCCACGCGCGCTTGCAGCATGTGGGCCAGGCTGCGCTGCTGCCAGGGTTGGGTGACCGGTTGGCCCAAAACAGATTGGCTCATAAATATCAAAAAATAAAATGCAACAAAGCGCAGGCTAGAGCCATGCTCTGACCATGTTTGTAGGCTGGAATGAATTTCGCCCGAAGGCTGGACCTGCGCAAACAGCGTGCTTTCAACATCAGGCCTCAGTCCGCCGGGCAGGTGAATGGCTCCGCTGATTGTGCAGCGCCCAACAGGAAACGCACAATTGCTATCAAATATCTAGCTGATCTCGCTCACTATTCATAGAGTTTTGTGGTTTCATCAACTCTATGAATATCTGCCATAGGAGCCGCAATCAGCTCGGCCATAGTCATCACGTCCAGCTGGGCGCGCTGCCACAGTGGCTGCACCGCTTCAGATGGCTGCAGCAGCAGGCGCTGCACCAGTGGCTCGACCAGCGTGGTGCGCGGGTCCACCAGCAGCACATAGCGGGGCTCCGTGCTTTCCAGCGATACGTAGGCATCTGGCGGCTGCACAGCGCCCACCCAGTCCAGCTGGGCCAGCGCCTGCAGCACAGGCTGAATCTGCGAAGCCTCTATGCGCAGGCGGCGCGAGAGCTGGTGCACAAACAGGCCTTTGTGGGGCAGCTCTCGCTCTTTGGCCAGGCATTGCAGTACCTCGACGGCCAGCTCAAACTGCCAGCCCTTGTGGCCCGTCATACGCTCCACTCCGCTGAGGACCGTGGGCAGATAGGCGGTGACCAGAGCGCCCGTCAGCACAATGCTCCAGGCCACATACATCCAGATCAGCAAGATGGGCAGCGTGGCAAATGCGCCGTAAATCACCGAGTAGGTGGGCACGGACGACAGGTAAATACCCAGCGCCTTCTTGGCCACTTCCATGAAAACAGCCACAAACACGCCGCCCACCATGGCATGGCGCCAGCGCACCGGCGTGTTGGGCACGTAGTGATAAAGCCCGGCCATGCCAGCGGCCAGCACCACAAATTCGATGGAATCAAACACAAAGCGCAGACTGCCCGGCAGCGCGTTGACCAGCCCTTTGGATGCCGACATCACATAAGACGACAGCACCAGACTCAGGCCCAGCAGCAGCGGCCCAAGCGTGATGGCGGCCCAGTAAATCAGCACGCGCTGGCCCAGCGGGCGCAACTGGCGCACGCGCCAGATATTGTTGAGCGTGCGGTCAATGGTCAGGATCAGCGCAAGCGCCGTGACCATCAAAATGGAAAAACCCACCAGACCCAGCTGGCTGGCCTTGGACGCAAACTGCGTGAGATAGCCCAGCACCTGCCGCGCAATGGTCTCGGGGATCAGGCTGTCCATCAGCCAGCGCTCCAGTACCAGTTGCGCCTTGCCAAAGATGGGGAAGGCCGTGAACAAAGCCAGGGCCACGGTAAAGAACGGTACCAGCGCCAGCAGTGATGTGAAGGTGAGGCTGCTGGCCGTCACACCCAGCCGATCTTCCTTGAAGCGAGCCAGCAGCACCTGCGCGGTGTTTTGCCACGGGAAGGTACGCAGCCGCAACTGCACGCGGCGGCTTTTGCGGTGAAATTCGTCCTTCAGCTCTTGCTTGCTGGGCACGCGTGGCTTGGGAATGCGCCCGGCCAGGTCTTTACAGCCCGCCAGCAGCACTTTCGCCTTACCAAACCTGTTGGCAAGCGCTGTGCTCGCTCCTGAAACAGAAGCAGCTCCGGCTTTATGTGCCTGCGCTGGCGGCATTTTTGGCGCTGAAGGTGCAGCATAGCCAGACCAGCTCTGACCCGCCTGACTGAAGGATGCGGCCGGTGGTGCAGCGGGTGGAACTGCCTGCTGTGAAGGCTGCTCCGCATGGGACGAATTCAGTGGCGGCGCGAACTGAGGTTCTTGTGCCTCAAACTGCGGCTCTTGCAGGCTTGGCTCTTGACGCAGATGCGGCTCGGGCGAAGGCGTCACACCCGCGGGTGATGGCTGCTGCGCCTGCGGATTGCCTTCCAGCGCAGCCCAGAAACCAGTGCGGTCATTTTTCTTCATGGCTGCACTCCTTTCACGCGAAAAAAGGAGTCGCGGGCCTGCGCAAAATCAAACGCAAGATCGAAAAGAAAAAATCCAGATTCAAAGGGAGCTGCCATGGTCGATATGATGCCACTGCTATGACCGACGCCCTCTCGCCCCACGCTCCCGAAAACACTTCTTCACCAATCAATCAGCCCGGCACCGACGTGGCCGCCACCCGCTGGCTGGCCGTTGGCAGTCTGCTTGCGCTGATGGTGCTGTGCGTGGCCTGGGAGCTGTGGCTTGCGCCCTTGCGCCCCGGCGGCACGCTGCTCTTTCTCAAGGCGCTGCCGCTGGCCTTTGCCGTGATTGGTCTGCTCAAGCGCCGCATGTACACCTATCGCTGGATGAGCCTGCTGGTGTGGATGTACTTCACCGAAGGCGTGGTGCGCGGCTGGAGCGACTCTGCCCCCAGCCGCTGGCTGGCGCTGGTTGAGGTGGCGCTGTGCGTGCTGCTCTTCATCGCCTGCGCGGCCCATGTGCGCCTGCGCCAGAAGGCGGCCAAGGCCGCCTTGGCTGCTGCCACGGCTCAATCCGGCGCAATGCCCTCATAACGCGCCAGCGTCTGCACCTGCCCGGCCAGCGCTTCAAACAGCAGCTGCGCAGCGGGTGACAGCGCCCGGCGTGGCCGCTGAATCAGCAAGGTGCGGCGCAGAATGCGCGGTTCATCGAGCAGCCTAAAGCCCAAGTCCCCCTGCAAACCCAGTGACGGATGCCGCGCCGTCAGTGCCGGGACAATGCTCACGCCCAGCCCCAGACTCACGGCCTCAAACAGCAATTGCGGGTTAGACAGACGCAGCGATGGTTGCAGCACATTCGCCGGCATGCCCGGCGCAGCGGCCAGCAACTGGCTGATGGCGGTATCGGTGGTCAGCCCCACAAACGGCAGATGGGCCAGATCAGTCGCCACCAGCCGACTCGCCTGCAGCAAGGGCTCATCCGCGCGGGCGACCAGCCCCATCGCATCACTCACCAGCGGCTGGGTCAGCAGATCACCGCCCGCCGGGTGGGCCGCACCCACGCCAAAATCGACCAGTCCGGCCTGCACACGCTGGGCAATGCCTTCGGCGCTGTCTTCTACCAAGTCCACCTCAATACCCGGGTACTGCGCACGCAGCGCGGGCAACACAGGCAGCAGCAACACCGCCAGCACCGATGGCGCAGCCGCAATACGCACCTTGCCCCGGCGCAGCGCAGCCAAGTCGCCCAGGTTCTGAAAGCCCTGCTCCAGCGTGTCAAACGCCTGGCGCACATCGACCAGAAAGGCCTGGCCCGCGCTGGTCAACCCCACGGTGCGCGTGGTGCGGTCAAACAGGCGCATGCCAAGCGCTTCTTCCAGCTGACGAATGGATTCAGACAGGGCCGACTGCGTCAAACACAGCTCCCGCGCTGCCGGGGCGAACGCGCCCTGCCGCGCCACCTCATCAAAGGCACGCAGCTGGCGCAGGCTGACATTATTCGGAAAAACTGGCATAACCCATCAATTTATTTCGATTGCCCCGAAGTCTGCCATGTTCTACGCTTGCGGCTTCATGGTTTTCCTCGGCCAGCGCCGGTATCTGGCTTAGGATTTCCTCTGCTTCCCCTCTCTGCCGCCCCTGCTGCGGCCCGCTTGCCATGACCTCCACTGCCCTGCTTGATTCCCTGCGCCAGATCGTTACAGCCAACCACGTGCTGACCGACGGCGATTTGAGCGCCTACGAACAGGACTGGCGCAAGCGCGTCCACGGCAAGGCGCTGGCCGTAGTGCGCCCCGGCAATACGGCCGAGGTGGCCGCCGTGGTCAAGGCCTGTGCTGCAGCGGGCGTGCAGTTGGTGCCCCAGGGCGGCAACACCGGTCTGTCGGTGGGCTCCACGCCCGACAACAGCGGCCAGCAAATCGTGCTGAACCTGACGCGCCTGAATGCCGTGCGCCATATCGACAAAGACAACCTGACCTTCACCGTCGAAGCGGGCTGCATTCTGCAAAACCTGCAAGAACTGGCAGACAAACAAGGCCTGCTCTTTCCCTTGTCGCTGGCCGCCGAAGGCAGTTGCACCATTGGTGGCAATCTGGGCACCAACGCAGGCGGCACACAGGTGGTGCGCTATGGAAATACGCGTGATCTGTGCCTGGGTCTGGAGGTGGTCACGCCGCAGGGCGAGGTCTGGGATGGCCTCAAGGGGCTGCGCAAGGACAACACCGGTTACGACCTGCGCGACCTGTTCATCGGCAGCGAAGGGACGCTAGGCATCATCACTGCCGCGACCATGAAGCTGTTCCCCCAGCCCGCCGCGCAACTGACAGCCTTTGCCGCCGTGCCCAGCATGGAAGCCGCCGTGCGCCTGCTGGGTCTGGCGCACCAGCATCTGGGTGCGGGCCTGACGGGTTTTGAAGTCATGGGCCAGTTTGCGCTGTCTCTGGTCGTCAAGCACATGCCGCAACTGCGCGTGCCGTTTGCCGATATGGGTGACGAAGCCCCTTACTGCGTGCTGCTGGAAAACAGCGACAGCGAATCCGAGCAACATGCGCGCCTGCGCTTTGAGCACCTGCTCGAACTCGCTTTTGAAGACGGCTGCGTGGTCAACGCCGTGGTGGCCGAGAGCCTGAGCCAAGCCCATGACCTCTGGCATATCCGCGAAAGCATTCCCCTGGCGCAGGCCGAGGAAGGCCTGAACATCAAGCACGATATCTCGGTCGCCGCATCGCGCATCCCCGCCTTTGTGGAGCACGCTGATGAGGTGCTCAAGCGCGAGATTCCCGGCGTGCGCCTGGTCAACTTCGGCCATCTGGGCGACGGCAATCTGCACTACAACGTGCAAGTACCCGAGGGAGAAGACGGCAAGCAGTTTCTGCGCGAGAAAGAAGCACTGGTCAACCACCTCGTCTATGAAGCCGTGGCGAAGTTTGACGGCTCCTTCTCGGCCGAGCATGGCGTGGGCGCACTCAAAACAGACAAGCTGGAAAAATACCAGTCTCCCGTTGCCCTGCAAATGATGCGCGCTATCAAAAACGCACTGGACCCACAGGGCATCATGAACCCCGGAGTGGTGCTGACACGGGCCTGATCACCAAGCGCCCACAAAAAAGCCCTGCCAGGAATTGCAGGGCTTTTTGCATGTTCACGACTCAGGACGCGGGCTGCTGATTGGCAATCAAGGTCTGCATATCCTTGGGCCATGGAATGTCTGGGCCATCCACATCGGTAAACACGATCTGCTTGCCCTCCGTCAGCAGCCAGATGCGCAGGCCGTTGCGGGCAGGGTCAATCACCACGCCCGCAGACTCTTCACCGCCCATGCGCTGACGGTTGCCAAACACGGTCAACATATTTTCTTGCGTCTCAAGCGGGCCCACAGTCTCCAGATTCTTGAGCACGGTTTCATAGTATTGGCCCGTCAGCGCCTTCAGACGCTCGGCCAGCACGCCGGTTTTCAGGTAGTCCACGCCATCCCAGCGGTACTTGCCTTCCATGCTTTTCAGGCTGGCCAGACTCTCTTCGCCATCCTTGGCCACATGCAGCACTCGCACTTGCTCAATGGCGGGGCCGGGCACGACCTGGGCGGTCGCCGCAGGGGCTTGCTCTGCCGCAGTGGCCGCTGGCACGGCTGCTGGCTCAGGGGCATCAACGGGGGCTGATGCTGCAGGGGCCTTGGTCTGGTCACAGCCCGCCAGCAAAGCAGCGCAGGCCAGTGCACTAACGGCAGCAGTCATCAAAATTCGCGACATCCAACAACTCCTTATGTAATGGCTCAATTGTGCAGGTGCAAAAATGCATCCTCCCACTTAACTCCCCAGCACATAGGCTCTTTGATCTGGGCCGCACAGCCAATCAACCTACACGTGGCAAACTCAAACCATTGCGCCCGCACAGAGTTCTGATCTGGGTGCCAGCCCCATTCAAGAGTCGGCCCGCGTCCTGTACGCTGAGCCGTCCCGTCCATCAATAGCACCATGAACGCCAACATCCCCCTGCGCCCCGTGCGCAATCAGTACGAATCCTTTATGCGCCATGTCTTTGAGCAAGGCGTGGCCAAAGGCGACCGCACCGGAACGGGCACGCGCAGCGTGTTCGGCCACCAGATGCGCTTTGACCTGAGCGAAGGCTTCCCGCTGGTGACGACCAAGAAGGTTCACCTCAAGTCCATCATTCTGGAACTGCTGTGGTTTCTCCGTGGCGACAGCAACGTGAAGTGGCTGCAAGAGCGCGGTTGCACCATCTGGGACGAATGGGCCGACAAGACCACGGGTGACCTGGGTCCCGTGTACGGCGTGCAGTGGCGCAGCTGGCCCAAGGCCGACGGCACGCATATCGACCAGATTGCAGAAGTCGTCAAGCAGCTCAAAAACAGCCCCGACAGCCGCCGCATCATCGTCAGCGCCTGGAACGTGGCCGAGCTCGACCAGATGGCGCTCATGCCCTGCCACGCGTTCTTCCAGTTCTATGTGGCCGAAGGCAAGCTCAGCTGCCAGCTGTACCAGCGCAGCGCCGATATCTTCTTGGGCGTGCCCTTCAACATCGCCAGCTATGCGCTGCTGACCCATATGCTGGCTCAGCAATGCGACCTGGAGGTGGGCGACTTCATCTGGACCGGCGGCGACTGCCATATCTACAACAACCACTTCGAGCAGGTGCAGACCCAGCTGGCGCGCCAGCCCTTTGCCTACCCGACGCTGAACATCAAGCGCAAGCCAGACTCCATCTTCGACTACGAGTTCGACGACTTTGAAGTGCTGGACTATCAGCACCACGCAGCCATCAAGGCGCCTGTCGCGGTTTAAGCGGCACACTGTTCACTATAAAAATCAAAGCTGTTCGCGCATGATTTCAATAGGTTTCAAGATCTTTCATCTCTGAAATCTATGAATAACAAGCACAAGCAGCTTCTTTATTGATAGCTATGGCCATCCAACTCATTTACGCCCGCGCAGCCAACGGTGTCATCGGCAAGGACAACACCATGCCCTGGCACCTGCCAGAGGACATGGCTCACTTCAAAGAGCTCACTCAGGGCAGCGCCGTCGTCATGGGCCGCAAGACTTGGGACTCCCTGCCCGTGCGCTTTCGCCCCCTGCCCGGCCGCACCAATATCGTCGTCACCCGCCAAGACGACTGGCAGCCCGAACCCGCATCCGACAAAGTGGTTCGCGCTGCCAGCCTTGAAGAGGCGCTGGAGCTGGCCCAAAAGCTGTCGCAAGATGTCTGGGTCATAGGCGGCGCGCAAATCTACGCGCAGGCCCTGCCCCTGGCCGATGCCGTAGAAGTCACAGAAATCGGACGCGACTACGAAGGTGATGCCTACGCGCCCGAGTTGGGAGCCGATTGGAAGGAAGTGCGCCGCAGCAGCCACACTGCCGCCAACGGCCTGCCCTACAGCTTTGTGCGCTTTGAACGATAGGTTTCATCACGTCGCCGACTGACACGTAGACAGTCCAGCAAGAGACAGCCTCCCTCTTGCCGCATCACTGCTGCATTGCAACAATCGTCAGGTTCGCGCTGGCTTGCCGTATGACAATGGCAAGTCCGTCACCGGACGCCCCCTCCAACCGCGCAAGCCCACAGCCCTTCACCATGAGCCTAGTCCAGCCCCTTCCCCCTGGTGCCCTCGACATCGTTGGCGATATCCACGGCGAATACTCCGCGCTGGTGCAGCTTCTGGCCAACCTGGGCTATGACCTGCAAGGCAATCACCCAGACGGCAGACGCCTGGTCTTTGTGGGCGACTTTTGCGACCGCGGGCCAGACAGCCCTTCCGTGCTCGCGCTGGTAGGGGGTATGCTGGCCTCAGGCAAAGCCCATGCGGTGCTGGGCAACCACGAAATCAATCTGCTGCGTGAAGATGCCAAAGACGGCTCCGGCTGGTTCTTCGACAGCCGCGTCGATGCTGATCAGCCCAAATACGCCCCCTTTGCACGCATGCCTGCGGCCGAGGCACCGGCCATGCTCAGGCTACTGAACCAGCTGCCCATTGCGCTGGAGCGCGAAGACCTGCGCATCGTGCACGCCGCATGGCGGCCCGAGCAAATCGCCATGATTCGCCAGCTGCCCAGCGGCAGCGCCCGCGCCTCCTACGATCATTTTGAAAAGCTTGCCGATGCACAGTCCACCGCCCAGCGCGTGACTGAGCGCATGCGCCAGGAAGAGCTCAGCTGGCCGCACAGTCTTGAGGACTACCGCTACGAGCCGCCCTTTCTGCCCGCACACAGCGAAAACGAGCTGAACAAAGCCATGGTCAACCCCCTCAAGGTTCTGACGGCTGGCGTGGAGCGTGAGTGCCGCAACCCGTTTTATGCAGGCGGCAAATGGCGCTTTGTGGAGCGTGTGGCCTGGTGGAATGAATACAACGAAACGCCCGCCGTCATCGTCGGCCACTACTGGCGACGCATGCGTGCAGCCGATGCGCCCGCGCACGGCGCGCAGTTTGAAAATCTGTTTGGGGGAACCTCACCACTTTCATGGCATGGCCTGCGCAGCAATGTTTTTTGCGTGGACTATTCCGTCGGTGCACGCTGGCTAGATCGCCTGCGCGGCGACGACCCCATTCAACGCAGCAAACTAGCCGCCATGCGCTGGCCCGAGCGCGTACTGGTCTTTGATGACGGCATGCAAGCCGCAACCGAAAATTTTGGGGTCGAGGTGGTTTTGCGGGACTAAGCCGAGCTTGTTACTCGCTTAGCCCCGACGTATCAAAGGCTGCGCTTCCAAGTCTTATTGAGCGACCAGCAGCACACGACTCAGATCCACACCCTGGCTCTGAGCCTTTTCAAGCAGCTGCTTGAACTTCTGCTCAGGGATGGCCTTGCTGCGCGAGAGCAGCCAGAAATAGTCAAGGCTATCGCCAATCACCAGCGAGGTCTGGTAATCATCATCCAGACTCACCACGTTGTAGCCGCCATAAAACGGACCAAAGAACGAGACCTTGAGCGCAGCCACATCGGACTCACCCAAAAAACGTGCCTTGCCATTAGCCTGACGCCATTCTTTCTTTGCCGCGTCATACCCACGATTGACCACCAGCACCGAGCCATCCTCATTGAGGCTGTAGTTGGCCGACACCTCGGTCAAACCCTTTTCAAACCGATGGTCGATACGGGCCAATTCATACCAGGTGCCCATATAGCGCTTGGCATCAAAACCAGTGACCGGCTTGATGCCTCTTGGCACCGAGACCGCGCAACCCGAAACCACCGCAGCAACGCCAGCCACCGCCACGGCCAAAGCAGCCGTACGAATCAAAGAGCTTCTCGATAAATGCATTGTTGTGTCCTCAGGTTCAAAGCCCTATTCAACCATCGCTCAGCAGGCCTGGCATCCAAAGCGGGCTTTGCGGTCAGTCGATCAGGGACAGACAAGACCGCCGCGAATCCCTTGAAAGCCACCTAAACGTCAAGCCGATTCAGAATGCTGGATAGCTGCTACTGCAAGGCCCTGAACTACTGGTAGGTAGACTGGTAGCCAGAGGCCTTTTCAGAGAATCAATACCTCTGAAACCTGCATGAAATAAGGAAAGTTTTAGAAAATGAAAATTGCCACCTGGAATGTGAACTCCCTGACGGTGCGTCTGCCCCAAGTACTGGACTGGCTGGCGGCGAACCCCGTTGATGCGCTGGGCCTGCAGGAGCTCAAGCTCACTGACGACAAGTTCCCTCACATGGCTTTTGAAGAAGCCGGGTACAAGGCCATCAGCCACGGACAAAAAACCTATAACGGAGTGGCCTGGATCACACGAGAAACGGGCCGCGATGTGGTGCGCAATATTCCCGGCTTTGAGGATGAGCAAGCCCGTATCCTTGCAACGACGATTGATTCACCCACAGGCGAGATTCGCCTGATCAATGGCTATTTCGTCAACGGCCAAGAGCCGGGCTCCGAAAAATTTGCCTACAAGATGCGCTGGTTGCAGGCGCTTCATGGCTGGGTCAAAGAGCAGTTGGCTTTGCATCCGCGTCTGGTTCTGGTGGGCGACTTCAACGTAGCCCCTGAAGATCGCGACTCCTATGATCCTGTCGGACTCAAGGACACGATTCACCACACAGTCGAAGAGCGTGGACATTTTCAGGACTTGCTGAAACTGGGCCTGAGCGATTCATTTCGCATGTTTGAGCAGCCCGAAAAAAGCTTCTCATGGTGGGATTACCGCATGCTGGGCTTCCAGAAGAACCGCGGCCTGCGCATTGACCATATTCTGGTCAGCGACACACTGAAAAGCAGTGTGACAGCCTGCGTTGTGGATCGCACGCCTCGCAAAAACAAACAACCCAGCGATCACACTCCTGTGGTGGTAACGCTGGGCTGAAGTGAGCGAGTGGCTGTGAATTACGTTGAATATGTCTCAGGCTGGGCCGTGGCTCAGCCACTGCAAAGCCTCAACGTGACCGCGCAGCACCATCACATGGTGCTTGAGCAGCTTGATGACGTCTGACGGCAAGGCCTGCTGAGCAATGCGCTCAGTTCTGTCGAGCCATGTCTGCAAGCGCTGCAAAACGCCGCTCAATGTCTCGGCAGCCGCCGCACCCAGATAGTCAGTCCAGGCCCTGCGCAGGCGCACTAGCAGGCCTGACTGGCCTTCTGCAGCTATAGCCTTTTGCAAAGACGTGCCGTCAACCAACGCTTCCAACTCGACCACCAGTTTGTGAGAGTCATGTGAGAAACGGCGCAGCACATCATTGGCCATGCTGGACTCTGCCGTGCGCAAAAAAGTGTTTGAACTTTCTGCAAAACTCTGTCCAGCCTGCAACGCTAGTGCAAGGCCCATTTTTGCGGTGTCACCCAAAAGTTTGGCCTGAGCCTCTATCTTTTGCGCTTTAATCGTGCGGCTAAAAGCAGCTTTGACGGCAGCTTTGACCTGCGCCCAGTCGAGCAGGCTGTTGCCATGCGCTTGCAACCAGCGAGCGCGCAATTCGTTTTCCTGAGATTCAAAACTGGGCAAGCCCACCTGACTAGCCCCTTGCTCATGGCCAGCTTGCCAGCCCAGTTGGTAGGCGGGAGCGTACTGATCAAAGCCACGCCCGGGGACGAAGTAGGACTCATGCGTGTACTGGGTATGCCAGAAGGCTTCTTCCGCCTCTGGCAGAGGCGGAAGAAGAGCCCAGCTATCTGCAGACAGCAAGTCAGACACTGTTGTAGGCAGG
>ERZ724525.360-NODE-360-length-25287-cov-12.227766_pt1 | contig 25287 bp, 17 predicted proteins | sample MGYA00376058_ERZ724525 | MGnify/ENA primary metagenome ERZ724525 (study PRJEB28724, sample SAMN07190888) | wastewater metagenome | isolation source: influent of sewage treatment plant in Hong Hong | place: USA: Christiansburg, Virginia | collected 2016-03-01 ... | reverse complement strand
GGACTTGAGTCCGACTCGATTCGCTGAGCCCGCGCTGTCGGACTGAAGTCCGACCCACAACCAGGTGGCCGGGCGCTTGTTCTGCTTGCCGGCGCTCTCACCGCCAAGCCTTGTCGTCCTGTGGGTCGGACTTGAGTCCGACTCGATTCACTGAGCCCGTGCTGTCGGACTGAAGTCCGACCTACAGGGGGCAATCACATGCGGAACAGGCCGAACTTGGTCGGCTGGATCGGCGCGTTGAGGCTGGCCGACAGGGACAGGCCGAGGATGCGCCGGGTCTGGGCCGGGTCGACGACGCCGTCGTCCCACAGGCGGGCGGTGGCGTAATACGGGTGGCCCTGGTCTTCGTACTGCTGGCGGATTGGCGACTTGAAGGCTTCCTCGTCGTCCTTGCTCCAGCTGCCGCCCTTGCCCTCGATGCCGTCGCGCCGCACGGTGGCGAGCACGCTGGCGGCCTGCTCGCCGCCCATCACCGAGATGCGGCTGTTGGGCCACATCCACAGGAAGCGCGGGCTGTAGGCGCGGCCGCACATGCCGTAGTTGCCGGCGCCGAAGCTGCCGCCGATGAGCATGGTGATCTTGGGCACCTGGGCGGTGGCCACGGCCATGACCATCTTGGCGCCGTCCTTGGCGATGCCGCCGTTCTCGTACTTGCGGCCGACCATGAAGCCGGTGATGTTCTGCAGGAAGACCAGCGGCACGCCGCGCTGGGCGCACAGTTCGATGAAGTGGGCGCCCTTCTGGGCCGACTCGCCGAACAGGATGCCGTTGTTGGCGACGATGCCCACCGGCATGCCGTAGAGGTGTGCAAAGCCGGTAACCAGCGTGGCGCCGTAGCGCGCCTTGAACTCGTCGAAGCGCGAGCCATCGACGACCCGCGCGATGACTTCGCGCACGTCGTAGGGCTTGCGGGTGTCGGTGGGGATCACGCCGTAGAGTTCGGACGGATCGTAGAGCGGCTCTTCCGCATCGAGCAGATTGAGGCCGACCGGCTTGGTCCGGTTGAGGGTGCCGACGATGCGCCGGGCAATGTGCAGCGCGTGGGTGTCGTTCTCGGCCAGGTGGTCGGCGACGCCGGAGACGCGGGTATGCACGTCGCCGCCGCCGAGGTCTTCGGAGCTGACGACTTCACCGGTGGCGGCCTTCACCAGCGGCGGGCCGCCGAGAAAGATGGTGCCCTGGTTCTTGACGATGATCGTCTCGTCGCTCATCGCCGGCACGTAGGCGCCGCCGGCGGTGCACGAACCCATCACCACGGCGATCTGCGGAATGCCCTCGGCCGACATGTTGGCCTGGTTGAAGAAGATGCGGCCAAAGTGGTCGCGGTCGGGGAAGACCTCGTCCTGCCGGGGCAGGAAGGCGCCGCCGGAATCGACCAGATACAGGCACGGCAGCTTGTTCTGCTGGGCGATCTCCTGGGCGCGCAGGTGCTTCTTGACCGTCATCGGGTAATAGGTGCCGCCCTTCACGGTGGCATCGTTGGCGACGATCATGCATTCGACGCCATTGACGCGGCCGATGCCGGTGATCACGCCGGCCGACGGGGCCTCGTTGTCGTACATGCCGTAGGCAGCCATCTGCCCGACTTCGAGGAAGGCGGTGCCGGGGTCGAGCAGGTGATCGACCCGGTCGCGGGGCAGCAGCTTGCCGCGGGCGGTGTGCTTGGCACGGGCCGATTCGCCGCCGCCAAGGGAAACCTGGGCGGCTTTCTCACGCAAGTCAGCGACGGTTTTGCCAAGGGCGGCCGCGTTGGCCTGAAACTCGGGCGAGCGCGGGTTGATGGCAGATTTGATGACGGTCATTATCGGGCGCTCCGGATCAGGCGGTCTCGGCGAACAGTTCGCGGCCGATCAGCATGCGGCGGATTTCGCTGGTGCCGGCGCCGATCTCGTAGAGCTTGGCGTCGCGCCACAGGCGGCCGGTGGCGTATTCGTTGGTGTAGCCCACACCGCCGAGGGTCTGGATTGCCTCGCCGGCCATCCAGGTGGCCTTTTCGGCGGAGTACAGAATGGCGCCGGCGGCATCCTTGCGCAGGGTGCGCGAATGATCGGTGCGGTCACAGGCCTGGCCGACGGCATACACATAGGCACGGGTGGCCATCCAGGTGGAGTACATGTCGGCCAGCTTGCCCTGCATGAGCTGGAACTCGCCGATGCTCTGGCCAAACTGCTTGCGGTCGTGGAGGTACGGCACGACTTCGTCCATGCACGCCGCCATGATGCCCAGCGGGCCACCGCACAGCACGGCGCGCTCGTAATCGAGGCCGCTCATCAGCACCTTGGTGCCGTTGCCGACACCGCCGAGGACGTTCTCTTCGGGCACTTCCACGTCGTCGAAGAACAGCGGGTAGGTGTTGGAGCCGCGCATGCCGAGCTTGTCGAGGTGGCTGCCGTGGGTGAAACCTGCAAAGCCCTTTTCGACGATGAAGGCGGTCATGCCCTTGGCGCCGGCCTCGAGGTCGGTCTTGGCGTACACCACCAGCGTGTCGGCATCGCCGCCGTTGGTGATCCACATCTTGGAACCGTTGAGCACGTAGCGATCGCCCTTCTTGTCGGCGCGCAGCTTCATGCTTACCACGTCGGAACCGGCGTTGGGCTCGCTCATCGCCAGGGCACCAACGTGGTCGCCGGAGATCAGCTTGGGCAGGTACTTCTGCTTTTGTGCTTCGGTGCCGTTGCGACGGATCTGGTTGACGCACAGGTTGGAATGGGCGCCGTAGGACAAGCCCACCGAGGCGGAGGCGCGGGAGACTTCTTCGAGCGCGATGATGTGCGCGAGGTAACCCATGTTGGTGCCGCCGTATTCCTCGGGGGCGGTCATGCCGTGCAAACCCAGGTCGCCGAGCTTCTTCCACAGGTCGGCGGGGAATTCATTCACCCGGTCGATCTCGGCTGCGCGGGGCGTGATCTCCTTGGCAGCGAAGGCCTGGATGGTGTCGCGCAGGGCTTCGATGGTCTCGCCGAGATGAAAGTCGAGGCTGGGAATGTTCATGGGTTGGTCTCCTCCGTAGTCATGGATGGGCGGAATCTGCTGCGCTCCGCTTGAGTGCCCTGCAGCGTACGCCCGACGAGGGTGCGGCGGGCGCCATCGTGGTTGCAAATCGTGCCACGCGCGTTAAGATTCGGGACTGATGAAAGCGAAGCCCTCCTCTCCCCCGCTGGCCCTTGGCGGCCGCGCCGCCACGCCCATCGCTTTCATCCGGGCGATTGTCCTGGCGTACCACCGTTACGGTGCAAACCCGGCCAGCGCATTGGCAAAATCCGGAATCACTGCAGACATGCTGGACAACCCGGACGCACGGGTGACCGCCGCACAGATGGAGATCATTTCGGGCACCGCCATGCAGGAACTCGACGACGAGGCGCTGGGCTGGTTTTCACGGCGTCTGCCGTGGGGCAGTTACGGCATGCTGTGCCGGGCTTCGCTGGGTTCGCCCAACCTGGGCATTGCGCTGAAACGCTGGTGCCGGCACCACCGCTTGCTGTGCGACGACATCACGCTGGCGCTCGAGGTAACGAAAAGCGCCGCCACCCTGAGCATCACGCCTCATCGCCCGCTGGGCGCGATGCACGAGTTCTGCCTGGTCACGCTGCTGCGCTACGTGCTGGGCTATGCCTGCTGGGCCATCGATTCACGCATTCCGCTACAGGAAAGCACTTTCCCTTTCCCGGCCCCGCCCCACGCAGACGCCTATCCGCTGATGTTCCGCGGCCCGGTGCACTTCAACGACGAGCGGGCCGGCATCAGCTTCGACCCGCGCTACCTCGATTTGCCGATCCGTCGCGACGAAGCCGCGCTGCAGGCCATGCTGCAGCGCGCCCTGCCCCTCACGGTGCTGCAATACAAGCGCGACCGCCTGCTCGTGCAGGGTGTGCGCCAGTTTTTGCAGGAACCGGCCAACCGGGCCGCCACCGCCGAAATCGTCGCCGAACATCTGCACGTGTCGGTGCGCACCCTGCATCGCCAGTTGCAGGATGAAGGCTCGTCGCTCCAGCAGCTCAAGGATGAAACCCGCTTCAATCACGCCCTGGAACTGCTCAACCGCAGCCAGAAATCCATCAAGCAGATTTCGGCGCAAGTCGGCTTTGGCAACGAGAAGAGTTTTTCGCGGGCTTTCCGCGGCTGGGCGGGCGTGTCGCCGCAGGCGTTCAGGGATCAGCAGATGTCCGCGGACGAGCATTCCATTGCGTCGTAGCCCGCTTTCCGTGCGCTGCCGCCCGCTGCTGCTCCTGATGTTCCTCGCCGGCCCCTGCTGGGCAGACCCCTGCGAGCAGCTCGCCAAGCCATCGGTGAGGGTGAAGCTGCTGGATGAGCCCGTGAGTGTCGACAGCCAGTACGGCTTCAAAACGCTCACCATCATAGGCGGAAAAATCACGCGGCCGGGCAATACGGTACTGGGGCTCACCCGCGGCACCGCCATCGTCAAGTTCGAAACGCACTTCACGACCATCGTTGAACGCTCGGGCCAATGGGAATGCACCAGCCCCCAGCTCACCATGAGCTATGGCTTCAGTCCGATGAACGTCCATGTGGCCCGGGAATTCACCGAAGGCAGTTGTGCCTACAAGGAAATCTATCAGCACGAACTGCGCCACGTGAAAACCTACCAGACCCACCTGGCCGGTATCGAGAAAGACCTCACCGACACCCTGAACGCCCGCTTCGCCACCGGCGGTCCGTGGCGCGGCCCGGTGGGTCAGTCACGCGCCAGGATTCAACAAGAACTGACCGAGCGCTGGGTGCCGTTCATCAAGCGGGAAATGAACAGGGTGGATGCCGCCCAGGCGCTGGTCGACAGCCCCGAGGAATACGCCCGCGTGGCCAACAGTTGCAACGGTGATATCCGGAAGCTCATCCGTTAGCGGCGGCAGATACCCGGTTTCGATTACTCGAAATCGGGCAAGGCGGGCTTCATCACCGGCTTGCCGGCCGCTTCCCAGGCGTCGAAGCCTCCGGCAATCGATCTGACCTGCATGTAGCCCATCTCGTGCAGCGTGCTGGCGGCCAGCGCTGCGCGGCCTCCGGTCTTGCAATACAGCACGATATTCAGGTCACGGTTGTCGAGTTCGGGCGTGCTGCTCAGCTTGAACTCCAGCAAGCCCCGCGCGACATGGACGGCACCGGGCAGGTGGCCGGCGGCGTATTCCGCGGCTTCCCGCACGTCCAGCAGGACATCCGCTGCGCGGATCGCCGCATCGGTTTCCGCCAGCGAGACTTCCTGGATGCGCGTTTTGGCGGCGGCGACAAGATCGTGGGCAGTTTTCATGTTTTCTCTTCAGGTATGGAATGCAGTCGTTCAGGCCGGACGGGGTGTCCGGGCTGCGGTGAACTCGTCGTAGGCACGTACCGCTTCGGCCGCATACATCAGGCTCGGACCACCGCCCATGTAGGTGCAGATGCCGAGGGTTTCCATCAACTGTTCGCGGGTTACGCCCAGACGCACCAGCGCCTTGACGTGAAAACCGATGCATCCGTCGCAACGGGCCGAAACACCACAGGCCAGGGCAATGAGTTCCTTGTCGAGCGCACTCAGGACGCCCTCCTTCATCGCTTCCCTGGCCAGGCTGTTGAAGCCTTTCATGGTTTCAGGAATTTCGTTGCGCAGGGCTTCCATGCCCCTGGAAAGGTCTGTGGTTATCTGGACGAAAGACTTGCTGCTCATGATCGACTCCTTATATTAACAATATCTAATATACCAGACTAAGCCGATCACGTCAGGCATGCCTTTCAGGCTTCATAGCTTTTTCAAATCTACTTTATGGCAGCAATGAATTGGATCAATTTCGACACGATCTCTAGAATCCATTTCGTCGTCTCATGCAAACAAACAGGAGCAAACCTCATGGCAATCATCAACAGCAAAGTCAAACCCTTCGCCGCCCAGGCCTGTCTTTAGCCGTTTCGCCGGGCGCGCCATCGCCCGGCGTGGATTTCAGCGTCAAGCGCTGCCCGCCCGGGAGCGCTTGACGATGCGATTCACTCCGAATTCACTTCGTACAGAAAAGGACACGACCATGCTGGACGCCAACATCAAGACCCAACTCAAGGCCTACCTCGAGAAGCTCCAACGCCCGATCGAGCTGGTCGCCTCTCTGGACGACAGCGCCAAGGCCCAGGAGCTGCGCGGCCTGCTCGTCGACATCGCCGAACTCTCCAACAAGGTCACCTTGCGCGAGGACGGCCAGCACACGCTGCGTCCCTCCTTCGGTGTTGCCGAGCCGGGTCAGAGCCCGCGCATCCATTTCGCCGGCATCCCGATGGGCCACGAGTTCACCTCGCTGATCCTCGCCCTGCTCCAGACCGGCGGCCATCCGCCGAAGGTGGATCAGGCCGTCATCGACCAGATCAAGGCGCTCCCCGGCCAGTTCGCATTCGAGACCTTCATCTCCCTGTCGTGCCACAACTGCCCGGATGTGGTGCAGGCCCTCAACCTGATGGCGGTGCTCAATCCGGGCGTCACCAGCACCATGATCGACGGCGCGATGTTCCAGGATCTGGTCAACGAGCGCCGCATCATGGCCGTGCCGACCGTCTTCCTGAACGGCGCAGAATTCGGTCAGGGCCGCATGACCATCGAGGAGATCGTGGCCAGGCTCGATAGCGGCTCTGCCGCCCGTGCCGCCGAGGCGATCGCCACCAAGGAGACGTTCGACGTGCTCGTCGTCGGTGGCGGCCCGGCCGGCTCGGCGGCGGCGGTCTATGCCGCCCGCAAGGGCATCCGCACCGGCGTGGTGGCCGAGCGCTTTGGTGGCCAGGTGATGGACACCATGGGTATCGAAAACTTCATCTCGGTGAAGGAAACCGAAGGCCCCAAGCTGGTTGCCGCCCTGGAGCAGCACGTCAAGCAGTACGAGGTGGACGTGATGAACCTGCAGCGTGCCGCCAAACTGATCCCGGGTGAGCTGATCGAGATCCAGCTCGAGAACGGCGCGGTGCTCAAAAGCAAGTCGGTGATCCTGTCCACCGGTGCCCGCTGGCGCGAAATGAACGTCCCCGGCGAGAAGGAGTACAAGGCCAAGGGCGTGTGCTTCTGCCCGCACTGTGACGGCCCGCTGTTCAAGGGCAAGCGCGTGGCGGTGATCGGCGGCGGCAACTCCGGCGTCGAGGCGGCCATCGACCTGGCCGGCATCGTTTCCCACGTGACGCTGCTCGAGTTTGCCGACACCCTGCGTGCCGATGCGGTGCTGCAGAGCAAGCTCAACAGCCTGCCCAACGTCACGGTGATCAAGTCCGCCCTGACCACCGAAGTGACCGGCGACGGCCAGAAGGTGACCGGCATCCGCTACAAGGATCGGGTCAGCGGTGACGAGAAGCTCGTCGAGCTCGAAGGCATCTTCGTGCAGATCGGCTTGCTGCCCAACACCGACTGGCTGAAGGGCACCGTCGAGCTGTCCGAGCGGGGCGAGATCATCATCGATGCCAAGGGCCAGACTTCGGTGAAGGGCGTGTTTGCCGCCGGTGACTGCACCACCGTGCCCTACAAACAGATCATCATCGCCATGGGCGCCGGCGCCACCGCCTCCCTGGGAGCGTTCGACCACCTGATCCGCAGCTCCGTGCCGGCCTGATAGCGCCCGCCTCACCTTCACCTGCATTTGCCGGCCCGGCCGTGACAGTCTCATCGACTGGCACGGCCGGGCCGGTTTTCTCGTCGCAAGGCTGATCATCACGACTGAAGCGACATCCTCTGACGTACTTTCATGTTCAAATCCGGCTGACCTTTTTTATTGACCGATTTCTCCGCCTCAGGAGCCTGTCTTGACCTCATCGACCCTGCCCCCCGGCCTGATGCTTGTGCACGGCAACCATCCGGAAGCCCTGCGCGACCTGCTGGTTGCGTGGATCCGGCGCTATCCGCTGGCACCGCTGGAAACCGAGACTCTGCTGGTGCATAGCAACGGCGTGGCCCAATGGCTGCGCCTGGCGCTGGCCGAGGACGGGAACGACGAGGCGGGCGGTGGCTGCGGCATCGCGGCCGGGCTGGACATGTCGCTGCCCTCCCGCTTCTTGTGGCAGGTGTATCGGGCCGTCCTGGGGCGTGACGGGGTTCCCGAAACCTCGCCCTTCGACAAGCCCCTGCTGCTGTGGCGCCTGATGCGCCTGCTGCCGGACGTGATGGGGCAGCCGGCTTATGCGCCGCTGCGCCGTTTTCTGGCGCTGGATGCCGACCAGCGCAAGCGTTTCCAGCTGGCCGAGCGGCTGGCTGACCTGTTTGACCAGTACCAGGTGTATCGCGCCGACTGGCTGGCCGCATGGGCGGCGGGCGATGACGTGCTGATCCAGGCGAATGGAGAACGCCGCCCCCTGTCTGACGAACAGGGCTGGCAGGCCTGCCTGTGGCGGGCGCTGCTGGCCGATGTGGCGGCAGCGGGCGGCAGTGCGCTGGCCGGTCAGGGCCGGGCGGCGGTGCATGAGGCCTTTCTGCGCCAGGTCGAGGCGTGGCCCGAAAGCGGTGCGGGCAGCGAACGGCCCGCCGGCTTGCCGCGTCGGGTGATGGTTTTCGGCATCTCGGCGCTGCCGCGCCAGTCGCTGGAAGTGCTGGCCGCCCTGGCACGCTGGACCCAGGTGCTGATGTGCGTGCACAACCCCTGCGAGCATTACTGGGCCGACATCGTCGCCGACAAGGATCTGCTGCGGGCCACCCATTCGCGCCAGCAGCGCCGGGCCGGCACGAGCACTGAAATTTCCGAGGAAAACCTGCACCTCTTCGCCCACCCGCTGCTGGCCGCCTGGGGCAAGCAGGGGCGCGACTTCATCGGCCTGCTCGACGAGCACGACAGCGACACGGCCCGCGCCGGCTATCTGCAGCATTTCGTGGATATCCGCCAGCGTATCGACCTGTTCTCGCCCCACGGTGGCGACACCCTGCTCAACCAGTTGCAGGACGACATCCGCGACCTGCGGCCACTTAGCCAGACGCGGGAAGAATGGCCGGCGGTCGATTCAGGCGATGACTCGATCCGCTTCCACATCGCCCACAGCGCCCAGCGCGAAGTCGAGGTGCTGCACGACCAGCTCCTCGCCGCCTTCAATGCCGACACTAGCCTGCGTCCGCGCGACGTGATCGTCATGGTGCCGGACATCGACGCCTACGCGCCGCACATCCAGGCAGTATTCGGCCTCATCGACAGCCGCGACCCGCGCTTCATCCCGTTCAGCATCGCCGACCAGGGGCTGCGCCATCACGATCCGCTGGTCAATGCCCTCGGCAAGCTGCTCGACCTGCCCAACGGGCGTGTCGCCGTGAGCGATGTGCTCGACCTGCTCGAAGTACCGGCCCTGCGCAGCCGCTTCGGCATCGCCGAGGACGCGCTACCGCTCCTGCAACGCTGGATCCACGGCGCCAAAATCCGCTGGGGCCTGCACGCCGAACACCGCAAAAGCCTCGGCCTGCCCGACGCCCCCGAAGGCAACACCTGGCTGTTCGGCCTGCGCCGGATGCTCCTCGGCTACGCGGTCGGAGCCACCGGCGGCGCCTGGCACGACATCGAGCCCTTCGATGAAATCGGCGGCCTCGACGCCGCGCTGCTCGGCCCCCTGGTGCAACTGCTCGAACGGCTCGACACCACCTGGCGGACCTTCTCCAGCGACGCCGCGCCGGCCGAATGGAGCGCCCGCCTGCGTCAATTGATGGCCGATTTCTTCGCCCCCGAAGAGAGCGCCGACGCCTTCACGCTGCAGCGCCTCGACCTGGCCCTGGTGCGCTGGCAGGAAGCCTGCGCCACGGCCCGCCTCGACAGCCCGCTGCCGCTGGCAGTGGTGGGCGAACACTGGCTGGCCCAGCTCGACGACAGCGGCCTGTCGCAACGCTTCTTTGCCGGCACGGTGACCTTCGCGACCCTCATGCCGATGCGCGCCATTCCCTTCCGCCAGGTGTGCCTGCTCGGCCTCAACGACGGAGACTACCCGCGCACCCGGGTGCCGATGGATTTCGATCTGATGGGCCGCGACTACCGCCCCGGCGACCGTTCGCGTCGCGAGGATGACCGCTACCTGTTCCTTGAGGCCCTGCTGTCGGCCCGCGAAAAACTGCTGATTTCGTGGGTCGGGCGCAGCATCAACGACAACACCGTACGGCCCCCCTCGGTGCTGGTCGGCCAGTTGTGTGACCACCTGGCCGCCGGCTGGCAACTGGCCGGGCACCCCGCCGAGGAAGGCGCCCTGCTCCGCGCGCTGACCATCGAGCATCGCCTGCAGCCCTTCAACCCCGACTATTTTCCAGCCAGTGCGGCAGCCAGCCCACTGTTCACCTACGCCCACGAATGGCGCATGGCAGACGACCGGCCCGCCAGCGGCGCGCACCGGCTGGACCCGGTAGGTCGAGGCGAGCCCCTGCGTATCGCCGAACTGGCCGCCTTTCTGCGCGACCCGGTCAAGGCCTTCTTCCGCCAGCGCCTGCGCGTCGATTTCGACATCGACAACCCGGCCAGCGAAGACCAGGAACCCTTCGACCTCGACGGCCTGCAGAAATGGAGTCTGTGGAACGAACTCATCGCCCGCCAGGCCGAAGCACTGCACGCCGGCCAGCCGCGGGAGGACGCCCTCGCAGCCACCCTTGAGCGCATCCAGCGCCGGGGCGAGCTGGCCGCCAAGGCTTTTGCCGGCGTAATGGTCGACGATCTGGCCGCACCGATGGCGGACATGTTCGCGCGTTACGAAAAGGGCCTCGCCGAATGGCCGCACGAGGCGCCCCACGACGAACTGGTGAGCCACCCGCACCCGGCCACCAGCCTGCGTATCGAGGACTGGCTGCGGGACCTGCGCCTGAACGAAGACGAACAGCGCGGACGCGTGGTGCTGGAACCCAGCGATGCCGTAAAGAAGGGCAAATACCAGCGCCACAACCTCATCAAACACTGGCTGGTGCACCTGGCCGGCCACCTGGGAGGCCAGCCGCTGACCACACTGATCGTCAGCAAGGCCGGCAACGTGCGCTTCGCGCCCCTTGAGCCCGACGATGCGCGGGCCCAGATCAACTCGCTGCTGGCCACCTGGCAGGACGGCATGGGCCGTCCGCTGCCGCTGGCAATCAAGACCGCCTTTGCGTGGCTCGATGGCTCGACCAGCGCCAAGTCCGTCTATGAGGGCGGCTACATGCTCACCGGCGAGGTCGAGTCCAGCCCCTACTTGCGGCGCGCCTGGCCCGACTTTGAAACGCTGACCGGGGATGGCGAGTTCGCCCGCCTGGCCGACAGCCTGCTGCGCCCGCTCTTTACCGCCACGTTTGTCGAATCCCCCCGCACGCGCAAAGCCGCGGCCACCGCCGGAGAGCAGGCATGACCCCGACCGCCCCAACCGCCCCGACCGCCCTTCAGCCGCTGCGTTTCCCGCTGCGCGGCAGCCGTCTCATCGAGGCCAGCGCCGGTACCGGCAAGACCTTCACGATTGCCGCCCTCTACCTGCGCCTGGTCCTGGGCCACGGCGACCACGAGGCAGCCTTCCCCAAAGCCCTGACACCACCGGAAATCCTGGTTGTCACGTTCACCGACGCCGCCACCAAGGAGTTGCGCGACCGCATTCGCGCCCGGCTCGCCCAGGCCGCCACCTACTTCCGCGCCGACCCGTCCGGGCCCGCCGCCGACGCACTGCTCCAGCAACTGCGCGCCGAGTATCCGCCGGAAAGCTGGGGAGCCTGCGCCCGCAAGCTCCAGCTGGCCGCCGAATGGATGGACGAAGCCGCCGTGTCCACCATCCACAGCTGGTGCAACCGCATGCTGCGCGAGCACGCCTTCGACAGCGACAGCCTGTTCACCCAGCGCCTCGAAACCGACCAGGAAGACCTGCTCGCCGAGGTCGTGCGCGACTACTGGCGCAGCTTCATGTATCCGCTGCACGCCGACGGCGCCCGCCAGGTGCGCGGCTGGTGGGGCTCGCCGGAGGCCTTGCAGAAGGACCTCAAGGGTCTGCGCGATCACGCCGATCTGCTGGCGGCCAGCGCCGACCCGACGGCGGCCATCGGCACCGCAAGACAGGCGCAGCAGCGCACGCTGGCGGCGCTCAAGGCGCCCTGGGCCCAGTGGGTGGACGCGCTGCAGACCTTGCTGGACACCGCCCGCGACAACAAGGATTTCAACGGCACCAGGCTCAAGAAGAACAATTACGACACCTGGCTGCAGGCGCTGAGTGCCTGGCGCGACGACCCAGACCTGGTCTGGCCAGCCCTCACCGACGCCGCCTGGACGCGGCTCACCCCGACGGGGCTGGCCGACGTCTGGAAACCCGGGCTCCCCGTGCCGCAGCACCCTGGACTGGATGCCATCGCAGCGATGCCCGCCACCCTCGGCGCACTCCCCGACGCCCGCCTCGACATCCTGCGTCACGCGACCCACTGGGTCGCCACCCGCTTTGCCGAAGAACAGGCACGTCGCGCCCAGATGGGCTTCAACGACCTGCTCACCCGCCTCGACCAAGCGCTGGCCGGCCCCAACGGCGCGCGCCTGGCCGAGGTGATCCGGACCCAGTTTCCGGTGGCGCTGATCGACGAATTCCAGGACACCGACGCGATCCAGTACCGCATCTTCGACGCCATCTATCGGGTCGAAACCAACGATGAAGCGACCGCACTGGTGCTCATCGGCGACCCCAAGCAGGCCATCTATGCCTTCCGCGGCGCTGATATCTACACCTACCTGGCCGCCCGCGCCGCCACCGCCGGCCGGCTGTACACCCTGAGCCGCAACTTCCGCTCGACCCACGCCATGGTCAGGGCCACCAACCGCTGCTTCCAGCTTGCCGAAGACCTGGAAGGAAGCCAGGGCGCCTTCCTGTTCCGCACCGCGGCGGGCAACCCGGTCCCGTTCTTTCCCGCCGATGCCAACGGGCGCAAGGATCAGCTCCAGGCTGACGGCCAGCCGCTGCCGGCCCTGAACATCTGGCGCCTGGCGCCGCCCGACAACGGCAAACCCCTGTCCAAGAGCGCCTACCTTGAGGCCATGGCCGAAGTCTGCGCCAGCGAGATGGTGCGCCTCCTCAACCTGGGCCAGCTCGGCCAAGCCGGCTTTGCCGGCGAGGGCGGCCTGCTGGCCCTGCGGCAGGCCGATCTGGCCGTGCTGGTGAATAACCGCAACGAGGCCGACGCCATCCGGGGCGCCCTGTCGCGCCGGGGCGTGCGCAGTGTCTATCTGTCGGAAAAGGATTCGGTCTTCCAGCGCCCCGAGGCCTTCGAGCTGCAGTTGTGGCTCACCGCCTGTGCCGAGCCGGACGATGGCCGTGCGCTGCGCGCCGCGCTGGCCACGCAAACCCTCGGCCTCGACTGGGCCAGCCTCGATTGCCTCAACCACGACGAAATCGCCTGGGACGACTACATACTGCAATTCCGCGCCTACCGGGAATGCTGGCGCCGTCAGGGCGTGCTGCCGATGCTGCGCCGCCTGCTCAACGACTTCCGCGTTCCGGCCCGGCTGCTCGCAGCCGGAGGCAGCGGCGAGCGCAGCCTGACCGACGTGCTGCATCTGGCCGAACTGCTCCAGCAGGCCAGCAGCCTGCTCGACGGCGAACACGCCCTGATCCGCCATCTGGCCGAACAGCGCCGTGACGAAAAAAGCGGCAGCGAAGCCCGCCAGGTGCGCCTTGAAAGCGACGCCGACCTGGTGCAGGTCGTCACCATCCACAAATCCAAGGGCCTCGAATACCCGCTGGTCTTCCTGCCTTTCGCCTGTGCCTTCCGCGCCACCGAGAGCACCGACCGGCCCCTCAAGTGGCACGACGAGCACGGCCAGCTGCATCTGGCCCTGACCGCCGATGACGTACTGCTGGGTCGGGTCGACCACGAGCGCCTGGGCGAAGACCTGCGCAAACTCTACGTCGCCCTGACCCGCGCCCGCTACGCCACCTGGATCGGCGCCGCCCCCGTCAAGGAACTGGAAAACAGCGCCTTTGGCTACCTGATCGGCCACAAGCTGCACACCGGCATCGACGCCCTGGCTGCGGGCTGCCCCGACATCGCCGTCATCGACACGCCGGCAAGCAGCCCGGACACCTACGCCGCCCACGCGCAGCACCTGATCGAAGGCCCCGCCCGCAGCGCAAGGCGCGCCGTCCGCGAACACTGGTGGATTGCCAGCTACTCGGCGCTGCACACCGCAGCAGCGGAAGGCAGCGCCGAAACGCCCGGCGAAGACATCTTCCGCGAAGCCGCCACCGCCGAACGGCTCACCCAGCTCGCCGCCCCGCTGGTGCCCGACGTGCCACCGAGCGACGCCGGCAGGGCCTCCGTCGGACTGCTGCATGACTTTCCCCGCGGTGCAGCAGTCGGCACCTTTCTCCATGAGATCCTCGAATGGGCCGGCGGCCAGGGTTTTGGCCGCCTCGCCGACGCACCGGCCCTGCTGCGGGACGCCATCGCCCGGCGTTGCGCAGTGCGCGGCTGGGAACGCTGGATCGACCCGCTGTGCGCGTGGCTGCAGGACTTCCTCCGGCAAGCGCTGGGCGCAGCGCATGAGCCGGGCTTTGCCCTCGCCGATCTCGACACCTGGGTTGCCGAAATGGAATTCTGGGTCGCGGTGCATGACGTGGACCTGGCCGCCCTCGATGCCCTCGTGTGTCGCCACACCCTCGGCGGCGCCGAACGCCCGCCACTCCAGGCGGGCCAGCTCAACGGGATGCTCAAGGGCTTCATCGACCTGGTCGTCGAACACGAGGGGCGTTATTACGTCATCGACTACAAGTCCAACTGGCTCGGCCCGGACGATGCGGCCTACACGGCCACGGCCATGGCGCAGGAAATCCTGGCCAAGCGCTACGAGCTGCAATACGTGCTGTATCTGCTGGCCCTCCACCGGCTGCTCAAGCTACGCCTGCCGGATTACGACTACGAACAGCACATGGGCGGTGCCCTGTACCTGTTCCTGCGCGGCAGCCAGTCGCCCACCCGGGGCATTCACGCCGAGCGTCCGCCGCGGGAGCTGATCGAATCCCTCGACCGTCTGTTCGCCCGCCGCACCGCCAAGGAGGCCGCATGAACCCCGCCTTTTTCGTCGACAACACCGCCATGCTGGCCCTGCTCGAGCGCTGGTCCCAACACGGCTGGCTGCGTGCCCTTGATGCGGCCTTTGCGGCCTTCCTGGTGCGTGAAGTGAGCGATGCCCCGCCGCTGCTGATCCTCGCCGCCGCGCTGGCCAGCCATCAACTGGGCCGCGGCCATGCCTGTCTCGACCTGGCTCATACCCTGCAGGACCCCGGTTTCGCCCTGTCCCTTCCCCCCGAAGGCGCGGACAGCACCGCCGAACCGCTGCCCCTGCCAGCCGCCGTGCTCGACGGCGTCAGCCTGGCCGACTGGCAACTCGCGCTGGCGCATCCGCAACTGGTCAGCACCGGAGACGGGGAAACGCCGCTGGTCCGCGTTGGCAACCGGCTCTATCTGCGCCGCTACTGGCAGTATGAACAATCGGTACGGGCCGGTATCGACACCCGTCTGGCGGCACCGCCCGCCTTGCCTGAAACAGCCCTCTGCAGCGTCCTCGGGGTGCTCTTTCCCCCCGTTGCAGGGACGCCCACCCCAGACTGGCAGAAACTCGCCTGCGCACTGGCCGCGCGGAGCGCCTTCGCCATCGTGACCGGCGGCCCCGGCACCGGCAAGACCACCACCGTGGTGCGCCTGCTCGCGGTGTTGCAGGCCCTGGCCATCGCCAACACGGAGGCACGCCCCCTGCGCATCCGCCTGGCCGCGCCCACCGGCAAGGCCGCAGCGCGTCTCAACGAATCCATCGCCGGCGCCGTTGCCAGGCTCGAACTGGGCGGCCTGCCCGACGGCGAGGCCGTCCGCGCGGCCATTCCCGTCGAGGTGACGACCCTCCACCGCCTGCTCGGCAGCCGCCCTGACACCCGCCACTTCCGCCACCATGCCGGCAACCCGCTGCCGGTGGACGTGCTGGTGGTGGACGAAGCCTCGATGGTCGATCTGGAGATGATGGCCGCCGTACTGGCCGCACTGCCGCCCGGCGCCCGTCTCGTCTTGCTCGGCGACAAGGATCAGCTCGCCTCGGTCGAGGCCGGGGCGGTACTGGGCGAGCTGTGCCGGCGGGCCCAGGAAGGCCACTACACCACCAACACCGTCGCCTGGCTGGCCGAAGTCACCGGCGCACAGGTTGGCGCAGAACTGATCGACCCGGCCGGACTGCCCATTGACCAAGCGGTGACGATGCTGCGCCACAGTTACCGCTTCAGCGGCGACAGCGGCATCGGGCAACTCGCCACGGCGGTCAATGCCGGCAGCGGCGAAGGCGTGCGCCGGACGCTGGCTCATGGTCATGCCGACCTGACCCGCCTGGCGCTGACCCGTGAAGGCGAAGGCGCCCTGCGGCGTCTCGTCATCGACGGCGCGCCCCACGCAACACCGCACAAGGACGGCCCGGTGGGCTATCGCCATTACCTGGAGGCCGTGCGCAAGCAGCGTCCGCCCGCCGGCACCAGCCAGGCCGGGATCGATGACTGGGCCCGCCAGGTGCTCGCCGCCCACGGCCAGTTCCAGCTTCTGTGCGCCCTGCGTCGCGGACAATGGGGTGTCGAGGGCCTCAACCGGCGCATCGCCGGCTGGCTGCGCGAAGCCGGCCTGATTGACGCCACCGAAGGCTGGTACCCCGGCCGGCCGGTGCTCGTCACCCGTAACGACTATGGGCTCGGGCTGATGAACGGCGACATCGGCATCACCCTGGCACTACCGGCCCCCGATGGCGACGGCCCGCTGCGGGTCGCCTTTCCGGCCGGCGATGGCAGCAGCGGCATCAAGTGGGTCCAGCCCAGCCGCCTGCAGGCCATCGAAACGGTTTATGCGCTGACGGTGCACAAATCCCAGGGCTCTGAATTTGCCCATACCGCCATGGTCCTGCCCGAGCGCCTCAATCCCATCTTGACCCGCGAACTGGTTTACACGGGCATCACCCGCGCCAAACGCTGGTTCAGCCTGGTCGAAGGCGGCAGCCCCGCGGTGCTGGAGCAATCGGTACAGCGCCGCGTGCTGCGCCTGAGCGGACTGATGCAACGAGGAGACAACTGAACGTGCGCATTCTTCACACTTCCGACTGGCACCTGGGCCAGCACTTCATGGGCAAGAGCCGCCAGGCCGAACATCAGGCGCTGATCGACTGGCTGCTCACGCAGGTCGTGGAACACACGGTGGATGCGGTGCTGATCGCCGGCGACATTTTCGACACCGGCGCGCCACCCAGCTATGCCCGCGAGCTGTACAACAATCTGGTGGTCCGGCTGCAAAGCGCCGGAGTGGCGCTGTTGCTGCTCGGCGGCAATCACGACTCGGTGGCCGTACTGGGCGAAAGCCGCAGCCTGCTGGCCTGCCTCGGGACAACCGTGGTGCCGGCCGCCGACAACCCGGCCGCCCAGGTCTGCGTGCTGCCCCGACGGGACGGGGAAGCCGGCTGCGTGGTCTGCGCGATCCCCTTCATCCGCCCCCGCGACGTGCTCCACAGCCAGGCCGGACAAAGTGCCGAAGACAAGCAGCTGTCGCTGCAGGTCGCCATCCAGGCTCATTACCAGGCGGTCTTCGACGCAGCCAGCGCCCGTCGCGACAGCCTGGCCAGCGAACTGGGCCGGACACTACCGCTGATCGCCACCGGCCACCTGACCACGGTCGGCGCCAGCACCAGCGAATCGGTACGCGAGATCTACGTCGGTGCCCTTGAGGCCTTTCCGACCAGCGCCTTTCCGCCGGTCAACTACATCGCCCTCGGCCACATCCATCGCCCCCAGCAGGTAGGCGGACTGGCGCACATCCGTTACAGCGGCTCGCCGATCCCCCTGAGCTTCGACGAAGCCCGTCAGCAAAAGGAAGTGCTGCTGGTGGATGTAGACGACTCCGGCCTGCAGCACGTCACCCCCTTGTCGGTGCCACGCTTCCAGACCCTGATCAGCGTCGGCGGCACCCTGTCGGCGCTCAAAGTGGCCATTGCCGAGGCAGCCGCCGAAGGCTGCAGCGCACAACCGGTGTGGCTCGAAGTGACCGTCAAGGAAGACGACTACCTGTCAGACCTGCCCGCCCACATCGAAGCCCTGACCAAAGGCCTGCCGGTCGAAGTGCTGCGCATCCGCCGCGACCGGGGCAACACCGCGGCCCGGCTGGAAGCCCTGAGCAGTGAAACCCTCGACGAACTGAGCCCCACCGACGTTTTCGCCCGTCGCCTGGCCCAGGAAACCCTCGATACCGATCTCCAGGCCGCCCTCAGCCAGCGCTACCAGGCCATCGTGGCCAGCCTCCAGGACGTCGCCGCCCCATGAAAATCCTCCGCCTGCGCCTCAAGAACCTCAACTCCCTCAAGGGCGAGTGGACCATCGACTTCACTCGCACGCCCTTCGCGGACAACGGCCTGTTTGCCATTACCGGCCCTACCGGCGCCGGCAAGTCGACGCTGCTCGACGCCATCTGCCTGGCGCTCTACCACGAGACGCCCCGCCTCAAGAACATCTCCGCCACCTCCAACGACATCATGACCCGCCACACCGCCGACTGCCTGGCCGAGGTGGAGTTCGAGGTGAAGGGCGAGGTGAATGGGAAGGAAGCGCAGGAGGTGTACCGCGCCTTCTGGAGCCAGCGCCGGGCCCGCGACAAACCCGAGGGCGCCCTCCAGCAGCCCAAGGTGGAACTGGCAAAAGTGGACCCGGCTAGCGGCCTGGGCACCATTCTGAGCAGCCAGATCAACCACAAGCTGAAGCAGATCGCCGAGATCACCGGCCTCGACTTTCCGCGTTTCACCAAGTCGATGCTGCTGGCCCAGGGCGGCTTTGCGGCCTTCCTCAACGCCAGCGCCAACGAACGCGCCGAACTCCTCGAAGAGCTCACCGGCACCGACATCTACGGTCTCATCTCCCAGCGGGTCTATGAGCAAGCCCGCGACGCCCGGGAACAACTCAACACCCTCAGGGCGCGGGCCGACGGCATGGAATTGCTCAGTGCCGAAGCTCGCGCCGAGAAGGAACAGGCCGTCACCGATCTGGCCACCGCCCAGGCCGACATCCAGCGCCAGCAACACGCCACCCGGCTCCAGCATCAATGGCGCGTAGATCTGGCGCATGCCGACAAGGACAGCCAGGACGCCGCAGCCACCCTCCAGCAGGCCGACAAAACCCTCGCCGACGCGGCGCCGCGCCTGCTCCGCCTGGCCGCCAGCGCACCCGCCGAAGCGCTCAAGCCGGTGCATGAGCGCTGGCAGCAGGCCGACGCCGCCGTCAATCACAGCAAGGCCGCGCTGCGGGCCCTCGACACCGAGGGCGCCGCGCTGGAGCAGGAACAGCAGCGCCAGCACGCCATCGCCAGCGCCCTGTCCCGTCACATCGCCGATGGCGCCGACCTGCTGTGGCAGCAACTGCAGGACGAGAACCGCCAACTCGACGCCCTCAGCGCCGCCCACCCCCAGCGCGCCCGGCTGGGTGAAAGCCTGGCCGCCTGGCGCCAGCAGTTCGAGCAGCGCCAGATACTGCACAAGGACATCGCCGCCCGCCGACAGGCCCTGGAAACCCTGGCCCGGGAACTGGCCGGACAGGAAACCCGGCTCGGCACGCAAAACCATACCGTCACCCGCGCCGAACAAGCCCTGACGGTCGCCAGGCAAACGCAGCAAGACACCCAGGCCCAGCAGACCCAGCGCCTCGCCGGCCGCAGCCTGGCCGACCTGCGCCAGACCTGGACGGACAGCCAGGCGGGCCTCGCCCGCTGGCAGCAGCTGGACACCCTCGCCCGCCAGCGCCGCGAACTGACCGCCCGCCACGCTACCCAGGCCATTCAGCTGCAGCAGGAACAAGCCGGCATCGAAGCTCAGGACAAGGCCGTCAGCGCCCTGCGGGAACGCTGCAGGGAACTCAAGACCCAGGTCGCCGACAAGCAGAAGCTGCTGGAACAGGAACGCCGCATCCAGAGCCTGGAAGCCCACCGCCAGCACCTCCGGCCCGACGAAGCCTGCCCCCTGTGCGGCGCCACCGAGCACCCGGCGATTGCCGCCTACCAGGCCCTCGATGTATCGATCACCGAAGCCGCCCTGAAAGAAAGGCAAAGCGCCCTCGACACCCTCATCGAACAGGGCCAGCAAGCCGCCAAAGACCTGACCGCCAGCCAGACCCGCCGGGACGGTCTGCAGGCCCAGCAAGCCCGCACCAGCGAAGACCTGGAGCGCCTCGCCACTGCCTGGAACACGCTCCTTGCCCCGCTGGCAAACAGCCTCGGCAGCGCGGCCTGGGCACACCCCGAACAGTTGCAGGCCGGGCAAATGCTGGCAGAACAGGCCCATGCCCGCCTCAGTGACGACCTGAAGGCCGCCGAGCAGGGAGACGCCGCACTCCAGAAGGCCAGCCTGCTCGCCAGCGAACATGGCCAGGCCGTTCAAACCGCCCTCAACCAACGCGCCCTGATCCAGAAAGACCTCGAAACCCTGCGCGCACGCCAGGCCGACAGCCACACCCAACTCGATATCCGCCACCAGGAACTCACCGGCCTGGACAGCCGCCTCGAGGCCAGTCTGGCCGACGCCGGCTTCAGCCTGCCCATCGAGGCCACGCCCTGGCTGCACGAACGGGAAGTCGAATGGCGTGAATGGCAGCGCGTGCAGCAACGCCGTCAGCAACTCGGCGAAGAACTGATCCGCCAGCAGGCTCGCCGCGATGGCACCGCCGCCGAAGCACAAGACTGGGCCGCCCGCCGGGAAGCCCTCGACCCGCACGCGGCAGCCCTCACCGAGATCACACTTCCCGTTGATCCGGTCGCCGCGCTGGCCCGGTGCGCAGAGCAAATCACCCAGCTCACCCGGCAACTGAGCAGCCTGGATGGCCGCCGCCAGCAACTGAACAGCAGCCTCGCCGAACAGCACATCGCCCTGCGCAGCGCCGCCGGAGCCTGGCAAAACGCCCTCGCCACCAGCCCCTTCGCCGACCAGGAAGCCTTTCTGGCCGCCCTGCTGCCAACCGACGAACGCCAACATCTGCAGCAATTGAAGGAGACCGGCGAACAGGCCCGCCTGCAGGCCACCACCCTGCTGAAGTCTGCCCGGGACAAGCTTTCCGCTCTGCAAGCGCAAGCCCTGACCGAGCATCCGCTACTCGAACTGGAGCGCCAGCTAGCCGACCTGGAAACCCGCCTCCAGCACATCAGCGAACAGTTGGGCGGCGAACGCAAGCGACTCGAAGACGACAGCCAGCGCCGCAGCAGTCAGCAGGCCCTGTTCGTCCAGATCGACGAGCAGGCCACCGAAACGGACATCTGGCAACGCCTCGACGGCCTGATCGGCTCGGCCAGGGGCGACAAGTTCCGCAAGTTCGCCCAGGGCCTGACCCTCGACCACCTGCTCCATCTGGCCAACCGCCACCTCGCCCGCCTGCACGGCCGCTACCTGTTGCGTCGCAAGGGCAGCGGCGAGCTGGAGCTGGACATCATCGACAGCTGGCAGGGCGAAGCCGCCCGGGATACCCGCACCCTGTCCGGCGGCGAGAGTTTTCTCGTCAGCCTGGCCCTGGCGCTGGCGCTGTCCGACCTCGTCAGCCGCAAGACCTCCATCGACTCCCTGTTCCTCGACGAAGGATTCGGCACGCTGGATGGCGACACCCTGGACATCGCCCTGGATGCCCTCGACACCCTCAACGCCAGCGGCAAGATGATCGGCATCATCAGTCACGTGGAAGGCCTGAAGGAGCGCATTCCGGCCCAGATCAGGGTAGACAAGGGCGGCGGCATCGGACATTCACGCCTCTCCTGGTAGCGCCCCATGATCGATCGAAGCATCCTCCGGAACATCTGGCTCCTCGCCGCCTGCCAGGGCATGCTGCTTTGCAACGCAGTCACCCTCATCGCGGTGAATGGCCTGGTCGGACGCGCCCTGGCGCCCTCCCCCGCACTGGCCACCCTGACGATTACCGGCTATGTGGTCGGCACGGCATTACTGACTGTGCCGGCCTCCTTTTTCATGCGGCGCTTCGGGCGGCGGGCGGCGGGCGGGCTTCATGTTCGGCGCAGTACTGGGGGTCGCAGGAGGTCTGTTGAGCGCATTTGCCGTGCACACCGGAAGCTTCTGGCTGCTGTGCCTCGGCACCCTGGTTGCCGGCAGCTACAACGCCTTCGGCCTGCAATACCGTTTTGCCGCAGCAGACATTGCGCCTGCCGACTGGAAGTCAAAGGCCATTTCCTTCACCCTCGCCGGCGGCATCCTGGGTGGCTTCGTCGGGCCGGCTGTCGGCAACCTGACCCGCAACGCCTGGGGCGTGGAGTTTTTGGGCACGTATGCTTCCCTGGCCGGATTTGCGCTGATCGCACTGCTGATCGCCAGCCGCTTGAAGATCGTTGATTCGGCAAGCGCATCGCCCCGGGGCGAGCCCCCACGGCCCCTGTCGGAAATTGCCCGGCAACCCGCTTTTGTCGTTGCGGTACTGGCGGCATCCATCGGCTACGGCACGATGAATCTTTTGATGGCAGCCACGCCCCTGGCCATGGACGTGTGCGGCTTTGCCTTTGCCGATGTCGCGTTTGTCCTCCAGTGGCACGTGATCGGCATGTACGCGCCCTCCTTCTTCACCGGTAGTCTGATCCGGCGGGTCGGCGTGATGTCGGTGCTGCTCGCCGGGGCCGTGCTGATGCTGGCCTGCATCGGGCTGGCCATGTCGGGGGTATCGCTGATGCACTTCTGGTGGGCTCTGCTGCTGCTCGGGATTGGCTGGAATTTCCTCTACATCAGCGGCACGACCCTGCTCACCGAAACCTATCGGCCGACAGAGCGTGCCAAAGTGCAGGGCAGCAACGACTTGATGGTCTTCGGGGTGCAGGCGGTGTCATCGATTTCAGCCGGCGCCCTGGTGCTTGGCCAGGGCTGGGCAACGCTGAATCTCTACGCCCTGCCGGCGGTAGTCACGATTGCACTGATTACGCTGGTCATGATTTTCCGTCGCCGGATGGCCATCCCCATCACCAACCGAGCACGATAAAAACTACTTGATGCCCATGGCCTGCCTGAGCTGGCCGGCATCGCGTGCATATTCCACGCTGACCAACTTTCCGTCAGCCATCCGCAGGAGCGTCACCGCGCCTTTCTGACGCGGCAGGTCGGCAAGCTGGCTCGCCTCGCGACCGAGCCCGACGGCAAAAGGCAGCTCACGCAAAGCCGGCAGGGCAAACATCCGCGTGATCAGTGCCGGCATGGCGCTGATGTCCGCAAAGTAAACGGCATTCAGGCGATCCAGCACGCCAGCCGGCTGGGCGGCCAGGGTTTCGTTGACGAAATCGCTGGCCGCCTTGTCGGCGGCGAACAGCACAATGCGCGTACCCGCTTCGATGGAAACCTTTTTGCCGTGCTGGTCCTCAAGCACCAGCGCCGGCACGGACGCCCCCGTCACGAGCGGTGCAGAAATTGCCGCAAAAGGCAGCGCCAGGGCAAACATGCCCGGCAGGAGTCGCGACACGATGGATTCGGTGAATGTCATTTTTTCGAGCCGGTTTAGTGGAGGCGCTTCAAAACGATCGCCAGAACGAGCGAGAGTGTGCAGGCCCAGCCTGAAAAGAGCCACCGCCAGACGCGTGCGACAGGAACAAAACCGACGCCACGAACAAAACCCGCCGTCATGGCCGCCAACAGCGCCATCGCGAACCCATGGTCGGCCTGCCCCCCGGAGTCCGCCATCAGCAGTGGATACAAGGTGCCCACAAACATGATGAGCAGGGCAACTAACAGGCTGGGCAGGTGCATCGAATCAGGACAGGCTGCCGTTTACAGGGATTTGTCGGCATCGCGCGCTCCAGGAGTGGATTGGCGGCTTGCCTCGTGCTCGGCCCACAGGGCATTGAGGATGGCCAGAAAGACGGCGAAACCGATGCCCAGAATCCAGGTGAAGTACCACATGTTATTGCCTCCTCAGTAAGCCGAATGGCTGTTTTCGCGCACGTAGGCGGCGGTGACTTTGCCGCCCATGACCCGGTAGGCCCAGCTGGTGTAAAGGATGATCAGCGGCATGAAGATCAGCGTGGCCCACAGCATGATGGTCAGCGTCATGCGGCTCGACACGCTGTCCCACACGGTCAGACTGGAATTCGGATCAAGGGAGGACGGCATGATGAAGGGGAACAACGCCGCCCCCGCCGTACCGATGACCCCGACAATGGCCAGGGCCGAAGCCCAGAAGGCCGCCATCGTGCGCCCGGTACGGGCCAGCACCTGGGCGGCCAGCACACCGGCAAAACCGAGCACCGGCAGAGCCAGTGTCGCCGGGTAGCGACGATAGTTGGCAAACCACGCACCGGCCTCGCGTACCACCGTCTTGGCCAGCGGATCGGGCTGCGCAGCGCCATCCACGACCGACTGGATCACGTAGCCCGGCACCGCCATCCACAGCCACAGGCCGGCGCCGGCAAAGGCCAGCAGCAAGAGGCCACCAAAGAAACCCGCTGCCCGCAGCGCCCGCCACTGGATCTCGCCGACAGTGCGGTGCGCCAGGTAGATGGCACCGTGGAAGGTGATCATCGCCGTCGACACCACCCCGGCCAGCAGCGCAAAGGGGTTGAGCAGCGCCCAGAAGGAGCCGCTGTAGGTGGACACGAGGTGATCGTCGAAACTGAACGGCACGCCCTGGAACAGGTTGCCGAAGGCCACACCGAAGATCAGCGGCGGCAGCGCACCACCGACGAACAGCCCCCAGTCCCAGACGCCTCTCCACGTCGGGTTGTTGATCTTGCTGCGGTAGTCGAAACCCACCGGACGGAAGAACAGCGCCCACAGCACCGCCAGCATGGCCCAGTAAAAGCCCGAAAAGGCCGTGGCATAGACCAGCGGCCAGGCCGCAAAGATGGCCCCGCCGGCGGTGATGAACCACACCTGGTTGCCGTCCCAGTGGGGGCCGACAGTGTTGATGACGACACGACGCTCCACGTCGTTCTTGCCGACGAAGGGCAGCAGCGTACCGACGCCCATGTCGTGGCCATCCATGATGGCAAAGCCCACCAGCAGCACACCGACGAGCAGCCACCAGATCAGTTTGAGGGTTTCATAATCAAGCATTTCAGTTCTCCTCAGGCGTGGGCTTCGTTGGCATAGCGACCGGTGCCAAGGCTGCCCGGGCCTTGTTTGGCAAACTTGACCATCAGATACATCTCGACGATCAGCAGCACCGTGTAGAAGCCGACGAAACCGGCCAGCGAGCCGTACAGGTTGTCGACGCTGAGGGTGGACACGGACAGATGGGTCGGCAATACGCCGTAGATCGTCCATGGCTGGCGGCCGTATTCGGCCACGAACCAGCCTACCTCACAGGCAATCCACGGCATCGGCAGCGACAACAACGCCCAGCGCAGCAGCCAGCGCTTGTCGGCAAAAT
>ERZ724525.358-NODE-358-length-25357-cov-9.636590_pt1 | contig 25357 bp, 23 predicted proteins | sample MGYA00376058_ERZ724525 | MGnify/ENA primary metagenome ERZ724525 (study PRJEB28724, sample SAMN07190888) | wastewater metagenome | isolation source: influent of sewage treatment plant in Hong Hong | place: USA: Christiansburg, Virginia | collected 2016-03-01 ... | reverse complement strand
GGGTGGGGCGCTACACCCTGCTGGGTGAAACCATCGACGATGCGGCGGGTGAGGCGTTCGACAAGTCGGCCAAGCTGCTGGGCCTGCCTTACCCCGGCGGGCCGGGCCTGTCGCGGCTGGCCGAGCAGGGGGACCCCAAGGCGTTTGCGTTTCCGCGCCCGCTGCTGCACAGCCATGACCTCGATTTTTCGTTCGCGGGACTCAAAACGGCGGTGCTGACCCAGGTCAAGCGCCTGCTGTCGGCCCAGCTCTCCGGCCCGCTGGCAGCCCATGCCGCCGAAGCCCTGAGCGAGCAGCAACGTGCCGATGTGGCGGCCTCCACCCAGGCGGCCATTGTGGAAGTGCTGGTGAAAAAATCCCTGGCCGCCCTGACCCAGACCGGCCTGAAGCGGCTGGTGGTGGCCGGTGGCGTGGGGGCCAACAAGCTGTTGCGCGCCGAGCTGAACCAAGCCTGCGCCAAGCGCCGCATCCGCGTGCATTACCCCGAGCTGCATCTGTGTACCGACAACGGGGCCATGATCGCCATGGCTGCGGCCATGCGGGTGCAGGCTGGCCTGTGGGAGCCTGCCACGGCCACCACCCAACACAGTTTTGGCGTGCGCCCCCGCTGGCCTCTGGATGCGATTGACCGGCCTGCGTGAGTGCATTGCTGATTTTTGTCTCACGAGAGCCATCGCTTTTCTGCGATGGTGATGTCCATGAACTGCTCAAACCCCTGGGCAGTGGTTGGTCATAATTCCTAATAAATAATTACCGAGATCGAGATCGGCATAATCGCGTCCTCCAAATCGGCGGTGTCTTTTGATTCCGCAGTTTTTTGAATGTGACACGACAAGGTGAATGAATGAACAGTAATCACGGTGATCAGCGGTCGTCTGGTCTGAATCAGGTTAGGCGCAAGCTGCTGTCGGGTGTCCGTGCGGTGTGTGTGGCGGGATGGATGGCCGTTTCCGGTTTGTCGGCCGCCGTGGCGCAGGCGCAGTTGCCCGCTGCCAATGCGCAGCCGCCCATCCGGCTGGCAATGATCGAAGGCTTGTCGGGCCCGTTTGCCAACACGGGGGAAGCGGTGTTTCGCAACCTGTTCTGGGCCATCGAGCGTGTCAATGCCCGTGGTGGTGTGAAGCTGCCCGGCGGCCCGCGCCTGCTGGCGCTGGAGCGGTTTGACAGCAAGGGCCAGAACGAAGAGGCGCTGTCGGCATTGCGTGCTGCGATTGACCAAGGGATTCAGGTGGTGTTTCAGGGCAACTCCTCCGCCACGGCGGCGGCGCTGATCGATGCCATCAACAAGCACAACGAGCGCGACCCCGCACGCCGGGTGCTGTTTCTCAACTATTCAGCAGTCGATCCCATCTTGACGAACGAGAAGTGCAGCTTCTGGCATTTCAGGTTCGATGCGCATGCCGACATGCGCATGACCGCCCTCATGAGCGTGATCAAGGATGACAAAGCCCTGCAAAGTATTTACCTGATCGGTCAGGACTACAGCTTCGGCCAGGCTGTGCTGCGCGAGGCCAAAAAACAACTGGGTGAACAGCGTCCGGATGTGCGCATCGTGGGCGAAGAACTGCACCCGATGGCCCGTGTGAAAGACTTTTTGCCCTACGCCGCCAAGATCAAAGCCAGCGGGGCACAGGCTGTGCTGACGGGCAACTGGGGCAATGACCTGACGCTGCTGGTCAAGGCCGCCAAGGAAGTGGGCTTTGAGGGCAGCTTCTACACGTTCTACGGCAACGCACTGGGCGCACCCGCCGCCATCGGTGATGCCGGTGTGGGCAAGGTGGTGGCCGTGGCCGATTGGTTCCCCAATGTGCAGGGTGCGGAATCTTCTGCGTTCTACCAGTCATTCCGCCAGCGGTTTCCCAAGCCTGCCGACGACTATGTCCACCTGCGCATGCAGCTGATGGTCGAGGCGCTGGCGCAATCCATGGAAAAAGCGGGTGCGCGGCTGGCGCTGACTGGCTCCAAGGGCATGCTGGATGCTGTGGCGCTGGGTCAGGCACTGGAAGCCGCCCAGGTGTCGATGGCCGGGCAGTCTGGCCGCATGCGCGCGGCTGATCACCAGTTCCAGCAGCCGTTGGTGGTGGCTGTGATGGACAAGCAGGGGCAGCCGGGCGTGCAGTTCGATGTGGAAGGGTCGGGCTATGGTTTCCGCACCTTGCGCATGGTCACGGCGGCCAGGGCCGAGCAACCGCACACCTGCCAGATGCAGCGTCCCTGACGCGAACGCGGGCTATAATGTTCGGCTGACCTGCGCTGTGTGGGTCGGTTTCACGCCCGATGCGGCGGCCCTTTTTCAGAGCAAGCCACTGTGCTGTTCAAATGGGCTTTGCAAGCTGCGTTGGGTCGCATGTTGTTTTAAGGTATTCCATGATCGCAAAATCCATCAAGGCTGACGTTGTCGCCTCCAATGCCCGTTCCGCTGGTGACACCGGTAGCCCAGAAGTTCAAGTGGGTCTGCTGACCGCACGCATCAACGAACTGACCCCCCACTTCAAGACCCACGCCAAAGACCACCACGGTCGCCGTGGCCTGCTGCGCATGGTGAGCCGCCGCCGCAAGCTGCTGGACTACCTCAAGTCCAAGGATGCTGACCGTTATGTGGCGCTGATTGCCAAGCTGGGTCTGCGCAAGTAATTGCCTCCATTGCATGCAAAACGCCTGAGTTAGATGCCTAGCTCAGGCGTTTTGCGCTTTCAAAGGCCGTGAATCCGTGTTTTGCGGGTGCCAGGGTCAAGTTGGTTCACATTTTCGGAGAGGCATCGTTCAGAGCGAAGCTGTGTCATTCCATCAGGATTCACGCCTGATTGCTGATGGAATGGCATCGTGTTCTGAGGTGTTCTCCAGGCTGCCGGGGGGTGGCCTTCAATCCCCCACCTGCCGTGATCGGCGCTGTGTGCGCAGACCGGCCTCAACCAGGAAATTCTCATGAGCATGTTCAACAAAGTCACCAAAACCTTCCAGTGGGGTCAACACTCCGTCACCATGGAAACGGGCGAAATTGCCCGCCAGGCCACCGGCGCTGTGCTGCTGGACATGGACGGCACCGTGGTGCTGGCCACGGTGGTCGCCAAAACGGATGCCAAGGCTGGCCAGGACTTTTTCCCCCTGACCGTGGACTACACCGAAAAAGCCTACGCCGCTGGCAAGATTCCCGGCAGCTTTTTCAAGCGCGAAGGCCGCCCCAGCGAGCTGGAGACACTCACCTGCCGCCTGATCGACCGCCCCATCCGCCCCCTGTTTCCCGAAGGCTTCTACAACGAAGTGCAGGTCATCGTGCATGTGGTCAGTCTGAACCCCGAGGTGCAGGCTGACATTCCGTCCATGATCGCAACCAGTGCGGCACTGTCGATTTCCGGCATTCCGTTCAATGGCCCGATCGGTGCCGCCCGCGTGGGTTACATCAACGGTGAATACGTGCTCAATCCCGGTCAGACCCAGCTCAAAGACAGCCAGATGGATCTGGTGGTGGCCGGTACCCAGGCCGCTGTGCTGATGGTGGAATCGGAAGCCCAGCAGCTGACCGAAGAAGTGATGCTCGGCGCGGTGGTCTATGGCCATGAGCAAGGCAGCATTGCGATTGCCGCTATCAATGACTTGGTTCGTGAAGCAGGCAAACCCGTGTGGGATTGGCAGGCTCCTGCTCGCGACGAAGTGTTGATTGCCAAGGTGGAAGCCCTGGGCGGCGACAAACTGGCCGCTGCCTACCAAATCCGCAACAAGCAAGCCCGTACCCAGGCTTGCCGCGAAGCCTATGCCGCCGTGATGGCCGGCCTGAAGGCCGAAGGCGTGGAGTTTGACGGTGTCAAGGTCGAAAGCATGCTGTTCGACATCGAAGCCCGCATCGTGCGCAGCCAGATTCTGGCTGGTGAGCCCCGCATTGATGGCCGCGATACCCGCACCGTGCGTGCCATTGAAATCCGCAACAGCGTGCTGCCCCGCACCCACGGCTCCAGCCTGTTCACCCGTGGTGAAACCCAGGCTCTGGTGGTGGCCACACTGGGCACAGACCGCGATGCCCAGCGCATTGATGCCCTGGCTGGCGAGTTTGAAGACCGCTTCATGCTGCACTACAACATGCCTCCCTTTGCCACAGGCGAAGCTGGCCGCTTCGGTACGCCCAAGCGCCGTGAAATCGGTCATGGCCGCCTGGCCAAGCGTGCTTTGGTGGCCGCATTGCCAACCAAAGAACAATTCCCCTACACCATGCGTGTGGTGTCTGAGGTGACCGAGTCCAACGGTTCGTCTTCGATGGCTTCGGTGTGCGGTGGTTGCTTGGCGCTGATGGATGCCGGTGTGCCCATGACGGCGCATGTGGCTGGCATTGCGATGGGTCTGATCAAGGATGGCAACCGTTTTGCCGTGCTGACCGACATTCTGGGTGACGAAGATCATCTGGGCGACATGGACTTCAAGGTGGCTGGCACCACCGATGGCGTGACCGCGTTGCAGATGGACATCAAAATCCAGGGCATCACCAAAGAAATCATGCAAGTGGCACTGGCTCAGGCGAAAGAAGCCCGCATGCACATTCTGGGCAAGATGCAAGAGGCGATGGGTGTGGCCAAGACCGAAGTGTCTGACTTTGCGCCCAAGCTGTTCACCATGAAGATCAACCCCGAAAAAATCCGGGACGTGATCGGCAAGGGTGGTGCCGTGATCCGTGCCCTGACAGAGGAAACCGGCTGCCAGATCAACATCGAAGAAGATGGCACCATCACCATCGCCGCCACTGACGGTGTCAAGGCCGGTGAAGCCAAGCGCCGCATCGAGCAAATCACAGCTGAAGTGGAAATCGGCAAGGTCTATGAAGGCCCGGTCACCAAGATTCTGGATTTCGGTGCGCTGATCAATCTGTTGCCCGGCAAGGATGGTTTGCTGCACATCAGCCAGATCGCTCACCAGCGCGTGGAAAAAGTCACCGACTTCCTGAAGGAAGGCCAGATCGTGCGCGTCAAAGTGATGGAAACCGATGAAAAGGGCCGCATCAAGCTGTCCATGAAGGCATTGATTGACCGCAATGCCGAGGCTGCCGAGCCTGCCCAGCAGCATTGAGTTTGAGACCGTCTTTTATGTCTGGTTTGCACATGCAAGCGGTTGAAATCGCCACTTTTGGTGGCCCCGAGGTGCTGCAATTGGCCACCCGGCCTCGCCCGGTTGCTGGTGAGGGGGAGGTGCTGGTTCGCGTCAGCGCCTCAGGCATCAACCGCCCGGATGTGTTGCAGCGCATGGGGCGGTATGCCCCGCCCGCCGGTACATCGGACATTCCTGGTCTGGAAATCGCCGGTTTGGTGGAGGGTGGCGATGCCCTGGCCATGCAGGCTGCGGGTATCCAGACCGGAGACCGGGTGTGCGCTCTGGTGGCTGGTGGCGGGTATGCCGAATATTGCGCAGTTCCAGTTGGACAATGCTTGCCAGTGCCCGCAGGGCTGACCGATGTGGAGGCCGCTTCGCTGCCCGAAACCGCATTCACGGTGTGGAGCAATGTGTTTGACCGCGCCCATTTGCAGGCCGGTGAGCTCATCTTGATCCACGGCGGTTCCAGTGGCATCGGTGTGACGGCCATCCAGTTTGCCAAGGCAATGGGTGCGGTTGTTTTTGTGACGGTGGGTTCGGAGGCCAAGGCCCAGGCCTGCCTGGCCTTGGGTGCTGACCATGCCATCAATTACCAAGTTGCCGACTTTGTGGCCGAGGTGCAGCGTCTGACCGATGGCAAAGGCGTGGATGTGGTGCTTGACATGGTGGCAGGCAGTTACGTGGCACGTAACCTGGCTTGTCTGGCAGAAGATGGGCGTGCTGTCATCATTGCTGTGCAGGGTGGCGTGCGTGCGGAAGTGGATGCCGGAATGGTGCTGCGCAAGCGTCTGACCCTGACGGGTTCGACGTTGCGTCCGCGCTCACTGGCATTCAAAGCCGCCATTGCCAAACGGCTGCGCGATACCATCTGGCCGATGTATGCCAACGGGCGCATCAAACCAGTCATCCACCGTGTGTTTTCGGCATCCGAGGCGGCAGTTGCGCACGCTCTGATGGAATCGAACCAGCACATCGGCAAACTTGTGATCGACTGGACGAGCGGTTCAATGGATTGACCGAGAGGAATGGATATGAAAAAACTGATTGCAGGTAATTGGAAAATGAATGGCAGCTTGCAGGCCAATGAAGCACTGCTGCAAGCTGTTCTGGCAGGATTGCCATCGGGCGAAAGAGCCTGTGATTCAGCCGTGTGTGTGCCTGCCGTGTATCTGTCACAAGTGCAGAGATTGCTGGGTGCCTCTGCATTGAAGTGGGGCGCTCAAGATGTGTCGGCCCACGAACAAGGCGCTTACACCGGCGAAATCAGCGCAGGCATGTTGCGGGAGTTTGGCTGCCGCTATGTGCTGGTTGGTCATTCCGAGCGCAGGCAGTATCACGGTGAAACAGATGCACAGGTTGCTGTCAAGGCGCAGCGTGCATTGGCCTGTGGCGTGACCCCTATTGTGTGTGTGGGTGAAACTCTGCAAGAGCGCGAGGCTGGCCAAACGATGCAGGTGGTCAAGCGTCAACTGGCTGCCGTGATTCACACTGTGGGTCATTGCGTGACCGAGATCGTGGTGGCTTACGAGCCTGTGTGGGCCATTGGCACTGGTCGAACTGCCAGTCCAGAGCAAGCGCAAGAAGTGCATGCCGTGCTGCGCAGTCAGTTGGTCGCAGCTTGTGGTCAGAATGCCCACTCACCGCGTATTTTGTATGGTGGCAGCATGAACGCAGCCAATGCCGCTGATTTGCTGTCGCAGCCTGACATCGATGGTGGGTTGATTGGTGGCGCATCGCTCAAGGCTCCGGATTTTCTGGCCATCTTGTCTGCTGCCACAGCGGCATCCATTTGAATTCAAACAAGGAGTAGATATGAATATTTTGTCCACAGTGATGCAGATTCTTCAGATTGTCTCTGCTGTTGCCATGATTGGCCTCATCCTCGTTCAGCATGGTAAAGGTGCTGATGCAGGTGCCTCATTTGGTGGTGGTGGGGCAGGCTCTGCCAGTTTGTTCGGTGCCAGTGGCAGTGCCAATTTTCTTTCCCGCAGCACGTCAGTGCTGGCGACCATTTTTTTGGCCAGCACATTGATGTTGGCTGGCCTGGGTGGAAAGCAGCCAGCATCATCAGGTGGCAGTGTGCTGGAAGGTGCCAGTGTCCCCGCTGCGCCAGCATCAGCACCAGAGGCAGCTGCCGGTTCTGCTCAAATTCCCGGTAAATAATCTGACGGGTGTCTTGCAAATCGACGATATTTTTTGCGGCTTGCAAGATGGGGAAGAAGGGGGTTGTTTCAAGTTACAATGATAGGCTGAAGCATGATGAAAATCAAAAAATCTGCTTCTGTCACATTAGCCGACGTGGTGAAATTGGTAGACACGCTATCTTGAGGGGGTAGTGGCGAAAGCTGTGCGAGTTCGAGTCTCGCCGTCGGCACCAATCATGCAATTTTCAGGCGCTTGCATAGCGCCAGTGGAGCCAGCGAATGGAGCTTGAACAGTACTTACCGGTTCTTTTATTCATTCTTGTTGGTTTGGCTATCGGGGTAATTCCACAGGTTCTGGGTTATATCCTCGGGCCAAACCGTCCCGATGCTGAAAAAAATTCACCGTATGAATGTGGATTCGAGGCATTTGAAGATGCACGAATGAAATTCGATGTTCGCTATTACTTGGTGGCCATTCTTTTCATTTTGTTCGATCTTGAAATAGCCTTCCTGATTCCGTGGGCCGTGGCGTTTTCTTCCATTGGATTGACAGGGTTTCTGGCGGGGGTTGTCTTTTTGGCGATCCTTGTTGTCGGCTTTGCTTATGAGTGGAAAAAAGGTGCCCTTGACTGGGAATGATGCAAGGAGCGACTCATGATTGAAGGTGTATTCAAAGAAGGCTTTGCCACCACCAGTTACGACTCGGTGGTGAATTGGGCCAAGACGGGCTCGCTTTGGCCAATGACATTCGGTCTGGCTTGCTGTGCTGTGGAAATGATGCATGCAGCTACTGCTCGTTATGACTTGGCGCGGTTTGGTGCGGAAGTGTTTCGCGCCAGCCCACGGCAATCCGATCTGATGATCGTGGCGGGTACCTTGTGCAACAAAATGGCACCTGCGCTCAGAAAGGTCTATGACCAGATGGCTGAGCCGCGTTGGGTGCTTTCTATGGGGTCTTGCGCCAATGGCGGTGGTTACTATCACTACAGCTATTCTGTGGTGAGAGGGTGTGATCGCGTGGTGCCTGTTGATGTCTATGTGCCAGGGTGTCCACCCACGGCTGAGGCACTGTTGTACGGCATCATGCAGTTGCAGCAGAAAATTCGCCGCACCAATACCATTGCCCGCGTTTGATCAAACCTGATTTGGAAATCATGACAGCAGTTGTTCATTCGCCCGGTTCGTTGGCTTCTTTGCTCTCCCAAGAGTTGGGTGGGCTTGCGCTGGATATCAAAGTCGTTCGTGGTGAAGTCACGGTGACTGTTGATCAACCCAATTACTTCAAGGCAATGTGCCTTCTGCGCGATAGCGCAGCACTCAAATTTGAGCAGTTGGTTGATTTGTGCGGCATTGATTATCTTGAGTATCAAGGTCAACAGGAGTATCCGCACAGATTCGCAACGGTTGTTCACTTGTTGTCAGTCAGCCTCAATCACCGGGTTCGGATTCGCGTTTTTTCCAAAAACGATGATTTTCCCCGCATCGATTCGGTCGTTGCTTTGTGGTCTTCAGCTTCTTGGTATGAACGGGAAGCTTTTGACTTGTACGGCATTGTTTTCGATGGACACGACGATCTGAGGCGTATTCTCACGGACTACGGTTTCATCGGGCATCCGTTCAGAAAAGATTTTCCAATTTCTGGGCATGTTGAGATGCGTTATGACGCAGACCGCCAGCGGGTGGTGTACGAACCTGTGACCATTGAGCCCAGGGAAAATACGCCGCGCATCGTCCGTGAAGATAACTATGGAGGCTTGCACTGAGGCTTCCCTCTGTGTCTGAACCACATGGCAGAAATTAAAAACTACACGCTCAACTTTGGGCCACAGCACCCAGCGGCACACGGTGTGCTGCGCTTGGTGCTTGAGTTGGACGGGGAGGTGGTACAGCGTGCCGATCCCCATATTGGTCTGTTGCACCGGGCAACGGAAAAGCTGGCAGAGCACAAAACGTACATCCAGTCGTTGCCTTACATGGATCGGCTTGATTATGTTTCCATGATGTGCAACGAGCATGCATATTGCTTGGCTGTCGAAAAGCTGTTGGGTATTGACGTGCCTGTGCGGGCCCAGTACATCCGTGTGATGTTCTCTGAAATCACCCGTTTGCTCAATCATTTGATGTGGCTGGGTTCCCACGGTAACGACTGTGGCAGCTCCACCATTCTGATCTACGCATTCCGGGAGCGTGAAGACCTGTTTGACATGTACGAAGCTGTGTCCGGCGCACGCATGCACGCAGCCTATTTCAGACCGGGTGGTGTGTACCGTGATTTGCCCGACAGCATGCCACAGTACAAAGCCAACAAGGTGCGCAACGCACGCGGCATTGCTGAGTTGAATAAAAACAGGCAAGGCTCTCTGCTGGACTTCATTGAAGATTTCACACAGCGTTTTCCCACCTATTTGAGTGAATACCACACGTTGCTGACCGACAACCGGATTTGGAAGCAGCGAACTGTCGGTATCGGTGTGGTGCCACCAGAGCGTGCATTGAACTTGGGCATGACAGGCCCGATGTTGCGTGGTTCTGGCATTGCTTGGGATTTGCGCAAAAAGCAACCATACGATGTGTATGGTCAACTGGACTTTGATATCCCAGTGGGTAAAACCGGGGATTGCTACGACCGCTATTTGGTTCGCATGGAAGAAATGAATCAGTCCAATCGGATCATTCAGCAATGCGTCAAGTGGCTCAAGGCCAATCCAGGGCCAGTGATCACATCCAACCACAAGGTGGCTCCACCTTCACGCGAATCCATGAAGTCCAGCATGGAAGAGCTGATTCACCATTTCAAGTTGTTCACCGAAGGCTTCCATGTGCCCGAGGGTGAAGCCTACGCCGCTGTTGAACACCCGAAAGGTGAATTCGGTATCTACTTCGTCAGCGATGGTGCCAATAAGCCATACCGCATGAAGATTCGTGCGCCTGGCTTTGCTCATTTGGCTACTTTGGACGAAATGGCAAAGGGGCACATGCTCGCCGATGCGGTTGCCATCATTGGAACCATGGACATTGTTTTTGGAGAGATTGACCGATGATCTCAGAATCGATCCGGGTTCGTTTTGACCGGGAAGTGGCTAAATATCCTGCGGAACAGCGCCAATCAGCGGTCATGGCATGTCTTGCCATCATTCAAGATGAGCAAGGCCATGTCAGCTTGGAAAGCGAACGTGAGTTGGCTGCATTTTTGGGTATGGCACCCATGGCTGTGCATGAAGTCACCACGTTTTACAACATGTACAACCAGCACCCTGTGGGTAGGTACAAACTGAATGTCTGTACCAATCTGCCTTGTCTGTTGCGCGAAGGCAATGAGGCGTTGGCCCACCTGGAAGCAAAACTCGGTATCAAGATGGGTGAAACCACCCCAGACGGGTTGTTCACCTTGCAACAAAGCGAGTGCTTGGGGGCTTGTGCCGATTCTCCGGTGATGCTGGTGAACGACAGGCACATGTGCAGTTTCATGTCAAACCAGAAACTTGATCAGTTGATTGCCGGTTTGAAGGCGGCTGGAGCCAACCAATGAACGCACAGCAAGTATTGGCTCAGTTTGCTTCTTCTGGAGCGGAAACCTGCTTTCATGGTCGGCACATCAATCCGCAAATTTATGCGGATCTGAATGGCAAAAACTGGCACTTGGAAGACTATGTATCCAGGGGCGGCTATCAGGCGCTCAAGCGCATTGTGGGTGCCGATGGTGGTGCGGGTCTCACGCAAGACGAAGTGATTGCAATTGTCAAAGAGTCTGCTCTGCGTGGTCGGGGCGGCGCTGGCTTTCCAACCGGGTTGAAGTGGAGCTTCATGCCACGCCAGTTTCCCGGTCAAAAATACCTGGTCTGCAATTCAGACGAGGGTGAACCTGGTACATGCAAAGACAGAGACATTCTTCAGTACAACCCGCATGTGGTGATTGAAGGCATGGCGATTGCTGCTTATGCAATGGGTATTTCCGTGGGGTACAACTACATCCACGGCGAGATTTTTGGTACCTACGAGCGGTTTGAGGCAGCTCTTGAAGAGGCGCGTGCAGCTGGCATGCTGGGTGACCGGATCATGGGCAGCAATTTCTCGTTTCAATTGCATGCCGCCCACGGATTTGGTGCTTACATTTGTGGTGAAGAAACAGCGTTGCTGGAGTCGCTGGAAGGCAAAAAAGGCCAGCCACGTTTCAAGCCACCGTTCCCGGCCAGTTTCGGTTTGTACGGTAAACCGACCACCATCAACAACACCGAAACCTTTGCCGCTGTTCCCTGGATCATTCGCAATGGTGGCGCAGCCTATTTGGCTTGTGGCAAACCCAACAACGGTGGCACCAAGATTTTCTCCGTCAGTGGTGATGTGCAGCGCCCAGGCAATTACGAAATTCCCATGGGAACGCCGTTTTCCAAGCTGCTGGAGCTGGCCGGTGGCGTGCGCGAAGGTCGCAAGCTCAAGGCTGTGATCCCAGGCGGATCGTCCATGCCAGTTCTGCCTGCTGACATCATGATGGCGACCAACATGGATTACGACTCCATCTCCAAAGCTGGCTCCATGCTGGGGTCGGGTGCCGTCATCGTGATGGATGACAGCCGCTGCATGGTCAAAAGTCTGCTGCGACTGTCCTATTTCTACATGCACGAATCTTGCGGTCAATGCACGCCTTGCCGTGAAGGCACAGGATGGCTGTGGCGCATGATGGATCGCATTGAGCATGGTCAAGGCAAACCCAGCGATTTGGATCTCTTGAATACCATCTCAGACAACATCCAAGGGCGCACCATCTGTGCGCTGGGTGATGCGGCTGCCATGCCCGTACGGGCCATGATCAAGCATTTCCGCCATGAGTTTGAGTACCACATTGAACACAAGACCTGCATGGTCCCCGCTCACGTCTGAGGTCATTTGAAAATGGTTGAAATTGAACTCGACGGTCAAAAAGTTGCAGTGACACCTGGCAGCATGGTCATGCATGCGGCTGAAAAGGCAGGTGTTTACATACCGCACTTTTGTTATCACAAAAAACTCTCTATTGCTGCCAACTGTCGCATGTGCTTGGTGGACGTTGAAAAAGCGCCCAAACCCATGCCAGCATGCGCCACGCCTGTCACGCAAGGCATGGTTGTTCGCACCAAAAGCGACAAGGCAATCAAGGCCCAGCAATCAGTGATGGAGTTTTTGCTGATTAACCACCCGCTGGATTGCCCCATTTGTGACCAAGGCGGTGAGTGCCAGTTGCAGGACTTGGCAGTCGGTTATGGTGGCGGCAAATCGCGCTATGAAGAAGAAAAACGAGTGGTGCAACACAAGAGTGTTGGCCCGCTGATTTCCATGGAGGAAATGAGCCGCTGCATCCACTGCACACGCTGCGTCCGGTTTGGTCAGGAGGTTGCGGGTGCAATGGAGTTGGGCATGTCACATCGGGGTGAACATTCCGAAATCGAGACATTCTTGGGCGCTTCCATTGATTCCGAGTTGTCCGGCAACATGATTGACATTTGCCCTGTTGGCGCATTGACGAGCAAGCCATTCCGCTACAGTGCCCGGACATGGGAAATGTCGCGCCGCAAATCTGTCAGTCCACACGACTCTACCGGAGCGAACCTGGTGATTCAGGTGAAGAATCACAAGGTCATGCGTGTGATTCCGTTCGAGAACGAGTCGGTTAACGAATGCTGGATTGCCGACCGTGATCGTTTCTCGTATGAAGCCCTGAATGGGCCGGAGCGTTTGACGCAGCCCATGCTCAAGCAGGGCGGTCAGTGGAAATCAGTTGACTGGCAAACTGCGCTTGAATACGTCGCCAACGGTTTGGCTGATATCAAGAATCAACACGGTGCAGCCAGCATTGGCGTACTGGCGAGCCCGCACAGCTCAGTAGAAGAGTTGCACCTTGCTGCTGCATTGATCAGGGGTTTGGGCGCTGACAACATTGACCACAGACTTCGTCGCTCCGAATTCGCAGCCACATCCGTCCAGTGGTTGGGGCGCAGCATTGCATCTCTGTCCACACTGAATAGGGTGTTGGTAGTTGGCTCCAATCTGAGAAAAGACCATCCACTTTTCGCGCAACGCATCCGTCAGGCTGTCAAGCGTGGAGCCAAAGTGCATGCAATTGCTGAGCAGGCACAAGATTGGGCGATGCCGGTCGCTTCGATGTTGGCTGCGCCATCCGCCATGTGGGTAAGTGCATTGGCCAAAATTGCCAGTTCGATTGCCCGTTCCTTGGATGTTGCTCCCCCTTCCGATGTGTTGCCTGATGAGGCATCGGATGCCATAGCCAAATCTCTGCTTTCCGGCTCCGAAAAAGCCGTGCTGTTGGGCAATGCCGCTGCGCACCATCCCAATGCCGCCTCTTTGCTTCTGCTGGCCAACTGGATCGGCAAACACACAGGTGCATCGGTTGGGTATTTGACAGAAGCCGCCAATACGGTCGGGGCTCAATTGGTGAAAGCCCAACCTCAGAATAGTGGGTTGAACGCAGCACAGATGCTGAGTGGTCAAATGAAGGCTTTGGTTTTACTCAACACCGAGCCTCAATTCGATGCTGCCAATGGAGCCTTGGCTGTCGCGAATGTTGCCAAGTCACAGATGGTGGTCACACTGAGCCCATTCAAAGCCAACTTGGAATGCAGCGATGTGTTGTTGCCCATCGCTCCGTTCACAGAGACAGCGGGTTCGTTTGTCAATGCCGAAGGACGGCTGCAGAGCTTCCATGCTGTTGTGAAGCCATTGGGTGAAACCCGTCCAGCATGGAAGGTTCTCAGGGTACTGGGTGGAATGCTGGGTCTGCCAGGGTTTACTCAGGAATCAGTGGCAGAAGTGTTGGCTCAAGCACTTCCAGGCATCAAAACAGGTGACTGCTCTGCCTTGAAGCCTGTGACCGTTGATACCAAGAGTGCTGCGATTGATTTGGACTCATCGCTGGTCAAGCCTTGCGTCGCCGCCATCTATCAGTTGGATGGCATTGTTCGCCGTTCTCCATCGTTACAAGCAACGGCTGATGGTCAGGCCGCCATCTCGTCTGCGGGAGCACATGCATGATTGATCTGATTTACAACGCTGGCTTGGGTGTCAGCAATGCTGAACTGTGGACGGGCGCGGCTTGGCCGGTGATTTGGACACTGTTGAAAATTGTCGTTCTGCTCGCTCCGCTGATGGGGGCGGTTGCTTACCTCACGTTGTGGGAACGTAAGCTGCTGGCTTGGATGCAGGTTCGTCTCGGCCCCAACCGTGTTGGACCTATGGGTCTGCTGCAACCAATTGCAGATGCAGTGAAGCTGCTGACAAAAGAGATTATTCAGCCATCAGCTGCCGCAAAGGGCTTGTTCGTGTTGGGTCCAGTCATGGCGATCATGCCGGCTTTGGCTGCGTGGGTAGCCGTGCCATTTGGTCCTGAAGCTGTTTTGGCCAATGTGAATGCAGGCTTGCTGGTCATTTTGGCGATCACCTCCATTGAGGTGTATGGCGTGATCATTGCCGGTTGGGCTTCCAACTCGAAATATGCCTTTTTGGGTGCTTTGCGTGCATCGGCCCAGATGGTCAGCTACGAAATCGCGATTGGATTCTGTTTTCTGGTCGTGGTAATGGTGTCTGGCAGCCTGAATTTGGTTGAGATTGTGGCCTCCCAAGGGCGTGGAATGGGTGCCGATATGGGGCTCACTTTCCTGTCTTGGAACTGGTTGCCTTTGTTGCCAATTTTTGTTGTTTACATCATTTCTGGTATCGCCGAAACCAACCGCCATCCGTTTGACGTGGTGGAAGGCGAAGCAGAAATTGTGGCCGGTCACATGGTTGAATATTCAGGCATGGGTTTTGCCATCTTCTTCCTCGCTGAATACGCAAGCATGTGGCTGGTATCGATTCTGGCCGTACTGATGTTCATGGGTGGGTGGCAGTCACCTATCGACAGTCAACTTTTCAACTGGATTCCTGGTTGGATTTGGCTGGGCATGAAGACTTTCTTTGTTGTGTCACTCTTCTTGTGGGTGCGTGCTACTTTCCCACGCTTCCGTTATGACCAGATCATGCGTTTGGGTTGGAAAATCTTCATCCCTGTCACCTTGGTTTGGCTGTTGCTGGTGGGTGCGTTGATGCAAACACCTTGGAATATCTGGAAATAAGCGGGCACATCCAAAATGACCACTGCCGCCGTTGCACCATTTTCCTTCAAAGATTTTTTGAAGAGCTTTCTGCTGGTTGAGCTTTTAAAAGGAATGGCCCTGACAGGCCGCTACGCCTTCAAGAGCAAAGTGACCATTCAGTTTCCGGAAGAAAAAACACCTCTGTCTCCCCGCTTTCGCGGTTTGCATGCACTTCGTCGCTATGAAAACGGTGAAGAGCGCTGCATTGCCTGCAAGTTATGCGAAGCAGTGTGTCCCGCCATGGCCATCACGATCGAGTCTGATGTCCGTGATGATGGCAGTCGCAGAACAACGCGTTATGACATTGACTTGACAAAATGCATCTTCTGTGGATTTTGTGAAGAAAGCTGCCCCGTTGACTCGATTGTTGAGACCCATATCCTCGAATATCACGGGGAGAAGCGTGGTGATCTTTATTTCACCAAGGAAATGTTGTTGGCAGTAGGCGACAAATACGAAGCCGAAATCTCTCAAGCCAAAGCATCGGACGCGCCTTACCGCTGAGTCTACTAACCGCAAGAATTCTTATGGACTACCAGACTGGCTTTTTCTACCTCTTCTCAGGGGTGCTGCTTTTTGCAGCTTTCCGGGTCATCACAGCGAGCAACCCTGTTCATGCGGTTCTCTACTTGATGCTTTCATTTTCACAGGCTGCCGGCGTGTGGCTGTTGCTCAAGGCTGAGTTCTTGGGCCTGACACTGGTGCTGGTCTATCTTGGCGCAGTGATGGTTTTGTTCTTGTTTGTGGTGATGATGCTGGATATCCGGATGGATGAATTCCGCAAAAATTTCTGGAAGCATGTTCCGGTGGCATTGGTTTTGGGCGGTTTGGTGGCCTTCGAACTGGCTGCGGTGGTTTGGACTGGCTTTGCAGACATGGGCTCAGTCAGCAAAAACCAAGCATCAGCACACACAATGGCAAGCGCCACACCTCCTGTGTCCAATACGCACGAGTTGGGCGTGCTGCTTTACACGCAATATCTTTATCCCATTCAGGCCGCTGCTGTGATTTTGCTGATTGCCATGATCGCTGCCATCGCACTGACTTTGCGTCAACGCAAAGACAGCAAGGCCATCAATCCAAGCGAGCAAGTTCATGTTCGAGCCAAAGACCGTTTGGTTGTGGTCTCCATGCCTGCTGTCGTGATGTCTTCGGATGACTCAACAGGGTCGGCCAGTACCAAACAAGGAGCTTGACCATGGGTCTGACAATAGGTCATTTTTTGGGTTTGGGTGCCATTTTGTTTGCACTCTCGGTCACCGGTATTTTCCTCAACCGGAAAAACCTGATTGTGTTGCTGATGGCCATTGAGTTGATGCTGCTGGCAGTCAACATGAACTTTGTTGCTTTTTCCCATTACTTGGGCGATATGCACGGTCAAGTGTTCGTGTTTTTCATCCTGACCGTGGCCGCTGCTGAATCTGCCATTGGATTGGCGATTCTTGTTTTGTTGTTCCGGAATAAATCATCCATCAATGTCGATGAGCTCAATGAGCTCAAGGGCTGACCTGGGAAAATCATTGATATGAGCTCGACGTTATCCGCCAGCACACTGTTGGCAGTTCCTCTCGCGCCGTTGGTCGGTTCTTTGCTGGCAGGTGTCTTTGGCACCAAGTTCGGTGGAAACTGGATCGGCCGTCGCCTCGCGCACACCTCAACCATTTTGGGCGTGGCAATCGCATTCATACTGTCTGCGCTGACCTTCAAAGAGGTGGCATTCAATGATGCCCGCTTCAATGAAACCATATACGAGTGGATGGTTGTTGGTGGTTTGAAAATGGAAATTGGCTTCATGGTGGATGGTCTGACCGCCATGATGATGTGCGTGGTGACCTTTGTTTCCTTGATGGTTCACATCTACACCATCGGATACATGGAAGAGGACGAGGGCTACAACCGCTTCTTCTCCTACATTTCGCTGTTCACGTTTTCCATGCTCATGCTGGTCATGAGCAACAACCTGCTTCAGCTGTTCTTTGGATGGGAAGCAGTCGGGTTGGTTTCCTATCTGTTGATTGGATTTTGGTACAACAAGCCAACCGCCATTTTTGCCAACATGAAGGCATTTCTGGTTAACCGTGTAGGCGACTTTGGCTTTATTCTGGGTATCGGTCTGATCGTCGCATACACTGGCACGCTCAATTACACCGAAATTTTCGCCAAAGCCGATTCTTTGGCTGGCTTGACTCTGCCGGGTTCCCATTGGCTGCTGATCACCGTAATCTGCATTTGTCTCTTTATTGGTGCAATGGGCAAATCCGCTCAGTTTCCATTGCATGTCTGGTTGCCTGATTCGATGGAAGGTCCCACACCCATCTCTGCGTTGATTCACGCTGCCACGATGGTGACGGCTGGTATCTTCATGGTTTCCAGAATGTCCCCGCTGTTTGAATTGAGCGATACCGCACTCAATTTCATCATGATCATCGGTGCCATCACTGCGTTGTTCATGGGCTTCATGGGCATCATTCAAAATGACATCAAGCGGGTGGTTGCCTATTCCACCTTGTCTCAGCTGGGTTACATGACAGTTGCTCTGGGGGCTTCAGCCTACTCCGTGGCTGTCTTCCACCTGATGACGCACGCTTTCTTCAAGGCCCTTTTGTTCCTCGGTGCCGGCTCTGTCATCATGGGTGTCCACCACAACCAAGACATTCGTTGGATGGGTGGTCTGCGCAAGTACATGCCCATCACCTGGATTACATCGCTGCTGGGTTCATTGGCTCTGATCGGTACTCCACTGTTTTCGGGTTTTTATTCCAAAGACAGCATCATTGAAGCGGTTCACTTCAGCCACCTGCCAGCGGCCGGGTTTGCTTACTTCGCTGTTATGGCTGGTGTGTTCATCACTGCCTTCTATTCGTTCCGCATGTACTTCCTGGTCTTTCATGGAAAAGAGCGTTTTGACCAGAATCCGGATGCTCACCACCACCACCACCATCACCACGATGATCACCATCATGGTGATGACAAGCCACATGAGTCGCCCTGGGTGGTCACGGTTCCGTTGGTTTTGTTGGCCATCCCATCGGTCATCATTGGCTACATTACCGTGATGCCCATGTTGTTTGGCAACTTTTTGGGTGATGCCATCCATGTGAATGCAACTTTGCATCCCTCTATGACAGAGTTGGAGCATTTCATTCATGGCCCACTTGAGTTGGCATTGCACGCACTGGTTTCGCCAGCGTTCTGGCTCGCAGTTTCAGGTGTGGTTGTATCTTGGTACATGTATCTGATCAATCCCGCTGTGCCAGCTGCATTCAAACGTGCTTTGCAACCGCTCTACACCATTCTTGAAAACAAGTATTACCTTGACTGGTTCAATGAGAATGTTCTGGCCAAGGGTGCTCGTGGTTTGGGCATCGGTTTTTGGAAGGGTGGCGATCAAGGCATCATCGAAGGTGGTGTGGTCAATGCCAGCTGGAAACTGGTGGGACTGGTTTCCAAGGTCGCACGCTTGTTCCAAACGGGTTATCTGTATCACTACGCATTGGTGATGATTGCCGGCTTGGTCATGTTCTTGACATACTTCGTTTGGCTCGCCAAGTAAGGAGAATAATTAAATGGGTTTGTTGAGCCTTGCGATTTGGTCGCCAATTTTTGTGGGTGTGTTGCTCCTGGCATTGGGCCGGGACGATCAGTCCACCGCTGTTCGGTGGATTGCTTTGGTGGGGGCAGTATTTTCGTTCCTGCTCACTCTGCCGCTGTACACAGGTTTCGCGTTGGATACAGCTGCCATGCAGCATGTTGAAAAAATCTTGTGGATTGACCGCTTCAATATTCACTATCACCTTGGTGTAGATGGTATTTCTCTGTGGATGATCCCACTTACCGCATTCATTACTGTGATTGTGGTCATTTCTGCGTGGGAGGTCATCACTGAGCGTGTCAATCAGTACATGGGCGCGTTTCTCATCCTGTCCGGTTTGATGATTGGTGTTTTCAGTGCTCTGGACGGAATGCTGTTTTACGTGTTTTTTGAGGCCACTTTGATACCCATGTACCTGATCATCGGTATCTGGGGCGGGCCGAACAAAATTTACGCAGCCTTCAAGTTTTTCCTGTACACCTTGATGGGTTCCTTGCTGATGCTGGTTGCCCTGATTTATCTGTATAACCAGTCTGGCGGCAGTTTCGATATTTTGACTTGGCACCAGTTGCCTTTGGCGCAGAAGCCACAGACCTTGCTGTTCTTTGCCTTCCTGGCGGCATTCGCTGTCAAGGTGCCCATGTGGCCAGTGCACACTTGGCTGCCAGATGTTCACGTCGAAGCCCCCACTGGCGGTTCTGCTGTGCTGGCCGCCATCATGTTGAAGCTCGGTGCCTACGGCTTCCTGCGGTTCTCCATGCCCATTGCTCCCGATGCCTCCCATCACTGGGCAGGCTTCATGATCACCCTGTCTCTGGTGGCTGTGCTGTACGTCGGTCTGGTTGCCATGGTGCAAAAAGACATGAAAAAGCTGGTTGCTTATTCATCGGTGGCACACATGGGTTTTGTGACCTTGGGTTTCTTCCTGTTCAGTGACTTGGGCGTTTCAGGTGCCATTGTTCAGATGATTTCTCATGGTTTCGTCTCCGCTGCCATGTTCCTGTCGATTGGTGTGCTGTACGACCGCATGCACTCTCGCCAGATTGCCGACTACGGCGGGGTCGTCAACCTGATGCCCAAATTCAGTGCTTTCGCGCTCTTGTTTGTCATGGCCAATTGCGGTTTGCCCGGTACGGCCGGTTTCGTTGGCGAATGGATGGTCATTTTGGCCGCCGTCAAAGTCAATTTCTGGGTCGGAGCTTTGGCTGCTTCAGCGTTGATTTTTGGTGCCGCTTACAGTCTCTGGATGTTCAAACGTGTGTACTTGGGTGCGCCCGGTAACGATCACGTCAAAGAATTGGTTGACATCAATGGGCGAGAGTTCCTGATGATGGCTCTGTTGGCCGCTGCGGTGTTGTACATGGGCATTTACCCCAAGCCTTTCACCGATGTCATGAACGCCTCTGTTGCCCAACTGTTACAGCACGTCGCTGTGTCCAAGTTGCCCTGACACTCTTAGATCGAACCAGACAATGATTGACAACCTCAGCTGGGTGGTTGCCTACCCTGAAATTCTTTTGCTGATCATGGCGTGTGTGATCGCCTTGGTTGATTTGGGTGTCAAAACACCCTTGCGCACGGTGACTCATTTTTTGAGTATGCTGACCTTGGGTGGACTGGCTGTCTTGCTTGCTTCATATGCGCAAACCGGGCAAACCATTTATGGTTTCGGCGGCATGGTTGTGTCCGATCCAATGGGCAACTGGCTCAAGTGTTTTGCGAGCATTTCCTTGATGGTCACATTGGTCTACGGTCGCAATTACGCAGCCAGCCGTGACATGCTGCGGGGCGGTGAGCTTTACACGTTGTCACTGTTCGCACTGCTTGGCATTTTTGTCATGATTTCAGGTCACAACTTCTTGGTGATCTATCTTGGCCTGGAAATGTTGACACTTTCCAGCTACGCCTTGGTTGCCATGAACCGTGACAATGCCCGCTCTACCGAAGCTGCCATGAAGTACTTTGTACTGGGCGCGTTGGCCAGTGGTTTCTTGCTGTACGGCATGTCGATGATGTACGGTGCCACAGGCTCACTTGATCTGGCGCGTGTGCTTGAAGTCATCAGTTCTGGTCAGCACAACAAGCAAGTGTTGATTTTGGGTGTTGTGTTTGTTGTCACCGGGCTTGCTTTCAAGTTGGGAGCCGTCCCATTTCATATGTGGATTCCCGATGTGTACCAAGGTGCTCCAACAGTGGTCACCCTGTTGATTGGTGCAGCGCCAAAATTGGCAGCCTTTGCCATTGTCATGCGTTTGTTGGTTGAGGGCATGCTCCCTCTCTCGATTGACTGGCAGCAAATGATGGCGGTGTTGGCAGTGGGTTCACTGTTGATCGGTAACTTGGCAGCCATTGCGCAAACCAACCTCAAGCGCATGCTGGCTTTCTCTACCATTTCACAAATGGGCTTCTTGCTGCTTGCGTTTGTGGCGGGCAATGCGGGCGGTAACTACAGCAACACCACCAATGCCTACAGCGCAGGTATGTTTTACGCTGTGACCTATGTGCTGACCACGTTGGCCACGTTCGGTGTGATCATGATGCTGTCACGCCGTGATTTCGAGTCAGAAGAGCTGGCAGATTTGGCTGGTCTGAATGTGCGCAGCCCTGTGCTGGCTGGCATCATGGCGATCTGCATGTTCTCTTTGGCTGGTATTCCTCCTCTGGTCGGCTTCTACGGTAAATTGGCTGTATTGCAAGCGTTGATCACTTCTGGCTTGTCTGTACACATTGGCTTGGCCATCTTCGCCGTGCTGATGTCGCTGATTGGTGCCTTCTATTATTTGCGTGTTGTCAAGGTGATGTACTTTGATGCACCCACGCAAACGGCCTCGATTGAGGCACCTGCGGATGCCCGTGCGGTGTTGTCCATCAACGGTTTGTTGGTTCTGATACTCGGTATTGTTCCGAGCTCCCTCATGACCCTGTGTTCACAGGCCATTGCAGGTTTGTTCCGCTGACTTGCCGATCGATCGTTTATTCGGATTTTTGATCACGCGCCAGCTATCTCCGTACCATCTTCACCATGTCGCTCTCTCTTTCTGTCTGGTTGGTGGTTGTGTTTGCTGTGGTTGGTGCGAATTTGCCTTTTATCAATGATCGGTGGTTCGCAGTTTGGCCGCGCCAGACCACCAAGCCGCTTTCTATCCGTTTGCTTGAGTTGTTGGTTTTGTACCTGCTGGTAGGTGGTTGCGCCCTGATGCTGGAACAAGCGGCAGGGCAAATCTACCCTCAGAAATGGGAGTTTTACGCCACTACAGGAACCTTGTTCCTCACGCTGGCTTTCCCTGGCTTTGTCTTCAAGTACCTGCAACGGCGCTGATCAAATGGGTGCCTGGGGAGCTTGTTCGGTGGTGGCTCTTGGTTTGTATGGCACATGTCTGAATCATCCTTTTTCATGCCTCCTGCATCCGATGACGGCCTGATTGAACGCGGTGTTGCCCGTTCAACCCTGTTTCAGGGGCGGATGTTGCAGGCCGTGAAAGATGAGGTGGTGCTGCCAGATGGCTCTCCAGCTGTGCGCGAATTTGTCATTCACTCCGGTGCGGTGATGATCATTCCTCTGTTGCCAGATCAGCAACTGGTGATGGAACGTCAGTACCGCTACCCGGTTGGTCGGGTCATGCTGGAGTTTCCTGCTGGCAAGTTGGATCCGGGTGAAGCCAGCTTGGTGTGTGCCGAACGTGAATTAAAGGAGGAAACCGGCTACACCGCTGCTGAGTGGGCGTTTGCTGGTGTTCTCCATCCGGTCATTTCTTACTCCACCGAGCACATCGACGTGTGGTTTGCACGCGGGCTCACATCGGGCGCACGCCATTTGGATGAGGGTGAGTTTCTGGATGTGTGCGCTGTTCACGTCGATCAACTTGCGGCCTGGGCTGTGCAGGGTGCCGTGACCGATGCCAAAACCCTGGTTGGTTTGCTCTGGTTGCAGAACCATTTGTCTGGGGCGTGGCCTTTGAATTGGTTGCCTGCCGATAGCACACAGCATGTGGTACCAGCCGGGCCCTGGTCGCCATCGGTCAGTGGCAAGCCATCCACATGAAAGTGCTTGACCTTTCTTGCCGCTTCAGCCACACATTTGAGGGTTGGTTTGGCAGTGAGCAGGATTTTCAGGATCAACTCCAGCGTGGCTTGTTGACATGCCCCATGTGTGGCGATGATCACATCACCAAGCGACTGAGTGCGCCCAGGCTGAATTTGCTTCCGCAGGATCACCGCTCCACACCTGCAACCAGGGATGCCGCTCAGGTTGCCCACCCCGGTCAGGCTGAGCAGCAGACTGACTCGGGGTTAGCCGCGCATACCCCGCCTGAATCTCCAAACACAACCCATTCATCTGCCTTGAGTCGCGCCGAGCAGGCTGTGTTCATGGCCGCATTGCGTCATGTTGTGGCGAATACGGAAGATGTGGGCCGTGAGTTTCCCGAACAAGTCAGGCGCATGCACCACGGAGAAGTAGAGGCCAAACCCATTCGAGGTCAGGCCAGTGCAGCAGAGGTGAGAGCGTTGTCGGATGAGGGCATTGAGGTGCTGCCATTGCCTGGGCTGCCAGAGCCCAAAGGCACGCTGCAATAACCCAGATCGAGTGGCATCCCATGCACATTGGCACATGAGGTCAGTGTGCTCACTGGAATTGCAGGGCTGCCAGTTGGGCGTACAACCCACCTGCCGCCACCAGTTCGGTGTGTGTGCCTTGCTCCACCACCTGGCCATGATCCAGCACCACAATGCGGTCGGCTTTTTGAACGGTGGCCAATCGGTGTGCAATCACCAGGGTGGTTCGCCCTTGCATGGCGCTGTTCAGGGCCTGCTGCACCATCAGTTCACTTTGCGCATCCAGGGCGCTGGTGGCTTCGTCTAGCAACAGCAACGGTGGGTTTTTCAAGATGGCGCGTGCAATGGAGATGCGTTGACGCTGTCCGCCCGATAGTCTCACCCCCCGTTCTCCCAGAAAGGTGTCGTAACCCTCTGGCAAACGGTTGATGAACTCATCTGCGAAGGCAGCCACGGCTGCGGCGCGTACCTCGGTGTCGGTTGCGTCGGGGCGGCCATACCGGATGTTTTCCATCGCGTTGGCAGAAAAAATCACCGCATCTTGGGGAACGATACCGATGCGGGAGCGCAAATCGTGCAGGCTCATGTGCTGGATGAGGGTGCCATCCAGTGCGATGCTGCCTGTTGCAGGATCGTAATAGCGCAGCAGCAGTCCAAAAACCGTGCTTTTACCCGCACCGCTGGGGCCAACCAGGGCCACAGTTTGGCCCGGTTCAACACGCAGGCTGAACTGGTTCAGTGCCGCCTGGGTTGGCCTTGATGGGTAAGAAAAGTTCACTTGTGCCAGTTCCAGGGCGCTGCCACCATGCGGCAGCGGTGCGACAGCCGGCTTGGTGGGCGATTGCACCGGCGACTGGGTTTGCAACAATTCCATCAGCCGTTCACTGGCCCCGGCGGCCCGCAGCAAGTCGCCATACACCTCGCCCAGTACAGCCACTGCACCCGCAAAAATCACCACATAAAACGCAGCTTGTCCCAGTTGTCCTGCGGTCATTTGTCCGGCCAATACAGCCTGGGTACCCTGGTACAGACCCCACAGCACCAACGCTGCATTGGCAATGATGATGAATGCCACCAATACCGCCCGGGCGCGGCTGCGGCGGGTCGCGGTATCGAATGCTTGCTCGGTGGAATGGTCAAAACGCCGGGCCTCCCGCTCCTCTGCCGTGTAACTTTGTACGGTGGGTATGGCATTCAGCACTTCAGCGGCCATCGCGCTGGAGTCGGCCACCCTGTCCTGGCTGGCCCGCGACAGCTTGCGAACCCGCCGTCCGTACCACATGGCCGGCAGAACCACCAGGCACACCACCAGCAACACCTGCACCATCACAGTGGGGTGGCTCCAGACCAGCATCGTCAGCGCACCCAGCCCCATCACCGCATTGCGCAAGCCCATCGACAGCGAAGAGCCCACCACGGTTTGCACCAGTGTGGTGTCGGTCGTGAGGCGTGAAAGCACTTCACCGGTCTGGGTGGTTTCAAAAAACTGCGGACTTTGGCGCAGCACATGGGCGTAGACGGCATTGCGCAAATCGGCGGTGACACGTTCACCCAGCCAGCTCACCAGATAAAAACGCACAGCTGAAAACACACCCAACGCCACCGCTACACCGAACAACTCGATAAAGTGGCCTTGAAGCGCCATGGCCTGATCACTGCGTCCGGCGGGCACCAGGCCCCCATCAATCAATTGCCGGACTGCCACCGGAAACAGCAGCGTGGCCACAGCAGCCAGCACCAGAAACAGACCGGCCAGTGCCATTTGCAGCCGGTAAGGCCGCACGAATGGCCACAGGCCGCTGAGAGATTGCGGAGTGCCCGCCTTGGGGCGTTCGGTGGGTGTGGATGTGCTCATGGTGTGAGAGTGTGCC
>ERZ724525.338-NODE-338-length-25865-cov-6.255986_pt1 | contig 25865 bp, 20 predicted proteins | sample MGYA00376058_ERZ724525 | MGnify/ENA primary metagenome ERZ724525 (study PRJEB28724, sample SAMN07190888) | wastewater metagenome | isolation source: influent of sewage treatment plant in Hong Hong | place: USA: Christiansburg, Virginia | collected 2016-03-01 ... | reverse complement strand
CCGACTTCACTGCCCCGCCTCTGGTACAGCAAGCCGCTGAACGCGCTATTCGCGCCGGTCGCACGCAGTACACCCAGGCCCCCGGCCTTTCCGAGCTGCGTGAAAAAATCAGCGCCTGGTACGCCAGCCGCTTTGGCATCAACGTGTCCGCGCGCCGCATCATCATTACCGCCGGTGCCTCGGCGGCGCTGCAACTGGCCTGCCTGGCGCTGATTGATGAGGGCGACGAGGTACTGATGCCCGACCCCAGCTACCCCTGCAACCGCCACTTTGTCTCGGCTGCTGAAGGCAAGCCGGTGCTGATTCCCTCATCGGCTGCAGAGCGCTTTCAACTCAGCGCTGCCAAGGTGGAAGCCGCTTGGGGCGAGCGCACACGCGGCGTGATGCTGGCATCACCTTCCAACCCCACAGGCACATCCATTGCCCCCGATGAGCTGCGCCGCATTCACGAAGTGGTGCGCGCCAAGGGTGGGCTGACCATCGTCGATGAAATCTATCTGGGCCTGTCTTACGACGACACCTATAGCAAGTCGGCACTGGAGCTGGGCGATGACATCATCTCCATCAACAGCTTCAGCAAGTATTTCAATATGACCGGCTGGCGTCTGGGCTGGATGGTGGTGCCCGAGTCGCTGGTTGCCCCTATCGAGATGCTGGCCCAGCACCTGTTCATCTGCGCCAGCACCATCTCGCAATATGCGGCCCTGGCCTGTTTCGAGCCCGAGAGCATTGCCGAGTACGAACGCCGCCGCGCCGAGTTCAAGGCCCGCCGCGACTATTTCATTCCGGCCCTGGAATCGATTGGCCTGCCCGTGCCCGTCAAGCCCGATGGGGCCTTCTACGCCTGGGCCGACTGCCGCGCTGCTGCCGAAAAGCTCGGCGTCAAGGGAAGCTGGGACTTTGCCTATGCAGTGATGAATCAGGCCCACCTGGCCATCACGCCCGGCCGCGACTTTGGTCATGCCGAGACGGCGAACTATGTGCGCTTTTCCACAGCCAACTCCATGGAGCAGCTGCAGGAAGCCATTGCGCGCCTGAAGAAGCTACTGGGCTGATGCACCATGGCTTTTGAGTTCCCTATTCGAGTTTATTGGGAAGACACGGACGCAAGTGGCCGCGTCTTCCACGTCAACTACCTCAAGTTCTTTGAGCGTGCGCGCACCGAATGGCTGCGCTCGCTGGGCATTGCTCAGCAAAATCTGCGGGAACAAACCGGCGGTATCTTTGTCGTAACCTCTGCGCAGCTTGAATATCTGCGCCCGGCCCGGCTTGATGACCAGCTGAGTGTCACCGCAACCCTGAAAAGCGCCGGCCGCGCCTCGCTCGTCATTGAGCAGCAGGCGCTGCTGGTAAACCCCGACAATCAAGCTTTGGAGCCAGCGCTGCTGTGCACGGGCTCCATCCGCATTGGATGGGTGGATGGCAAGACCATGCGCCCCACGAGAATTCCAAACCATATCCTGGAGCAACTTTCATGAACTCCCAAGACATGTCCATCCTCAGCCTCATCATGCAGGCCAGCTGGGTGGTTCAACTGGTCATGCTGATTTTGGTGGTCGCATCCATCGCCAGCTGGGCCACCATCTTCAACAAGGCCAAAACCTTGAAGCGTGTGCGCACGCTGAACGACAACTTCGAGCAAGACTTCTGGTCGGGCACCAGCCTCAATGACCTCTACGCCTCTGCGGCGCAGAACGCCAAGTCTGGCGGACCCATGGAGCGTATTTTTGCCAGCGGCATGCGCGAGTATCAAAAACTGCGCGAGCGCCGCATGGATGATGTGGCCACGCTGATGGACGGCACACGCCGCGCCATGCGCGCCAGCTTTCAGCGCGAGCTGGACGAGATCGAATCCGGCCTGTCCTTTCTGGGCACCGTGGCATCCGTCTCGCCTTATGTCGGCCTGTTCGGCACCGTCTGGGGTGTGATGCACGCCTTCACCGGCTTTGCCAATATGGAGCAAGTCACACTGGCCACCGTCGCCCCCGGTATTGCCGAAGCACTGGTGGCCACGGCCATGGGCCTGTTTGCCGCCATTCCTGCGGTGACGGCTTACAACCGCTACGCCCACCACGTGGACCGCATTGCCAGCCAGGAAGAAACCTTCATCGAAGAGTTCTCCAACATCTTGCAGCGCAATGTGGGCTCCAGCGCCCATGCATCCGCCTCCGGCCACTGATGACTCAACGCAAGGGGTAACTCCATGCCAGCCATGAGTTCACGCGGTGGTCGTAACCGCCGCACCGTCAACGAAATCAATATGGTGCCCTTCATCGACGTGATGCTGGTGCTGCTCATCATCTTCATGGTGACAGCCCCCATGCTCACGCCGGGCTCCATCAATGTGCCAAGCGCAGGCAAGTCCTCGCGCCCGCCGACCAAGAACATTGCCTATGTGCTGCTCGATAAAGACGGCAGCATTCAGTTCAAGAACGGCAGCAGTACGCAGGGCGTCAAGCTCGATGACCTCAAGGGCCTGGCCCAGTCCTGGCAAGAAGGCCAGGGTGAAGACAGCGCCATTCAGATCATCGCCGACAAGGGCCTGCCCTTTGAGGACGTCATGAAGGCACACACCACGCTCTCCAAAGCCGGCGTCAAACGCATCGCTTTTGGCGTTGTTTCTTCTTCCAGCCATTGAACCCAGTCATAAAGCTCTGCCCCGCCACGCTTGAACTCAAGCGTGGCCGCCAGAGCAGACCCCTCATTCACCATGCCTAACCAGCAAGATCGCGATCAGTTTGCGCCACCCCGCCACCAAGGCCGGGTGCGCTCATGGTCGCTCGCTCTGGCCGCGCACGGGCTGCTGATTGCGGCTCTGCTGTGGACAGTGCGTACCCCCAAAGAAGCCGAGGAAGCCATGGTCGAGGCCGAGGTCTGGAGCAGTTCTGCCCCGGCCTCTGCCGCCGCTGTGACGCCTCCACCTCCTCCACCCGATCCCACGCCCGAGCCGGTAGCCGAGCCACCTCCTCCTCCGCCCCCCCCTCCACCGCCACCAGAGCCGGTGGTAATGCCGACACCTGCTCCTGCGCCCACCCCAAAAGCCCAGGCCCATGACGACGATCATGAGGCCGAGGTGGCGCTGGCCAAAAAGAAGAAGCAGGAGCAGTTGAAGAAGGAAAAGGCCGAGCAGGAAGCCCAGGAGAAGCGAGAGCGCGAGAAGGATCGCAAGGAAAAAGCGGAAAAGGACAAGGCTGACAAGGCACACCAGGACAAGCTGGACAAACAAAAAGCCGAGAAGGCAGAAAAAGCGGAGAAGGAACGCAAGGAAAAAGCCGAAAAACTCACCAGGGAAAAAGCGGAGAAAGAAAAATCCGAGAAGGCTGAAAAAGATAAAGCGGCCAAGGACAAGGCCGCCAAGGAAAAAGCCGAAAAGGCTGAAAAAGAAAAAGCCGAGAAGGACAAAGCCGCTAAGGAAGCCAAAGAGAAGGCTGCCAAGGACGCTAAGGAAAAAGCGGCCAAAGAAGCCAAGGCCGCCGATGACCGTCGCAAGGCCGAACTGGCTCGTCTGCAAGGACTGGCCGGAGGATCTGGCAATGCCGGCGGCAGCGGTGGCAGCGACCACCGCGGCACCGGCGGCAGTCGCTCAGGCGGTGCAGGCAGCAGTGCCAACGGCGGCCCATCGGCTGGTTACGGAGCGAAAGTCGCGGCCAAGGTCAAGCCCAATATCGTCTATCCAGACGCCATCAGCGGCAACCCGCGTGCCGAGGTTCGCGTGCGTACAGCGCCGGACGGCACCATCACTGGTGCAACGATCTCCAAGTCCAGCGGCAACGCGGCTTGGGATGAGGCCGTGGTGCGTGCACTGCACAAGACCGACAAACTGCCACGCGATATCGACGGCAAGGTGCCATCCGACCTGGTGATCGGCTTTAGACCTCAGGACTGATCTACTGCACCATGCTGGCAACTATGAAAAACATAGCTGTCAGCGCTCAATAGAAAAGGGCTTGAAGGCAAAAAACCTTCAAGCCCTTCTCTATATTCAAGCGGCGTTGTTGCATGAATCCTTCTGAGGTTGAGTTACCCCTGACCCCAGACACAGCTATGCCACAGCAACCGTCTGCGGGCAGCCCAGTTCAGTGAATCGATTCAGAATGGCGGCACGGATGTGTAGCTCATTGACTTGGCGCTCAAAGGTCCTGGACATGACCCGCTCGCCCAGTCGTTTGATGCAGTTCATCTTGGTCTCCACCAAACTGCGTCGGTGGTAACCGCTCCATGCCTTCCAGACGCCACGACCCAAGCGTCTGCATGCAGCAACAGCCGCATTGCGATATGCAAAGGTGGTGCCTTTGCGTATTCGTGCATTTTTTCTTGGGGGAATGATGGGAGTACAGCCTCGTTGGCGCAGCGCTTCATAGACTGCTTGGGTGTCATAGGCACCATCAGCAGCAACCATTCTCAATCGCTTCACCAACCTGAACTGCCCGCAGACGGTTGCGTTGGCATAGTTGGCCCGGAGTCAGTGGAAGTTTGACTTCAATTGATTTGCAAAACAACAAACGTGGAATTACCGTTTCGAGAGGTTCCCCTTAGCGAAACCACTTTTCAAGAACAAACTTTCACTAATTTGTTTTTTGATAAGTTGAGAAATTCCCGGTTTTTGTGGAACGAACTCGAAGTTCCTTTTTGTCAACGCTATTAATCATAGCTATGGGAATACTGCGTCCATTGGGGGCAGAAAAAACAATATCAACGGATTGGGGGGATATCGAGTAACTACCTAATGTTCGCTGACCTTGCGGGCTAATACTAGTCGCTTTTCCATCTGCCGAAAACTCCATCCAATCTTTGGAATTTCCATCAGGGTCTTGAACCATTTCCCAGCGTCCAACAACCCAATCAGCCTCCGCAGCGATAGCACTGCCACACACCGAAGCAACGAACAAAGTAGAAACAAGAAATTTTCTAACGATATTTTTCACGCGTCTTCCTTCAAAAATATCTTTGATACTGGATGAGCATATCCCGGATGCATGCTTAATATTTTTAATTGCAACAATGACAAAAATTCAGTCTATTTAAAAATACAAACTCGATAGAAATGGAAGAAATCTTACAAAAGAATACATCAAACTAAAGCATAAGAATTTTCACTTTCAAATGCATCTCATCATCAAACTTTGGTCGAAATAATGCTCTCAAAAATGGCCAATGGATTGCAGCAATGGCTTGGCTAACGCCCTGTTTTCCATGACGTGCTCTGTCTCATTCGCTGTTCGCGGCGTTCTGCTTCAAAGAATTTGCAGGCATGCGAATGCCTGCGACAGCGCCTGAGCGGCCCGCGTAGCCACATCAACCCACAGTGAAAAGCCTGATGCGGGACAATAGAGGGATCATGACCCTCAAAGCCCCTGAACTCTTGCTGCCTGCCGGCTCGCTCGACAAGATGCGCGCCGCCTATGACTTTGGTGCCGACGCTGTGTACGCCGGCCAGCCGCGCTACTCCCTGCGCGCGCGCAACAACGAATTCCGCCTGGAGCAGATCGGCCAGGGCATTGCCGAGGCGCACGCGCGCGGCAAGAAGTTCTTCCTGACCAGCAATCTGATTGCCCACAACGACAAGGTTCGCACCTATCTGCGCGATATCGAACCTATCATCGCCATGAAGCCGGATGCCATGATCATGGCCGACCCCGGCCTGATCATGATGGTCAAGGAAAAATGGCCCGATCAGGTCATTCACCTGTCCGTGCAGGCCAACACCACCAACCATGCCACCGTGAAGTTCTGGCAAAAGATGGGCGTGGAGCGCATCATCCTGTCGCGCGAGCTGAGCCTGGACGAGATCGAAAAGATCCGCCAGGAATGTCCCGATATGGAGCTGGAAGTGTTTGTGCACGGCGCGCTGTGCATCGCCTACTCCGGCCGTTGCTTGCTGAGCGGTTACTTCAACCGCCGCGACCCCAACCAGGGCACCTGCACCAATGCCTGCCGCTGGGATTACAAAACGCACGATGCCAATGTAGACCCCAACACCGGCGAAGCCCTGGCCCAGCCCATGGAGGCGGGTTTCAACTTTGAAGAAGCCAAGAACGACCTGGACAACCAGTTCTCCGGCACCAGCGGCAGCACTTGCGGCAGTGGCGAACGCCACCCCAAGGCCGACGCCATCTACCTTCTGGAAGAAAAGGGCCGGCCCGGCGAGATGATGCCCATCATGGAAGATGAGCACGGCACCTACATCATGAATTCCAAGGACTTGCGCGCCGTCGAGCATGTGGAGCGCCTGACCAAGATCGGTGTGGATTCGCTCAAGATCGAAGGCCGTACCAAGAGCCTGTACTACGTCGCCCGTACCGCCCAGACCTACCGCCGCGCCATCGATGACGCCGTGGCCGGCCGCCCGTTCAACCCCGAGCTGATCACCGAGCTGGAAGGCCTGGCCAACCGCGGTTACACCGGCGGTCTGATGGAGCGCCGCCCCGCCAACGACTACCAGAACTACGAAACCGGCCACAGCGTGCTGCAGCGCAGCCACTTTGTGGGCGAAGTGCGTGGCTACGAAAACGGCATGGCCGAAATCGAGACCAAGAATCGCTTCTCGGTCGGCGATACCCTGGAAATCATTCACCCCACGGGCAATCGCCAGATCAAGCTGGAGAAGATGTTCAACCTTGAAGGCGAGCCGGTGGAAGTGGCCCAGGGCAACCCGATCCGCGTGCGCATTCCGCTGGAAGGCCCCGTGGAAGGTGCGCTGATTTCGCGTCTGCTGTAAGCTCACTGCGCACGCTTCTTCCAACGCCCCATACGCTGGGGCGTTGCTCTTTTTTCAGTAGCTTCTTACGCTTTTTCTGCTTCAAATTTCAATGGCATCATTTTTGAAATCATTGAATATCAAGTGCAAGCAGCTCATTTATTGATAGTGACACCCGGCAAACTGCCGGCGGCCACTCACGGACAGACACAACATGGATCTCCGCATTGACGAGGGCCTCAAGGCCTATATCGACCCCCTGACCGCCGACGAGCACGAATCGCTGGAGCGCAGCATCCTCGCCGAAGGCTGCCGCGATGCGCTGGTGGTCTGGGATGATCTGCTGATCGACGGCCACAACCGTTACGGCATCTGCCAAAAGCATGGCCTGCCCTTCAACACCATTCAGGCCACGCAGTTCAAGAACATGGACGACGTGCACCTGTGGATGATCGACCAGCACCTGGGCCGCCGCTCAGTGTCTGACTTCCAGCGCGGCGTGCTGGCCCTGCGCAAGCGCGAAATCATTGCCGAGCGCCGTGCTGCTGCCGCTGCTGCGGTGAACGCCGCCAAATCCTCGCAGCCCGCCAGTGAAGAAGCCCCATGGGAAGGCGATACCGACCCCGCTGTCACCCAAGCACTGGCCAGCGTGGCCAAGGTCCCCGATGAGGCACTGGACACCCGCGAAGCGCTGGCCCGTGCCGCCCGCCTATCGGCCGGTCAGGTCAAGATGATCGAGACGATTCAGGAAAAAGCGGCGCCTGAAGTGGTCGCTGCCGTGAAGGCCGGCGAACTGTCGCTAAATGCCGCTGCCGTGGTTGCCACCCTGCCTGAAGAAGAGCAGCAGGCCGCGGCCGCCGAAGGTGCTGAAGCGCTCAAGCAAGCCGCCAAGCGCGTGCGCGATGCCAAGAAAAAGCCCAAGGCCGCCAAGCCCGAAGCCAGCGATGCCGAGGGCGAAGACACGCCAGCCGCATCGGCCGAAGAATTGCAAGCCCGCGTGACCGAGCTGCAAGCCGAGAACGAGCGCCTGCGCATGCAGGTCAAGACTTTGCAAGAGCTGCTGGCCGAACAGGTCTAAGCCAATACGCCGCAGCAAAAACATGCAGCCTCCTCCGCTGGCGAATGCCGGTTGGGGAGGCTGTTGTATTTTGCGCAGCTGCATAACCACAAACAGCCAAATGACAGCTGTTCTCATTAATATCGGCGCCTGCCTATAAACGCCACATAGCCAAGCGCGCTTTTGACGTAGTTCGTGCGACCACGACACTACGCCCTGACTGCAAGCCAGCCATTGTGTGTGCACACACAACACCTTATGGCCAACCAAAATCACCTCTCTCATCGCGCATTCCGTTTGAGCTGCGCAGCCGCCGCTGTCGCCGCCGTCTTTGGCAGCTTTGCCAGCCCCGTTCATGCACAGGCCACGGCCGCGCCCGAAGTCGCACTGGATTCGGTCACCGTCACCGGCAACTGGCTGGATGGCGATACGCCCAATGCCGAAAAAGTGCTGGAGCACCCAGGTGCCCGCACCATTGTCGAGCGCGAGCGTATCCAGGAAAGCGGCGCCACCACGCTGCGCGAAGCGCTGCGCCTGGTGCCCGGCGTACAGGTTCAGGACAGCAATGGCACGGGCGGCAGCGATATTTCGCTGAATCTGAGCGTGCGCGGCCTGACGGCACGCCTCTCGCCCCGCTCCTATGTGCTGCAGGACGGAATCCCCGTCTCCTATGCACCTTACGGCCAGCCGCAGCTGTCGCTGGCCCCCGTGGCGCTGGGCAATCTGGAATCCATTGACGTGGTACGCGGTGCCGGCTCGGTGCGCTACGGCCCGCAGAACGTGGGCGGCATCATCAACTTCACGACCCGCGCCATTCCCAAGACCTTCGCAGCCGAAGCCTCCATAGGCACGGAAATTTACGGCCACAGCGGCAATGCCAAGACCAGCCCCAGCCTGTTTGTAGGTGGCACCAATGAGTCTGGCCTGGGCCTGGCCCTGCTGTACTCGGGCACGCATGGCAAAGGCTGGCGCAGCAGCAACGACAGAACCGATGTCGATGATCTGCTGCTCAAGGGCAGCTACCAGCTCACGAGCAAAAGCAGCCTGTCCGCTTCGCTGCACCATTTCGAGGGCAAGGGCGAAATGCCCGGCGGCCTGACCACCAAGCAATATGCGGTCGACCCCTTCCAGAGCACGCGCAACTACGACCAGTTCACGGGCCGCCGCACTGACGGCTCGCTCAAGTACAGCTACAAGGACGGCCGCGACAACTTCGAAGTGCTGAGCTACTACGTGGACTCCTTCCGCGGCAGCTATATTGAGCGCGATGCCACCGGTGCCAACACCGGCAAACGCAGCCTGACGGCCGCGCCACGCAATTACAGCTACTACGGCGTAGAACCACGCTATTCGCGCATTTTCGAGACCGGCTCCGTGGTGCAGGAAGTCAGCGTGGGTTACCGCTATCTGAATGAAAAGAGCTCGGAAACGGCCTTGGCCACCTCGGGCTTCTATGTGCCGGGCCAGGTCGATGCCATGGCGCTGCCGCTGAACGTCACCCAGACCAGCCAGGGCGGCACCACGGCCAATGCCTTCTATATCGACAACCGCATCGACGTGGGCAACTGGACCATCACGCCCGGCGTACGCTATGAGCGCATACGCTCCTTCAACAATGTGGTGGATTACAAAGGCTCCACCGCCGCCGCCATCTACCCGACAGCCGCCGCCAACGAATGGCTGCCCACGCTGTCGGTGCTCTACCGCGTCAACAGCCAGTGGACGGTGTTCGCCAATGCCGGCAAGTCTTTCGGCCCGCAGCAATATGCACAGCTGGCCCAGTCGTCCAACAACCAGCTCTACCCCGAGTCGGCAAAGACCTATGAGCTGGGCACGCACTACAAGAGCGACACCTGGAATGGCGAGCTGACGCTGTTCAACATTGACTTCGACAAGGAATTGTTCCTGGATCGTCCCGGCGACGGCACGGGCAACGGCATCTGGACCGATCTGGGTGCCACACGCCATCGCGGTCTGGAGTCGGCACTGCGCTACGACTTCGGCAAAAACTACCCTGCACTCAAGGGCTTCTCGCTGGGGGCGACCTATACCTTTACCCAGGCTACCAGCCAGGCCGGGCCGTTTGCCGGGCGCGATCTGCCGCTGTACGCCCGCCACACCGCCGGGCTGTCGGCGCGCTATGCGGTCGATCGCTGGACCTTCAACGCCGAGCTCAATGCCCAGTCCAAGCAACGCTCACCGGGCACGCCAGGCACCAGCGGCAAGCCCAACCCTTATGTCACTCAGGAAGACGCCAACGGCAATCTGGGCGACATCCCCGGCTTTGCCATCCTGGGCCTGCGCACCAGCTATCAGGCGGGCAAGGAGCTGAACAATCTGCGCCTGACCGTGGGTGTGAAGAATCTGTTGGACCGCCGCTACTTCACCCGTTCCACCGACAACAACGGCGGCGGAAAGTACGTGGGCATGCCACGCACCATCTATCTGCAGGCCTCGCTGCCGTTCTAAGCACCAGCGCCCCATGTAATCCAGCCCTCGCGGCTAAATTGCCTGGGGCGCGACGACCTCTAACTCAATGACTTCGCTACGTTCTCTGTGGCTGCGGCTGCATCGCTGGTTTGCTCTGAGCCTGGGCTGGATTCTGATTCTGGCCGGGCTCACGGGGGCCGTGCTCATCGCCGCCCAGCCACTCGATCGCCTGGCACATCCAGAGCTTTTCAAAGCCACAGCAGCTACGCAAGCTGCAGCGCTGGCACCGATACTGGAGCAGGCACGCCAGGAGTTTGGCGACAAGGCGAGCTTTCGCTTCAAGCTACCCCAGGAAGCTGGAGACAGCCTGTGGCTCAGGGTGCAGTCCCACAGCTGGCGCGGCACCGTCTATCTGAACCCTGTATCTGGACAAGAGCAAGGCCGTCGCGGCGAGACCGAGGGCTTTGTCAACATCTTGTTCAAGCTGCACAGCACGCTGCTACTGGACGCCAACGGCAAAGCCATACTGGCCTGGACGGCCCTGGCCTATGTCTTGCTGCTGCTGACGGGCGTCATTCTCTGGTGGCCCAAGCGCTGGCCTGGCAACTGGCGCATAGAGCTGAACAAGAATCTGATGCGCGCTCTGTTCGATCTGCACCGCATAGGCGGAGTGGTCATGGGCTTGCTGATTGCCGTCCTGGTCGTCACCGGTGCCTATATGGCCTGGCGGCCGCTGGGCGATGTGCTCAATATGATCAGCGGCTCCACAGCAGTCAAAGCCCCCAAGCTGCCGCCGCTTTCCGCAGATGCATTGCCCGCTGCCCCCAGCCTGGATGCGCTGCTGGCCAGCGCACGCGCCGCCATGCCCGATAGTCAGGCCAGTTTTGTGCAAATCGCGGCCAAGACCACCGATACCAAGCAGGCCATGCGCATACGCTTTCGCGCCCCCGGTGAGCCCCACCCCAATGGCATCAGCTCGGTATGGCTGGACCCACGCACCGGCAGCGTGCTGGCCGTGCAGCGCTGGCATGAGCTTGATGCAGGCGCTGCAGCGGTGGCCATTGCCTATCCGCTGCATACCGGCGAGTTGGGTGGTGTGCTTCTCGAAATCATCAACGGCCTGACCGGCCTGGTGTTAGCCGGCTTAGGCCTCAGCGGCGTCTGGCTGTGGTGGCAGCGCCGTAAAGCAAAAAAACTGGCCAAAAGCCGACTGTCCTGAGCAGACCTCTTGAGCAGGCCAAGCTCCGTGATCCTCCCATCCAGCGACAACTGACGCGCTCCGGACATTCGAGGCCGCGTCCGCTTGCATCCCACCGCCAAGCGCCTCAGCATCGCAACTCCACCAACGTGCAAGCAAGGAGTTCGTGATGGCAATGAATCCCGTAGGCTGGTTCGAGATCTATGTTCAGGACATGCAGCGTGCCAAGACCTTCTATCAGGCCGTTCTGGGCCACCAGCTGCAGGCACTGCCCATGCCCGAAGGCGGCGAGCATCCGGATATGGAGATGTGGGCTTTTCCGGGTCAACCGGACCACGCCGGCGCGACCGGTGCGCTGGTTCATATGCCCGGCTGCCCAACCGGCGGCGGCAGCGGCGGCACCATGATCTACTTTGTCTGCGAAGACTGTGCCGAGCAGGCCGCACGCGTGGCAAAACATGGCGGCAGCCTTCAGCGCGAGAAAGTCTCCATCGGTCCTTATGGCTTTATTGCCCTGGCGACCGATACCGAGGGCAATATGTTCGGCCTGCATTCCATGAAGTAGCCCCAGTCTCGGATGCAAAAAAGGCCTGCCGCGCAAGCGAGCAGGCCTTTTGCTTTTCAGCCGCCTCAGCTCAGCAGCTGCCTGAGCACATAAGGCAGGATGCCGCCGTGGCGGTAGTAGTCCACCTCGATCGGTGTGTCTATGCGCAGCTTGACGGTGACGCTCTTCTTGCTGCCGTCGGCGCGCGTAATAACCAATTGCGCATCGCTTTGCGGAGCCAGATCGGCGGCGGGAATCACATCAATGAATTCTTCGCCCGTCAAACCCAGCGTCTCCCAACTGTCCTTGCCTTTGAACTGCAGCGGCAGCACGCCCATACCGACGAGATTGGAGCGGTGAATACGCTCAAAACTGCGTGCCACTACGGCCTTGATGCCCAGCAGCTGCGTCCCTTTGGCCGCCCAGTCGCGGCTGGAACCTGTGCCGTACTCTTCGCCTGCCAGCACTATGGTGGCACGGCCTGCAGACTGGTACTTCATGGCTGCGTCGTAGATGGACATCTTCTCCACCTTGCCATGGTCATCACGGTAGAGCGTGACACCGCCTTCCTCGCGTGCACCATCGGCCTGTGCCGGAATCATCAGATTCTTGATGCGCACATTGGCAAACGTGCCGCGCATCATTACCTCATGGTTGCCGCGTCGCGAGCCATAGCTATTGAAATCAGCCTTTTGCACACCATGAGCCAGCAGCCATTTACCTGCAGGCGAGGTCTCCTTGATGGAGCCCGCAGGCGAGATATGGTCGGTGGTGATGGAGTCTCCAAACAAGGCCATCACACGTGCGCCATGCACCGCATATGGGTTTGAGCCTTTTTGGCCCGTAGCGCTTTCTGCACCTACGGAAGACGCTTTCAAATCGAGAGCAAAATCGGCAAAAAACGGAGGTTCTGCGATATAGGTACTCTCAGGCCACGTGTAAGTGGCTCCCGTCACGCCCTTGATTTTTTCCCAGAGCTTGCCCGGCTCACTGGCCACCTGCTCATAGTTGCTGCGGAAGGCCTTGCCGTTCATGGCGTACTTGAGCAGGCCTTGAATCTCCTCGCTGCTGGGCCAGATGTCACCCAGATACACATCCTTGCCGCCCTTGCCTTTGCCAACGGGTTCGGTCATCAAGTCTTTGCGCACCGTGCCAGCAATCGCATAGGCCACAACCAGCGGCGGGCTGGCCAGAAAGTTGGCCTTGATATTGGGATGGATGCGCGCCTCGAAGTTGCGGTTGCCCGAGAGCACGGCCGCGCAGACCAGATTGTTCTGCGTGATGGAGGCATTGATCTCGGGCGTCAAATCACCGGCATTGCCAATGCAGGTGGTGCAGCCATAACCGGCAAGGGCAAAGCCCAGCTTTTCCAGGTAAGGCAGCAAACCAGCCTCTGTCAGATAGCGCGTCACCAGCCGCGAGCCGGGAGCCAGCGAGGTTTTGATATGCGGCTTAACCTTGAGCCCTGCCTCCACCGCCTTTTTTGCCAGCAAGCCCGCCGCCAGCATGACACTGGGGTTGGAGGTGTTGGTACAGCTGGTAATAGCCGCAATCAGCACATCGCCGCTGCCAATATCAAAGCTCTTGCCGGATGCGGCAACCGCACTGCTTGCTTCAACGGCAATAGCACTGGCCTCTGCCTTATCGGTCGTGGGCTTGTTGCTCACCATCTCGACTTTGTTGCGCTCAGCATTGGCAGGTATCGGCTTGCTCTCTGGCTGCAAGGCCTCTGGCCCATCGGGATGCACAAGATGGCGGCGAGCCAGTTGGTCGGCAGGCAAGTTGAAGCCATTTTGCGCAACCGGTGCGCTAAACAGCTCATCGAACTGAGCAGCCACATTGCCGATCTCGATACGGTCCTGCGGCCGCTTAGGGCCAGCCAGACTAGGCGCGACCTTGCCAAGATCCAGCTTGACCACATGCGAGTAGTCGATATCGCCCACCTTGGGAACGCCGAACAGGTTCTGAGCCTTGAAGTAAGCCTCGAAGGCCTGAATTTCGCTCTTGGTGCGACCCGTGCCCTTGAAGTACTCGATGGTTTTTTCATCGACAGGGAAGAATCCCATGGTCGCGCCGTATTCAGGCGCCATATTGCCAATCGTGGCGCGGTCGGGCAGCGAGAGACTGCGCGTGCCTTCGCCAAAGAATTCGACAAATTTTCCGACGACTTTTTCCTTGCGCAGGATTTCCGTGACCGTGAGCACCAGATCAGTCGCCGTGACGCCTTCGCGCAACTGGCCGGTCAGCTCAAAACCCACGACATCGGGCGTGAGGAAGTACACGGGCTGGCCCAGCATGGCCGCTTCAGCCTCGATACCGCCCACGCCCCAGGCCACCACACCAATGCCATTGATCATGGTCGTGTGACTGTCCGTGCCAACCAGCGTATCGGGGTAGTAGACGCCATCCTTGGTCTTGTGAACGCCACGCGCCAGATACTCGAGGTTGACCTGGTGCACGATGCCGAACCCTGGCGGCACCACGCCAAAGGTGTCAAAGGCCTGCATGCCCCATTTCATGAACTGGTAGCGCTCCTGATTGCGCTGAAACTCCAGCTTCATGTTCAGATCCAGCGCTTTTTTGGTGCCGAAGTAATCGACCATGATGGAGTGATCGACCACCAGATCCACAGGTACCAGCGGCTCGATGGACTTGGGCTTCTTGCCCAGCTTGGCGGCCGTGCTGCGCATGGCAGCCAGATCCGCCAGCAAGGGCACGCCGGTAAAGTCCTGCAGCACCACGCGTGAGACAACGAACGGAATTTCATCGACCCGCTCGCTCTTGGGCTTTGCCTGCCAGCGCGCCAGCTGCTCAACGTGCGCAGTGGTGATTTTCTGGCCATCACAATTGCGCAGCACTGATTCAAGAACGATACGGATGGATACCGGCAATCGTTTGATTTCAGGGAACTGCTTGGCGAGTGCGGGCAAGGAATAGAACTGACCTTTTTTGCCGCTTTCGGTCTCGAAAGACTTCAGGGTTTGGGAATAGGCGTGACGCATCGTGAGACTCTCCATCGAAGAAAATACGGGGAACACTCTGGTGCAGTCCATTGTGCACAGTTCACGCCAACTGCGGTGCAGGAGTCCATGCCCCATGCAGACATAGCTGATCAAGGTCAGCGCGGCAACCCAAGACACAACGCTGTTTCAAGCCCTCGTTTAACCTTTGAACAATGCTATATTTTAAAGAGCATATGGGTGCTAGCGTTGCCCCTGCTTGGACAACACAAAGCCATAAAGCGTCAGGCTCTGACCGGCTGCATCTTCATGCATGAACTGCACACATGGCTTCACTGTGTCGCAGGGCAGCATGTGCCTTCCATTTGGAACAGGCGGCAGGCCCGGCAAGACCTGCGATCACCACGCCATCAGGCGACTGACTTGGAACCCTCGTCCGGGCAGGTTCCGGCCGTCAGAAAATCCCGGCCCTCGCTCAAAGGTGCAAACCGGTAGCTGGCCGGCGTGCGGCTTAGCTTGATCGGTGCGCCAAGGCCCTGATAGTCCCCCATCCTGACAATCATCTCCCGGTGCTCGGTATGCGGATGCTCCAGCGCCTGCGCCACGCTAAGCACCGGCGCAGCCGGCACGCCAATGGCCATCAGCGCATCTGCCAGGCTAAGGCCATCGAACGCCAGCAAAGCATCTTCCAGCAAGGTCTTGAGTTCGATCCGGTTGACCGAGCGCTGGCCGGCCGTGGCAAAGCGTGTGTCCTGCGCCAGCGCATCACAACCCAGATGTCCGCACAACAGCCGGAATTGCCGGTCATTGCCCACGGCCAAAAAAATGGGAGCATCGCCGGTATTGAAGGCGTCGTAAGGGTAGATATTGGGATGGGCATTGCCCGAGCGTTGCGGCAGCTTGCCCCCCATGAACCAGTTGGCTGCATGGGGATGGAGCAACGAGAGGCCGGAGTCGTACAGCGAGGCATCGATCAGTTGTCCCTGGCCGCTGCGCGTGCGCTCGTGCAACGCCAGCAGCACGCCAATCGTGGCATTCAGGCCGGTAACCATATCCACCACCGGCAGACCCACGCGCAAGGGGTCGCCATCGGCCTCGCCGTTGATGCTCATGATGCCGGCCATGGCCTGAATCGCCGCGTCGTAGCCGGGCAGGCTGCCCAGCGGGCCGTCGGCACCAAAACCCGTGACCCGGCACCAGATCAGCTGCGGTTGCATCTGGCGCATCTGCTCGTAACCAATGCCCCACTTCTCCATGGTGCCGACCTTGAAGTTCTCCACCACCACGTCGGCCTCGGCCATCAGCTCGCGCACGCGCTGCTGGCCCTCGGCAGAAGACAGATCCAGAAACTGGGTGCGCTTGTTGCGGTTCAGGCCAAAGTAATAGGAGGCCACACCCTCCTGGAACGGGGGCCCCCAGGTGCGGGTGTCATCGCCCTGCGGCGGCTCGACCTTGAGCACATCGGCACCGTGGTCGCCCAGGATCTGCCCGCAAAACGGGCCGCCCAGAATGCGCGACAGATCGAGAACCTTGACGCCTTGCAGCGCGCCGGAAGGAAGAGAAATGTTCATGCTATCGGTTCCAGAAATTTGCAGACCCGTGGCCATGGCCGATCGCCTGGCAACCCGGGGTCCAGGTTCTCAGTCCAGCTTCACGCCGGCCTTTTGCACCACTTCGCTCCATTTGTCGAGTTCGGTCTTCACGAAGCCGGCCAGATAGGCGGGCTTGGTATCCGCGCCGCGCTCCAGCCCCTGGGCAGCAAACGCTTTTTTGACATTCTCGGAATCCAGGGCCTTGGTATAGGCGCGGTTCAGCAGCTCTACCCGGTCGGCAGCCATGCCCTTGGGGCCGACCACGCCAAAGAACACGCTGACGTCATAAGCCGGCAGGCCTTGCTCGGCGATGGTGGGGATTTGCGGCATGGCGCTGGAATGCTTGGCCGTGGCAATGCCCAGGGCCTTGAACTTGCCCGCCTTGATATAGGGCATAGCCGTAAGGATGTCGGTGAAGGCCATATCCACCTGACCCGCCAGCAAATCATTGAGCGCCGGGCCCGTACCCTTGTAGGGCACATGCTGCAGCTGGGTGCCGGCCATGCCGTTGAACAGCACGCCCGCCAGATGGGAGGACGCGCCATTGCCGGACGAGGCAAAGTTGAGCTTGCCGGGCTTGGCTTTGTCCAGCGCAATCAGCTCCTTGACATTGCTCACGCCCAGGTCCGGGCGCACCACCAGCACGTTGGGCAGATAGCCCACGTAAATAATGGGCGTGAAGCTGGTGCGTGGGTCGTAGTTGATGGCCTTGTACAGCGGCTTGTTGATGGCCAGCGGGCCCGAGGTGCCGAACATCAGCGTGTAGCCATCGGGCTTGGCGCGGGCTACGGCATCGGCACCGATATTGCCGCCGGCACCAGCCTTGTTTTCCACGATCACGCTCTGGCCCAGCTCTTTGGTCAGCTCGGTGGCCAGAATGCGGGCCATGGCGTCTGTGGGCCCGCCCGGAGGAAAGGGCACGACAAACATGATGGGGCGCTCGGGGAATTTCTCGGCAGCCACAGCGCCCAAGGGCATTCCCAGGCTCAGGGCGGCACCGGCCATCACGCCAGCGCCCACGAACAGACGACGATTCACACTCATGGCTTGTCTCCTTGGTAGATCTGCCAATCAAACGTTGGCTTATAAATTTGATAGCTGCTAGCGCTTTTCTATATTGAGCTGCAGCTGTATTTCATTTGAATCAGGTGTTCCACTGCGCCGGCAGCTGGGCCGACTCCAGCGGATCGCGCGGCAGCACGCGGTGCAGAAGCACCAGCTGCGACAGGCGCAGACGCTGGGCCGAGCCCGTCTGCACCGCTTCCCAGGCCATGGCGATGGCCGTGGTGCAGTTGTACAAGCCAGTCGCGGCCTGGCGGGCCAGTACATCGCCGCCCTCTTCGGCCGCCTTCTCGGCCAGTGCGCCGGCCCGTGCCAGCGCTTCTTGCAGCGCCTGGCGGTAAGCGGTGCTGAGCTGTGCCTCATCCAGCAGCCTCTTCAAATAGGCTTGCAACACCAGCAAAGAACCTTCGCGCTTGATGGCCCGAATCACATCGAGGGCCACGATATTGCTTGTGCCTTCCCAGATGGAGCCCAGGTGGGCATCGCGCACCAGGCGCGGGTCGCTCCACTCCTCGATATAGCCGCAGCCGCCCCGTACTTCCATGGCATCGCCCGTGACCTTGCGCGCATCGCGGCAGGCACGGAACTTGAGCATGGGCGTCAGAATGCGCAGCAGCGGGTAAGCGCCCTCCTCGCCGGCGTCGGAGCGCATCAGTGTCTGTGCGGTCTGGAACACCATGCTGCGCGCCTGTTCGGCTGGCAGGCGCAGCTTGTCGAGCTGGCGCTGCATCAGCGGCATGTCCTCGATGCGCTTGCCGAAGGCGATGCGCTCATGGGCGATGAATTCGGCCTCGGCCACGGCGCGGCGCATCATGCCGGCCGAACGCACGCCGTTAGACAGGCGCGAGTTGTTGACCATATCGGCCATCTGCACAAAGCCCCGGCCCTGCTCGCCCACCAGATAGGCGCGAGCACCGTCCATGCGGATTTCACCGCTGGCCATGGAGCGCGTACCCAGCTTGTCTTTCAGGCGAACAATGCGGTATCGGTTGTCGCTGCCGTCGTCCAGGGTGCGCGGCAGCAGGAACAGCGAAATGCCCTTCATGCCGGGCGGACCGCCATCGACGCGCGCCAGCACCATGGCAAATTCGGCATCGGGGTTGGAGCAAAACCATTTGTCGCCCGTCAGGCTCCAGCTGCCATCGGCCTGGGCATAGGCCATGGTCTGGGTGTTGGAGATGTCCGAACCGGCCGCCTGCTCGGTCATGAACATGGCGCCCTGGGCCTGCTCGTCCCAATCGAGCGAAAGCAGTTGCGGCAGGTATTTGTCCACCAGCTCAGCCGTGCCGAACTTCTTCAGGGTGCGGGTCAGCGAATCGGTCATGGACAGCGGGCAGCACAGGCCGAACTCCGACTGCACGAACAAATAAGTCAGTGCGTATTTGACAATCGGCGGCATCTTGCCCTGCCAGCCCAGCATGTCGTCGCGGTGCGACATGGCCTGCAGGCCGAACTCGCCATAGGCAATCCGCTCCAGCTCTTCGTAGGCCGGGTGCTTGATGATGCGCTGGCGGTCCTGGCCCGAGCGCGTGCGGTATTCCAGCTCGGGCGGGTTCTTGTCGGCAATGCCGGCCAGCTCGTCGACGCGGCCACCGGCCAGCTCTCCCATGTGGTGGAAGTACGGCTGCAGATGGGCCAGCAGATCGGCTGGCAGATAGAGCTTGAGCAGCGACTGCAGCTCGGCGTCGGTGGCATAGAAATTGGCACCGTGGCGATCGGGCACCGGGTGAGCCTGGGCGTTGACGGCTTGGGCCATGGCGTGCATCTGAGGCTGGTCATTGGCGGACATGAAGGTCTCCTGCTGGAATCAATTGCCGTAAATTTCAGCACCCTGATGTATTCGCGTCAAATATTATTAAAATCTTTCTCAATACTTTTTAAATATCATTAACACCATGGAACTGCGGCTGCTGCACTACTTCGTCATCCTGGCCGAAGAGCTTCACTTCAGCCGCGCGGCCCAGCGGCTGTCGATCTCGCAGCCCCCGCTGTCCGTGGCCATCAAGCAGCTCGAGCAAGAGCTGCAGGCCCAGCTGTTCGAGCGCAACAGCAAGGGCGTGCGGCTTACGGCGGCCGGTGAGCATCTGCTGGGCAAGGCGCGCCAGCTGCTGGCCCTGAGTCAGCAGGCCACACAGGAAACACGCGACGTGGCCCAGGGCACGCGCGGCCATCTGCGTCTGGGCTTTGTCGGCTCCAGCCTGTACCGCGGCCTGCCCCAGGCGCTGGAGCAGTTCCAGCTCTTGCATCCCCAGGTGCGCGTGGACATGCTGGAAGCCAACAGCGCCGAACAGATCCTCGACCTGCAGCAGATCCGGCTGGACATGGCCCTGGTCCATTCCATACAGCCGCCCGAAGGCATTGCCAGCCAGCTCATCATGGAAGAGGCGTTCGTGGTCTGCATGCCCGAGTACCATGCGCTGCAGGCCTGCGAAGCCGTTGACCTGGCAGAGCTGAAGAACGACCGGCTGATTCTGTTTTCCCCCATGGTTTCACCGGCCTACCACCAGCGCATCTACGAGATGTGCCTGGCCCACGGCTTTGCGCCCGAGGTGCGGCACGAGGTGCGGCACTGGCTGTCGGTGATTTCGCTGGTTTCGCTGGGCCAGGGCGTGGCGCTGGTGCCCGTAGCGCTGGAGCGCGTGGGCATGCCGCGCCTGGTGTTCCGCCCTCTGCTGGGCACCCACCCCTCGTCCGAGATGCTGGCCATGTGGCGCCGCGATCCCGCTAATCCGTTGGTACAGACGCTGCTGGCCTGCCTAAAGCAGGCAGTGGCGAGGCTCTGAAAAGAGCGGGCGTCCTGCCTCGTCAATGCGAATACACCTGCTTACAGCCCGCATCCAGAGCGCTGGCGCTCGGGAATTGATAGCCGCCTTGGTTTGCTGAAGCCAGTCGCGAGATACTTCAGGCTTCGCAAACTGAACGAGAACAACAAATATGCAAGGCCACCCCGATGTCGTCGACTACCTGAAGGACCTGCTGCGCGGCGAGCTCGCAGCGCGCGATCAGTATTTCGCGCACTCGCGCATTTACGAAGACCAGGGTTTTACCAAGCTCTTCACACGTCTGGACCATGAGATGCAGGAAGAGACCCAGCACGCAGACGCGCTGCTGCGCCGCATCCTGATGCTGGGCGGCCGCCCCGACATGCGCCCCAAGGAATTCACGCCCGGCGAGACCGTGCCCGAGATGCTGCGCAAGGACCTGGACACCGAATACGAAGTGCGCGCGGGCCTGCAGCAAGGCATAGCGCTGTGCGAACAGCATCGCGATTATGTGAGCCGCGACATGCTGCTGACCCAGCTGCGCGATACCGAGGAAGACCATGCCTACTGGTTGGAGAAGCAGCTGAGCCTGATCAATATGGTCGGGCTGCAGAACTATCTGCAAAGCCAGACCTGAAGTCGAAGACACGACTAAAGATTCGAAGGCCGCCTCTATAAGGCGGCTTTTTTCATGGCCGGTCGCATCAAGGAGAAAAAAGCCCCTTCGAGAAGGGGCTTGGATTGCAGTAACGTTGAGCTCGCTACTCAGGGCGCAGCAGTCGCTGGTGCTGCCGGCATGTGCATGGTGCGCACAATCGTGGCCAGCACCACGCCATAGGCGGGAACGAACAGCAGCAGGCTCACCGCCAGCTTGATGACGTAATCGACCATGGCGATTTCCATCCAGTTGGCGGCCATGAAAGCATCGGTGCTGTTCCAGAAAGCAATCGAGAAGAAAGCTGCCGTATCCAGCAACTGGCCGAACACCGAGGCGGCGGCCGGCGCCAACCACCAGGCATGGCTTTTCTGGCGAATGCGGTCGAACACCTGAATGTCCAGCAACTGGCCCAGCACATAGGCGGCAAAGCTGGCCAGAGCGATGCGAAACACAAAGCTGTTGAAAGTCTCCAGCGCATCCCAGCCGTTGAAGCGGCCATCATGGAACAGCACGCCCACCACATAGGACACCAGAAGCGCAGGCAACATGGCACGCGTGATGACGCGCCGCGCTTCCACCTTGCCGATCAGGCGCACGGTCAGGTCGGTGGCCAGAAAGATGAAGGGGAAGCTGAAGGCCCCCCAGGTGCTGTGAAAGCCCAGCAGCGTGATCGGCAGTTGCACCAGATAGTTGCTGGCGATGACGATGGCGATGTGGAACACCACCAGAAGAGAGAGGTATAGCGGCAGGCGCGACGATGGCGTCTGCACGGCATGAGCGGATGTCATGACAGTCCTTTTTGGTCTATGGGGGCGAGGGAACCCATGGTTGCGAAGAGTGCGCCAGCGCGGCGCAGCCGTGGATTTTAAAGCTTCGAAATTATCTCTGTTGCCCCAGACAAAGTTATCCGCCAAAGGACATGGTTGGTATAACGAAAAACATAGCTTGCAGCGCCTGTCAAATCTGGATTTCGATATGAAACCACTCCTACGTCTATTGAATGGCGGGCGCTTGCAGCTCACTTTTTTGACGGGGTTTGACTACGGCTCTGGCCGTGGATCGCCAATGCCGAGACGCAGGCGGCTTTGCAGCAGCTGCGCCGGCAGTCCTGAGTATGAAAAAAAGCCCGCAGGACTTTCATCCTGCGGGCTTTGGGAGCAAGGCCTTTGAAAGCCTTGACTTCTGATGTTTAGATCTTGGCAGCCACTTCAGCGTACTCAGCGATTTCGTTGAAGTTCATGTAGCGATAGACAGATGCCTTGTCGGCATCGATCACGCCCATTTCCTTCAAGTACTCTTCCTTGGAAGGCAGGTAGCCCAGACGCGAAGCGATGGCAGCCAGCTCGGCCGAGCCCAGATACACATTGGTGTTCTTGCCCAGACGGTTGGGGAAGTTACGAGTCGAAGTCGAGATGACGGTAGCACCTTCGCGCACCTGGGCCTGGTTGCCCATGCACAGCGAGCAGCCGGGCATTTCGGTACGCGCACCGGCGGTACCGAAGGCGGCGTAATGGCCTTCCTTGATCAGCTCGGTCTGGTCCATCTTGGTGGGAGGTGCCACCCACAGCTTGACGGGGATGTCGCGCTGGCCGCCCAGCAGCTTGGCTGCGGCGCGGAAGTGACCGATGTTGGTCATGCAAGAACCAATGAAGGCTTCGTCGATCTTGGTGCCGGACACTGCGGACAGGGTCTTGGCATCATCAGGATCGTTAGGGCAGCAAACGATAGGCTCCTTGATGTCGCCCATGTCGATTTCAATGACGTGAGCGTACTCAGCATCCTTGTCGGCAGCCAGCAGATCAGGGTTAGCCAGCCAGGCTTCGACCTTTTCGATACGGCGCTGCAGCGTCTTGGCATCCTGGTAACCGTCAGCGATCATGTTCTTCATCAGAACGATGTTCGAAGTCAGGTATTCCTTGACGGGCTCGGGGTTCAGCTTGATCGTGCAACCAGCGGCAGAACGCTCAGCCGACGCATCGGACAGCTCGAATGCCTGTTCGACCTTCAGGTCTGGCAGACCTTCGATTTCCAGGATACGGCCCGAGAATTCGTTGATCTTGCCAGCCTTGGCAACGGTCAGCAGACCTTGCTTGATGCCGTACAGAGGAATCGCGTGCACCAGATCGCGCAGGGTCACGCCGGGCTGCATTTCGCCCTTGAAGCGAACCAGAATCGATTCGGGCATGTCCAGCGGCATCACGCCGGTAGCGGCACCGAAGGCCACCAGACCGGAGCCTGCGGGGAAGGAGATACCGATAGGGAAACGGGTGTGCGAGTCGCCGCCGGTACCAACGGTATCAGGCAACAGCAGGCGGTTGAGCCAGCTGTGGATCACGCCATCACCAGGACGCAGGGCCACGCCGCCACGGTTGGAGATGAACGAAGGCAGTTCGCGGTGCGTCTTCACGTCCACAGGCTTGGGGTAAGCGGCTGTGTGGCAGAAGGATTGCATCACCATGTCGGCGGAGAAGCCCAGACAAGCCAGGTCCTTCAGCTCGTCACGGGTCATGGGGCCGGTAGTGTCTTGCGAGCCAACGGTAGTCATGCGGGGCTCGCAGTAAGTACCGGGGCGCACGCCTTGACCTTCAGGCAGACCACAAGCACGGCCAACCATCTTCTGTGCCAGTGTGAAGCCAGCCTTGGTTTCAGCTGGCGCTGTAGGCAAACGGAACACGGTGGATGCGGGCAGACCCAGAGTCTCGCGAGCCTTGGCGGTCAGCGAGCGGCCGATGATCAGGTTGATACGGCCACCGGCTTGCACTTCGTCCAGCAGCACATCGCTCTTGAGCTGGAATTCGGCAACGGTTTCGCCGTTCTTGACGATCTTGCCGGCGTAGGGCAGCACGTCGATCACGTCACCCATTTCCAGCTTGGAAACGTCCACTTCGATAGGCAGAGCGCCGGAATCTTCTTGTGTGTTGAAGAAGATGGGAGCGATCTTGCCACCCAGGGTCACGCCGCCAAAGCGCTTGTTGGGCACAAAAGGAATGTCCACGCCCGTACCCCAGATGATGGAGTTGGTGGCCGACTTGCGCGAAGAACCGGTACCAACCACGTCGCCCACGTAGGAGACAAGGTTGCCCTTCTTCTTCAGGTCTTCAATGAACTGCATGGGGCCGCGCTTGCCGTCTTCTTCGGGCTTGAACGCCGCGTCGGGACGCGTGTTCTTGAGCATGGCCAGGTAGTGCAGAGGAATGTCGGGACGGCTCCATGCGTCAGGAGCAGGCGACAGATCGTCGGTATTAGTCTCACCGGGCACCTTGAAGACGGTGACGGTGATTTTTTCTTCCACCTTGGGACGCGATGTAAACCACTCGGCATCCGCCCAGCTTTGCATCACTTCCTGGGCCTTGGCGTTACCGGCTTTGGCCTTGGTGGCGACGTCGTTGAAGAAGTCAAACATCAGCAATGTCTTCTTCAGCGCGTCAGCAGCCACGCCGGCGACTTCAGCATCGTCCAGCAACTCGATCAGGGGGTGAACGTTGTAGCCGCCCACCATGGTGCCCAGCAGCTCGGTGGCCTTGGCCTTGGAGATGAGACCCACCTTGATATCGCCGTGAGCCACGGCGGCCAGGAAGGAAGCCTTGACCTTGGCTGCATCGTCCACACCAGGCGGCACGCGATGAGTCAGCAAATCCATCAGGAATGCGTCTTCGCCAGCGGGTGGGTTCTTGATCAGCTCGATCAGGTCAGCAACCTGCTTGGCATCCAGAGGCAACGGGGGGATGCCCAGTGCGGCGCGTTCTGCCACATGGTCACGGTAGGCTTTCAACATGGGGGTCTCTCCAATGGTTTTTAAAAAAGGCTGCGCGGTTAGCGCGAATTACAGGGCTGACACATGTGCGATACGTCAGCCCACAGCCTCGCGGGACTTACTTGTTGTCCAGCAGGCTAGGAGGTGGGTTCTTGCGAATGGCTTCAGCCACTTGTTGTTGCTCGGGGCTCATGCATTCGTCAGCCAGGCGCTGACCCGCCTTCTGGTTCATCAGCATCGACTTGTTGGCAATCTGCAGCCACACCGCACCAGCGGCCTTGTCTTCCAGGCGCACGGTGCCAGTCGAGGTCTTCACGGGGACCATGTGGTATTTGAAACCACGGCCGTCCACGATAAAGTAGCCGGGGTTGGCTGCATCAGAATTCACGTTGACAAAAGCACCCAGTTCGCAGGCGATACGACCTTTGTGCACGCGCTCGGCCACGGCCAGATCTTCTGTACTCAATGCAGCAGAAGCGGGGCCGGCGGCCACGACAGCAGCGCCGCCCGCAACGGCGGCAGCAGCAGCGGCTTTGCCCTTTTTGGCGACAGGCGCCTTTTTGGCAACGGGAGCCTTCTTGGTAGCCACAGCCTTGGCCTTAGCCTTGGTTGCGGTTTCGGCCACAGCAGAGTGGCTGATTGCCAGCAAAGGGGCTGCAATCATCAAAGTAGCGATCAGGGTCTTCATAGGAATAGCTCCTGCAGACTTGTTATGAGTTCGTTTGGGGGGTCAGTGCGAGGCAAACCAGGGTTGAACTTCAACTGGCAAGGCCTGCCCCGTCTGGTGAGCGCGCTCAAGCAATTGCCAAAAATAGCGGTAGCTGGCGCGGTCGTGTAGTACACCACCAAAATTGATGGGCGCCCAATTCTGCACTGCTGCAGCGGTAAGAATCTGTGCCGCTTGCTTTACTTCGTCTTCCGCAGGAGAAAAAGCGCGCAAGATGGGTCGAATCTGATCCGGATGAATGCTCCACATGCGCGTGTAGCCGAGCTCGCGCGACGCTTTTTGCGCACAAGCCTCCAGAGCCTGTGGATTCTTGAATTCAGTCACGACGCAATGCGAAGGCACTTTGCCGTAGGCATGGCAGGCGGCGGCGATCTCCAGCTTGGCGCGCACCACCATGGGGTGCTCAAACTGGCCCTGCGCCGTC
>ERZ724525.337-NODE-337-length-25893-cov-5.708995_pt1 | contig 25893 bp, 21 predicted proteins | sample MGYA00376058_ERZ724525 | MGnify/ENA primary metagenome ERZ724525 (study PRJEB28724, sample SAMN07190888) | wastewater metagenome | isolation source: influent of sewage treatment plant in Hong Hong | place: USA: Christiansburg, Virginia | collected 2016-03-01 ... | reverse complement strand
GCCCCCTTTCTGCGTGCAAAAGCTCAGGTACGAAACACTGCCCCGATTGCCATGAATGCGGTACTCCATGGCACCGTTCAGGCGCGAGTATTCGTAGATGTTGTCGGGGTTGTCTGCGCCAATCTTGGCGGTTTCGTGCGATGTCTTGAAAAAGCTGGGAAACGCCGGGTCGGCAAACTCCACATGCATTTCCAGCGCAATGCGCAGCAGCCGGGTCAGGTACCGGTAGCCTTCAGCGCGCGTGGCGGGGTCTGCAGGGGTTTCCGGGCGAAGAATCTGCTGACCACAGCGCTTGAGGTGGTCGCAAAACTCTGACCAGGCTTCACCCGTGAGAAGTTTTTCATTGATGGTTTGCTTGTCCATGATCTGAATCTCTTTAAAGGCAGCGCAAAGCCCGGTCCTTGCGGACCTGTATTGCGCTGCCAGGGGAAGAAAGAAGGGTTTGCTAAAGCCGCAATTCAGGTGCAGAGCTGTTTCAGCTGTCTGCAGCGATGATTTCGCGTGCCACCAATTCAGCGATGATCCTGTCCACGGCTTGCTGCGCTGTCAGCGCTGTCGTGGAAATATGGATGTCCGGGTTCTCCGGGACTTCAAAGGGCGAGTCGATGCCTGTGAAGTTTTTCAGCTCACCTCTACGTACTTTTTTGTACAGCCCTTTAGGATCGCGTTCTTCGGCCACAGCCAGAGGCGTATCAATAAACACTTCCAGAAATTCGCCATCGCTTACCAGCTTGCGGGCCATTTCGCGCTCAGCCTGGAAGGGGGAGATGAATGCCGTGATGGCAATCAGCCCTGCGTCCACAAATAGTTTGCCCACCTCGGCCACGCGGCGGATGTTCTCAACCCGGTCTGCATCGGTAAAGCCAAGGTCTCGGTTCAGTCCGTGGCGCACGTTGTCACCATCGAGGAGGTAGGTGTGTCTGCCGCGTGCATGTAACTCTGTTTCCAGCAGGTTGGCAATCGTCGACTTCCCCGCCCCTGACAAGCCGGTGAACCAGAGAAGGGCAGGTTTTTGTTGCAAACGCTCGGCGCGGTCTTTTTGATTCACGTTCACATGCTGCATGTGAATGTTCTGAGAGCGCCGCAGCGAAAAATCAATCAGGCCAGCGCCGACCGTGGCATTGCTCAGCCGGTCAATCAGAATAAAGCTGCCGGTCTCGCGGTTGTCCTTATAGGCATCAAAAGCAATAGGCTGGCTGCTGGAGAGATTGCAGACGCCGATCTCATTGAGAGCCAACTCCTTGGCGGCCAGCTGCTCCAAAGTGTTGACGTTGATCTTGTATTTGGGCGCGGCGAAGGTGACGGGAATGGTCTTGCCGCCCATCTTCATCAGATAAGGGCGGCCACCCAGCATGGGTTGCTCATGCATCCAGATCAGCGTGACCTGGAACTGATCTGCCACATCCGAAGGTGCATCGGCAACAGCAATCACATCGCCACGGCTGCAATCAACCTCGTCGGCCAATGTCAGCGTGACGGATTGACCCGCAACTGCTTGCTGAAGATCGCCATCCTGCGTGACTATGCGTGCGACCTTGCTAACCCGGCCACTGGGCAGAACGCGAACCGAATCACCGGGGCTGATCTGACCGCTGGCAATGCAGCCCGCGAAACCGCGAAAATCCAGATTAGGGCGGTTGACCCATTGAACCTGCATGCGAAATGGCAGTTTTTGCTGACGTGCTTCGTCAATTTCCACCGTTTCAAGGTAGCCCATCAGCGTGGTGCCGTGGTACCAGGGCATGTGCTCGCTTTGCTCGGTGATGTTTTCGCCGCGTAAGGCCGACATGGGGATGGCCGTGATGTCTTCCAGATTGATCTTCTTGGCGAACTCGCGGTAATCGGCCACGATGTCGTCGAAGACTTTTTCGGAATAGCCCATCAGGTCCATCTTGTTGACGGCCAGCACAATTTTCCGGATTCCGATCAGTGAAGCCAGATAGCTGTGGCGCCTGGACTGTGTCAGCACGCCTCGGCGAGCGTCGATCATGACAACCGCCACATCAGCAGTCGATGCTCCAGTGACCATGTTGCGGGTGTACTGCTCGTGGCCGGGAGTATCTGCCACGATGAACTTGCGCTGATCGGTCGAGAAGAAGCGGTAGGCCACATCGATGGTGATGCCTTGCTCGCGCTCTGCGGCCAGGCCATCGACCAGCAGCGCGAAATCCAGCTCGCCGCCCTGCGTGCCGACTTTCTTGGAGTCCGCGACCAGCGCTTCCATCTGATCCTCGAAGAGCATCTTGGACTCATACAGCAAGCGCCCGATCAGCGTGCTCTTACCGTCATCCACGCTGCCGCAGGTGATGAAGCGCAACAGGCTTTTTTGCTCATGTGCCTTCAGGTATTTCTCGATATCTTCAGAGATAAGTGCAGATACATGTGACATCAGAAATACCCCTCTTGCTTCTTCTTTTCCATAGATGCGGCCGAGTCATGGTCGATCATCCGGCCCTGTCGTTCCGAAGTACGGGTCAGCAGCATTTCTTGAATGATCTTGGGCAAGCTATTGGCGTCGGACTCGACGGCACCCGTCAGCGGGTAGCAACCCAGAGTGCGAAAACGTACATTGCGCATCATGGGAACTTCGCCGCTCTTGAGCGGCATGCGCTCGTCATCGACCATCAGCAGCGTGCCGTCACGCTCGACGACAGGGCGCGGTGCCGAGAGATACAAGGGAACAATTGGGATGTTTTCCAGGTAGATGTATTGCCAGATATCCAGCTCGGTCCAGTTGGATAGCGGGAACACGCGGATTGATTCACCCTTGTTTTTGCGTGTGTTGTAGAGGTGCCAGAGCTCGGGGCGTTGATTCTTTGGATCCCAGCGATGCTGGTCAGAGCGGAAAGAGAAGATGCGTTCCTTCGCCCGTGACTTCTCTTCATCGCGGCGCGCGCCGCCAAATGCGGCATCAAAGCCGTATTTGTCCAGTGCCTGCTTCAGACCCTCGGTCTTCATCACATCGGTGTGAATCTGCGAGCCATGCTTGAATGGGCTGATACCCATCTCAAGGCCTTCGGGGTTGATGTGTACCAGCAGATCCATTCCCAGCTTCGCGGCCATCTGATCGCGAAAGCGATACATCTCCTGGAACTTCCAGGTCGTATCCACATGCAGCAAGGGAAACGGAGGCTTGGCGGGGTAAAACGCCTTCATGGCCAGGTGCAGCATGACTGCACTGTCCTTGCCGATGGAATAAAGCATGACGGGGTTTTCTGCCTCAGCAACAACCTCCCGCATGGCCTGAATACTTTCGGATTCCAGCCTTTGCAAATGAGTCAGCACCACAGATTTCTCCTTGGTTTTTTGTTTTGGATGCTGCCAACTGTAGGAGTCCTTTAAAGAAAATTTTTGCGCGAATTGATGTTTTAGAAGTTGCTGCGTCATGCTCGCCATAGGGTCGAGCTTTGGTGGTGCTGGGGTTTTTGTGGGGGTGTTTTTCGGTGCCTGCGCGGTGTCTTGCACAGCTTTCAAAACGCTGCTGGCCAATTCGCTTGACTGCCTGAGCATCTCTGTGGCGGCCGGCAGATGAAACAGGCGCAGTCGGTCGTTGCTGTCGCTTGCAAGCGATGAAAAAGTGGCGGCGCGCTGCCACTGCATGGCAGGAAGCAAGGCAAAAATCTTGCCCTCGCTGGAGCGCCTCAATCGATCAAAAAAATCTTCCAGATGCGCGGCGCACAAACTGCCCTCATAAGGTTGCCAATACACCTTGCCGCGGTTGTTGACGGCACGCAGAATGCCGTGCCTGAGGCGTCCGGGGCAGTTGTTATGGGCACCAAAATCGTCGATCCAGACAATGCTGGCACTCTCTTTTCTGGCTTGCGCGCAGATGTCCAGATAAGTGCTGGCGTACCAGCGCTGCACATTGGTGGATGCCTGCTTCATGCGCTTGACGGGGCGTTCGGCATTGAGATTCCAGCGCTGCAGGTATTGGGCGTTGGTGCGCTCGGGCAACTCAAGCTGCTGGCGCTGAAGGATCAGCTGTTGCATGGCTTCCAGCTGCCACAACAGAAAAGGCAGGCCATGCTCGGCGGGCTGGGTGCTGACCAGCTGGACATAGATGTCCTGTTCCTGCATGGCCGACAAGGTGCGGCCTTCTCCCGGTTTGCGACCGCGCTCGCGCACCAGGACAGCGTTCCAGCCCCCTTCCTGCCAGGCTTTATGGGCGGCAATGATGGTTGGTGTGGACAGTCCTGTCGCCATGCCGACTTCTTTGAGCGTTTTACCTTCAAGCCGCAATTTCACTGCTTGAATTCGCAGTGGATTGATTTCCTGAACACTGAGTTTCTTACCAACAGCCATGCGCATTCCTGTTAAACATTCATTCGCTTATTTGCGAAGATCCGAATGCATTTACTGTCGGCCTGTCTTCTGATTGGCGCATAGGCCAAACGGACCACATGAATAACAACACAGGAGATTTTTGTGACTCAGACTCAAGGCGCACTGCTTGAAGACGTTATGGCCATCACACGCGAAGCGGGTGCTTTAATCATGGAGATCTACCGCAGCGACTTTGAGGTGCGCGGCAAGCAAGATGCTTCGCCCGTGACTGAAGCCGACGAAAAGGCCGAGCACCTGATTCTTGAGCGTCTGGGTGCCTTGAAGTCGCAGTTTCCTGTCGTTTCTGAGGAAGCAGCTGCCGCGGGTTTTTTGCCTGAGTTGGGTCAATGCTTCTGGCTTGTTGATCCTCTTGATGGCACCAAGGAATTCATCAATCGCAATGGCGAATTCACCGTCAATATCGCGCTGATCGAAAATGGAATCCCTGTGCTGGGCGTCGTTTTCGCACCAGCGCTGGATCGCATGTACGCGGGCTCCATAGGACTTGGCGCATGGCTGGAAGTGCAGGGGAAGCGCCAAGCCATTGAATGCAGAAGCATTCCAGAGGATGGACTTGATGTGGTGGCCAGTCGTTCGCACGGCGATGATGATGCGCTGGATCAGTTTCTCAATGGGCGTTTGGTGCGGTCGCGCAAAAGTGCGGGCTCATCGCTCAAGATTTGTCTGGTTGCCGAAGGAGAAGCGGACCTCTATCCCCGCTTGGGGCGCACCATGGAGTGGGATATCGCTGCAGGCCATGCGGTGCTGGTCGCTGCAGGTGGCCAGATTCATGCGCTCAATGGAGATGTTCTGAGCTATGGAAAGCGAGATTTGAGCAACCCTCACTTCTATGCCTGCTCGACAGATTACCGCTGATTTCAAGCTGTCACACCGCAACTCCCACCTGCTGGAATGCCCTAGATATGGGCATTCATACCGTTCCCTTTCTGTTTGACGATTGATGAACTTTGCCGCGACGCTAATTCGACTCTGCCTGCTTTGCGGGCTGCTGATGAGTGGCGCTTGTGCGGACAAAGCAGCGTCTCGCCAACCCGTAAAAATCGTTGTTGGCTTCGAAGTCGGTGGTGCGATGGATACCTTGGCACGCGCTTTTGCCACCCGTCTCTCAGCGCGATTGCAGCGTCCCGTCTATGTAGAAAACAGGGTGGGCGCAGGTGGAAGCATTGCTGCGAACTATGTTGCGCAATCAAGGCCTGATGGAAATACGCTGCTCTTGGCGTCACCTGCCGAAATTTTCATCAATCCAATTCACACCAGAAGACAGGATTCGGGCGAAGTCGCTGACATGGTGCCAGTCGCCAAAGTTTCCTCTGCTCCTATTGTTCTTGCCACGCGAGGTGACTCCGTAATACAGCAGCTGGGTGATATCGCAACGGCAGCCCAAAAGAATGCCCATGGCTTGAGCTTCGCGTCCTCAGGCGTCGGCAGCTTGCAGCATTTGGTGGGCGAGAGCTTGGGCAAATCCCTGGGGGTGGAGATATTGCACGTTCCATATGCGGGTGCAGCCTCTGCAACTGCAAGCCTGATGAGCAATCAGGTGGACTTGGTTTTTGCGGGACTCGCTCCCGTCGCCCCCCATCTGCAAAGTCAAAAGATGCACGCATTGGGTATTGCATCACCTCACAGGTCGAAACGCTTACCCGATGTGCCTACGTTTCAGGAGCAGGGGCTTCAAGGCGTCAGCTTTGAATACTGGCAAGGAATCTTTCTTCCCAAAGGGGCATCATCCGAACTGGCTGTATTTCTATCCGACGAGATCAACGAGGTGATCAAAGACTCGGGCTTTGTGGCGCAATTAGAAAATCTAGGTTTTGAGGTCGCATACAAAGACTACAAACAATTCAAGCCATTTTTGCGGGCCGAAGATCAGAGCTACCAAAGCTTCTTTAGAAAGAATGGTTTTTTATATTGACTTCATTGAATCGCTCCGGGAAGATGTGGCTCCGTTTTTTGAACAATTAGTTCAGCGAGATGGACTTCCCCGATCAGGCACACAATCAAGCATCGCCTGATGAGGCGTGCTTTTCAGCATTGCCGTTTGCAAAAATGCAGGCTGCATGACCCCGGCGATCTCGCTTAGCTGGGTTGAGTTGAGCAAAGGACCGGGATCACCTCTTTGGCATTGGCTGTGATCAATTCACGCTCAATATCAACAGGCCTTAGCCCTGCTCGGTATGCAGTCGTTTGAATTTCGCTTGCAATTCATGACGAAGAACCTTGCCACTGGCATTTCTGGGTAACTGCTCCATAAAAATGAAGCTCTGAGGAATTTTGTATGCCGCTAGCTTTTCAGCCAGATAAGCCATAAGCAACTGGTCGGTGATGGTGACCTTGTTACGAGGCACCACTGCCAGGATAAGCTTTTCGCCGAGTCTTTCGTCCGGTACGCTGAATGCGGCTGCATCTTCAACATCGGTAAGTTCAGCCAGAGCGGATTCAACTTCAGAGCAAGAAATGTTCTCGCCTCCAGAAATCACGATGTTCTTCTTGCGGTCCAGCACATGCAAGTAGCCACGTTCATCCAGGCGTCCTATGTCACCGCTCTTCAGCCAACCATCCTGAAGCATCTCCGAAGTGGCCTTAGCCTGGTCACAGTATTTTGTCATCAGCATTGCGCCAGAGATCAGAATCTCTCCTTCCTGATTGGGCGCGACTTGCTCGCCTCTCTCATCCACAATCTTGATATCTACGGAAGGCAGCACCTGTCCCGCTGCAGTAAGGCGACTGGCGAGCTCTTCGCCTCCAATGGCGCAGATCGTTCCGCCACATTCCGTCATGCCGTAGCCGATACCAAGCACCGCGTCCGGAAACGCGCTGGCGATCTCCTTCAATAGGTTGGGCGCAAATACCTGACCGCCGGCACCAATCGACAAGAGAGATTGAAGCCTGCGACCACCACGCTCTGCGCGCAGTAAGTCCCAGTACATCGCCGGAGCTCCAGCGAAGGCAGATACCTGCTCCTGTTCAATCAGCTCCAGGGCTTTTTCCGCATCCCATTTGGAAAGCAAGACCACCTTTGCTCCACGCATCAGCCCCGACAGAAAGACAGCGTAGCAGCCGCTGACATGAAATAGCGGAAAGGCTAGCAAGGACGCAGCCTGTTTATCAGCAGCATTGGCAAAAATATCTGCTCTACGTTTGGCAGCGATATGTTCCGCTACCAAAGCGCCTGAAAGCTGAATGTGCATGAGCGCCGTCATTACGGCCCGCTGGTCAAACAACGCTGCTTTGGAAGGCCCGGTAGTCCCGGAAGTGAACATGATGAGTGCTTCATCCTCAGGGTGCATGGATACCGGCGCAAGAGTGGCTGATTCCCAGCCCTGAATTGCCTCAGAAAAAGGTATCCAACTGCTCCCCTGCATAGCTGGCTTATCTCGAGTTTCACTCACCGCAATCATGTGACGCCCACAGCCTGATTCTGAAAGTTGTAGTGCTCTTCGTTCGTCCGCCAAAATCATTGAGGCCTGAGTGTCCTCCAGCGCTTGTGCCAGCTCAGGCACAGAGCCCCGACTGTTGACCAGCACAGCGGTTGCCCCCATCGCTGTGATAGCGATGAAGGAGACCATCCATTCGGGTCGGTTGCTCATGACAATTGCAATTCGCTGTCCTTGCAAAGGCTGTGCCCCACTCAGTCGTTTGAGAAATGCTCCCAGAGCAGCCGCCTTGCTAAAGACTTCGGCGTAGCTCATCTGAGCAGTCTCGCTCACGATCATGGTGCGCGGCCCGAACGGTACAGCCATGCGATAGATATCTGCGGAGCACTGTGGAGCATTGCAGAACACACGCCGTGAGAAACCTCGAATGCTCTGCGTCTGCATCTCAAACGGTGCGCCTAGTGCAGTCAGCGTAGTCAATAGTGCGTTAGTGCTGTTGTGACTGGAAATATCTGTCATTGGAATCTCGCCTCTCGTGCTTTGAGTCAATGTGATTGCTGTTTTCGACACGGCATTCAAGGTGTGATGCCCGACACCAAGCGCGGCTCGCAGATACCGCTCTGGCGACCAGCGCTGAGCTTCAGACCGCGCATCAACGCATTGCGCAGATCACGAGGATCAATGATGTCGTCATAGACCATTCGGTCTGCGATCTGGTAGGAGCCACCGACTTGTTCGGCCTCGATCCTTGCGCGCGTTGCTTCGTCAAGCTTGGCTGAATCCGCGCCGCTGGCAACGGGAGACGATCCCAACGTCACGGCAGGAAATGCAAGGCTCAAGGTCTGTCCATCGAATGGATTCATTGCCATGATGGAGGAGCCAAAACCAAATGCCTTGCGCAAGGTGACATGCAGCTTGGGCACTTTCAGGCGGCGCTGCGCCAAAAACATGCGGGCGGCATGGCGCAGAGCTCCAGACTGTTCGGCCCTTGTACCTCCCATCACGCCAGGGTTGTCGGCCAGAAAAATCACAGGCAGATGGAAAGCTCCAGCGACATCCATGAAGTGCGTGGCCTTGTCCGCACCATCTGCATCGATCGTCCCGGCCATGACGCTGGGATCATTGGCGATGATGGCCACGCTATGCCCGCCCAGACGCGCTAGTGCCACGACAACAGAGGCCCCGAATTTGGGCTGAATCTCCAGCAGGCTGCCTTCGTCCACCAACAGCTCAAGCACCTTGCGCATGCGATAGGGTCTGCGAGAGTTAGGGCTGATCAGGTCAAGGATGGCGTCCAGGCTGCGCTCCTCGACATCACCATGTGTTTTTTTCGCAGGGCGCTCCCATGCATTCAGGGGAAAGTAAGAGAGGTATTTCCGTGCCAAATCAATCGCTGCTTCGTCATCCACGCAAAGGTTGTGCGCCACTCCCGAAACCGCTACATGTACCTGTGGGCCGCCCAACTGTTCTTTGGTGACGATCTCGCCTGTGGCTGCTTTGACCAGCGGAGGACCTGCCGCAAACATGGATGCAGCTTCTGTCATCACCACGAAATCTGACATGGGTGCCGTCAATGCGCCATGCCCCGCTGCTGCCCCCATCACCAGACAGACAATCGGCACTTGACCAGATAAATCTGCCAATCCCTGAAGGTCGTTGGGACGTCGGCCAGCGTGGGTGTTGGTCAGTCGGTGTCCAGCACCTTCGAGCATGAAGATGAGTGGCACGCGCTCCTGTGCTGCCAATTGCGTCAGGCGATAGCGCTTGTCTGCAGCGCCGTCGCCAATCGATCCTCCCAGGACTGTGAAGTCTTCGGCAGCGGCCAGTGCAGGTCGGCCATCAATTTCTCCAAAGCCAGCCACCAGTGCATCGGCAGGTACAGGCGCATTTCCATCTGCTCCGATCCCGCCCACAAATGCACCCAGCTCGACGAAAGTTCCGGTATCGAAAAGCTGTGTCAACCTTTGCCGGGCGTCCTGTTTGCCGCTGTTGCGATGACGTTGCACCTTCTCGCTCCCCCCCATTGCCTGCGCAGCTGTGCGACGTAGCTGAAGGGTTTGAAGGATGGCGACCCACTCCTGATTCTCTGTACTCACTCGAATGTCTCCGTAGTTTTGTTGGCTGCGTTACGTGTCCCCATTGAGGAGGAACGGTTCTTTACAGTAAGTGTAGTCAATGACTACACTCGCTTTTTATACAATGAGCCAGATGGAGTCAAGATGGGTTTCAAGGAGATGGCATGAATGTTTTGGAAGATGGCTCTGACATAGCGGCGACGAAAACCAAACCCCTTGGGGGCATTGAAGTGCGCGAGTCCATCTTGGATGCGGCAGTCAAACTCATGGGGGAGCGAGGCACTACCGATGTCGCGTTGCGTGAAATTGCCCGAGAAGCCAATGTCAATCACGGCCTGGTTCACCGTCACTTTGGCACCCGCCACGATGTTCTGATTGCGGCACTGAAACGACATTCGGCAATCGGCGCTGATTTTTTGAAAGATGTCTCAGACATAGACACCGCCATCGACAAGCTCTGGACACATCCCAACATGGCCGAAAGCTCAAAGTTGATGGCCAGTGCTCTTCTCGGGGGAGTACCTGCCGAATCAATCGCAGAAGGTCATGCGCTACGCAGGCTAGAACAGTTGTTGACGAGCAGCGGAAATACCGCCGCCGAGACCAATACAACAGCCATCGCTGTCACGCTGTCTTGCCTCATCCTGGGCTGGGGGATATTCGGCAATTACCTCACTGCTGTTGCCAAAGATATGGAGCCAGAACAGTTGCGATCCGATGTGCTGAGCATCCTGCAATCACTTGCACATTACAAACAAGACTCGTGAACTCGATTGCCTTCGCCAATCATCTACGCCTGTAATCGGCTACCAAGGAGTTGATCTTGCGAAGCGCTGCAATTTCTACGCTTAGTTGGCAAGGTCACTTTTCGAGGTCGGCGTTGCATCGGTTGCCATCCATCAGGTTTTCAGAATGACTGTCTGTGAACGCCCATTGAGCAGTCGTTTCAATGCGTCAATTTTTCGATGCTTAGAGTACCTTGGCAGGAGATATTTGTCTCCATGGCAGCCTACCCATAAGGCACAAATCCGCTCACGTTTTCGTTCACCCTCAGCGGCTTACCCACGAATGGGAAAGCCCGCTGCGGGCAGGCATTGCGCTCACAAACCTTGCAGCCCATGCCTATGGGGGTCGCAGCATCGACATTGCGCAGGTCAAGTCCTCTGGAGTACACAAGCCGTGCGGCATGCTGTAAGTCGCAGCCCAGTCCAATGGAGAATGTCTTGCTCGGAGCGCCCCAGCCTGCACCTGCATGGCTGATGGTTCGCGCAATCCACAGATACACGCGCCCATCGGGCATAGATGCAAGCTGCGGAACAATTTTTCCAGGCTGAGTGAACGCCTCATACACCACCCACAATGGGCAAGTGCCACCCGTCTTGGAGAAGTGAAAATGCGTGGCCGACTGGCGCTTGCTGATGTTGCCGGCCCGATCCACCCGAATAAAGAAAAATGGCACGCCTGGTGCATCTCCGCGCTGCAAGGTGGAGAGGCGGTGGCACACAGTCTCAAACCCCACGCCAAAGTGCCGCGCCAGCAAATCGATGTCGTAGTGCAAGCCCTCTGCAGCTTGCAAGAATTCCCCGTAAGGCAGAACAAAAGCGCCAGCCACGTAATTGGCCAAGCCTGTCCGTGTCAAGCGCCTTGTGGCGTCGTCCTGCCATGAGGTCGAATGCAGTGCCTCGTCTATCAAGGACTCAAACTCCAGCAGTGCCAGCTGCGTTGCAAGCTGAAAAGCCTGCTGAGATGAGCTCAGTCGAGGCGAGACATAAAGTGTGCGAGTGCTTTTATCAAAGCGACGGTGACTATGATCCTGCCCCGTATCCAGAGTATTGGGAGCCCGAAATACCAAAACCTTGTGTTGCGCTTGCAAGCGATCTTGTAGCCACTCCAATATCCCGGTGCCTTGCTCTCTGGCCTGCTTGGCCAGGATTTCTGCCGCTCGATCCAGCGCATCAAAGTAATTGCGATGGGCAAAGAAAAAATCGCGCACCGCTTCAAACGGCATCTGCCTGGGTGCTTCACCCCAAGCGGCCCCAATTCCTTCGACATCGGAGCGCCCGTCACCTAAACGTGCCGTTAGAGCCTCCAATCGCTCAGCATCGGCAAGATGGCGCTGATGCATGGCCAGCAACGTTCTGGCGAGTTGCGGCAGTTTAGAAGCGACTTCGCGTAACTCGGGCAATGGCACAACCCCATCGGCTTGGGGCAAGGCTGCCAGCACATCGCGCAACTGGGCCAGCAAACGGGCTTCTTCCGCTTCAGAAAACTGCTGAATATCCACGCCCAGCACTTTGTGGATCTTGAGCAGCACCGGCACGGTCAGCGGACGCTGGTCTTGCTCGATCTGGTTCAGATAACTGGGTGAGATCTCCAGCGCCTGCGCCAGCGCAACCTGTGTCATTCCGCGCTCGGCGCGCAAGCTGCGCAGGCGTACGCCCATGAAAGTCTTGGCCATTCCATCGCTCCTTGTTTTTTGTTTTTGGAAATTCGCAATATTTGCAAATATACGAATTTTTCTTCGCAATCATTCACCAATTTAGCTCTATCACTGGGTAATGCAAATGCGTAGATTGCGAAGTATTGCAGATAAAACTGCATTCCCAATCACACCAAGGAGACCCGCATGAGCATCGTGGCCGAATCCAGCACCCCATCCACCCGCTTCAAGCCCAAGAAATTTGTCGCACTGTCTGGCGTGACCGCAGGCAACACGGCGCTGTGCACCGTCGGCAAGACGGGCAACGATCTGCACTATCGCGGCTACGACATTCTGGACATTGCCGAAGTCTGCGAATTTGAAGAAATCGCCCACCTACTGGTGCACGGAAAGCTGCCCACGCGGGCCGAACTCAAAGCCTACAAGACCAAGCTCAAGGCTTTGCGCGGCCTGCCAACCAGCGTGAAAGTGGCACTGGAGCAACTGCCAGCCGCCAGCCACCCCATGGATGTGATGCGCACCGGCGTATCGGCCTTGGGCTGCGCCTTGCCTGAAAAAGATGACCACAACCTGCCGGGAGCACGTGATATTGCTGATCGTCTGATGGCTTCTCTGGGATCCATGCTGCTGTACTGGTACCATTTCAGCAACTCGGGCCGCCGCATTGAAGTGGAGACCGATGACGACTCCATCGGCGGGCATTTTCTGCACCTGCTGCATGGCATCACGCCTTCGGATAGTTGGGTGCGCGCCATGCACACCTCGCTCAATCTGTATGCAGAGCACGAGTTCAATGCTTCCACCTTCACTGCCCGCGTTGTAGCAGGGACGGGCAGTGATATGTACTCAGCCATCACCGGCGCGATTGGTGCATTGCGTGGCCCAAAGCATGGCGGAGCCAACGAAGTGGCGTTTGAAATCCAGAAGCGCTATGACAACCCGAGCGAAGCCGAGGCGGATATTCGCCGTCGCGTGGAGGCCAAGGAAGTCGTGATCGGCTTTGGCCACCCCGTCTATACCGTCAGCGACCCGCGTAACGTGGTCATCAAGGGCGTGGCCAAACAGCTTTCTGATGAAGCGGGCAGTACCAAGATGTATGACATCGCTGCACGCCTGGAGTCGGTGATGTGGGAAGTCAAGAATATGTTCCCCAACCTCGACTGGTTTAGCGCCGTGAGCTATCACATGATGGGCGTGCCCACCGCCATGTTCACACCGCTGTTTGTGATTGCCCGCACCAGCGGCTGGGCGGCTCACATCATCGAGCAGCGTCAGGACAACAAGATCATCCGCCCCAGCGCCAACTACACCGGCCCGGATGATTTGAAGTTCGTTCCCATCGACGAGCGCCAGTGAGCCCTTGGCCCAAAAGCTATGACTGCCCAGCCCATGCAACCCCATTCACTGTGCATCGCCATCGCTAGCAAACTGCGTGAACGCATTCTTAGTCACCAGATGCCGCCAGGCAGTGACATCAATGATGGAGTGCTGGCCCGGGAGTTTGGCGTCAGCCGTACACCTGTACGCGAGGCCATGAAACTGCTGTGTCACGAAGGACTGCTGACAGCGCAGCCCAGGCGCGGCATGACCGTCACTCAGCTCTCTGCCGCGCAGGTGGCTGAGGCCCGGCTGCTATGCCATCTGCTTGCTCAGCACTTGTCGCAATTAAAAGCCCATCCGCTCAATCGCTGCACAGAGCTGACCGAGCGTTTGCATGCTGTGGCACAGGCAAGGCTGCATTTGGCGCTTGGACCTATAGCGCATACACCTGTGAGCTTTTCCACCCCTCAAGCTGTGCACCAGCACACCGCTTTGGCGCTCTGAAACCCGAGATAGAAAAGAACAATGAGCAAACCCCAACCTCATCACTACCGCAAGCCGCTACCAGGCAGTCAACTGCATTACTTTGATGCGCAAGCCGCTGTAGAAGATATCTGCTCTGGTGCCTGGGCCACCTTGCCCTACACCAGCCGTGTACATGCCGAAAACCTGGTGCGCCGCTGTGATCCCGCCATCCTCGGCGAATGCCTGACGCAAATCATTGAACGCAAGCGTGATCGCGACTTTCCGTGGTTCCCGGCGCGCGTGGTCTGTCACGACATCTTGGGCCAGACGGCTCTGGTCGATCTGGCGGGACTGCGTGATGCGATTGCCGACCAGGGCGGTGACCCCGCCGCCGTCAACCCTGTCGTGCCTGTGCAACTGATCGTGGATCACTCGCTTGCCGTTGAATGCGGTGGTTCAGACCCAGAGGCTTTCGAGAAAAATCGCGCCATCGAAGACCGCCGCAACGAAGACCGCTTTCACTTTATCGACTGGTGCAAGCGCTCGTTCAAGAATGTGGAAGTGATTCCACCGGGCAACGGAATCATGCATCAGATCAATCTGGAGCGTATGAGCCCTGTGATCCATGCTATCAATGGAGAAGCATATCCCGACACACTGGTCGGCACGGACAGCCACACGCCTCATGTCGATGCGCTGGGCGTGATCGCCGTGGGCGTGGGCGGGCTGGAGGCTGAAAACGTCATGCTTGGCCGGGCATCGTGGATGCGCCTGCCCGAGATCATTGGTGTGAAGCTCAGCGGAAGCCGCCAGAGCGGCATCACCGCGACCGATATCGTGCTGGCCCTGACTCAGTTCCTGCGCCAGCAAAAAGTGGTGGGAGCCTACCTGGAGTTCTATGGCGAAGGTGCACGCAGTCTGACCATTGGCGACCGGGCCACCATCTCCAATATGGCACCTGAATATGGCGCTACCGCTGCCATGTTTGCCATCGACGAACAGACCATTGACTACCTGCGCTTGACAGGGCGCGAGGCTGCCCAGGTGCAACTGGTGGAAACCTACGCCAAGCAAGCTGGCTTGTGGGCAGATTCGCTGGCGAATGCCGAATACGAGCGCACGCTGCAGTTCGATCTGTCCAGCGTGGTACGCAATATGGCCGGACCGTCTAATCCTCATGCGCGTCTGGCCACCAGTGACTTGGCTGCCAAGGGTATTGCGGGCGAATGGACGGAGTCTGAGGGCCAGATGCCTGACGGTGCCGTCATCATTGCTGCCATCACCAGTTGCACCAACACCAGCAATCCGCGCAACGTGATTGCCGCTGGTTTGCTGGCCCGCAACGCGCGCAATCTGGGCCTCACGCGCAAGCCATGGGTCAAGTCCTCTTTGGCTCCCGGTTCCAAAACCGTGCCGCTGTATCTGGCTCAAGCCGGGCTGCTGCATGACCTTGAAGCACTGGGCTTTGGCGTCGTCGCTTTCGCCTGCACCACCTGCAATGGCATGAGCGGCGCGCTCGATGCTGCAATCCAGCAAGAGATCATTGATCGCGACTTGTACACCACTGCCGTACTCTCGGGCAACCGCAACTTTGACGGCCGCATCCATCCCTATGCCAAGCAAGCCTTCCTGGCATCGCCCCCATTGGTCGTGGCCTATGCGATTGCCGGCACGATTCGTTTTGACATTGAAAAAGACGTGCTCGGAACCTTCCAGGGCCGGGAGATTCGGCTGCAGGATATCTGGCCCAGCGATGAAGAAATCGATGCCGTGGCAAAGGCAGCCGTCCAGCCCGAGCAGTTCCGCAAAGTCTACGAGCCCATGTTTGCCATACAGCTCGACACTGGCGAAAAGGTGGATGCGCTGTACAACTGGCGAGCGCAATCAACCTACATCCGCCGTCCGCCTTACTGGGACGGTGCTCTGGCTGGAGAACGCACTCTGCGCGGTATGAGGCCGCTGGCCATCTTGCCGGACAACATCACCACCGATCACCTCTCACCTTCCAACGCCATCATGCTGGACAGCGCTGCTGGTGAATACCTGCACAAAATGGGTCTGCCTGAGGAGGACTTCAACTCCTACGCCACGCACCGGGGTGACCACCTGACGGCCCAGCGGGCAACCTTTGCCAACCCAAAGCTGTTCAATGAAATGGTGGTGGATGACAACGGCATGGTTCGCCAAGGGTCTCTGGCCCGCATCGAACCAGAAGGCAAGGTCATGCGGATGTGGGAAGCCATCGAGACCTATATGGAGCGCAAGCAGCCGCTGATCATCATTGCGGGCGCAGACTACGGCCAAGGATCCAGCCGCGACTGGGCCGCCAAGGGCGTGCGCCTGGCCGGGGTGGAAGCGATTGTGGCCGAAGGCTTCGAACGCATTCATCGCACCAATCTGATCGGCATGGGCGTGCTGCCGCTGGAGTTTCTTCCCGGCACCACTCGCCACACGCTGGGCTTGGATGGCACTGAGACCTTTGATGTGATCGGCAAGCGCAAGCCCCGTGCTGAGCTGACGCTGCATATCTATCGCTCCACTGGTGCCCGCACCGAGGTGGCCGTCACCTGCCGTCTGGAAACCGCAGAAGAAGTCAGCATCTATGAAGCCGGCGGTGTGCTGCAGCGCTTTGCCCAGGACTTTCTGGCTGAAAAAACTGAGAAAAAAGTGCTTGAGCCTCAGGTATGACGGGTGCAGGCAGCTATCTAAATAATGCTAGCTGCCGCCTTCAGACATCCCGCATCTCATTCAGAAAGAAAAAGACCAATGAGTGAAATCAAGCGGTTCGCTCCGCAAATCAAAATCCCCGCCACCTATCTGCGTGGCGGCACCAGCAAGGGCTTGTTCTTCAAGCTGCAGGACTTGCCCCAAGCGGCGCAGCAACCCGGCCCGGTGCGCGATGCTATTTTTTTGCGAGCCTTGGGCAGCCCCGACCCCTACGGCAAGCAAATCGACGGCATGGGCAATGCATCGTCCTCGACCAGCAAGGGTGTCATTCTTTCCAGGAGCAGTCGTGCCAACCACGATGTGGACTACCTGTTCGGGCAGGTCGCGATCGACAAGGCTTTTGTCGACTGGAGCGGAAATTGCGGCAACCTGAGCGCCGCCGTCGGCCCCTGCGCCATTCATATGGGGATGATCGATACCGCAAAGATCCCGCACAACGGCGTGGTCACCATCCGCATCTGGCAAGCCAATATCGACAAGACCATCGTGGCCCATGTGCAGATGACGGAAGGCCAGGTGCAGGAAACCGGTGACTTTGAACTCGATGGCGTGACTTTCCCGGCTGCCGAAGTGCCGCTGGAGTTTCTGGACCCCGCTGACGATGGAGAAGACGGCGGCGCAATGTTCCCCTCCGGCAATCTGGTGGACCGGCTGGATGTCCCCGGCGTGGGCAGCTTTGCGGCCACCATGATCAATGCGGGCATTCCCACCATCTTCTTGAACGCAAAGGAGATTGGCTACACAGGGTGCGAGCTGCAGGATGCGATCAACAACGACATCGAGGCGCTCGCCAAGTTTGAGACCATTCGCGCCCACGGTGCGCTGCGCATGGGCTTGATCAAGAACCTGAGTGAGGCCGCTACCCGCCAGCACACGCCCAAGATTGCCTTTGTGGCCCCAGCGCAAAGCTACATGGCATCCAGCGGCAAAGCCATTGATGCCAAGGATATCGATCTGGTCGTGCGGGCGCTGTCCATGGGCAAGCTACACCACGCCATGATGGGGACAGCGGCGGTGGCCATCGGCACAGCTGCAGCCATTCCCGGCACGCTAGTCAATCTGGCCGCTGACGGCGGTGAGCGCCAGGCCGTTCGCTTCGGTCACCCCAGCGGCACGCTAAGGGTGGGGGCCGAAGCCAAGCGCGTCGATGGTAAATGGCAAGTTACCAAAGCTTTGATGAGCCGTAGCGCCCGCATCCTGATGGAGGGCTGGATACGCGTACCCAGCGAAGTCCTCCACACCCAATAAGTATTCAAACAGGCTGCAGCGCTTGATGGAAAAGCGCTTGCAGCTATCAAAATAAGAGACAGATCATGAACCCCAAACAACAACTCAAAGCCTTGGCCGACGCGCGCCGTGGCGTGCTCGTTCCCGGTGCCTTCAACACCATGTCTGCGAAAGTGATTGAAGACCTGGGCTTTGAAGCCATCTACGTCACCGGCGCTGGCGTCACCAATATGTGGTTTGGCATGCCTGACCAGGGCTTTATGGGTCTGAGCGATATTGCCGACCACACTGCCCGTATCCGCGACGCTGTGGAAGTGCCGCTGCTCGTCGATGCCGACACCGGCTTTGGCAATGCCGTCAACACCTATCACGCCGTACGCACGCTAGAGCGTGCCGGTGCCGACTGCATCCAGCTCGAAGACCAGGTCAGTCCCAAGCGCTGCGGCCACTTCAACGGCAAGGCCGTGATCGAAACCCACGAAATGCTGGGCAAGATCAAGGCAGCCGTCGATGCCCGACGTGACAGCGGCACCCTCATCATGGCCCGCACCGATGCTGCCGCTGTTCACGGCTTTGAAGCCGCCATCGAGCGCGCACAGCAGTTTCAGGAAGCGGGTGCCGATATTCTGTTTGTAGAAGCTGTGACCCAGGCCGAAGAAGTTCGCGCCCTGCCTCAGCGTCTGCAAGCGCCCCAGCTCATGAACATGGTCATCGGCGGCAAAACCCCCATCTTCAACGCCGACGAATTGGGCGAGCTGGGCTTTGGCTTTGTGCTGTATGCCAACGCGGCCCTGCAAGGCGCAGTGGCCGGCATGCAGAAATGCCTGACCCTGCTGCGCGATGAGCACAAGGTCGATGAAAACCCCGCTATCGTGGCCCCGTTTCTTGAGCGCCAGCGGCTGGTGAATAAGGACTTTTGGGATGGACTGGAGCAGAAATACAAATAACTCGTGTACGGAAATTGATGATGGCAGCACCGCTTTAGAACAGCACACCCAAAGATAAGCGGCCAGGAGCGGAAATGGTTGATGCCCGGTTCCAGCTGCGTTCCATGAAGCCGCTTTGCCAGTCGTTCTGAATAGCTGCCATCTAGCCAAAGCATGAAGGATCTTCGTTCAAACTGAACTAAGGGATGGGAGCGTCGGTTTGAAAGGCATCGCATCCCGTTCACCGCACAGCGCATTTCTTATTTCGTCGTGGCAATGGTTGTCACGCTTTATGGCTTCAGAGCTTTCAGGCGAATCGTTGACTGAAACAAGCGTGCACTTTGACCACAGGACATGTTGACCCGTGGAATCGAAGATATCGGTTTGGGTCTTGCGAACAGAAGATTCAACGCATTGGGTCTGGATGATTTTTCCCACGAACTCTGTACGCAAGAAGACTCCTGCAGCTACACGAACGATTGCCATAGTTTTTACCTCTGTGCCTTAGTTGAATGACCGGCTTTCGCGAATCGTCATCGTCTAATCTGATCAAAACCGAAACTGAGGTACCAGCCCAAGCCTTTGGCTTTCACAAGCCAGAGGCAGGTGTTCTGAACTACATTTCGATCTTGCTAATTTACGCTGTTGCAAGATCCCAATGCTGCTAAAGAAAATTGAATCTGTTGTGATCTTTGTTGCGAATATTGATGAAGCAGCGGATTGGTATGCCGAGTTATTTCAAACAGAAATTCGCCGCGAAAATTCCCAATACGCCTTCATCAAAACACCAGCAGGTTTGCTCGGCTTTCATCCCCTTGATAGCAAGTGCCCGGGCGGGGCGGGCGGCACAACCGTGTACTGGGAAGTCGATGATTTGCTGGAAGCCATCAAAGCACTGGAGAAGCGAGGTGCCGTCTTGTATCGTGGCCCCATCGAAACCAGCTTCGGCGCGCGCGCAGCAATGCTTCTTGACCCATTCGGATGCACTATCGGACTGAATCAATCCACCGAACAATCTCTGCATGCATTAGCAAGCGATGACAGGGCTGGATGAGCTGGCTTTGCAGCCAATACCGGAATTTTTATGGATCAATTGATTGAAATTTCAACTGAAAATTTCCAGCAATTTGTGCCCCTTTATGAAGAGGTCTTCAACGCTCCACCGTGGAGTGATGGCTGGACGGTTTTAGCCGCGACAGAGCGACTTGGAAGCTTTGCCGCCATGCCGACTTTTAGAGGGTTAGGCATTCTTCGGCATGAGCAAGCCATCGGCCTTGTTTTAGGCTGGGGTGAACGGTGGGTCAATGGCTGGCTATTTCACATCAAGGAGATGTGTGTCCACGTTGACTACCAGCACCAGGGTATCGGTCAAAAGCTAATGCGTGAGTTCGAAAGATTACTCGCCCAGCAAGGTTTCACCGGGGTCACACTGCAAACCGGGCAACAGGCTCCAGCACGAATTTTTTATGAAGCCCTGGGCTACAAGCCGCGCAGCTTGATCACTTTAAGCAGGCGGCTAAACGCTATCGAATAGCTGCTGCAATACGGCCAATGACACGGTTCAATCAAATTGCGACCGAGCCTCTGGCCAAAGCAATAAACGCCTGCAAGTAGTCGGTGTGCAACTCAGACTCGCGAGCGCCCAGATAGATTTGCTTGGCAATGCCTTTGGTGCCCAGTTTCACCGGTGTCACTGCCATTTTTTCGGCATATTCCAGAGCCAGCCAGCGCGGTAGTGCGGCCACTCCACGGCCGCTGGCCACCATCTGCATCATGATGTCCGTGGTCTCGATGGTTTTATGGCGGCGCGGCGAAATACCTGCGGGCAGCAAAAACTGGGTGTAGACATCGAGTCTGTCCACTGCCACGGGGTAGGTGATCAGCACCTCGCTCATCAAGTCCTTGGGGTTCACATGCTTATGGCCAGCAAGCGCGTGATCATTGCTGACGACCAGCACCTGCTCGTAGTCAAAAACAGGCTCGAAGTGCAGACCTGGCTTGAATAACGGGTCGGGCGTGACCAGCAGATCAATCTCATAGCCATACAGCGCACCAATGCCGCCGAACTGGAATTTCTGCTTCACGTCCACATCCACATCAGGCCAGGCAGCCAGATACGGTGAAACGATTTTCAGCAGCCACTGGTAGCAAGGGTGGCATTCCATGCCGATGCGCAGCGTGCCGCGCTCGCCCTGCGCAAACTGCTTGAGCCGGTCTTCGGCCAAATCCAGTTGCGGCAGCACACGGTTGGCCACAGCCAGCAGATATTGGCCTGCCTGCGTCAGGCGCAGGCTGCGGCCCTCGCGCAGCCAGATATCGGTGCCCAGTTGGCCTTCGAGCTTTTTCATGCTGTGACTGAGCGCCGACTGGGTGACGCACAGCACATCGGCGGCGGCCGTCAAAGAGCCTTGTTGTTCAACCTCTTGAATGATGGCGAGATGGATGCGCTCTAGCATTGATGAGTTTTGCTCATGGATATGTGAGATTTAACCATTTTACTTCATGCCTTTGAGTCTTTAGCATCCACCCCAGTTTCTTTGAGAGGGGGAAGTCATTTCATGAGCACTATAAAAACGACACGACCACTGCGCTTAGTCGCCGTTTCCGGCGGGCTGCAGCGCCCTTCCAAATCAGCAGCGCTGGCTGAGCATCTGCTGGAGCTGATCTCCAGAGAGGTCCCGTGTCAGCAGCGCCTGATTGAAATGGGGCAGATCGCACCTCAGATCGCTGGTGCAGTCTGGCGCACACGACTGCCCGATGCGGTAGTGCAGCAACTGGCAGCGGTCGAGCAAGCGGATGTGCTGGTCGTGGCAACCCCGGTTTTTCGCGGCTCCTACACAGGGCTGTTCAAGCACTTCTTCGACTTCATTGATCAGGACGCATTGATCGACAAGCCCATCTTGCTGGCTGCGACGGGTGGCAGCGAACGGCATTCTCTGGTCATCGATCACCAGTTGCGACCGCTATTCAGCTTCTTTCAGGCGCGTACCTTGCCGCTGGGCATCTATGCCACCGACCAGGATTTTGCGGGCTACCGACTGCAAAGCGAGGCCTTGATAGAGCGGGCCAGTCTGGCGGTTCAACGGGCACTCCCATTGCTGCAATTGGCGCAGCACACCGCACCCTTGCAGGCCGAAGAATGGCTCGCAGCCTGAAACAAGCGTCTTCTTCGTTTTAAAAATCAAATTACTGGATCGCCATGAACACCGAACTCACCTTTGAGCTCAAGAGCATTTGCTTCGATGAAAAGTACCATCCCGCAGACAGCACACGCTTAACCACCAATTTTGCCAACCTGGCACGGGGTGCAAGCCGACAGCAAAACCTGCGCAACACGCTGAGGATGATTGACAAGCGTTTCAATGACTTGGCCCATTGGGACAATCCTGAAGGAGGTCGCTACGCCGTCGAATTGGAGATCATCTCGGTCGAGATGTATTTGAATGGCAAGAGCTGCGATGCAAGCTTTCCATTGATCGAGATTTTGAAGCCCAGCATTCTCGACAAGGCCACGAACAAATATATCGACGGCATTGCAGGGAACAGCTTTTCTTCCTATGTGCGCGATTACGACTTCAGCGTTCTGCTTCCTGAGTACAACCTCCAGCGGACTGAATTCAGGACGCCGGAAAATTTTGGCGACTTGCATGGCAAGCTGTTCCAGGAGTTTGTGAGTTCGAACGTCTACAAGCAGCGCTTTTACAAGCAACCCGTCATCTGTATCAGCGCATCGACCAGCAAGACCTACGAGCAGACAGGCAACCAGCATCCCGTGTTAGGCACCGAATACCAGCAAAGCGAGCTGTCATCGACGGATCAATATTTCGCCAAGATGGGGATGAAGGTGCGCTTTTTCATGCCGCCCAACAGCGTTGCCCCCTTTGCCTTTTACTTCTATGGTGACCTGTTAAACGATTACAGCAATCTGGAGTTGATTGGCACGATCGCCACGATGGAAACCTTTCAGAAGATCTACCGGCCCGAAATTTACAACGCCAACTCTGCGGCAGGAAAGTTGTATCAACCGAGCTTGAAGCACCAGGACTATTCGCTGACGCAGATTGTCTATGACCGGGAAGAGCGCAGCCAGCTGGCTGTCAAGCAAGGCAAGTTCACGGAAGAGCACTTCATCAAGCCCTACAAGCATGTGCTTCAGCAGTGGGCTGCCGAGTTCGCGATCTGAGTGACCTGAACAGTCACCAGCAGCTTTATTGACCCCCATGGCTGCACAAACAAGCAGCCTAGATGCCACACCCGATTTTTAAGGAATTCTCAGATGTTTGAAACCTCTATCGCTGGCAGCCTGCCCAAACCCGCCTGGCTGGCCGAAACCAACAAGCTCTGGCCCCAGTGGAAGGCTGAAGGTGATGCGCTTCGCCAGGCCAAGGCCGACGCAACCCTGCTGTGGATCAAGGCGCAGGAGGACGCCGGTCTGGACATCGTGTGTGACGGCGAGCAATCACGTCAGCATTTCGTGCATGGCTTTTTGGAGCATGTCGAAGGCATCGACTTCGACAACAAGGTAAAGATGGGCATCCGCGACAATCGCTATGACGCGATGGTGCCGCAGGTGACATCGGCCCTGCGCCTGAAGGGCCGCGTACATGCCTTTGAAGCACAGCTGGCGCGCGCGCACACAAAGAAGAAACTGAAGTTCACTCTGCCCGGGCCTATGACCATTGTGGACACCGTAGCGGATCGCTTTTACGGTGACAAAGTCAAGATGGCTTTTGCCTTTGCAGAGTTGCTGAACCAGGAAGCACTGGCCCTGCAAGCCGATGGCGTAGACATCATCCAGTTCGACGAGCCTGCCTTTAATGTCTATATGAAGGATGCCGCCGACTGGGGTGTGAAGGCGCTGGAGCGTGCAGTGCAGGGCTTGAGCTGTACGACGGCAGTGCACATCTGCTACGGCTACGGCATCAAGGCCAATACCGACTGGAAGAGTTCTCTCGGCGAAGAATGGCGTCAGTACGAGACGGTATTTCCCGCACTTGCACGCAGCAGCATTGATCAAGTGAGTCTGGAATGCATCCACTCCCATGTGCCGCCGGACCTGATGAAGCTGCTGGCCGGCAAGGACGTATTGGTTGGCGTGATTGATGTCGCCAGCGATGTCGTTGAGACCCCAGAGGAAGTGGCTGACACCATTGGCCGAGCGCTGGAGTTCGTACCAAAGGAGCGACTCTTCCCTTGCACCAATTGCGGTCTGGCACCAATGAGCAGGGACGTGGCGTGGCGCAAACTGGAGGCGCTTGCAGCTGGCACGAAGCTAGCAAAAGAGCGTCTCACTGCCGTGTGAGGCAAGGCTCGATGGGGGCATGCAAGCACTTTTTTGCTATGAAACGTGCAGCGCATAGCGCGCAATAGGTATGGGTTCTGGCAGCTTTTGTCACATGTTTGACCGGCTGCCTTCAAACTGACCACGCATAATTGAATCAGCCAAGCAAGCCATGATTCAAGGAGCCACTGACAATGAACAGCCCCCAGACCACCCAAGCCCCCGAAGTGATTGCCGAAGTTCGGGGCAAGCTGGGCATGATTACGCTTAACCGCCCCAAGGCCCTCAATGCGCTGTCTCTGGGCATGGTTCGTGACTTGCTGGCCACGCTGCTGGCCTGGCAAAAGGATGAATCCATTCTGGGCGTGGCCATTCGCGGAAGCAACAAGGAGGGCGTGTTTGGCGCTTTCTGCGCCGGTGGCGATATCCGTTTTCTGCATGCCGCAGGCAGCAGCGGCAATCCTCAGCTGGAAGATTTTTTCACCGAGGAATATGCGCTCAACCATCTGATTCACAGCCTTGGAAAGCCTTACATCGCCTTTATGGATGGCATCGTCATGGGCGGTGGCATGGGCATCAGCCAGGGCGGTTCGCTGCGCATCGTGACCGAGCGCACCAAGATGGCCATGCCCGAAACCGCGATTGGCCTGTTCCCCGATGTGGGCGGCGGCTACTTTCTTTCGCGCTGCCCCGGTGCGGTGGGCGAATGGCTGGGCTTGACCGGCGACACCATCGGCGCGGGTGATGCCGTGGCCTTTGGTCTGGCGGATGGCTGCATTCCCGCCGATCAACAGGCGGATTTGTGGGAGACGCTGGCGACGACGCCGTTTGCCAATGTCGAGGCCCTGAATGCCGTGGTGCGCGCCCGCTTTGTTCACGCCGAGCCTAGTCTTGCAGCGCATCGCGCAGAGATTGATGCCTGTTTTGGCCTGCCCACCGTCGCTGCGATTGAACAAGCCTTGCTGGCCGGTAGTGACTGGGCCAAGGCCGTGGCCCAGACCCTGCGCAAGCGCTCTCCGCTGATGATGCATGTCGTGCTGGAGCAAATTCGCCGCGCCCGCAAGATGACGCTGGCCGAAGACCTGCGCATGGAGCGCGACATGGTGCGCCACTGTTTTTATCTGCGCCCCGGTCAAAGCGAAACGCTGGAAGGCATTCGCGCCCTGGCTGTAGACAAGGATCACAACCCGCGCTGGAACCCTGCCCGTATTGAGGATGTGACCGATGCACAGTGGCAGGCTTTTTTTGACAGCCCGTGGCCCGCGCATTCACACCCACTGGCCATGCTGCAAGATTGATTGAGTGCTTTGCAGCACCAAGCCCGGCAAGTGTTGTACTTGGCGGGCTTTATTTTTGATAGCTGAAAGCGCTTGATGGATAAGCGTTAAAGCCTTTTTTATGATGATTCTTAGACGTCTGATTCGCTGATCAGCTCTTGTTCAGTTTTTGGGCGTGAGATTCTTGTGTGAGATGAGTCACGGCCTGGGCCAGCAGCGCAATAGACAGGGGGGCGCAACCTTCAGCATCGTTGCTGATGGTCACAAACGCTGGCTGGCCTGCGCCGGTGATACCTGCAATCGTGCGGGCCAGCAGCTCGCGCGTGTGCGGGTCTTCGCTGCGAATTTCGCTGAACGGCTCGTGCTTTTTCTGCGCGTCGGTATAGCCATAGGCACCAAAGATGCGGTTCAGGTTCCAGCGGCAGACGAGAGGGCCG
>ERZ724525.320-NODE-320-length-26267-cov-10.146612_pt1 | contig 26267 bp, 24 predicted proteins | sample MGYA00376058_ERZ724525 | MGnify/ENA primary metagenome ERZ724525 (study PRJEB28724, sample SAMN07190888) | wastewater metagenome | isolation source: influent of sewage treatment plant in Hong Hong | place: USA: Christiansburg, Virginia | collected 2016-03-01 ... | reverse complement strand
CGCGCCGGTCACAGCGTGACCGTGTTTGAAAAGAACGACCGCGTGGGCGGCCTGCTGCGCTACGGTATTCCAGACTTCAAGATGGAAAAGTCGCACATCGACCGCCGTGTCAAGCAGATGGAAGCCGAAGGCGTGGTGTTCCGCACTGGCGTGATGGTGGGTGAGCTGCCCAAGGACGGCCCTGCCAGCAAGGTCACCAACTGGGCCAAGGAAACCGTCAGCCCCGCCCAGCTCAAGGCCGAGTTCGATGCCGTGCTGCTGACAGGTGGTTCCGAACAGAGCCGTGACCTGCCTGTGCCTGGCCGCGAGCTGGATGGCGTGTATTTCGCGATGGAGTTCCTGCCCCAGCAGAACAAGGTGAATGCGGGCGACAAGCTCAAGGGCCAGTTGCGTGCCGATGGCAAGCATGTGATCGTGATCGGTGGCGGTGATACCGGCTCCGACTGCGTGGGTACCAGCACACGCCACGGCGCAGCCAGCGTGACCCAGTTCGAGGTGATGCCCATGCCTCCCGAGCAGGAAAACAAGCCGCTGGTGTGGCCCTACTGGCCCCTGAAGCTGCGCACCAGCTCCAGCCACGACGAGAGCGCGGAGCAGGGCATTCTGAAGCGCGAGTTCGCCATCTCCACCAAGGAGTTCATTGCCGGAACCGGCAAAGAGGCCGGCAAGGTCAAGAGCCTGAAAACCGTTCAGGTCGAGTTCAAGGACGGCAAGCTGCTGGAAGTGCCCGGTACCGAAAAGGAGTACAAGGCCGATCTGGTGCTGTTGGCGATGGGCTTCACCAACCCCGTGGCGACTGTGCTGGATGCGTTCGGCGTGGACAAGGATGGCCGTGGCAATGCCAAGGCGCACACCGAGTTCACGGGAGGCTATGCCACCAATGTGGCCAAGGTGTTTGCTGCCGGTGACATCCGCCGGGGCCAGAGCCTGGTGGTCTGGGCCATCCGTGAAGGCCGCCAGGCCGCACGCGCTGTCGATGAGTTCCTGATGGGCTTTTCCGATCTGCCACGCTGATGGCTGTGCCGGGGTGCGTCTGATTCAGGGCGCAAGGGCAGGAGCCTAAAATCCTGCCCTGTTCATGACCACATCAGCCCCCCCACCCCTTTCTGCCGCTGCCAGCCCTGTCGAAGCTCCTTTGCCGGGCCTGACTGCCGATATTGCGGCAGCATCGCCCGCTCCCATGACGGCTTCGGCCACAGCCCCTTCTGCCCCCGTATTGACCAGTATGGGTGCGGGTTGGTTGCTCAAGGGTGCGGTGGCTGTGGCGGCGCTGGCCTTGTTGATGGCCGTGTGGATGTGGCAGCGGCTGGATCGCATCCAGCAAGAGCTGGCGCGGCGTGAAATGACCGTGACCGAGCAAAGCAACCGCTCCAAAGAAATGGTGGAGCGCACGGAAGCCCTCACGCAAGAATTGCAGGCCCGGTTGGCTGTGGCCGAGGTCAAGCTTTCCGAAGTCAGCTTGCAGCGCACCCAACTGGAAGAACTGATGCTCAGCGTGTCCCGTTCCAGGGACGATACGCTGGTGCTCGACATCGAATCGGGCCTGCGGTTTGCCATCCAGCATGCCAGTCTCACTGGCAGCGCGCAGCCCTTGGTGTCTGCCTTGCTGGCTGCGGATGAGCGCATTGCCAAGGCGGCCCAACCCCGCCTGAATCCGGTGCAAAGGGCCATTGCCCGTGACATTGAGCGCATCAAGGCATCGGCGGTGGCTGATCTGCCTGCGGTGGCCAGTCAGCTGGATGAGTTGGCCCGCACCACCGATGGTTTGGTTCTGCTCAATGCGGCCCCTGAGGCCAAGAGCAGCCCAAAGCGTGCGCAACCCCGTATCAAAGATGGCGCGGGAGCGGGTGGCACCGCCGGGGCGGCGGGTTTGCCACCGGATGCCGGAGCCTGGCAAGTGGTGCAGGCCAAGTGGGGGCAGTTCTGGGGGGCTGTCTGGAGCAGTGCCACGCAATCTGCCAGGGATTTGCTCAGGGTCAGCCAGATCAATGCCCCTGAAGCGGTGCTGCTGGCTCCCGATCAATCGGTGTTCCTGCGCGAGAACCTGAAGCTGAAACTGCTCAATGCCCGCTTGAATGTGTTGTTGCGCCAGTTGCCTGCAGCGCGCGCAGACATGCAGGCCGTCAAGGCATCGCTGGCCAAATACTTTGATACCGAAGAGGTGTCCACCCAGCAAGCCATGCAGATGTTGACCGATGCCTTGCAGGCCACACAGAGTGTCACCATGCCGCGCCCGGATGACACCCTGACCGCGCTGTCTGCGGCTGCGCAGGGACGGTGAGCGGTCATGAGAATCGTTTTTTGGCTGGTGGGTTTGTTTGCGGTGGCCGCCGCGTTGGCGCTGCTCATGGGGCAGAACAGTGCAACGGTCACCCTGTTTTGGGCACCTTACCGGGTGGACATGTCGTTCAATCTGGTGATTGCAGCGGTGTTGCTGCTGTTTTTGTTGCTGCATTTGGCTCTGAGCTCCGTGTCCATGCTGCGGGCGTTGCCCCAGCAGGCCCACCGCTGGCGTGTACACCAGCGGGAGCGGCTGGCCCATGCAGCCTTGCTGGATGCTCTGTCACACCAGTTGGCAGGGCGGTATGTGCGTGCCCGGAGTGCGGCCAAACAGGTTTTGGATCAGTTGGACGGCTTGGATGCCGATGGCCCCGATGCGTTGCCACGCCAGGTGCAAATGCAGGTGCTGGCACATTTGCTGGCGGCTGAGTCGTCGCACACGCTGCAAGATCACCGTACACGCGATAGTCATCTTGATTCGGCCCTTCGGGCTGCGGCGGGGCCCAACACCGCCACCGTGCGCGAAGGGGCGTTGCTGCGGGCGGTACGCTGGGCAATTGAAGACCGGCTTCTGGGTTCGGCCAGCCGCTGGCTGGGGCAGTTGCCATCGGGGGCATCGCGGCGCACGTTGGCCTTGCGGCTGAAGTTGCGCGTGGCCCGATTGGGGGAGGATCACCCGACCGCCCTTGACACCGCCCGTTTGCTGGCCAAACACAAGGCGTTCTCTGCAACTGCATCGCGCAGCCTGTTGCGTGGGCTGGTGATGGCCAACATGAGCGCGTGCCACGATGCGGATCAGTTGCGGTCAATGTGGAAATCGTTGGATGCCGCAGACCGCAAAGACCCGGATCTGGTGTTGTTTGCGGTGGATCGCCTGCTGTCTGTCGGGCGTGAAGATGCCGATTCCGCTCAGCTCTGCGCTTGGGGGAGCGAATGGGTGTTGCCCGTGTGGGAGCAATACAGCAGCCTGGACAGGGCGGTGCAAGAGCGGCTGGTGCTGGTTTTGCAAGGATTGTTGGACACCACCGCAGCCGATGGTGTCTGGCTGTCGCGCATTGAGCGTTTGCAGGCAGCGCATCCGGCTGATCCGGTGTTGCAGTATCTGGCTGCCCAGGTGTGTTTCCGCCAGCAGTTGTGGGGCAAAGCGTTGGCCTTGTTCAAGTCGTCTGTGCTTGGTCTCACCAATGGAACCATGCGGGTTCAGGCTTGGGTGAAACTGGCCCAGTTGGCCGAGCAGAAGGGCGATGATGTTGGGGCGGTCTCTGCCTGGCGTGAAGCCGCCTTGCACTCGCCCCTGGCCAAATGATGATGGTTGGTTGCACGGGAAAAATAAAAGGCCGCTGACCAGCCATTTTGTGTGGCATGGTCAGCGGCCTTTCAGGCCTCCTGGGTTATCGCTGCTTCTTCAGTTGATTTCAGTGTTGGGCCGTATCAAAAGGCAGAACCATCTTGGTCAGGTCACGGCGGGTTTCCACCAGAATCAGAGGGCCGTCGTCAGGCAGCACAACGACTTGTGGTTCGCGCGGTTGGCGCACGGCCACAGGCTCTGCGGCAATGTCGGCCTGAACCTTGGCCACTTTGTCGGCATCTGAATTGATCCATTCCAGTCCAGCTTGCCGTGCAATGGCATGCAGATCTTCAACTGGGAGGACATAGGCCGGTTTTGACACAGCGGCCACATTCCCCACTGCGTTGGACAACGCAGCGGGTGCCGTCTCCACCACCACCGGTGCGGGACTGGCGGTGGATGCCGCATCGGCTGCCGGTGTGGCGTGTGATGCCTCGGTCGTCAGGTCGATTGCAGTTTTCTGTTCTGCTGTGCCTGCTCCGGCATCGCTGCCAGGTGCGGAGTCGGCTTGCGGTGTGTCGCTGCTGCCGATGGGGCCATCATCTGCCGTGCCGACTGAGCCGGTACGGGGGGGGCGAGGCTGGTTGGCTCGGTCGCGCCGATCGCGTCCGTAACGATCTCGGCTGCGTTTTTCACGCGGTGCCCGTGCTGTGTCAGCTGGTTCGCTCAGATTTTCAGCGGTTGCAGCGGCCTCTGCCTGAGCGGCAGAGGGTTCGGTGCTGGCCGAGTCGGTGTCTGGTGCTGTGGCCGCAACAGACATGGGGGCAGCAGCAGGGGCCGCAGGTGCGGGTGCAAAGTAGCTGTAAGCAGGCGCATCGTCTTGCACGCTCTGTACCGCAACTGTTTCAGCAGCGGTGGTTTCTGCAATCGACCGGCGTGTGGTGGACTGGGGTGCTTCGTCCTGATCTGTACCAGCCTGGTTACCCAGGTTGTTGGCTTGTCCGGCATCGTCAGGCTGTCTGCGTTCGCGGCGCGGACTTCTTTCGCGGCGGCCTTCAGAACGGGCACCTTCTGTCCGACCTTCCGGGCGTGACTCGGATGCATCCGGGCGCGGGGCCCGAATCGGCATGTTTTCCTGTTGGCCATCACCGATGGCCAATGGCTGAACTTCTGCCGAATCGCGCGGGGCGCGTTCACTGCGGCCACGTGGTCTGTTGTCGGGGTTGCGGTCTGTCCGATCGGTTCGGGGTGGGCGTGCTGCTGTTTCAGGACGGGTCTCCAGAGAGTCGCCTCGTTGCTCGTTGCGTCCACGCTGGTTGCGGTTTTCTGTCCGCACGTCTGCTGCCTGGCCATCTGGACGGGCCTCGCTGCGTCCATCCTGGCGGCGACCCGATCCACGGCCATTTCGACCGGCATCGCGCCCGCTGCCGTCACGCCCGCCTTCTCGCATGGGCGACCGTGAAGGTGGCATGCCTTGGTTCAGTGCAGTGTTTGCAGGCTGCTCGGAGGGGGCGGGTGCCGGTGCTGGCGCAGGTGCGCTGGCAGCGGATGCCGTTTGGGTTTGACCACCCAACAGCCGTTTCAGCCACCCGAAGAAGCCCCCACCGCTGCTGGCTGGTGGGGCAGCGGCTGGTGCAGGTGCTGCCGATACGGGAGTTGGTGCCGCCACTGCTGCGGGAGCCGCCACAGGTTTGGGGGCCGTCACAGGAGCGGGGCCATCGGGCAGCACGCCTTTGATCAAAGGCTCTTGCTTGTTGCTTCTTTCCTGGCTTCGGCGGGTGAAGGTCGCCACATCTTCGGTTTCTTCTGCCAACTTGTAGCTGGCATCCATCGAATCGAGACGCGGATCGTCGTTTTTCAGGCGATCCAGTTTGTAATTGGGCGTGTCGAGCGATTTGTTGGGCACCAGCAGGACGCTGATGCGCTGCTTGAGTTCGATTTTGGTGATCTCGGTGCGCTTTTCGTTCAGCAGGAAGCTGGCCACTTCCACTGGCACTTGCACCAGCACAGCGGATGTGTTGTCTTTGAGAGACTCTTCCTGGATGATGCGCAGGATTTGCAGTGCCGAGCTTTCGGTGTCGCGGATGTGGCCGGAGCCGCCGCAACGCGGGCAGGGAATGGAGGCTCCCTCGCTCAGTGTGGGACGCAGACGCTGGCGGCTCATTTCCAGCAGACCGAACTTGCTGATGGCACCAAACTGTACGCGGGCACGATCCTGGCGCAGGGCATCGCGCAAGCGGTTCTCCACCTCGCGGCGGTTTTTGGCTTCTTCCATGTCGATGAAATCGATGACGATCAGCCCGCCCAGATCACGCAGCCGGGCCTGGCGGGCCACCTCGTCGGCGGCTTCCAGGTTGGTGCGGGTGGCGGTTTCTTCGATGTCGCCGCCCTTGATGGCGCGGGCCGAGTTCACGTCCACGGCCACCAGTGCTTCGGTCTGGTCGATCACGATGGCACCGCCGCTGGGCAGTTGCACCGTGCGGGCGTAGGCGGTTTCAATCTGGTGTTCGATCTGAAAGCGGCTGAACAGTGGTGCGTCGTCGCGGTAACGCTTCACGCGGTGCCCGTGTTCGGGCATCACATGGTTCATGAACTGGTGGGCCTGCTCGAAGATGTCGTCGGTGTCGATCAGGATTTCGCCGATGTCACTGTTGAAGTAATCGCGAATGGCGCGGATGACCAGGCTGGATTCCTGGTAGATCAGGTACGCGCCTTTGCCGCCTTTGGCTGCGCCGTCAATGGCCGTCCAGAGTTTGAGCAGGTAATTCAAATCCCATTGCAGTTCATTGGCATCGCGGCCAATGCCAGCAGTACGGGCAATGATGCTCATGCCACCTGGATATTGAAGCTGATCAAGTGCTTGTTTGAGTTCTTGCCGGTCTTCTCCCTCGATGCGTCGGCTGACACCGCCGCCACGCGGGTTGTTGGGCATCAGCACCACGTAACGTCCTGCCAGGCTCACGAACGTGGTGAGTGCGGCACCCTTGTTGCCACGTTCTTCTTTTTCCACCTGGACAACGAGTTCCTGGCCTTCGCGAATCACGTCCTGAATGCGTGCCTGGCTGACGGATACGCCTGCTGCAAAGTATTGGCGGGAAATTTCCTTGAATGGCAGAAAACCATGACGGTCTTCGCCATAGTCAACAAAGCAGGCTTCCAGGCTGGGTTCAACCCTGGTGACCACCGCTTTGTAGATGTTGCCTTTGCGTTGCTCGCGGCCTTCAATCTCGATTTCGTAGTCGAGCAGTTTTTGTCCATTGACGATGGCCAGCCGGCGTTCTTCGGCCTGGGTGGCGTTGATCAGCATCCGCTTCATGATGCTTTCTCCTTCATGTTTCTTCGGTCATAACAGAACATGCCTCAGCCATAGGCTGATGGCGCATTTGCCACGAAGCACCGAGTACATCGAACGAGGAGGAATTGCCGGAGAGCCGCCAAAACACCGACAGACAAAATCCGGACTGGCAACGGGCCAGGCGGGTATGAATGAGGTTTGGGGCATGGGCGCGTGGATGTGGGTGAACTGGCCGAAGGTTCGGCTCTGCCATCAGGATTGAAGTTCACTTGGATCCCCACCCAGCTCACTATGGTCTGGGTGGTTTGGGGTATTCCGTAGTCGGGTTCGTTGCGGTATCGGTGATCCGACCGTTGTTTCTGGCAAGCAGCTTCAGATCAGTGCTTGAAAACCGCAAACCAGCCAACGGGGGCATTTCAACAGTGTCAGGAAGGTGTACCTGGTGCCGGAGCTTTAAACTCAATGAAATCAAACACTCAGAACAACCCCGCAAAACCGGGCCATTATAGGCTGGCATCTGTGTGCATTCACGTGCCAAGGGTTTGCCCCACCGAGGCTATTTTCTTGGATTCACCACAAGTCACACACATCACGGTCAATGAGGAATTTGACGGCCAGCGACTGGATAATTTTTTGTTCCGAACCCTCAAGGGTGTTCCCAAAACGCACATATACCGAATCATTCGCTCAGGCGAGGTGCGTGTCAACAAAGGGCGGGCGAGTGCCGAATCCAAGCTGAATGCAGGTGATGTGCTGCGCATACCGCCGGTTCGCGTGTCTGTGGTGGAGAGTGCATTGACCAAGGTGCATGTGCCTGCACGTGAATTCCCCATTCTTTTTGAGAATGATGGCTTTCTGGCCATCAACAAACCGGCTGGCGTGGCTGTGCATGGCGGCAGCGGGGTCAGCTCCGGTGTGATTGAACAATTGCGTCAGGCAAGGCCACAGGCCCAACATTTGGAGCTGGTACACCGACTTGACAGGGATACCAGCGGGGTGCTGCTGATTGCAAAGAAGCGGAGCAGCTTGCGTCATTTGCAAGATCAATTCAGAGAACGTGAAACGGGTAAAACGTATCTTGCACTGGTAAAAGGTGCGTGGCCTGTGAATCTCAAGGTAATTGACAAGTCGTTGCAGAAATATTTGATGCCAGATGGTGAGCGGCGTGTTCGCGTGGTGGCCGATGACCATCCCGATGCCCAGCGGAGCATCACTTTGGTGAAGGTCAGATCACAGGTTGCCGATCCTTCCCAGGCAAATATGGTGACAAGCACGCCCCATAGACTGTGTACTTTGCTGGATGTGACGATCAAAACAGGCCGAACCCATCAGATTCGTGTGCATTTGTCGCAGGCAGGTTTTCCCATTGCGGGAGATGACAAGTACGGGGATTTTGAATGGAATAGGCAGTTGATGAAGGCTGGATGCTCACGGATGTTTCTGCATGCATGGAAGTTGGAATTCCAAAATCCGATTTCGGGAGAAACGATGCAGATCGTTGCCCCACCATCTCAGGATTTGATCCAGATGGTCGGCGGGGTAATTGAAAATAATCTACAATCCAAAACTTGAAAATAGTCCCTAGATGGATGTTTCACATCGTTCGGAATTCTCAAATAAAAAACTGATACAAAGGAAAACACATGGCTACTTACATTGAACTCAAAAACCAGGCTGAAGCTTTGTTGGCTGAAGCCGAGTTGGTGAGAAAGCAGGAAATTGCTGAAGTGATTCAGCGCATCAAGGCCCAAATGAAAGAGTACGGCGTGACGCTGGCCGATTTGGGTGCATCCAATTCAGGCGTTCAGCGCAAGGCTGCAAAAACAAAATCCACTGCGCCCGCCAAGTACCGTGGCCCCAATGGAGAGTTGTGGGCTGGCGGTCTGGGCCGCAAGCCTGAATGGGTGCGGGCCTTGTTGGCTGAAGGCAAGAACATCGAAGATTACCTGATCTGATCTCCTGTAGAGCGGATGGCGTTATTCAAAAACCCGGCGATAGCCGGGTTTTTTGTTGGCCGGTAGCTGATGCGTGCGGAGTTTTTTGAGAAATGTCAGTTTTGCAGGAGAAGTGCGGCAGAATATTCGGCATTGAGCGGCTTTGCTCCTGCCTGGAGGTGATTCCAGGCTTTCCATATATACGTTTGCCTCCACATGCCCGATACCCGCTCCATGCGCTTTGACTTGATCGCCTTTGATTGGGATGGCACCTTGTTTGATTCCACCGCCATCATCACGCGTTGCATACAGGCCGCCGTGGTCGATCTGGGTGGGACTCGGCCAACGGACGGTGCGGCTTCTTATGTGATCGGTATGGGGCTGATGGAGGCTTTGGCGCACGCGGCTCCAGACATTCCCCGATCGCGGTATGCGGAATTGGGTGAGCGCTACCGCCACCACTATTTCAAACAGCAAGACAGCATCAGTTTGTTTGATGGTGTTTTGGATATGCTGGTCAAGCTCAAAGATCGCGGCCATGCCTTGGCCGTGGCAACTGGAAAAAGTCGCAGAGGTTTGAATGAAGCTTTGCAAGCAGTTGAGCTGCAAGGCTTGTTTGCGGCTTCACGCACTGCGGATGAAACGGCGGGCAAGCCGCATCCGATGATGTTGCACGAGCTCATGGCGGAAATGAATACAGTGCCCGAGCGCACACTGATGATTGGTGACACCACGCATGATTTGCAAATGGCTTTGAATGCCGGTTGTGCCAGTTTGGGGGTCAGCTATGGAGCCCATGAACCCACCGATTTCCAATCCTTTCGGCCAGAAGCCGTCGTGCATTCAGTGGCAGAACTGCAAACTTGGTTGCTTGCCAACGCTTGACCATGATGGATAACACGGCCAGTCAAATGCAGTGGGTTAAGCTGTGCTCGTCCGCTGATTTGGTCAACTCAGGTGATGCGGTGGCTTTTGATGTGATGGAAGGTCGTCATGTTTGTCGGGCATTTGCTGTGCGCCACGAGCATGCTGTCCATGCCTACCTCAACCGGTGCAGCCATGTGCCGATGGAGTTGGATTGGTTGCCCAATCAGGTGTTCGACAGTTCAGGTCATTGGTTGTTGTGTTCTACCCACGGTGCGATGTACAGACCCGATACCGGTGCTTGTGCTGGCGGACCTTGCCGTGGTGGTTTGACGAAAATCCAGTTGAGTGAAAAAGATGGGCATGTGTATTGGCTTCCGGACCAAAGATTCAGTCCTGTCGTTTCCTGATGCGGCTTTTTGTGATCTACAACCAATCGGGCAACCCTGAAATATGAAAAGCGATGAAAAGCAGACAGACTCACCCCAGTGGGAGCGCGAGACCTTGGAGAAACTTGTTTTCACCTTGCTGGATGAGAAAAAGGCAGCTCGGCGTTGGGGCATTGTGTGGAGAACAGGGATATTCCTGCTGATTGCCACGGTTGTCTGGATGGGGTTTTCCAATGTCCCCAGTTCATCGGCTCCCAGTACGCCACATACAGCAGTGGTTGACATCAAGGGTGAAATCGGCTCGGGAGCCGAGGCCAACTCTACCGATATTCTGGATGCTTTGCGTTCCGCCTTTGAAGATGCAGGCGCATTGGCGGTGGTGCTGGTGATCGATTCGCCCGGTGGCAGTCCTGTGCATGCTGGTGTGATCAACGATGAAATACACCGGCTCAAAGCCCTGCACGGCAAACCTGTTTATGCGGTGGTGGAGGATTCCTGCGCCTCGGCTGCCTATTACGTGGCGGCTTCTGCCGACATGATTTATGTGGATAAAGCCAGCATTGTGGGCAGCATCGGTGTGTTGATGGATGGATTCGGTTTCACCGGATTGATGGACAAAGTCGGTATTGAGAGGCGATTGCTGACAGCTGGTGCCAACAAAGGTTTCTTGGATCCCTTCAGTCCTCAAACCGAGCAGCAACGGATTCACGCTCTGGGCATGCTGAAGGAGATACACGATCAATTCATCACCGTTGTGCGCACAGGCCGTGGTGAGCGCCTGAAAGAAACGCCCGACATGTTCAGTGGCCTGTTCTGGAGCGGACAGCAGGCGGTGCAGTTGGGCTTGGCCGATGGTTTGGGCTCGGTGGATTATGTGGCGCGGGAAATTGTGAAAGCAGAGGAAATCGTGGATTACACTCGTCGTGACAATGTTGCAGAACGACTTGTCAAGCGGTTTGGAGCGGCATTGGCCGAGGCTACTGTGCGTGCTGTGGTGGCCAATGGAGCCAAAATACATTAAGCATTTTGATTTGGATATTTTCTTTTCTTGTCCGTTACTGTGAAAGATTCTGTTATGTCAAAAACACTCATTCCAACAATTACCAAGGCAGTTTTTCCAGTGGGTGGCATGGGTACCCGTTTTTTGCCCGCTACCAAGGCGATTCCAAAAGAAATGCTGCCTGTTGTGGATAAGCCATTGATTCAATATGCAGTGGAGGAGGCGTATCAAGCCGGGATACGTCAAATGATTTTTGTCACAGGCCGCCACAAACGCTCCATTGAGGATCATTTTGATACAGCCTATGAATTGGAGGCTGAACTGGAGGCTGCGGAAAAGCATGCTTTGCTGGGCGTGGTGCGCTCCATCAAGCCTGAAGACATGGATTGCATCTTTATTCGCCAGCCGCGTGCATTGGGTTTGGGTCATGCCGTTTTGTGTGCTGAAAACCTGGTGGGCAATGAGCCATTTGCCGTGCTGCTTGCTGACGATTTGATGGTGGGCAGCCCACCCGTGTTGAAGCAGATGATTCAAAGCTTTTCAACAGCCCCAGGTACCGTGCTTGCCGTGCAAGAGGTGCCCCGTGAACACACCAAACGCTACGGTATCGTCAGCATTCAGGGGTCGAGAGCCTATGCTGAAGTTGATGGCATTGTGGAAAAACCCAATCCAGAAGATGCCCCATCTACTTTGGGTGTGGCAGGGCGTTACATCCTTTCTCCCGGTATTTTCCAGAGCATCCGGGCGCAGCCGCGTGGTGTCGGCGGAGAAATTCAGCTCACCGATGGGATTGCCGGCTTGATCGGTCAAGAACCCGTGTACTGTCTGCGCTATAAGGGCAAGCGCTACGACTGTGGCAGTAAAGAAGGATTCCTGGAGGCGACGATTGATTTGGCGCTTGCCAATGCTGAGGTGTCGGACAGTGTGATGGCTCACCTGAGGTCGGTGGTGCAGGCCTGACGAGGCTCATGTCCCCACCGGTGCATGATTTGCAACACAGTCATGCACCGATCATGAACACCATGGGCGCAGCCAGATCAAGATGGGGTGGGGTACTCTTCCACTGTCTGATTGGAGCGCTGTGCTGGCGTTTTGTTGTGGATGTGGGCTGACTGGGGCTGCTCGCCAGCGTCAGTCCGCCGCTGACTGCAAACCAAGTCTGCGGCTGTAAAGCTGATATTGCAGCTTGCACCATTGCCTCATTGCGATAAGGTGTCTCGATAAAAATTTGCGTTTGCCCGGTTTTCAGCGCCTGATTTTCCAGTTCGCGCAGCTTCACAGTCCGGGCCTGTTTGTCTTGGGGCAGGTAGCCCACGAACGCAAAATGTTGTCCGTTCAGTCCGCTGCTGGCCAGTGCCAGCATCAGCGACACCGGTCCAACCAGAACTTCCACATCAATTCCCAGTGCGTGCGCGTTTCGCACCACAGAGGAGCCTGGGTCCGCAATTGCGGGCATGCCTGCTTCGCTGATCAGTCCAATGTCATGCCCAGCCAGCGCCGGTGACAGCCAGATTTGGGGGCCAGAATCCGGTTTGTGTCCCGGTGTGTGATCCCCTTTTTTGTGGATTTCACGGGGAAGCTCGGTCAAGCTGAGGGACTGAATGGGTTGAGCGAGCCCATGCACTGTGTTGACGCGCTTGAGAAAGGCGCGGGTACTTTTTGCATTTTCTGTCACCCAGTAATTCAATCTGGCTGCTATGGCCAAAGTGCGGGCGGGCAAAGTATCTTGAATGGGTGCTTGGTATTCGGGAGGGCAGCCAAAATCCAATGGGGTGGGCACAAGATAGAGGGTGCCTTTTGATTGGGGGGGGGCGGGTGTGGACATGGGTAATGGTCGGCATCAAGCCAGCAGTTGTGTCCCCGCTGCACGCAACATGCGGGCAGTTCTGATCAGTGGCAGCCCAATCAGGGCTGTGGGATCGTCATTTTCAATGCTCTCAAGCAACGCAATGCCGAGCCCCTCGCTCTTTGCGCTGCCTGCACAGTCATAAGGCCGCTCTGCCTGCAGATAGTTTTCGATTTCGGTGTCAGTCAATGCGCGAAACTTCACTTTCACAGCGGCCAGATCCACTTCATGAAAACCTGTGGACAGGCACACCACAGCGACAGCAGTCTGAAAAGTCACGGTCTGACCGCGCATGCTTTGGAGTTGTTGTACCGCCTTGATGTGGGTGCCCGGCTTGCCCAATGGGCGGCCATGCAAATCGGCAACCTGATCGCTGCCGATCACAATGGCTTCTGGATGTTGTTGTGCCACAGCCATGGCTTTTGCTTTTGCCAAACGCAGTGCGAGCGCGGCGGGCGCTTCGTCGGGCATGGGTGTCTCATCTGCATGGGGCGACATGACTTCAAAATCAATGCGCAGGCGAGCCAGCAATTCGCGGCGATATGACGATGTAGAGGCCAGAATCACGGATCTTTGCGGTGTGCCGGATTCATTCTGTGGTGGTGTGGCTGAGGCGGTAATCATGATCAGGGATGAGTCGGAAGATGGCCGCGATTCTCGTACACTGACATCATGGACATCCAACATCAACTCTCAAATATCAATATCCAAGCGATGGCCCAGGAAACCGGGTTGTTGACTGGCGAATGGAAACCCAGTGGCAAATCTCTGGTTGCAGATTCCACTGCGCCCATGGATCGTTTGGTTGCAGAGTCGTGTGTCCCCAATGGTGTGCAGTCTGTGAAATGGCGACTCTTCGCTGAGTTGCGCAGTGATGTGGCTGGTCAAGTGCAACCTTGGCTGAATATCCAAGCCAGCACCATCATTCCGCTGGTGTGCCAAAGATGCCTGCTGCCTGTGGACACACCGATTGAGGTCGATCGGTGGTTCCGGTTTGTGGCCGATGAAGAAACAGCCGAAGCTGAGGACGATTTGTCGGAAGAGGATGTGCTGGCCTTGGAGTCGCGTACTGACGTGTGGAACTTGATGGAAGATGAATTGCTGATGGCTTTGCCGCTTGTTCCCATGCACTCGGAATGTCCTGTCCATGTGCCCACCGTGGTAATGGATCCCGATTTTTCAGCTGCTGAAGAGGCCAAGCCCAATCCGTTTGCTGTGTTGCAGCGATTGAACAAAGGCGACTTGTTATAATCCGCGATTTGGCGTTGGATCTGTTTCGGTTTGACGCTTCCTTCCAACCTACAGTCATCAGGAGCGGAACATGGCCGTCCAGCAAAACAAAAAGTCCCCATCCAAGCGCGGTATGCACCGCTCGCACAATGCGTTGAACACGCCCGGTATCGCTCTGGAGCCCACCACCGGAGAAGTGCATCTGCGTCACCACATCAGCCCCACAGGCTTTTACCGTGGTCGCAAAGTTTTGAAAACCAAAGCTGAAGCTTGATTTCCAGGTTTTTGACAAAGGCCCGCATGCTTCATGCGGGCCTTTGCTTTGTGCATTCCTGATTTCTCTCCGCACATTTGCCGGAGCACTTGATGATCACCATTGCCGTGGATTGCATGGGGGGAGACCACGGTCTGCCAGTTACCCTGCTTGCTTGTGCCGATTTTCTTGCGCGGCATTCAGACGCGCACTTGTTGCTGGTAGGCTTGCCCGAAGCCATCCAAACACATGCGCATTACAGTGCCCATGCACGTAGCACGGTGGTTGCCGCCTCAGAAGTGGTGGCCATGGACGATCCGGTTGAGGTCGCTCTCAGGAAGAAAAAAGACTCTTCCATGCGTGTGGCCATTTCGCAGGTCAAAGAGGGCAAGGCCCATGCAGCGGTTTCCGCTGGCAACACGGGTGCATTGATGGCCATTGCTCGGTATGTGCTGAAAACGCTGGAAGGTATTGACCGACCAGCCATCGCCTCCCAATTACCCAATCAGAAGGGGCAGGGTACAACAGTGCTTGATTTGGGGGCCAATGTCGATTGCGGGCCGCACCATTTGCTTCAGTTTGCCGTGATGGGATCTGCTTTGGTTTCGGCTGTATCTGGTCGCGATCAACCTACAGTGGGCTTGCTCAATGTGGGCGAAGAAACCATCAAAGGCAGCGAAGTCATCAAGCAGGCCGCTGAACTGCTGCGCCATGCCAAAGCCAGTGGCGACCTGAATTTCTACGGCAACGTGGAAGGCAACGATATTTTCAAAGGTACGGTAGATATTGTTGTTTGCGACGGTTTTGTGGGCAATGTCGCACTCAAAGCCAGCGAAGGTCTGGCCAGTATGGTGAGCAGCTTCATCAAGCAAGAATTTACCCGCAGTCCATGGCGCAAGTTGGTCGGTTTGTTCGCTTATCCAGTGCTATCTGCATTTAAAAAACGTGTCGATCACCGGCGTTACAACGGCGCAGCCTTGTTGGGCTTGCGTGGGCTTGTCTTCAAGAGTCACGGGTCAGCAGATGCGTATGCTTTCCGTCACGCTTTGGAGCGGGCTTATGATGCGTCTCGTAATCAGTTGCTGGAGCGGGTCAAAACCCGCATTGCGCACGCCGAGCCGTTGATGGCTGCCGCCATCAAGGTGCCTGCCTCCAGTTGAGAGACTTGACCGATCTATTTCTACATGGCACGTTATTCACGCATTTCAGGTACTGGTAGCGCATTGCCGCCAAACCGTCTTACCAACGCAGACATGGTTGCTCTTCTGGCCCAGCGCGGCCACGAAAGCAGCGATGCATGGATCACGGAGCGCACTGGTATCCATGCGCGGCATTTTGTGGATGAGGGTGTCAACGCCAGTGATCTGGCGCTTCAAGCCTGTGTTTCTGCGCTGTCTGCTGCTGGTCTCAAGGTGTCAGATGTCGATCTGATCATCGTGGCCACATCCACGCCTGACATGGTCTTCCCGTCCACAGCCACCATTCTTCAACACAAACTCACTCAGTTTGCACTGGCCCAAGGTGAGGCTGGTGCAGCAGGTGGTGCGGCATTGGATGTGCAGGCTGTGTGCTGTGGCTTCATTTATGCGCTCACGGTTGCCGACTCGCTGATCAAAACCGGGACGGCCCAGCGAGCCTTGGTGGTGGGGGCAGAGGTCTTTTCGCGTATTCTGAACTTTGACGACCGCACCACTTGCGTGCTGTTTGGTGACGGTGCGGGTGCCGTGGTGCTGGAAGTGTGTGAGCACGGTGGTGAAGCCGCTGGCATTCTGGCCACAGACATTCACGCCGATGGCAAACACACCGGCATACTGTGTGTTCCCGGTACTGTTTCCGGTGGTCAAGTGCTGGGAGATCCCTTGTTGAGAATGGACGGCCAGGCTGTGTTCAAACTGGCGGTCGGCGTGTTGGAAAGCACCGCCCGTGCCGTGTTGGCCAAAGCAGGCAAAACCGAGGCCGATGTGAACTGGCTGGTGCCGCACCAAGCCAACATCCGCATCATGCAGGGGACAGCCCGAAAGCTCAGACTGCCCATGGACAAAGTCATCGTCACGGTGGATCAGCACGGCAACACCTCGGCCGCATCCATTCCCTTGGCGCTTGACCAAGCTGTGCGTGACGGTCGGATTCAGCCAGGGCAGACTGTGCTGATGGAGGGTGTGGGTGGCGGGTTCACTTGGGGCTCGGTGCTCGTCAAAATGTAAAACTGATTTTTGAAGCCTGACGAGGTGTTGGCTTCAAAAAAATCCAGCCTCCTTCATTTCGCCAACGATTTCATTCGTCAAAATCCCAACTATGAGTTCATTTGCATTTGTTTTTCCAGGACAAGGCTCGCAGGCTGTCGGCATGCTTGATGCATGGGGAGACCATCCCGCTGTGTTGGCCACACTGGCCGAGGCTTCCGATGCTCTGGGTGAAAATGTCGCTCAACTCATTCAGCAAGGCCCCAAAGAAGCCTTGGCGTTGACAACCAATACCCAGCCGGTCATGTTGGTGGCTGGTGTCGCCGCTTACCGCGCTTGGTTGGCCGAGGGCGGGCGCTTGCCCGATGTGGTGGCCGGGCATTCTTTGGGTGAGTATTCTGCATTGGTGGCCGCAGGCGTGTTGACGCTGGCCCAAGCTGCACCGCTGGTGCGCTTTCGGGCCGCCGCCATGCAGGAAGCGGTGCCTGTGGGGGTGGGGGCAATGGCTGCCATTCTGGGTATGGCCGCAGAAGGCGTGGTGGCCGGGTGTGCCGAGGCGCAGGCCACGTTTGCCCCTGATTCAGGGGAGGTGGTTGAGGCGGTCAACTTCAACGATCCCATGCAGACAGTCATTGCCGGCTCCAAGGCAGCTGTCGAGAAGGCTTGCGCGGTGCTCAAAGCCAATGGTGCCAAGCGTGCCTTGCCTCTTCCCGTGTCGGCTCCTTTCCATTCTTCCCTGATGAAACCCGCCGCCGACAAACTGCGTGAGCACCTGGCTGACACCGTGATGGCCGCGCCGCAACTGGCGGTGTTGAACAACATCGATGTGGCCATTGAAACCGATGTTGTCCGCATCAAAGATGCGCTGGTCCGCCAGGCATTTGGTCCCGTGCGCTGGGTGGAAAGCGTGCGTGCAATCAAGGCCCGTGGTGTGCATACGCTGGTGGAATGTGGCCCTGGCAAAGTGCTGGCTGGCATGGTCAAGCGCATTGATGCCGAACTGACTGGCCTGCCCCTGTATGACCCCGCGTCCTTGGCCGAAGTCAAAGGAGTGTTGTCATGAGTGAACTCAATTTGCAGGGCCAGGTGGCCTTGGTCACGGGCGCATCGCGCGGCATTGGTGCGGCCATCGCTCTGGAACTGGCTCGCCAGGGTGCCAAGGTGGTTGGTACCGCCACCACAGATGATGGTGCCGCCAAAATCAGTGCTACCTTGTCGGCATATGCTGGCTGCAAAGGGGTCAACCTGAACGTGACCGATGGGGCCGCTGCCGATGCGCTGGTCGATGCGCTGGTCAAAGAGTACGGTGGTCTGCACATATTGGTCAACAATGCCGGCATCACCAGGGACACGTTGGCCATGCGTCTGAAAGACAGTGATTGGGATGCCGTGATCGACACCAACCTGAAAGCCGTGTTTCGCATGAGCCGTGCTGTCATCAAACCCATGATGAAGCAGCGTCACGGGCGCATCATCGCCATTACCAGCGTAGTGGGTGCATCGGGTAACCCTGGCCAGGCCAATTACGCCGCAGCCAAGGCGGGTGTGGCGGGCATGACCCGTGCATTGGCCCGTGAATTGGGCAGCCGCAACATCACAGTCAACTGTGTGGCACCAGGCTTCATTCAGACAGACATGACAGCCTCACTCGGTGATGAGCAGCACAAGGCGCTGCTGAGCCAGATCCCGCTGGGGCACCTGGGCAAGCCTTCTGACATTGCCCATGCTGTGGCTTATTTGGCCAGTCCGCAGGCTGCTTACGTGACAGGGCAGGAGCTGCATGTCAACGGTGGCATGTACATGGCCTGAGGCCACTTCACAATTTCGCCGGTCAACCGCCCGGCGGGCCGGTCAGGGTATGGACTCTGGCCAAAGCTAAAATGGCGGTCTGTTTTAACCACCCTCAGAGGGACATATGAGCGATATCGAAGCACGAGTTAAGAAAATCATTGCCGAACAACTCGGCGTTGAAGAAAGCCAAGTTACCCATGAGAAGTCTTTTGTGGCCGATCTGGGGGCTGACTCCCTTGACACCGTGGAACTGGTGATGGCACTCGAAGACGAGTTCGGTATCGAAATTCCCGATGAGGATGCTGAAAAAATCACCACCGTTCAAAACGCCATCGATTACGCGATGACGCACCAGAAGGCCTGATTGCCACATGAGCCGTCGCCGCGTCGTCGTGACCGGCTTGGGCTGTGTGAGTCCCGTGGGCAACACGGTTCCACAAGCCTGGGCCAACTTGCTCGCTGGGCAGTCTGGTATAGACCGAATTACCCGATTTGATCCTTCTTCATTCGCCTGCAAAATTGCTGGCGAAGTCAAAAACTTCGATTTGGGGGAGTACATCAACCCCAAAGAAGCCCGCACAATGGATACGTTCATCCATTTTGGTGTGGCTGCTGCTGCGCAGGCTGTGGCCGATTCAGGCTTGCCTGTCGGTGATGCGTTGAACGATGAAGATGCCACTCGCATTGGCTGCATCATCGGATCGGGTATTGGCGGTTTGCCTCTGATCGAGGCTACCCGTGATGAACTGGTCAGTCGGGGTGCCCGCCGCATCTCTCCATTCTTTGTGCCGGCCTCCATCATCAACATGATTTCAGGTCATGTCTCGATGCGCTTTGGTTTCAAAGGCCCTAACCTCGCCGTTGTCACAGCATGCACCACTGGTCTTCACTGTATCGGTGAGGCTGCCCGCAAAATTGAGTATGGTGATGCCGATGTGGTGGTTGCGGGCGGATCAGAGGCCACCATTTCTCCCTTGGGAGTCGGTGGTTTTGCATCCATGCGTGCCCTGAGCACCCGCAACGATGACCCTACAACAGCTTCGCGTCCTTGGGACAAAGACCGCGATGGTTTTGTGCTGGGGGAAGGTGCTGGCGTGATGGTGCTGGAGGAGTATGAGCATGCCAAGGCCCGTGGGGCACGGATTTATGCTGAACTTTCAGGCTATGGCATGAGTGCAGATGCAGGTCACATGACCGCTCCGAACATGGACGGTCCTCGCCGTGCCATGTTGAATGCGTTGCGCAATGCAGGTGTCAATGCCGACCAGATTGATTATGTGAATGCACACGGCACATCCACACCATTGGGTGATGTCAACGAGACCAATGCCATCAAGGCGGCCCTCGGTGACCATGCCCGCCGTGTTGTGGTGAACTCCACCAAGTCCATGACCGGGCATTTGCTGGGTGGGGCCGGTGGTTTAGAGAGTGTGGTCACTGTGCTCGCGCTTTATGAGCAGAAGAGTCCGCCGACCATCAATATATTGAACCAAGACCCGGAATGCGACTTGGATTACTGCGCCAATACCGCTCGGGACATGAAGATGGAATACGCGTTGAAAAACAACTTTGGTTTTGGGGGCACCAACGGCTCCTTGGTTTTCCGCCGCTTTTCCTGATTTGAGTCGGGCAGGGGAGCTGCTCTGAACAACTTGGCCCGAATCGCCCCACCGGTGTCTTATCCGGTGGGGCGTTCTTACATTGAAATGCGGATTTTGCTTGGCATGTCTGTGTTGATGCTGGGATTGCATGCCTGGATGTTTCCTTTGTGGGGCTATGCCGAAGGGTTGAATTTCCCCCGCTGGCTGCTCAGTTTGTTGTTTGGCATGCTCATGCTGGTGTGGGCCTGGCATGGTTGGTTACATGGTCACTCAGGGTGGATCAGCTGGGCTCCGGTTGAAACCAGGCAGAGCTTGGACAACGCGTCTCTTCTCGAAGACGGCGAAGCTGGCACAGGTTGGTTGTGGAGTGGTGCAGACGGTTCGCTGGCGGAGCCTGTTTACCATGTGCATGTGGCTTGTCGGCTGAATGGGTGCATGTTGCTGCGATTGCGGCTGGGTTCCACTCCCAACAGAAGAGTCTGGATCTGGTTGGAACAGCGGGCGCAGCCCGACCGCTGGCTGGCATTGCGGCGCGCTCTGTCGGTAAAACATGCTTCTTGATCCATATCAGCCGGTTGGCTGCATGTGCAGTGCATGCGCTCGGTTATATTTCCGCGCCAGTGCCCACCATGACCCCACCTTCTACTGAAAACCGCCGCCCTGATGTGGATGCTGAACTTGTGCAGCGAGCTGCCAAGGGAGAAGCACGGGCTTTTGAGTTGTTGTTCATCAAATACCAGCGGCGCGTCGAGCGTTTGATTGGTCGCATGGTGCGAGACGTGGACTTGGTGCCCGACATTGCCCAGGAAACTTTCATCAGAGCTTATCGGGCGCTGCCCCAGTTCAGGGGCGATGCCCAGTTCTATACATGGCTGTACCGCATTGCGGTCAACACGGCCAAAAAACATCTCATGGATCTGAAGCGGGATCCCACGGTGACGCTGACGGCGTTGCATTCGTCAGAAGACGATGAAACTTCTGCCAATGAACCTGAACAAAGCATGCTCACAGCCGACAGCGCCACTCCGGAAGCCATATTGGCCAGCAAGGAGATTGCGCTGGCTGTGAATGAAGCCATGGATGCCCTGCCGGAAGAACTGAGACAAGCCATTACCTTGCGTGAAATCGAGGGATTGAGTTACGACGACATTGCCCAGGCATTGGATTGCCCGATTGGCACAGTGCGTTCCCGCATTTTCCGGGCACGTGAGGCCATTTCTGCCCGCATCAAACCCATGTTGAACAGGCAGGCCGGGAAACGGTGGTAAGACGTGGGCCGTTGAGCCTTTGAAAGAAACATGCCATGAGTGAACAACAACCGCACCGTTCTCCATTTCCGGAGGCCATTCCTTCCAGTTTGTCTGCTCTGTCCGCTTGGGTGGATGGTGAATTGCCCCCACAAGACTGGGATGCCTCCTGGCAAGATGTGTGCGAGGACGTTGAACATGACGATGATCCGCTCGATGTTTGGCACCGCTATCACCTGATTGGGGAGGTGTTGCGAGCGCCGGTGTCGGCCCCCGTTGTGTGCACACATGCAGGACAGGATTCGGCAGAGTTGGCGCGCCGGATCATGCTGCTTGCCCAGGCTCCTGCCAAAGATCAGAGTTCAGTTGACCAGATGCAACAAGCTCAAGACACGGTGGCACAACCAGCACAAGCCCCCCTTCTCCTGGCTGTTCAGGCCAAACCTATTGAGGATGCTGACCGGATTTCGTCACGGCGTGAAGCCGCCAATGATGGTGTATTCCGCTGGAAGATGGTGTCGGGTCTGGCTTCGGTGGTGGCTGTCATGGGGGTGGCTTGGGGTGTCATGGGGGGAGGCGTTCAACAGCATGCAGCTGGCCCGTTATTGGCGCAAACACCTGCGCCAGCAAGCACGCCAGCGTGGCCATCCAGTGGCGGAGCACAGCTGGTTGTGCAGGGTGGCGCTTCGTCAACGGTCTTGGTGTCCACTCCACAGGGGCAGGTGTTGCGCGACCCCCGTTTGGACACGTTGCTGCAGGCCCACCGGCAGGCTGGTGGCGCATCCGCATTGCAAGTGCCGGCCGGCTTTTTGCGCAGTGCCACATTTGATTCAACCCAGCGTTGAGTTCTGAGGAGTCACCTGTGCGGATAACGTCTTGGCGTGGTGTTCATGTTTGTTGGCTGTTTGCGCTTTCTTTATGTGTACTGGCGGCCACCCACACTGCAAATGCACAGGTCACAAATGGTGGAGGGGCTTCCGCAGCGCAGGAGCCATCGGTCACAAACTGGTTGCTGCGCCTGAACGAGGCTTCGCGCAACCGTGCCTATACCGGTACGTTTGTGTTGTCTGCGGGCAATGTCATGTCGTCAGCCCGAATCTGGCATGTGTGCGATGGTGTCCAGCAACTTGAACGGGTGGATACTCTGTCTGGCCCTCCCCGTACCACGGTGAGGCACAACCACGATGTCGTCACTTTTGATCCGGAGCAGCGGTTGACCGTGATGGAACGGCGCGATTCGCTGGGAACATTTCCCTCCCTGTTGCAAACCCCGTCCCACACATTGGCTGATTTCTATACTTTGCGGCGGGTGCCAACGTTGGAGCGGGTAGCCGGTTTTGATGCCGAGGTGGCCGAGTTGCTGCCCCGCGATGCCTTGAGATTTGGTTACCGGATCTGGTCAGAGAAAAAAACCGGGCTGGTTCTCAAATTGCAAACTCTGGATGCCCAGCAGCGGGTCATGGAGCAAGTGGCCTTTTCGGAGTTGAATCTGGATGCCACGCTGAAGGTGGATCAACTGCTCAAGCAGATGAAAAACCGCCCCGGATACACGGTTCAGCAGCTGGTCTCCATCCGGAGCAAGCCTGAATTACATGGCTGGCGGCTGAAGCACTCTGTGCCTGGTTTTTCCAGCGTCACCTTCAATGTGCGCCATGAACCAAACCAACCAGCCGATGCCAAGGCCAAAAGTCTGGTTCCGGCGCAATGGGTTTTTTCCGATGGGCTGGCTTCGGTTTCGCTGTTCGTGGAGCCACTTGATCCATCCCGTTTGGGGGGGGGCGAGGTGCAGACTTCAACAGGTGCCACCCACTCGTTGTCGCGCAAGATGGATGGATATTGGCTCACGGTGGTGGGTGAAGTGCCGCCCACGGCATTGCGCCAATTCGCCCAGGAACTTGAGCGCACACACTGACTCGCACAACGCCATCTCGGGTGCATACGCCCTTGCGCGGGTGATGGTGTGCCCTCCCTCAATTTTTTTCAGGAGATTGCAAATCATGCGTGAATGGATCAGTCACTCGTCGGTATGCTTTGCCACCGCACGCCGTTGGGTGGTCGTGCTCGGTCTGGCTGTGGCCGGTGCCATGCCGTCCTCGGCGCAGACGCAGCCAGTGGTGCGGGGCTTGCCTGATTTCACGGAACTGGTCGATCAGGTGGGGCCATCTGTGGTCAATATCCGCACACTGGAGCGCACCCGCACCACCCAGGGCGGTGGGCCGGATGAGCAGATGCTGGAGTTTTTCCGCCGGTTTGGCATTCCCATTCCGCCGGGCGTTCAGCGTTCTCCGCGTCAGGAGCGGGGTACACCACAAGATGAAGAACGTCCTACGGGCGTGGGCTCTGGGTTTGTGTTGTCTTCCGACGGCCTCATCATGACCAACGCCCACGTGGTCGATGGTGCCGATGAGTTGCTGGTGACACTGCCCGACAAGCGGGAGTTCAAGGCCCGTGTGATCGGGGCCGACAAACGAACCGATGTGGCCGTGGTCAAAATTGAAGCCACTGATCTGCCTGCTGTGCGCATTGGCGATGCCAGCCGCATCCGGGTAGGTGAATGGGTGATGGCCATTGGCTCACCGTTTGGCCTGGAAAACTCGGTCACCGCAGGCATCGTGAGCGCCAAACAGCGTGACACGGGCGACTATCTGCCATTCATCCAGACCGATGTGGCCATCAATCCCGGCAACTCGGGCGGGCCGCTGATCAACATGCGCGGCGAGGTGATTGGCATCAACAGCCAGATTTACTCGCGCTCCGGCGGCTTCATGGGCATTTCTTTTGCCATTCCCATTGATGAGGCCATGCGTGTTTCCAATCAGTTGCGCGCCACCGGACGGGTTGTGCGCGGGCGCATCGGGGTGTCGATTGACCAGGTTTCCAAAGATGTGGCGGAGTCGATTGGGCTGGGTGACACCAAAGGCGCATTGGTGCGTGGCGTGGAAGCCGATTCACCCGCATCCAAGGCGGGCCTGGAGCCGGGCGACATCATTGTGAAGTTTGATGGCAAATCGATTGAGAAATCTGCCGATCTGCCCCGACTGGTGGGCAACACCAAGCCCGGCAGTCGCAGCACCATCACCGTGTTCAGACGCGGTGGTTACAAAGACCTGATGGTCACGGTGGGTGAGGTGGAGTCGGAAAAACAGGCCGCCAACCGCCGCAGCGTCCCAACCGAGCCCAAACCTGCCGCAGCCGCATTGGCCAAAAATCTGGGCTTGACGCTGAGCGATCTGACTGATGCACAGCGCAGCGAGCTGAAGATCAAAGGCGGCGTGCGGATCGAGGCCGCTGAAGGTGCCGCAGCCCGCGCGGGTTTGCGTGAGGGTGACGTGATCACCACCCTGGCCAACACCGAGGTGGCCACGGTCAAGGACGTGGAAGCGGTGCTTTCGCGTACCGACAAATCACGCAATATCAATGTGCTGGTGCGCAGGGGAGAGTGGGCACAGTACGCTGTGATTCGTCCACAAGCACGCTGATCTCAAGGCGTTGATTCATTGCCGTGCCTTGGGCCGTGCAGTGGACAGGTAAAATCCAAAGATTGTGTGGCTTTGAACGGTGCTTCACAGCCACACCCTTAACCCGGCCAAACCCAGGCGCGTCCACTGTCGGCGCGCTTTTTTTCTGGCGTTCGTTTCAGCCCACAGAGGGCCACCCGTAGATGAACCACATTCGTAATTTTTCCATCATTGCCCACATCGACCACGGCAAGTCCACACTGGCTGACCGCATCATCCAGCGCTGCGGTGGCCTTGAAGACCGGGAAATGAGTGCCCAGGTGCTCGATTCCATGGATCTGGAAAAAGAGCGCGGCATCACCATCAAGGCGCAGACGGCCGCGCTGTTCTACACGGCCAGGGATGGGCAGGTTTACAACCTGAACCTGATCGATACCCCCGGCCACGTGGATTTTTCCTACGAGGTGTCCCGCTCCCTGTCGGCCTGTGAGGGCGCACTGCTGGTGGTCGATGCCAGCCAGGGTGTGGAGGCGCAGACGGTGGCCAACTGCTACACCGCATTGGATCTGGGTGTGGAGGTGGTGCCGGTACTGAACAAAATGGATTTGCCCAATGCCGACCCGGACAACGCCAAATCCGAAATTGAAGATGTGATTGGGATTGATGCCACCGATGCCATTCCCTGTTCGGCCAAGACCGGCATGGGCGTGGACGACATCCTTGAAGCGGTGGTCGCCCGCATCCCGGCTCCCAAAGGCAACCCCGATGGCGCTTTGCGTGCCATGATCGTGGACAGCTGGTATGACGCTTATGTGGGCGTGGTGATGCTGGTGCGTGTGGTCGATGGCAAGCTGTCCAAGGGTGACCGCATCAAGATGATGGCCACCGGGGCCATGTACAACGCCGACAACCTGGGTGTCTTCACGCCGCACAACGTGCCACGGGATGTGCTCAATGCCGGTGAGGTGGGTTACATCATTGCCGGTATCAAGGAGCTGCAGGCTGCCAAGGTGGGCGACACCGTGACGCTGATCAAGCCCGGAACCGGCGGGGCCGCCTTCACGGCCACCGAGGCCCTGCCTGGCTTCAAAGAGGTGCAGCCCCAGGTGTTTGCCGGCCTGTACCCCACCGAAGCCAGCGAGTACGACCAGTTGCGCGATGCGCTGGAAAAACTCAAGCTCAACGATGCTGCCCTGCACTACGAGCCCGAGGTGTCGCAGGCGCTGGGCTTCGGTTTCCGCTGTGGTTTTCTGGGGCTGCTGCACATGGAGATCGTGCAGGAGCGCCTGGAGCGCGAGTTCGATCAGGATCTCATCACCACCGCTCCCAGCGTGGTGTACCAGGTGGTGCGCGGCGATGGTGAGGTCATCATGGTCGAAAACCCTTCGAAAATGCCCGAGCAGGGCAAGATCGAGGAAATCCGCGAGCCCATTGTCACGGTGCATCTTTACATGCCGCAGGACTATGTGGGTGCCGTGATGACGCTGGCCAACCAGAAGCGTGGCATGCAGATCAACATGGCGTACCACGGCAAGCAAGTCATGCTGACCTACGAGATGCCGCTGGGTGAAATCGTGCTTGATTTCTTCGACAAGCTCAAATCGGTCA
>ERZ724525.317-NODE-317-length-26518-cov-4.900918_pt1 | contig 26518 bp, 28 predicted proteins | sample MGYA00376058_ERZ724525 | MGnify/ENA primary metagenome ERZ724525 (study PRJEB28724, sample SAMN07190888) | wastewater metagenome | isolation source: influent of sewage treatment plant in Hong Hong | place: USA: Christiansburg, Virginia | collected 2016-03-01 ... | reverse complement strand
AATTGCTCAGATCAAGAAGAACCCCCTCAAACGCGCCCTGAGAGTCGGCAAGATCACGCTGGCCGCGCTGGAGCCCACGCTACGCCTGTACCTCAACCCCGAAAAGCTGGCTGAAGAACTGACCACGCTGCGCCTCTTCACCCGAAAGGCAGCCGACATGCAGACGCAGGCCGAATTCTTGCTGCCGCTGCTGCAGCAAGCGCTGGGCCAAGGCTTTGTGGTGGAAACTGCCGCCATGAACAGCCAGATTGGCAGCGGCGCCCTTCCCGTTGAAAACCTGCCCAGCTTTGGCCTGAAGATGTATCCGGCAAGTGGCAAGCAGGCAGGTCGCCAGCTCACCCAGCTCGAAGCACGCTTTCGCGCTCTGCCCCGCCCTGTTATTGGCCGCCTGCATGACGATGCTTTCTGGCTGGACCTGCGCTGCCTTGAAAGCGCTGCACAAGCCCTGTTTGTCGAGCAGCTTGGCCAACTGGCCTGAAACAGCTCTGGGCCTGCGCCCACTGAGAACTTGATATAAAAATGCCTTGCAGCGCTTGATGTATAAGCGTTAGCAGCTATCAAAATAAGACTGACACTCATGATTATCGGAACCGCAGGCCATATCGACCACGGCAAAACCACCTTGGTTCGCGCCCTCACCGGCGTGGAAACCGACCGACTCAAGGAAGAGAAAGCCCGCGGTATTTCCATCGAGCTGGGCTACGCCTACAGCCCCCTGCCCAATGGCGATGTACTGGGCATCATCGACGTGCCCGGCCACGAAAAATTCGTGCACACCATGGCCGCTGGTGCCGTGGGAATCGATCACGCCCTGCTCGTCGTCGCCGCCGATGACGGCGTGATGCCCCAGACCATTGAGCACCTTGAAATTCTGCAGCTGCTGGGCGTCAAGCGCGGCACCGTGGCGCTGACCAAAGTCGACCGCGTTCTGCCTGAGCGTTTGGTCGATGTCCGCCGTGAAATCACGGCCATCCTCGCCGTCACCGCGCTGGCCGACAGCCCCATCTTTGAAACCAACGCCGCCCTGCCCGGCAATGCCGGCGTGCAGGCGCTGCGCGACCACCTGCATGTGCAAGCCCAGATGATGAGTGCCCGCCCGCAGGATGGTCTATTCAGACTCGCCGTCGATCGCGTGTTCACCCTGCCCGGTCAGGGTACGGTGGTCACCGGCACCGTCTTCAACGGACAGGTCAAAGTGGGCGATACGCTGGTGCACTCGGCCAGCGGCCAGTCCGTGCGTGTGCGCAGTATTCACGCACAAAACCAGAGCAGTGACATTGGCGTGGCCGGTCAGCGCTGCGCACTCAACATCGCAGGCCTTGCCAAAGAAGATATCGAGCGCGGCGACTGGATCATGGACCCGCGCTTGCTACAGGCCACCGATCGTCTGGACATCCATCTGCACCTGCTCAGCGAAGCCCCGGCCCTTGCGCAATGGACGCCCGTGCATATTCATCTGGGCACCAAGCGCACCACCGGCCATGTCGCCCTGCTGCAAGACGAATCCATAGAACCGGGCACCGAGGCCCGCGTGCAACTCGTGCTGGATGCGCCCGTCTTCACCCTCCCCGGCGACCGCCTGATTCTGCGTAACGCCCAAGCCAGTCACACCATCGCGGGCGGCATGGTTCTTGACCCCTACGCCCCGGCCCGCAAACGCCGCAGCCCCGAGCGCATGGCCTATCTCGATGCCATGGAGCAGCTCATCACGCGCCATGACTTCTCGGCATTGGTGGCACAAGCCCCGCACGGCATTGCCCGCTCACAACTCATACGCCTCAGCGGCCATGCGCTGAATGACACGTCAATTGCCCGCACCATCCAGCTGCCCATCGCCAATGGCGATGCACTGGTACTGGGTGAGCAGCGCTGGCAGCAGTTGCAAACGCAGGTTGTAGAGAGTCTTTCCCGCTTTCACGAAAAATCCCCCGATGAGCCCGGCGTCAACGCAGCCCGCCTGCGCCGCATGGCTTTGCCCGGCCTGCAAAATTCTGGCTACGACGCGCTTTATCAAGGTCTCGTCGATGCGCTGCTGGCACAAAAACAGCTCCGCAGCTCAGGGGCTTGGCTGCACCTGCCGCAGCACACCATCCAGCTCAGCAGTGCCGAGCAAGCCTTGGCCGAGCAACTGCTGCCCGCCATTGCAGCAGCCCGCTTCGACCCACCCTGGGTGCGCGACTTGGCACGCGACCACAGTGCGGGTGAAGAAGTGGTGCGACAGCTGCTGAAAAAGCTCTCACGCCAAGGGCTGCTGTTTCAGGTCGTCAAAGACTTGTTCTATGCGCCAGCCCGCATGGATGAGCTGGCAGCCTTGACCACAGACATCGCTGCGCAAACCCGCAATGGTGAAGTGGAAGCCAGCGCCTTCCGAGACGCCACAGGTCTTGGCCGCAAGCGCGCCATTCAGATCCTCGAGTTCTTCGACCGCATCGGCTACACGCGCCGCGTGCGTGATGCCCACCTGCTGCGCCCCGATGTGCAATGGAAAAGCGCGGCGCATTGAATTTAATGCCCCGCAGGCCTGCAGCCCATGCAGAACTTGCGCTTTGCACTATCAAATTGATAATGAATTTAAAGACATGCAGTGCGGGCCTATGTCCACAAAGGTGTCAACGGCCATGCAATTGCTGGCTACAATGAGCCCTCTATCTTCTACAAGAGTTGCGACTGCAGCTCTTGCCTGAAAGGAAGGCAATCGTGCCCGGTGGCGCGGCCGGGCTTCAAACCCGGTGGGGGGCGTCAGCCGCTCCCGGGTTGGTTCGACTCCAGCTGCCCTCCGCCATTTCATGGATTTTTAAGAATCCCTAAAAGCCCCGAAAGGGGCTTTTTTCATTCTCAGACCCTGAAAGCCTTTGGTTTTTAACGAGCATCCAAAAACCGCTAGTATCTGCAGCAATTGGCCTATAGGATGGCCCATAGGAGAGCCATGCCAAAGATTGCGAAGGAGCTTTCCGCTCTAGCGGTTTCTAAACTCCAAGAAGGAGCACATGCCGTTGGGGGCGTACCTGGCTTGCAGCTGCAGGTAATTGGTGCCTCGAAGGTGTGGGTGCTCCGATTTACATTGCATGGAAAGCGTCGGCGTATGGGGTTAGGCAGCTACCCTGCAGTTTCACTTGCTTCTGCGCGAGAGGCTGGGCGCCAAGCTCACCAGCTTATCCGCGCCGACCTTGATCCTATTAACGCAAGACAGTCCGCAAGATTCTCGATGACTGCTGCCGCTGCGAGGTCGCTAACTTTTGATACCTCTGCCGAGCGATTTATCGCGGCTCACGAAGGGGGATGGAGCAATAGCAAGCACCGACAACAATGGGAAAACACGCTGGCCACCTACGCATCGCCCGTGATTGGTTCCATGCTTGTCAGCCAAGTTGAGCAGCACCACATCATCCAGATTCTTGAACCAATATGGCGAACCAAGACTGAGACAGCCTCGCGGTTGCGCGGCCGAATCGAGCAGGTTCTCAACTGGGCCACAGTTCAGCGGCTGCGCGAGGGGCCTAATCCAGCACGCTGGCGCGATCATTTGGATTTGCTACTGCCTGCGCCGGAGAAAGTCTCCCCAGTCAAACACCACCCTGCAGTTTCGTTAAGCGAAGCTCGTGCTGTCTGGACTCAGATTTCGGCTTGCAATGGCAATGGTGCATTGGCATTGCGGCTTCAGATACTCACAGCCGGTCGATCAGGCGAGGCCCGAGGCGCACGGTGGAGCGAAATTGATTGGTCAAACCGCGTTTGGACAATTCCTGCAGAACGAATGAAGGCAAAAATTGAGCATCGAGTTCCACTATCAGATCAAGCGTTTGAATTGCTGTCCAACATGCCACACATTGCCGATACGGAACTCATCTTCCCTTCAACCAGGATGACTCCACTTTCGGATATGACGTTAACAGCGGTGATGCGCAGACTCAAACGATCTGAAGTGCCGCATGGTTGGAGATCTACTTTTAGAGACTGGGTTGGTGAATGTACCGACTACCCTGGCGACCTCGCAGAAAAAGCACTGGCCCATTCTGTGGGTAGTAAGGTGGAACAAGCCTACCGACGTGGAGACATGCTGAACAAACGCCGGCCCTTGATGCAGGACTGGGCCGACTTCCTCTCCAACCCAGTTCACGCTTCATAGACGAAACCGTTGGAGCCAAGCACAACAGACACTTTTGCGCATCTGAAATAAGCAATGGTCGAAAAGTCCATTGCAGGCATGGGCAGGAGCCACTTTACTAAGGCTGTTTGGGCTCCGCATCATCCCCCAGCGTATAGACCTCGAAGTCACACGCAGGCACCCCGGCCCAGTTGTTGATTGCATGCTTCATGCGCACTTGCAGCGGCACCAGCTCATTGCGAGCAAAGACTTTGGCGGCTTTCTCCACATCGCCAAAGCCGCCCGTGTTGTTGGGCATCATGCCCATGAGCTGCGGCGGGACGCGGTGGGCGGCCAGCACATCATCACGGCTGGAATTCTTGATATTGATGAAGTCGTCCTTTGCCGCTACCTCGCTGATGGGGATCAGCTTGATGCCGTCTGCCTTGCCGTCCGGGGCGTAATAGAACAGGTTTTTGAAGTTACCCGCCCCCTTGGACTTGATGAGCTGCTCACGCATGGCATCTATGTCATCCTGGCTTTGAGCCGGGTCCGTCACGTAAAGGATGAAGCCCGCGTGAGCGCCATTGGCGTAGTAGCGACGTCGAAACAGGGTGGCAGCCTCATTCAGTATGGCCGACTGCAGCGCGCCCAGGTACTGAGGCAGGCCGTAGACCTCTTGGTGTAGATCGGGTTCCTTCAGGTGGAAGACCATGCCACGCGGGAATTGATGCTCCTGGGCGAAGTCCTGCAGGAAGAAGTAGGTTTCCAAATCCGTTCCGCGCCGGGTGTACTTCCCCAATGAATGGCGTAACTCAAGGAACTGCCTGCTGATGCTGCTACGCTTTTCGAGGAAGCCATTGCCCAAAACCAGATAGTCCAAGGCAAAGGCCTGGAATGTCTCGGCGCTGAGCCACCGGGATGGCTTAAAGGTGCTGGTCAGCACATTGACTTTGAAGCGCAAGGCACTTTCATGGTGAGCACCAACCCGCAAAGTGCGGGCCAGCTCGGCAAAGCTCACGGGCGGCTCATACCAGCGGCCGTTGTTCATGCACTCGGCATATTCCATGATCGCAGCTCGGCCACCAATGACCGGCTCGGGCTCGCCAAAGCTGAACATGGTGGACTTTGCTGTAGGTGTGGGTTGCGCCGCATCTGTAGCAATGGATTCGGTGGATGTCATTCAGATACCTCGATGAAAGATGTGGTGCGGGTGGTGGCCAGGCCGGTGCCCTCTTCCAGCGGCTCATGCGAGAGGGCATGCATCGTTGCCCAGGCCAGATCGCCGTGGCCTGTTTCTGTGCTTCGGCCTGCGGTGTAGGTCACGCTGCGCCCGCTGGCGGTCAGCTCACGCTTGACGGCCATGAAGGCGGCAGCCAAGTCTTTGTCACCCGCGTCAAATTCCAGACGGTTGGCGCGCATGACGGCTTGCGCCTTGAGCACCAGCATGGTTTTGGCCTCAAGGCTGTAGTGCAGGCCGCGCACTGTGGGGAAGAACTTGCGCACCAGCTGGTACACGCCATTGCCCAGACCAGTGATGTCAATCGTCATCTTCTCGACGTTGTAGCTGTCACACACCTTCTTGATGGCTTTGGCCTGCGTCTCAAAGTCCACGTTATGAAGTTGCAGCTTGTAGAGGATGCGGAACTTGCCGCCCGGCTTCTCGGGCGGTGCCACCACCACCAGCGCAGCCTTGTCGCCGGTCAAGCTAGGGTCATAGCCCAGCCAGACCCGCTTGTGGCCAAACGGACGCTGGGCAAACGGTTTGTACTCCTTGCTCCATGCATCCCAGGCATCAACCATGCAGCGCTGCAAAACCGATAGCGGGAACACGGCAAGCGCATCGTCTATGAACTGGCACATGTAGAGGTTGTTGTAGACATCCTCGGACTTGGTCAGCTTCAGGTTAGCGATGTCGAACAGATCACAGCCGCCGCGTTCGGCATCTTCCACAGTGACGATGTGGCGCCAGATGCCATCGGCACCGCGGGAGCCGTTGGCCAAAGCCGCATGGGTGACGTCCAGTTTGAGCTTGCGATCTTGAATGTGCGAACCATCCCACAGCGCGTGCGCCTGGTGCTGGATGCTGGACGGCGTGCTGAAGTAGGTGATGTGCCACTTCTTGTGCGACGACATGCCGCTGGCCACGTTGTTCAGCTCGGTGAAATTGTTCGTCCAGAAGTACTCGTCAAAGTACAGATTGCCGTGGTAGCTCTGGGCTGTCTTGCTGTTGGTGCCCAGAAAGTACAGCGTTGCACCGTTGGCCAGCGTGATCGGATCGCCTGTCAGCGTCTTGCCCAGCACTTCCTGAACAAAGGCCACGATGTACGCGCGAAACACATAGGCCTGAGAACGGCTCGCGGACAGGAAGATCTGATTGCGGCCTGTCTCCAGCGCATCAATCAGCGCCTCGCGGGCAAAGTACCAAGTGGCCCCGATCTGGCGTGACTTGAGGATCTGGCGTGTGCGCTCGCCGATGTTGTCCCACCACACATGCTGGTAGTCGTACAGAGAGCCAAGGAAAGCGTCCTTGAGCTTCTGGATGTCCTCGGGTGAGATGAAGTTCTTTGTCGGCTTCTTCTTTGGCCCCGCGTTGCGCGCATCAAGGTTCGGGTTCAGGTCTGCTTCTTTACCCGTCTTCTCGTACTTGTGGATGCGCGCCAGCCGCTCCAGCTGGCGGGTTAGCAGATCAATCTCGCGCTCGTCCTGACCGTTTTTCTTTTCTTTATTGATCAGCTTGATCAGCCGGGCTTCCATCGTGCCTTCCACTCGCTGGGTGGAATTGGCGTCATCCCAGCCATCGGACTTGTGCCAGCCGTACAGCGTGGTGCGCGGTACTCCCAGGTGCTGCGCAATGTGTGTCAGCCGCCAACCCGACCAGAAAAGGCCCCGCGCCTCAAGGCGCAGGCCTGCAGCCATATCCAATGCCTGCGCCTGCTGGGGTGTCGCATTCGGTGCGCTCTCGGCTGCATCAGCGAGCGGAAACGGGAACGGGTTAGCCGCCGCCGTGCCTTTGCGGGGCTTGCGGTGCTTGGCCACCGCCTTGAGTGCAGGGCTGGCGCGGCGGGATGCGGGCTTGGATTCCTTCGGTGGAGCGCATTTCATACCCTGCAGTGTGGTTCGCGCGCGCGTGAAAAGCAGCCATCAAAAAATGTGATTCAGCCAGCCACAGCAAGCGCTGATTGCTACAAAAACAGGGGGTAGCGAACATAGGCAGGTCGATCAATTCATTACCGCGAAAGCCCACCGCCATGAGCAAAGCTACCAAGGACAACCAGCCCCAGTACACCCGCGTTGCAGTTGAAGGCGCAACCGTGGATGGCCGCACCATTCAGCGTGTGTGGCTGACGCAAGCCGCCTCCAACTACGACACCGATGTGAAGGGTGCCCGTGTCTGGGTGGAGCATATGCGCAGCATGTGGTCTGACAGCCCCTTCTCAGCCCAAGGCGATGTGGTGGCACTCAAGGCAGAAGAAATCAAGAGCGGCAAGCTGGCCGGAAAGATGGCTCTGTATGCAGCCATCAAGCCACTGCCCGATCTGGTGACGCTGAACAAGCGCGGCAAGAAGATCTATTCCAGCATCGAGATCGAGCCCAAGTTTGCCGACACGGGCGAGGCCTACCTGACCGGCCTTGCAGTGACCGATGACCCCGCCAGCCTGGGCGTGGAAATGCTCAAGTTCAGCGCCCAGAAAAACGACAAGAAATTTTCATCCGAACCTCTGGAAACCACCTTGGAATTCAGTGTGGATGAAGACGATGAGGATGACCAGGACGAAGAGAACACCTCGGCACGCCGTGAAAGCGCAGGCCTGCTGCGCAAGTTGCTGGATAAGTTCAGCCGCCTCAATGGCCGCCAGGATGGCTCTGACAAATTCAACACCCAGTCCGCTGCTGTGCTGGAAGCACTGGGCGAGACCGTTGAAGACCTACACGATCAGGTGGATGGCCTGGCCAAGCAGAACACGGCGTTCAAAAAGTCCAACAAGACATTGCGCTCAGAGCTGGACACGCTGCGTCAGGAGTTCACGAACTTCAAGTCGCAGATGGACAGCACCGATGCAGACCCAGCTGTGCGCAAGCCTGCCACGGGTGCCAACAGCGACGCCGCTGACTGCTGATCGCCTGCACCTGCCCACCTAGCCATTTACTGAAGGAAATCACACTATGCGCAACGATACCCGCGCCCGCTTTTCGGTTTACGTCGCAGGCTTGGCCGCTGCCAACGGCATTGGCGATACCGCCAAAAAATTCGCTGTTCTGCCCGCTATCCAGCAGCGTCTGGAAACCAAGATTCAGGAGTCCAGCGAGTTCCTGAAACTGATCAACATCATGCCCGTGGTGGAAATGATGGGTGCTCGACTGGGTCTGGGTATCAACGGCCCCATCGCCAGCCGCACCAACACAAGCGCAGACAAGTCGCGCAAAACAGCTGAAGTCGGTTCTCTGGACGAGCAAAAGTACCTGTGCGCCCAGACCAACTACGACACGCATATGCGCTACAACATGCTGGACAGCTGGGCCAAGTTCTCTGACTTTGCCGCCCGCCTTTCTGCCGTGCGCCTGCAGCGCTGCGCCCTCGATCGCATCATGATTGGCTTTAACGGCACCAGCGTTGCGGGAGATACTGACCGCGCCGCCAACCCGCTGCTGCAGGATGTGAACAAGGGCTGGTTGCAGGACCTGCGAGACAACGCTGCCGGACGCGTGCTGGCCACTGGCAAGACGGCAGGCAAGATCGTGGTGGGTAGCGGTGCCAATGCCGACTACAAGACGCTGGACGGGCTGGTGTTTGATGCTGCCCAGAATCTTCTGGACCCTTGGCACTCGAATGCAGGTGATCTGGTGGCCATCACAGGTCGCAACCTGCTCAATGACAAGCTGTTCCCGCTGGTCAATGACCCCAAGGCCCCTACAGAGACGCTGGCCGCTGACATCGTGCGCAGTCAGCGCCGCCTGGGTGGCCTGCCTGCCATCACTGTGCCCTTCTTCCCCGATGGGGCGGTGCTGGTGACCAGTCTGTCCAACCTGTCCATCTACTTCCAAGAGAGTGCACGCCGCATGCACGTCAAGGAAGCGCCTGAAAAGGACCGTGTCGAGACCTATGAGTCGTCCAACGATGCTTTCGTGATTGAAGACCTGGGCAAGGCAGCCTTGGTCGAAAAAATCGAAATCGTGGACTGACAGGTTTTGCCTTGAGACAGCAGCGCCCTGCGAAGAGTGGGCGCTGCTGAATCTGGGATACACGCGGGGAACTCAACATGCTTCAGACACCAGCCCAGATGCACAGGATGCGTCATTCGCTGATTGTGCAGGCCGCCTTGGCAGCTGCACTAAACCATCACGGCGAGACGCAGGGCAGCGACTACGAGCTGCAGATGGCGCAACTCTATGAATTCAAGAAGCGCCTGAAGGATGTGCAGTCCATGGCGGGCAAGGCTCAGTTGAAAGCCAAGCTACTGCCCGAAATGGATGGCTACCTGGACGCAGTCATTGCCGCCAACGCGGGCACCTATGACGAAGTGTTGATGACGGCACTGATCTGGAGCATTGATGCGGGCTTGTACCAGCGCGCGTTGGAGCTGGCTGAATACGCAGTGCGCCATGAACTGAAGATGCCCGACCAGTACCAGCGCACGCTGGCCACGGCCTTGCAGGACGAGTTTGCCGATGCGGTGCTGACTGGTGCGCTGGTCGGTGACGACGCCATGACGATTGCGGGCAAGGTGTTGCTGCTTACCGATGCGCTGGACAGCCACGATCAGGCCAAGGCCAAGCTTTACAAAGCCGGGGGCTATGCCCTGCTGGGCAAGACCACTACCAACGGCGCTGACCTGAAGAAGGTCAAGCTGCCTGCCTGCGAGAAAGCCCTGCCGCTGCTGCGCCAGGCCATGGCACTGCATGGCGGAATCGGGGTGAAAAAAGACATCGAGCGACTGGAGCAGCGATTGAAGGCCGAAGGCCGCGCGCTGAATCAGGAGCCGTAACCGAGCGTACCCCGCGCCGTGGCGGCCCCGAGGCAAAGGCAGTGCACAGCACCGCCCTCTGACCTCGGGACCACCGCCACACCTGAGCGGCCCCACCCATAAGCCATTGCAGTCATGAACGCCTTTGTCATCACCGCCAACCCGCCAGCCGCAGGTGTAGAGCTGGTCATCAGCAACGATGGCTGGTTTCCTGACATCAAGCCTGCAGACGTGCGCAACTTCTGCCGATTTGACGGCACCGTCACAGTGGATCGTTTGCGGCCCGCGCTTGTGGATGCATTGCTGAGTGTCAATGCCGAGCTGCAAGGCTTCAAAGATACGCAGCTGCTAGCAGGGTTCATGACTCTGGCCGATGTACCTGCGCCGCAGATCGACGGCAAAAGTGCCAAGCTGCACCACTACACACGGGCGGTGAGCTACTGCCTGATGGCTGACTTGGCCGAGGCTTACCGAAATCTCGCACAGCTGCCCAGCGACACCGGCAAGGAAGCCCATGTGATGGAGCGCCTGGTCATCGAGCAGAACGAACACCGCCGCAAGCAGCGATGGGCAATTGCAGACCTCAAGGGCCAGCGCCGCGTCATCGTGGAGCTGCTCTAGCCATGGCCGCCCAGATTCGAGCACTCCAGAGCGAAACCGTGGATGCCCTGTGCTGGCGCCACTACGGTCGCACGCTGGGCATGACGGAAGCCGTGCTGCAGGCCAATCCCGGGCTGGCCGCTCTGGGTCTGCTCATTCCGCAGGGCTTGCTGGTGACCATGCCCGATCTGCCCGCCGCTCAACCCAAACCCATCGTCCAGCTATGGGACTGAATCACCCTCCATCACAAGGCATTGCCATGACAGAACCTACCTCGGCCGCTGGAACCTTTGCAGGCTATAAGCTCGCCCTCTTCACTTTGCCGGTGCTGGCCAGCCTCCTGGCTTTATGGCTGGGGCTGCGCTTTGTGCCGTTGCGCAGCACCGACCCGCGCGGTGATCTGATCAATCGCGTGCTGGCCTGCCTGGTCAGCAGCTTTGTGCTGGGCGTGCCTGCGCTGGTAATGCTGATCCAGCACTGGCCCGGCGTCTTTGATGCTGGCGTGCAACTGGCCCTACTGGCCGAAGTGCCCTCGATTGCTGGCTTCTTTGTCATCACCGGCTGTGTGCTGGTGGTGTGCTCCATTCCCGGGCCGTGGATTGTTGCCGGGGTGTTTCTCTGGCTCAAGCGCAGCGAGGGCCAGACCATTACCGAGATGGCCGACCAGCTGCGTGGCGACATTGCCGGCCGCAAAAGCCAACGCCAAGGGGATTCGCAATGAGTGCCGCCGACTACATCAATGATCTGATCCTTCGTGAGGGCGGGTATGTCTTTGACCCGCAAGACTCTGGCGGGGAAACCAACTTTGGCATTACCGTCGCCACGGCGCGCTCCTACGGTTACACCGGAGCCATGCGCGAAATGCCACGCGCCACGGCGGTCACCATCTATCTGAAGCGCTACTGGGTGGAGCCGAGTTTTCACCGTATCAATGAGGTGTACCCGGCGCTGGCCGAGACCTTGCTGGACTTCGGTGTGCTGGCAGGTCAAAGCACGGCAGCCAGGCACCTGCAGCGAGCACTCAATGTGCTCAACCGCAATCAGACTGACTACGAGGATCTGGTGGCAGATGGCCGTATTGGCACCATCACCATCAATGCCCTGCGCGCCTTTCTGGCCAAGCGCGGCAAGGAAGGTGGCGGCGTGATCTTTGGCATGGTCTGCGCACTGCAGTCCGTCTACCTGCTGGAACTGGCCGAGCGCCGCCCCAAGGATGAAAAATTCGAGTACGGCTGGCAACTCAATCGTGCGCTGGGTGAATTTCTGGGCGGCAAGCCGTTCCTGCCGGTATGAATGCCGCGGCTATCTTCTCTTTGCTGGCCCGACTGGTACTGCCGCTGGCGGCGCTGGGCCTGCTCTATGCCGTGGAGCAGCGGGCCGAGCAGCGCGGCTTTGACAAAGCCAGGCTGGAAACCCAGGCCAGCGAGCTGGGCCAGCTGTCATTCGCCATCGAGCGCAGCGGGGTGCTGGCCACGCGACTGGGGCAGATTCTGGAATCCAACCTCAAGGACAAAGCCCATGCCAAGCAATCGATTGATGCGCTTTCTGCCGATCTGCGCTCTGGCGCTTTACGGCTGTCAGTCGCCACCACAGGTCACACATCAGGCAGCAATTACGGTGCCATCGCTGGGCTTGGTCAAGCGCGAGCCGAACTTGACCACACGGATGCTGAAGCTCTTGTCCGCATCACCGCAGACGGAGACGACGCCATCCGCGACCTCAACGCTTGCATTGACCAGTACGCCGAAGTGAAGCGCATGCAGGAGGTTCCCCATGCTGAAGCCCATTAGCCTGCGCGAGCATCTGACGGCAGGCCTGCCAGAACTGGCCCGAGATCCCGAACGCCTCATCATGATGATCCGGGGCGGCAAAGTGCGGGCCACGGCCACCAAGGCACTGAGCTGGCACTACGAATACACGCTGCGCCTCATCTTCTGCGACTGGACACAGCACTCCGACGTCATCGTGGCCTTGCTGCTGCCATGGCTGCATCACCACCAAAACGAACTGCTGGCCAACCCCGACAAAAACAAAAATGGCATGCGTTTTGATGTGGATTACCTCAACGTCAACGCCATGGACTTTGTGATGGATCTGGACTTGTCCGAGCGGGTGCTGTGCCGTCCCGTGGAAGGCTCGCCCGGGCAGGTCAACCTGACCCACCTTGATGACCTGCCGCCAGATCACCACCACATGGCTGAAAACTGGAAGGTGATGTTTGAGGGGCAGCAGATCGCTGAATGGAGCCTGCCCGCACCGCACCCGCTGCACCATGGCTGATGATCTGCAGAAACTGGAGAGCTGGCTGGCCCCCTTGCTGCACAAGCTGGAGCCTGCACAGAGCCGCCAGCTGGCCCGGGAAGTGGCGCGCAATGTGCGCAAGACCAACCAGCAAAGCATGGCCGCCCAGCAAAGCCCGGACGCCGAAGCATGGGAGCCACGCAAGCCCCGTGCGCGGGATGCCAAGGGCAAGCTACGGCAAGGCCCGATGTTTCGCAAGCTGCGCAATGCCAAGCACCTCAAGGCGCTGGCATTCAGAGACGCTGCCGTGGTGCAGTTTGTCGGCCGTGCCGAGAGACTGGCACGTGTCCACCATTTCGGGCTGCGCGATTTTGTCAAACCGGGCGGTGCCGAGTACGACTATCCGGCTCGCCCGCTAATCGGTATCACGCAAGAACAGATCGAGTAGATCAGCGACCTGATCCTCACCCATCTGACAGCCTCATGATGTTGTAGCCGCCCCCACAGGCGCGTGTGCTGGCGCTCGCGCGAGGAGCTGGGCACCATCGCTGGCATGTCTTTAGATTCGCCAGATCAAAGCCCCACCGAGCAATTGCGCCAGATGCAAAACATCGTGCGCACTGGCCGTGTGGAAGCTGTCACCACCCGCCCGCCTCGCTGCCGTGTGCGCACGGGTGAGCTGCTGACCGACTGGCTGCCATGGCTGACGCTGGCCGCAGGCGGTTCCACCCAGACCCGCCACTGGCGCGTGCCAGCCATCAATGAAGAATGCGTGCTGCTGGCGCCTGGTGGCGATCTTGCTCAGGCCATGGTGTTGCCGGGACTGGTCTGCGAAGACATGCCGCAAAACAGTGACGCGGCCGAAGTAGAGCGCCACAACTACAGCGCCACCGATTACTGGGAGCACAGCCGAAGCGAAGGCACGCTGGTGTTTGACATTGCCAGCAGCATCCAGCTCAAGGTGGGAGCTTCATTGCTGACCATCACACCAGACGGCGCCACGCTGCAGACCCCGCACTACGCGGTCGACAGCCCGCAAAGCGATTTCAGCGGCAATGTCACCATCGCTGGCAGCATCAGCGTCGGTGGCGGCGGCAGTGGCGGCACATCCAGCATTACCGGCAACTTCAACATCGAGGGCGGCCAGCTCACGCACAACGGCGTGAACGTCAGCAGCACCCACACCCATCAGGGCGTGCATGGGCAGACGGGAGGACCGCAGTAATGGACCGATACACCGGCCGCCGCATCACGGGCATGGAGCACTTGAAGCAATCCATTGCCGACATTCTCATGACGCCACTGGGTTCTCGTCTGGAGCGCCGCACCTATGGCAGCCTGCTGCCAGGCCTGATCGATGCGCCAGACAACGCGGTCACGCGCCTGCGCTGCTATGCAGCCATTGCCAGCGCACTGATGAACTGGGAGCCACGCCTGCGTGTCACCCGCATCGGCCTGCAGTCTGGCGAAACACCCGGGCAGGCAACGCTGACGCTGGAAGGTGAATACCTGCCCACCGGCAGGACGGTTGGCGTGTCTGCTGCATTACAACTGCGGGGTGCGGCATGAGTGTTGATCTATCCCTGCTGCCCTCACCGAATGTGGTACAGCCACTGAACTTTGAAGCAGAGCTGTTGCGCATCAAAGCGCTGGTGCTGGCCGATTTACCAGAGCTGGCCGATGTGCTGCAGCTGGAGTCGGAGCCTGTCACCAAGCTGCTGCAGCGCTGGGCCTATGAGAGCGTGAACCTGCAGGCACGCATCAATGACAGCGCCCATGCTGTCATGCTGGCATATGCCGTGGGTGCCGATCTGGATCAAGTGGCGGCGAACAACGGCGTGCAGCGACTTGAGGGTGAGGACGATGACCAGCTACGCCGCCGCGCCCAGATGGCATTTGAAGGCCTCACTGTTGCGGGCAGCCGTGGAAGCTACGTATTTCACGCCCTGTCTGCCGATGCGCGGGTGCTCGATGCCGCTGCACTGACTCCTATCCCCGGCACCGTGCGCATGGTCATATTGAGTACGGAAGGCGATGGAACCGCTCCTGCCAATTTACTGCAGGCTGTGCAAACGGCTCTCAGCGCAGAAGATGTACGCCCCCTGTGCGATACCGTTGAATCTGTTTCGGTCGAAGTTATCAGGTATGCCATTGCGGCGCAGTTGCGCGCCTACCCCGGTCCATCCATAGGCACCGTGCTGCAAAACGCCACGACGGCCGTTGCAGCTTACGTCGAAAGCTGCAGAAAGCTGGGCTACGACATCACGCGCAGCGGCATCTATGCAGCCCTGCATGTGCAAGGTGTGCAGAACGTAGTGCTCACCAGCCCGGCAGCCGATGTGGTGATTGATGACCACCAAGTGGGCTACTGCACGGGCATTGATCTGCAGTTGGCAGAGGCCACCTATGTCTGACCTTACGCTCCTGCCACCCAATGCCACTCCGCTGGAGCGCGCCTTGGCCAAAGCCTGTGCCATGCCGCACAAGCCAGAGAAAATTCGACGTCTGTGGAGCCCACAAACCTGCCCCTTTGAGCTGCTGCCATGGCTGGCCTGGGCTTGGAGCATGGACGACTGGGACCCCAGCTGGACCGAAGCCCAGCAGCGCGCCATCGTCGCCGCATCAGCCAATCTGCACAAAAAAAAGGGCACGCCCTGGGCCATCCGAGAAGTCGTGCGCCGCCTGAATCTGGGTGAAGTGGAGCTGATCGAAGGGCTGGCAGGACGTACACGCAACGGCACGATTCGCCGCGATGGTCTCTACGTCCACGGCGACGGCAACGCCTGGTCGCGATACCGCGTCATCCTCAAACAACCCATTACCAACGATCAGGCCGCGCGCTTGCGCAGCCTGCTTGATGCCTATGCCCCGGCCCGCTGCCAACTGGCGGGACTGGAATACCAAGCCGCCGTCAACAGCCACAACGGGGCTATCCGCCGCAACGGCCAATACAACCGAGGGACCGCCTGATGGCCAATCTCAATGAAGCGTCCGTCTGGGAGGCGGGCATCTATCAACTCGAAACCACCGACCCCGTCATTGGCGGCCCGGACGGCATCGACAACAAACAAGCCAAGCAGCTGGCCAACCGCACGGTCTACCTCAAGGGCATTGCTGATTCACTGACCTCTGGCGCCACAGCTGCAGGTAAAGCCAGTACCTGGGCAACCGCTCGCAGCATCTCCATGTCTGGCGACGGCACCTGGACTGTCTCAGTCAACGGTAGCGGCAATGTCACTGCCGCCATGACGCTGTCAAATTCTGGTGTGGTGGCAGGCTCCTACTCAAAAGTGACCGTGGACGCAAAGGGCCGGGTCACCGCAGGCTCTGCGCAGACAGCTGCTGATATTCCTCCGCTGGACTGGAGCAAGATCACCACGGGCAAGCCCACGACCATGGCGGGTTATGGCCTCTCTGATGGTGTGACGGGGCTAACCGGTACCGCCAATCAGATCACGGTGTCGGCGGCCACCGGTGCGGTGACACTGTCGCTTCCCCAGTCCATTCACACAGCTGCCAAGCCCACATTCGCCCAAGTCAAACTTGCAGCGGACCCAGTCAACGCTTTGGAGTGTGCTCCTAAGCAGTACGTGGACAACCTGCTCCAGGATTCGCAACTCAACGTATGGCGCAATGCCGGTGTGTTTGAGTTCCAGGTACCAGATATCCTCAAAAGCGGAAAGAAACGTGCTCTGATCAGACTGCGTGGAGGTGGCGCAGCGGGTGGATCTCCCGCGGTGGGCTGGTCTGTAATGGTCGGCGGTGGCGGCGGCCAAGGCGGCATGGCGATAAAGCTGATGGATCTCACCGGCGTTAACACTGTGACAGTTACTGTCGGTGCTGGAGGTATCGCTGTTCTGGGGTCTGCGGGACAAGCCGGTTCCGCATCTTCATTTGGCACTTACTGCTCTGCAGCAGGCGGGCAAAGCTTGCAATGGGATGGCGGAAATCCTGGGGTGGGGATCGGTGGAGATCTCAACCTTCTGGGCGCTGCAGGCTTTCCTCCACAGCGGCATGCCAACAATGACTGGGTCGTTCAAGGGCGTGGAGGCCTTAATGCCCAAGGTTCAGTAGGTGCGGTTTCATCGGTCCAGGACGGCAGAAATGGTTCCGATGATGGTGCAGGCGGCAACGGCGGCACCGCTGCTGGTGCGAGAGGTGGTTCTGGGGCTGCAGGCTGGGTATCAATCGAATGGTGAGGCTAAAAATGATGTGGGCACAAATTCAATCCGGCAAAGTCATCGAAGTCACGGACATTGACCCGACCGGCAGATATCACCCGTCGCTAGTTTGGACTGAGAGTCCTTCATCAGTTAGTTCTGGTTGGAACTACTCCGTCAAACTGGGCTTCACACCGCCTGTTCCAGCTGCTGCCTATTTGACGCCGCAATCATGCTCACCGGCACAAGGCCTGGTAGCACTCTTTGCCCTGAAAAGCATCACCGAAGACAACGTGCTGACAGCCATCGGCCAGATCCCAGACCCCGTGCAGCAATACACCGCCCGCATTGGCTACCAGCGCGCCACGGTTTGGGAGCGCGGCAGCCCGACCATGCAGGCCATGGCTCAGTTGTTGCAGCTGTCGGAAGAGGATTTGGACGCCCTCTTTGCCCATGCCGTGACGGTACAGGTGTAGCGCACTGGCATCGCCTCATGTGACCGGCGCAGCCACAGCAGGCACAACTGGCGCCCGCGCGAGGGGATGGGAACACTTGGAGCTGTCTCCAACTTCCACCCTCCAGCGCCCATGTCTACCGAATACCACCACGGCGTCCGAGTCCTCGAACTGACTACGGGCGCACGCACCATCAAAACGGTTTCCACGGCCATCGTGGGACTGATTGCCACGTCCGAAGATGCGGACGCGGCCACCTTCCCCTATGACACCCCCGTTCTCATCACCAATGTGCGCGCAGCCATTGGCAAGGCAGGCACCAAGGGCACGCTGGCTGCCAGCCTGGATGCCATTGCATCGCAGTGCCTGCCTGTCACGGTGGTGGTGCGCGTGCCTGACGGCGTGGGTGAAACGCCTGAAGCCAAGCTAGCGGATCTGACCAGCAACATCATTGGCACCACGCTTTCTGACGGCAGCTACACCGGCATGAAGGCGCTGCTCTCTGCACCGGCCAAGCTGGGCGTCAAGCCCCGCATTCTGGGGGCGCCCGGCTTGTCCACCCAGCCGGTGGCCGTCGCCTTTCAGGATTTGGCCCAGCAACTGCGCGCCATGGCCTACTGCGGGACCTACAAGCAATCCGTTGCTGATGCCATCACCTACCGCAAGAGCTTTGCAGCGCGCGAGCTGATGCTGATCCATGCCGACTTTGAGCGCTGGGACACCACCGCCAATGCCACGGTCAACGCTTACACCGAAGCCTATGCGCTGGGCCTGCGCGCCAAGATCGATATGGACACGGGCTGGCACAAGACCCTGTCCAACGTTGCAGTGAATGGCGTGACGGGCATCAACCCCGCCATCTACTGGGATCTGCAGAACCCGGCGACGGATGCTGGCCTGCTCAACCAGAACAAGATCACCACACTGGTCAACCGCGATGGCTTCCGCTTCTGGGGCTCTCGCACCTGCTCCGATGAACCGCTGTTCAGCTTTGAAAGTGCCACCCGCACCGCGCATGTGCTGGCCGATTCCATCGCTGAAGCGCATATGTGGGCCGTAGACAAGCCCCTGCACCCCAGCCTGGTCAAAGACATTCTGGAAGGCGTGAACGCCAAGTTCCGCGAGCTGACGACGCGCGGCTACATCCTGGGCGGCAGTGCCTGGTATGACGAAAGCGTGAACGAGTCCGGCACCCTCAAGGAAGGCCAGCTGGTTATTGACTACGACTACACGCCCGTGCCGCCGCTGGAAGACCTGATGTTCCGCCAGCGCATCACCGACCGCTATTACGCAGACTTTGCGCAGCGCGTGCAGACCGGCGTCTGAGTCTTCCCACCGTCACTGAACCACAGGAGAAACGACCATGGGAATGCCCCAAGTCCTCAAACATTTCAACGCCTTCATTGAAGGCACCAGCTACGTTGGCGAGATCACCGAGATCACGCCTCCCAAGCTCACCCGCAAGATGGAAGAGTTTCGCAGTGGTGGCATGCGCCTGCCCGTCAAGGTCGACCACGGCATGGAAGCCATGGAAGCCGAGCTGACCGCCGGCGGCTGGATGCGCGACGTGCTCAAGCAGTTTGGCAATGCCAAGGTGGATGGCCTGCTCTGGCGCTTTGCCGGTGTGGTGCAGCGCGATGACACCGGCGACTACATGGGCGTTGAAATCTTCATGCGTGGCCGCTGGGAAGAGATCGACCCCGGCAGCGCCAAGGCCGGTGACGCCACCGAGTTCAAAGCCAAGATGGCGCTGAACTACTACCGCCTGGTGATCGATGGCGAGGAAATCATCGAGATCGACGCCATCAACATGATTGAAAAGGTGGGCGGCACAGACATGATGGCCGTTGTGCGCCAGTTGCTGGGCCTCTAAGCCATCCCTTCTGCAGGCGGCCTGGCCGTCTGCCCTTCCCTTCCCCCATTTCACTTCCCGCACCATGAACAACGACACCACCAAGACCATTCAGCTGGACACACCTATCACGCTGCCCGGCGACAAGATCATTACCGAAGTGCAGGTGCGCAAGCCCAGCGCGGGTGCATTGCGAGGGCTGGCCTTGTCCGACATCTTCCGCCTTCAGACTGAGGTCATTCAGACCATCTTGCCCCGTGTGACCGAGCCCATGCTGAACAAGCAGGTGGTGCAGAACATCGATCCGGTAGACCTTGTGGCTCTGGGCACGGCGGTATCGAGTTTTTTGCTGCCGAAGGCGGATCGCGCGGACTTCCAGAACGAGTAGAAGACGCGATTGCCACCATCGCCATCATTTTCCACTGGCCGCCCAGCGAGCTGTGGCCCATGAGCCTTGAAGAGCTGATGGACTGGCGCGGGCGGGCGGTGGAGCTGCACAACCAGATCAACGCACCACCCGAGAAATAGACCATGGCCGAACAAAATATGCGCTTGCGCGTCATGCTTGATCTGGCAGACCGGGCGCTGGGTCCGCTCAAACGCATCAGCCAGGGCAGCAAAGAAACAGCGGCCACCCTCAAAGCTGCACGCGAACAGCTCAAGCAGCTGAATGAAACTCAGAAGACTGTGGGTAAATTCACCGAAGCCCGCAAGGGGCTGGATGAAACAGAGGCAAAACTCAAGGCCGCGAATGCGCAGGTGAAGCAGCTGACCACCAGCATGGGCAGTGCAGGCCCACCCACCAAGGCCATGGCGGCACAGTTTGCTGCCGCCCGAACCGAGGCCGGAAAGCTGGGCGCGCAGTTCACGGCTGAGCGCCAGCGCCTGCAGCAACTGCGGGACAAGCTGGGCGAAGCGGGTATCAGCACCAAGAACCTTGCCAGCCACGACCAGCAGCTGCGCGCCAGCATTGCCAGCACCACGACCAAGATTCAGCAGCAGTCCGAAGCCTTGAAGCGTCAGGGTGATGAGCAGCGCAAGCTGGCCAGAATTCAGCAGCAGGCAGCCAAGGGGGCGGCGATTGGCGGCGGTATGGCTGCGGCTGGGGCTGTGGGGGTGTATGCCGGCAAGCGCACGGTGCAGACGGCTGTGAAGCCCGTGCAAAGCTTCATGGCGCATGAGGACGCCATGCTGGGCATTGCGCGCCAGGTGCCGGGGGCACGCAGCGATGCGGGGGAACTGACAGCTGTCTATAAAGACATTGAAGAGCAAGTGCGCAGCCTGAGCACGCATGTGCCGCTGGCCAGCACCCAGATTGCCGAGATGTTCACAGCAGCGGCACGCATGGAGGTGCCGACCGACAAGCTCAGTGGATTTGTTTTGATGGCCTCAGAGATGGCCACGGCGTTTGATGCCGTTCCCGATGAAATCACCGAGTCCATGGGCAAGGTGGCCAAGAACTTCAAGATTGAGCTGACGAATATCCGGGGGCTGGCAGATGCCATCAACTATCTGGATGACAACGCGATCAGCAAGGGCTCGGACATCATCGACTACCTGAACCGCACCAGCGGTGTGCTGGCCACGGTAGCAATGAGTGAACGCAATGCGGCCGCGCTGGGCTCTACCCTGCTGACGCTGGGCGAGCGTGCCGAAACCGCCAGCACGGCGACCAATGCCATCGTGGCGAAGTTTGCCGCCGCCACCAAGGGCACCAAGAAGTTTCAGAGTGCCGTCAAGGAAATTGGGTTGTCGTCGCAAGCGATTGAAACCGGCATGACCAAGGATGCCACCGGCACACTGATGAAGGTGATGGAGGCTGTGCGCAAAGCACCTGAAGCCAAGCGCATGGGCATCATGGTGGAGCTGGTGGGCATGGAGCATGCCGACACCCTTGCAAAGCTGGTGGACAAGCCCGAAGAGCTGCAGCGCCAGATTGCGCTGGCCAACAGCAAGCAGGCTGAAGGCTCCATGGCGCGGGAGGCATCTGCGCGTAATCAGACCATGAGCGCACAGGGAAAAATGACGGATAACCGCGTCTTCAACCTAAAAGCCATCGTGGGTGAGAGCCTCAAGACTGAGATTCAAGACTTGCTTGCGGTCGTCAACCCACTGCTTGAGCGCATTACGACTTGGACGAAGGCCAACCCTGCGCTGGTGAGCGGTTTACTCAAGGCTGTGATTGTGTTTGGTGTGCTGCTGGCTGGCGTATCGGCTTTGCTGATCCCGCTGGGCCTGCTGGTGGCCAAGGGCTTTCTGATGCGGCTGATGCTGGCCAAACTGGCGGGCGCAGCGGCAGGCGGTGGTGCCTTCGGGGGCATGGCCACGGGGATGGGCCGAGTGATTCCGATGCTGGCACGTCTTGCGCTGGGGTTCTTGCGAATGCTGGGGCCGATTGGTCTGCTGATGACTTCGGGCTGGATGGTCTACAGCAACTGGCAGGACATCTGCGGTGGGGCCAAGATGCTTTGGGAGGATCTGAGCGGCTGGGTCACAGGTCTATGGGGTCGCATGACCAGCATGGGAACCATGCTGTGGCAAGGCTTTGCTGGCGCGCTGGGGGCGATCTGGTCCATGCTGGCCAATCTTTTCATGGGGGCGATGCAGCAGCTGGCCACGATCTCTGATGCGGTGTGGATGGGCATCATCACCACGGCCACAGAACTATGGACGGGGTTCATGGCCACGCTCTCGGGCATCTGGACCATGATTCAGACGACGGCAAGCATGGCCTGGCAGGGAATGGCCACGATGTTCAGCGGCTTTGGCGGCTGGATCATTGATGGGCTGATTGGTGGCATCACCAACAAGCTGGGCGCGCTGCGCGACACGGTGGTCAACGCGGCCACCAGCGCGGCGGGCTGGTTCAAGGAAAAGCTGGGCATCAACAGCCCAAGCCGGGTGTTTACCCAATACGGCGGCTGGATCAGCGAAGGTGCTGCGCTGGGTATTGAGGGTGGGCAGTCGGCCGTGCGCGCTGCAGCGCTGGCCATGGCTGCCACGGCCATGGTGCCTGTGGGTGCCGGGGCCACGGAGATGGGTGCGGGCATGAGCACTATGGTTGGCGGCGGCCAGGCGCTGGCGCCCCGCGTGAGTGCTGGCACAGCCCCGTCGAGTAGCAGCAGCTACAGCATCACGATCAACCCGCCCCCCGGAATGGACCCGCAGGCAATTGCCCGTGCAGTAGCGGCAGAGCTGGACCGGCGCGAGCTGGCCAATGGTGCACGCCGCCGCAGCGCGATGCTGGACAAGGATTGAGGAAGCGCCAATGAATAGCACTTTGATGGCCCTGGGCCAATTCATTTTTGGGCTGCAGACGCTGGCCTATGAGGAATTGAAGCGTAGCAACAGTTGGCGGCACCCCTGCAGTAGCCGTGTGGGCGCACGGGCGGCCCGCCAGTTTGTAGGGGTTGGCGACGACACCATCAGCCTCAGTGGCTGGGTGGCGCCGGAACTGATCGGCACCTATGCCAGCGTGGCCGAGCTGCGCGCCATGGGTGATATTGGCAAGCCGTATGCACTGGTGGCGGGCACGGGCGAAGTGTTTGGGCAGTATGTAATTGAGAGTCTGAACGAGACGGGCACCCTGCACTACCAGGACGGCACGCCGCGGCGCATTGCGTTTGATCTGCAGCTGACCCGCGTGGACGATGATCTGGGCGGCGAACGGGTGACTGTGGATGAAACGGGTCAGTTCTCTGGCAATGGCGGTCAAGCGCCTACTCTGGATAGCCTGCTGTAGCCATGGCCTACGAAGACAACGCCCAAGACACGCTGGCGCGCGAGCGCTGGCAGAACGCGGCCTATCGGGGATCGAACCACCGCACGCCCACTTACCGTCTGGTGGTGGCGGGCAAGGACATCACGCCCGCAGTCGATGCCCGCCTTGTCAGCCTCACTTTGACGGAGGGCCGCGCCAATCAGGCGGATCAGCTGGACATTGTGCTGACCGACCACGATGGGCAGCTTGCCATTCCGCGCAAGGAAGCCGAGATTGAAGTGCAGCTAGGCTGGCTGGGTCAGCCACTGATCGACAAGGGGACGTTTGTGGTGGATGAGTCTGAGCACAGCGGTGCGCCGGACATCATCACGATCCGCGCCCGGGCTGCTGACCTGGGCGGCGAAATCCGCAAGCGCACCGAAAAAAGCTGGCACGACACGACACTGGGGGCCATGCTGGCCACGCTTGCCAAGCGCAACAATCTGACCCACAAGGTGGACGCCAAGCTGGGCACGACCAAGGTGCAGCACATCGACCAGACCAATGAAAGTGACATGCACTTCATCACCAGGCTGGCGCGCAAGTACGACGCGGTGGCCACGGTGAAGAAGAAACACCTGCTGTTCATGCCCATCGATGGCACGAAGAACAGCAAGGGGCAGAGCCTGCCCACGATTGAGATCACCCGGCAGGACGGCGACCAGCACCGCTGGGCCAGCAGCACCCGCGATGCCTACGACGGCGTGAAGGCGCTGTGGAACGACCGCAAGTTTGGCAAGCGCAAGGAAGTGATTGCAGGCAAGAAGGACGGCAACCTCAAGACCATGAAGGAAACCTTTGGCAGTGAGGCGGATGCACTGGCCGCTGCCAAGAGTGAGCTGCAGCGCATCAACCGGGGGCTGGCGACGTTTGACCTGAATCTGGCCATCGGCGTGCCGGAGCTGATGCCGCAGACCCCGGTTCGGGTGAGTGGGTTCAAGCCTGAGATTGATGGCCAGGGCTGGCTGGTGAAGGAAGTCACCCACACACTGGGGGATGGCGGGCTGACTAGCAAAATTCAGATGGAGCGGGCGGGGGATGACCCCGACACATCAAAAACCAAGAACTGAAGCGCTGAAAACTCTTGGCGATATACTGTATGAATGAACAGTACTCCCGCAATCATCCCAGTGCCCGTGGCCAGCACTCCCCTAGAGCTGCCCATGGTGCTGGGGTATGTGCGGGCGGGCTTCCCCAGCCCAGCTGAAGACTTTGGCACCACGCGGTTTGATCTGGCCAAGAGCCTGATTCAGCACCCGGCAACCACATTCGTCATGCCGCTGCGCGGGGACAGCATGATCAATGCAGGGCTGTATGACGGGGACTGGCTGGTGGTGGACAAGGTGCTGCGGCCCCAGCACGATGACATCGTGATTGCCGAGGTGGACGGAGACTTCACCTGCAAGCGGCTGTACCAGCGCAATGGCATCTTCATGCTGCGCCCGGAAAACCCCACCTACCCTGACATTCGCCCGCACGATGGCCAGACCATCGAGCTGTGGGGTGTGGTGACATCCAGCGTGCGGCGTTACCGCAAGTGGTGATCCCATGTATGCCCTGCTCGACGGCAACAACTTCTACGTAAGCTGCGAGCGCGTTTTCAGGCCTAGCCTCAAGCGTGTTCCTGTTGTCGTGCTATCAAATAATGATGGCTGCGCGGTGGCCCGCAGTGATGAGGCCAAGGCTCTGGGCATCAAGATGGGTGCGCCCTATTTCCAGATCAGGCATCTGCACGATGAGGCAGGGCTGGTTGCGCTGAGTGCCAACTTCCCGCTGTACGGCGACATGAGCGAGCGCATGATGAGTCTGGCCTCTTCCCTGGGCCCGCAGCTGGAGGAGTACAGCATCGATGAGTGCTTTATCGATCTGCAGGGGGTGCCGGACGTGACGCGTCGTGCCTGGGTGATTCGGGATCGAATCCTGCGCGGTATCGGTATTCCGACATGCATAGGCATCGCGTCCACCAAGACCTTGGCCAAGCTGGCCAACCATGTGGCCAAGGATGCCGAGCGCAAGCCGGACAGCTATCCCGCGCATCTGCAGCGCGTGTGCAATTTCTACGACTTGGAACCACAGCAGCTGCAGGACATTCTGGAGCGCACGCCGGTGGGCGATGTGTGGGGTGTGGGCAGGCAGACGAGCAAGCATCTGGCCAGGCTAGATGTGCTGACTGCATGGCAGTTGCGCAATATGCCGATAGCCACGGTACGCGCGCAATTCGGTGTGGTGCTGGAGCGCACGGTGCGCGAGCTGCAGGGCACGTCCTGCATCAGCCTGGAACGGCACGCACCACCCAAGCAGCAGATTGCCTGCACTCGGTCTTTTGGTCAGCCGGTGACAGCGCTGCAGCCGCTGCTAGAGGCGGTGAGCCACTTTGCCCAACGCGCCGCCGAGAAGCTGCGGGCGCAGGAACATCGCGCAGGCATGCTGCATGTGTTTGCGCGCACCAGTCCGTTTCGTGAGCGCGATGAGCCTTTCAGCCGCAGCGCAACAATCCAGCTGCACCCACCTAGTTCAGACACAGCCGTGCTGGTGGACGCAGCCATGCGTGGCATCAAAGAGTTTTATGAGCCGGGATACCGTCTGGCCAAGGCCGGTGTGATCTTGATGGACCTGTCGCCGCGCACGCAGGAGCAGGCTTCACTGCTGGACGATGCGCCGCCGCCCACACGCGACCGCAGCGCTTTGATGGAAACCGTAGACCAGATCAATGCCCGCTGGGGTAAAGGCACTGTGGGCGTGGGCAGTGCGCAGCAGTCAGCGGGCTGGGGTATGCGACAGCAGCGCAAGACCCCGAACTACACAGCCAGCGTGGACAACATGCCGGCCGCACGCTGACACCCTGCGTCAGCACCCCTGTCAAACCCGCAGGGCGCAGCCTGTAAGGCATCAGGAGCCAAGGCAGCCCACCCCATACCCAGAGGCGCACAGGCCCGTGACGGTCCTGCATCGCCCATCAAACCCGCATCGCCCACCTCCCCCCTCGAAACGCAGTCGCAACCACCCTCCTCAACCCCGCCGCGCGCAGTCGAGACCCCGCCGCGCCTGCGCGCTAAAAGGGTGTGTTTTGTCGACGATGTCGACGTGGGCGAGAAATAGGCACGGCAAGCGCTTGCGTGGCATTTTCAAGGTAGCACGATCGACGAGTTATGACGAAACGAGCGCTCCTTCGTCAGGAAGGTGACTTTAGTATGTGCATATTCCAGTTTAGATGCGCACCCGTTCCGATGTTTCATGGGCAGTGCTTAGCTTTATCTGGTCACCCAAATTGCCTTGGTGCGCAGTCGTGGCTGAATTGCTGCAATCGGTTGAATCCGCAGCCAAGAGCAGCCACTCGATCACTCCTGCTCCGTGCTCCGTGCTCCGTGCTCCGTGCTCCGTGCTCCGTGCTCCGTGCTCC
>ERZ724525.315-NODE-315-length-26664-cov-4.054493_pt1 | contig 26664 bp, 16 predicted proteins | sample MGYA00376058_ERZ724525 | MGnify/ENA primary metagenome ERZ724525 (study PRJEB28724, sample SAMN07190888) | wastewater metagenome | isolation source: influent of sewage treatment plant in Hong Hong | place: USA: Christiansburg, Virginia | collected 2016-03-01 ... | reverse complement strand
TCGCCAGCGGCAAAAGCGGCCATCACCGACTGCTTTTCGTCAGCCTTCAGGCGGCCATGGACAAGTCCCACGGTCAACGTCGGCAGATCGACTGAAAGTTGCTCAAAGGTATCCTGCGCTGTCTGCAATTGCAGGGTTTCCGATTCCTCAATCAAGGGGCAGACCCAATAGGTCTGGCGGCCATCTGCAACGTGCTTGGCGACAAAGCCGACGACATCGTCACGGCGGTTGTCGGCGACCAGCCGCGTCTTGATCGGCGTTCTGCCCGGTGGCAGCTCGTCGAGCACGGTCACATCCAGATCGGCGTAGTAGCTCATCGCCAGCGTGCGCGGGATGGGCGTTGCCGACATCATCAACTGATGCGGATTGGCGCCTTTTTTGCGTAAGGCCAGACGCTGGGCGACCCCAAAGCGATGCTGCTCATCGACGATGGCCAAGCCCAGTTTGGCAAAATCAACGGCATCCTGAATCAATGCATGAGTACCGACGATCAATTGCGCCTCAGCCGCCGCACTCGCCAGTTGCGCGCGCTTGGCAGCCGCCTTGAGACTGCCCGACAGCCAGGCCACCTTGACTCCGAGCGGCCCCAGCCAATCCTTCAATTTGAGGTAATGCTGTTCGGCAAGAATCTCCGTTGGCGCCATGAAAGCGGCCTGCCAGCCCGCTGAAATCGCCTGACAGGCAGCTAGTGCGGCAACAATGGTTTTTCCGGCCCCGACATCGCCCTGCAACAAGCGCTGCATGGGATAAGGCTGCGCCAGATCCGCCGCGATTTCCGCCACCGCGCGCTGCTGTGCCCCGGTCAGCCCAAAAGGCAACTGGCCGAGCAGCCGCGCACTCAAATCCCCCTGGGCGACCAACTCAGGCGCCCCCTGTTGGCGACGTGCCAGATAAGCACGGCGCAGGCACATTTGCTGGGCCAGCACTTCATCAAACTTGACCCGGCGCCAGGCTGGGTGATTACGAGCATGCAACGCCTCGACCGCCGTGCCTATGGTCGGCGAATGGAGAAAGTGCAAGGTGCGGGCCAAGCCGGGAAGCTTCAGGCGCTGGCGCAGCGGCTCATCAAGGGTATCGGCAAGATCTCCCGCCGCCAGCGCCGCCGTAATCAGCTTGCGCAGCGTGTTGGTCGACACACCGGCGGTGGTCGGATAAACCGGCGTCAGCCCCTCAGGCAGCGAATCACCCTCCGTTACAACATGGAAACGCGGGTGCATCATTTCGGCACCAAAAAACCCGCTGCGTACTTCACCAAAAGCGCGGATACGTTTTCCTTCAGCCAGCGCCGCTTGCTGACTGGGGTAAAAGCTGAAAAAGCGCAGGGTCAGTTCACCACAGCCATCCTGCGCACGAACAATCATTTGCCGGCGCGGGCGATACTGGATTTCGCAGGACTGCACCACCACCTCGACCTGTACCGGCTCGCCCCAGGGAGCATCAATCACCCGGGTAATGTGGGTTTCATCCTCGTAACGCAGCGGCAAATGGACCAGTAAATCGGCCTCGCTGTGGAGACCGATCTTGGCGAGTTTCTTGCGCAACGCCTCCGGAGCACGAATTGGTGCCGGCGAGTCCGGAGTTGCAGGAGCTGGCGCTCCATCCATGCTCATCCGCCGATGAACATCACCGCATCTGCCTCAACCAGCGCGCCGCGTGGCAGTTCTTTAACACCGACGGCGGCACGAGCCGGGAAAGGCTCGTTGAAGTAGTACTTCATCGTCTCGTTAACCTTGGCAAAATTGGCCAGATCGGTCAGGAAGACATTGAGTTTGACAACATCAGCCAATGAACCACCAGCGGCCTCGGCCACCGCCTTGAGGTTTTCAAAAACGCGAACGATTTGTGCATCGATACCGTCTACCATCTGCATGGAAGCCGGATCAAGGCCGATCTGCCCGGACATGTAAACCGTATCGCCAACCCGTACCGCTTGTGAATAAGTACCAATGGCAGCCGGTGCATTGGGGGTAGAAATAATGATCTTGGCCATGACTCGCTTCCTCTTCCAAATTTCGAAAACGCTATTTTAGACCTGAGCCCACATGAACCCACGCATCGCATCCCTGGAAAAAATGATAGATGGCCCGCGCGACGGGGCTCTGCTCCGTTTCTCACTAGGCAACGAATATCTAAAGGAGGGCGAACTGGCGAAAGCAGAAAGCTCCTTCCGTGCCGCCGTCGACCGCGACAAACATTATTCTGCTGCCTGGAAAGCGCTCGGCAAGACGCTGGTCGACACGAACCAGCCAGAGGCGGCACTGGCCGTCTACGAACAGGGAATCACTGTCGCCGAGGCACGTGGTGACATTCAGGCGGCCAAGGAAATGACAGTATTTGCCAAGCGGATAAAGAAAGCGCAAGGCAATCCGGGTTGAACCCAGCAATATCTGCTTACAACTGCGTACACAGTTGGGTCAGCGAATCAAAGAGTTCTCGCGTTAAATATTCACTACCCAAATAACGCTGGATATATGCACAACCATACTGGAATCACCCGCACTTCTCTCTTGATCCTGCTGCTCGCCAGCCTGAGTGCCTGCACCATTGTTCCGGCACACCCGTACGCCGGGCGCTCCGCATCCGTCTACGTGGACAGCTATCCATCAGCTCCCAACACCTATTACTACGGTGGCGGTGGTCCACGTCGTGACTATGATCGAGGCTATTATCGCGAGCCGGATCGGCGGAACTACCGTCATGAGGCACCGCGCCATGAATCAACGGTGCGTATTCCCTCACCGCTGGAAGTTCATCGCGATGTGCGACGTAGCCTGGGTTTGCCCAGACTGCCGGGGATGCCTTAGTTTTTCGCCCCTTTGGGCGGTACCAGCAGGGAGTCAACGCCTAGTTGCCTGAGCTTCTCCTGCGCTGCTTCGGCTTCTTGACGCGTGCGAAAAGGACCGACCTGAACGCGGGTTTCCAGCGTTGATGGCACGCCGCTCAGCGTCAATTTGGCATGCAGTTCTTCCGCCCGTTGCGCGTTGGTGAATACACCAGCTTGCAGCAGGAATCCCGAGAACAGGCGCTGAACGTTGCTCGGCTGAGCGTTGACGCCTGCACTGCGAATTTCGGTAACCCGCGCCGTGGGCTTGGCCACCGCTCGTTCCTCTAGTGCTGCTGGCTCGGGAGAAATACGGGGCGCTGATGTTGACTCTGCTATCGGCGCCGACGGACGAGGGGCGCGCTCGACAGTGGATGGAGCACGCCCAACCTGATCTGTCGCGGTCGACCGCGCCGGAAGCCGATTTTCTTGCCGGCTTTCGACCTTTTTCCCGCTCTTGACCTCGGGTACAGCCACTGGCTCCTCGATTTGGGGAACTGGCGGCAGCACTTCGGCAACAGGTGGCTCCGGGGGAGCGGGCGGGATCGGCGGTTCTGGCAGGTTGGTTACCGGCATCACCGGTTGAGTAACTTCTTTCTTGGGTGCCACCGGAACCGGCTGGGTGAATACCGGGCTCTCGAACTCATCGCCGTTGCTGGCCAGACGATCAAACACGGCAAGCACGCCAAGTAGAACTGCAACCATTGAGGCAGCGACCGCCAGACGCTTGACCAGTTGCCCACGCAACTCTCCGGCGACTTCGTTGTTTTCAGGCGGCATGGATTTCTCGTCCATGACTTTCTCAGGAATTCTGGCTATTGGCCAAAGCAATCACCAACTCGGCCTCGGCACGGGCAATACCACAGCGTTCAGCAATCATCACTGCATCGTAACCGGCAGCGGCCATCTGCATTGCGTCGCCATAAATCGGCGAGACCGTTTGCGCAGCGCGCATGTGAGCCAGGTCATGCAACATGTCTTCACGCAATGCCGCCAGTTCGCCCCGGATCGAATCAACCTCATCGCGCAACTGCAGCACCTCCTGCTCCAAGGCGCGATAGAGGGCTTCTTCGACGGGTGTTGTGACGGCACCTTCCCAATCCAAACGAGCCTCTGGCGCCGGCAATTCATCTGCTTCAGGTAATGCCACGACGGGTGCAGGGGCGAGCGTTTCAACAGCCTTGGCTGAAAGATCTTCCTTCGCCTGCAAGCGGCGCATGCGCAGGATGACGAAGATCATGTAGATAGCCACCAGCGCGATCAGGGTCAGCACCCCTTCCCGCAAGCCTAGTGTGAACCCGGCGATCTCCAGCACCACTTCGTTGCCGCCTGTGACTTAGAAGCCGACCGAATACTGCATGCCAAGTACGTGTGCGCTATCGTCGTAACGACCACGCAGCGTGCTGGCACCGTTGAACTTGGACTGGGCGATGCTTGGATCTTTCAGGTAAAGATAGGCATACCCCAGATCAATCTTGCCTATTTTGCCGGCGTTGTACTGACCACCGAGCGAAAACCAGATGCGATCATTGTCCGGCACACGAGCCGAACGATCGTTATCCGTCGTCGGTGAGCGATCGTAGGCAATGCCAAACTTGAGCTTGGTGGATTCGCTAGCCTTGTAGGCTGCCCCCCAAGCAAAACGCCAAGAATCCTTGTAGTTGAAGGGCTCGACATCCGTACCTGTCGCGTGGCTGATATTCAGCTGATCAAGCGTGCTCCAGTTGGTATAGGAGAGATCGCCCATCGCCTCCCAACGGTCGGAAACCTGCTGCCAAACCGAAAGAATGAAGGTATCCGGGAGCTTGATGTCCGCCTTGGCCGGGCTGCTGTTCGCGCCAACCGAACGCGTTCCATCCAGCGTGTACTCGATTGCCGAGCGATATGAAATCCCCACCCGCATTGCTGGAGAAAGGGTAAACAGTGCGCCGACATTCCAGCCCCAGGCCGAATCGTCGCCCTTCACTCGATACCCGCCAGCTGGCGTAGCGCTGGTCATTTCAGCATCAATACTCTGATAGTTGACGCCAAAGCCCAGTGATACCTTGTCATTTACCTTATAGCCAATTGAAGGGTTGTAATTGACTGTCTTGATCTCGGACTTGAGTGCCTGATAGCGCCCTGTCCAGTTGCTATCCTGGTATTCGGTAGCCAAGCCAAACGGGGCGGATACGCCAAACCCCAGGAACCAGTTTGGCGCCAGTTGCACGGAAAAGTAGGCATTTGGCACGGCGGACCAACCCCCGGCATCACCGCCAGTGCCTCCGGTGCCCAACAAACCGCTGGAGCCTTCATCCCTGAATTCAAAACTTGGCTTTACGCCAGCCACGCCAGCCGAAATCTGAAAGCCTGAAAGTTGCGTCATGCCAGCCGGATTAAAGAAGACAGTGCTGGCGTTATCAGCCACCGCTGCAGAACCGGCATAAGCGCTAGCCAGTCCACTCGCATTCTGCTCCCATAGCTGGAACGCAGCAGCGGATGCGGTACCGGAAAAGATAGCCATCAGCAGGGCGGGCAGCGCTCGCATCGTCATTTGATTCATTCTTCACTCCGTGGATTGCGGGCAAATCTCGTTAAGCACGTGATTTTACGTATTTTCCAGCGGCACGTCGCGCTTCTTGCCGCTGCTATCGATGGCGACATAGGTCAATTGGGCTTCGGTAACTTTCACCGTTATCGGATCGGCGTAATTACGCTCGGCATAGACTTCGACATTAACGGTAATCGACGTGTTGCCGACACGCGCGATTTGGGCATAAAAGCTGACGACATCGCCGACCGATATCGGCTGTTTGAACAGGAAGGAATGAACCGAGACGGTAGCAACCCGACCGCGGGCACGCCGCATGGCGGGAATCGCACCGGCCACGTCAACCTGGGCCATGACCCAACCGCCGAAGACATCGCCATTCTGGTTAAGATCGGCCGGCATGGGTACCAGGCGCAAGACCGGCTGCTCATTGGGAAGGGTTATACGGTCGACAGCCATGATGAGCCCCTTTTTTCATGTAAAGCCTGATTTTCCCGTAATCCCGCCAGTTTTCATATCCTACAGAAAAGAATCTTTTTGGCGGCCACATAGTTACTGCAAGCCGATTTAAATCAGGCACTTGCCATATTCCATGCTTCCAAAAAAATAGCATTCTGGCCGACCAGATTAGCACCAGATAGATCAATAGACCCGTAAAGGAACCGGAAATGGACCAGAGGAATGCAGGATTTATGGCTATGCGCGCGTGCGCATAGCCATCTTTGACAGGTTTAGCGGATCAAAAACTTATCAGTTTCCAACCCCGGGAAACGCTCTTTCATCTTGTCCAGGAACGCGACAACCTCATCGGTCGCCGGCACCAGATGTTCGGCCGGCTGTTCCCGCGTCCCGTTCTTCACTGCCGAAACGGACGTCTTATAGCCCTGTGATGTCAGCCATTCAGCCAGTTTGCGCTGGCTGAGATCGACACCGTCCAGCCCCCACATCTTCTTCTGGTATGCGGCCAGGAAAATCTGCTTGGCGACGGTCAGGTAACCACCCTTCGTCAGATTCTTCCGTCCTGTTCGTTTCCCCGTTTCAGCAGTACTCGGTGTCGCCGGTTTGGCCCCCTTGAGGTTCGCCATCCTGAACGTCCGGTAGTACTCCCAGGTCTGGAAATCTTCAATTGTTTTCAGGCAGTGATCATCTCGCCAGGCATCGAAGATCAAGCGCGTCGTCAGGGCTTCATCGACCGTATTCCAGGGCTCGGTATTGAAGGCCAGATGACTTTGACCCGTTCCGGCCACGGGGATCATGCGCACGCTACTGGAAATCGGCCGACGCTTGAAATCATACTCAAGGTTGATCCGGGTTTCCCGTGTTTCCGTTTGCAGATCGAGTTCCAGCGGCAGTTGGTCGCGCATCGAAATGAACGACTCGTAAGTCAGCTTCTGGCCGGGCAGGCGATTGAGGGTCAGGTCGAGCATGAAGGCATTTTCGTCCTTCACGTCCGGCCCAGGCTTGATGCCGCCCTTGGCGGTGACCGTCTTGTGGTCACCATCAGCCTCGACGGTGAATTGCAGGCGCGTCCGGCCAGCGAACAGCTGCATGACTTGGTGCTTGTTTTCCAGCATGTGCGAACCGGGCGATACGCGATCGACCAGCGCCTGGAAGCGCCGACACATCGTGCCACTCAAATCCAGCTGCTCGATCGGGCAATCTACGAGAAAGCCATCCGTCGTTGCGCTGACCACCGTCGTACCCTTCGGCAGTTTCCAGAGGATTTCGGCGATGACGGCACGGATGAAGCCGCAGACCAGGGCCGCTACGGCCGCTTCGGAAATCCGCGACGGACCGACGATAACGCCACCCATTTCGCGAACGCCGAAGGCACGTTTGCCCTTGAAGCCCTGGCCGGTCTTGCCGTAAAGGCTGTTGCCAAGCAATTTGACGAACTCGAAAGGCAGGGTTTTACGGATGTAGGGGCTGCGCATTTCCCGGATGAAGATCGCGAAGCTCTCAAACAGCCGATAGCCGTCATCTCCATGATGCTCCGGCGGAAAGGTCTGCTTGCTATCGGCGAGCAGGGTGTCCGTGCTCTCATAAGCGGAAAGCGTATCGGGTTCCTGCCATTTACGGTTGCGCTTGGGAAGGCGCTTCTTCTGGGTATAAGCAACCCCTGTCGCATTGTCCCAACGGGTGACCTGCTTGACCTCGTAGTTCAGGGCGACATCGAGGGCTACGCCATCCTTACGGATGCAGTTCTCCCCAATCCTTACCGCCAAGCCACTGGCCGTTGCCGAAATGTGCCGCATGTCCAGGCCGAGGTGGCGCGTCGAGAACCAGATGACCCACAGCACGTACATGACCGCGATTTCAGCATCGCGCAGGCCGTAGGCCTCGAACTCCTCGCGCCGCTCACGCTGGAAGGGCGTCATGTTGGACTTGTCATAGCCTTCAGGAAGATCATTCTTGGGAATTCCCAACCACTGGCCAATATTGGCCAGTGACTTGCCGGGCGGTGCCAGGCGGCTGGCGTCGATCAGGCGCAGATTCAGAAGATGCGGCTCGAATTCATCGCCGACGACAGACTGGTAACGCTGTTTGAGAACGGCACACCGCGTCGAGGACATCGGCAGCTTAAATTTGGCCGCCTTGCCGACGGTCACCAGCGTCCCGCCCACGCCGTCGAGCTGCGGGCGGAGGTGCTTGAAATCCGAGAAACAGGTGATGTCGGCTCTTGTGAAGAAGCCACACAGCACGGCCTCAGCCGGCCATTCTTCGATGACGCCTTGATCCAGTGCCGACTCCAGCAGATCGTTGATGACGTCACTCAACTTAGGGCGCTGGCTCAGGATGTCACCGTTTTCGATGTGAATGACCAGGGTCAGGACTTCACCGGTCGGGCCGATCAAGTAAAACTGGACGCTCAAAATTTTATTGCGCCCCTTCCGGGCGCGAGTCCACTCGGCATCAAAACCAATAAAAACCCGTGCACCCAGGCCACGCTCGGGTCCCAGTTTACGGTCGACGCGCCGACGCATGGCACGGTTGAGGTTGAACTTGCCGGTCTGCCGGGCTTTCAGGTAATCTCGGACGGTGGCAGGATCGCTCAGGCAATCACCGAGGCGCATGGTCTCGGCGAGCGCCCGTGCCATCAATTCTTTGCACGCCTCCAACGTGCGCTCGGGACCATATCCAGCGTGAACCTCGTTGAGCAGAGTACGGCCGGCGTGAAGTGCGAAAACTTCGATCAATGATCGGCCGGCCAGCCGCGTAGCGGCTTCCTCGCCGAGCAGCAGGGCCAGCAAGGTGGGCGTAGACATCGCCCGGATGGGGGTGAGGAAAGCATCGGGATTCTCCAGGTCAGAAAAGGAAAACCTCGGGCGCCTTACGGCGACCGAGGTCAGGAGAATGATATGAAGTTGAATGCGTTTGCTGCGACGACGATCAGCCCATTTTTTCGATCCCTGTCACTGGAGATTTCAGGTTTTTGTGAACGTCGGCTAACTGGCGTTGAAGCCAACTCACCCAATCGGCCAACACGAGACAGTCGCCTTCGCACAGCGAATGCGTGCTTAAGACTGATTGCTGCCTGCTGACATCGGCATATCTGATGTCAGGTGCCCTCTGAAACCTGCCTTTGAGTCAAGTTCTGCCCATCGGCCAATGCCGACCGTGGGACTGCGTTCGGTGTCGGGCGGCAATACACCGGTCAACGGCCCTTCAATCGCCGAAGTAGGTCAATGACCGCTCACCACTTTGGTCTGCAGCCGGACCCGACCCTGAAGAGCCGCTCGCCCTGCCAAGTGTTCAACGGCAGGTACCCGAGGACAAGCCGCCAATCAGTTACCGCGCTTCTCCAACCACGCCAGCAAGGTTTCATACAGTTTGCCCGGATCGACAGGCTTAGTGATGTGGTCATTCATGCCGGCATCGATACAGACCTGTCGATCCTCGTCAAAAGCGTTGGCGGTCATAGCGAGGATGGGCGTGGTCTGGTTCTGTGAGTCGCTACGAATGACCTGAGTGGCCTCGACACCGTTCATAACCGGCATCTGCATGTCCATCAGGATCAGGGCGTAGCGGTTCTGCTTGGCCAGTGCCAGCGCTTCCCGGCCATCCTGGGCTACATCCACCGCTAGCCCTACATCCTCCAGCATGCCAAGCGCAATCTCCTGCGAGACGGGCTCGTCTTCCGCCACAAGAATGCGTGTGCCGGCGTCGTACTTGGCTTGCAGGCGTTGTTCGGCGGTCAGTTTCGCAAAAGTCGGCGCTGGCGGGACGGCATCATGTGCCTGTTTCTTGAGGGGGACGACGAACCAGAAAGTGCTGCCTTGCCTTGGAGTGCTCTCGACACCGATTTCGCCCCCCATGAGTTGGACGAGCCGCTTGCAGATGGCTAGCCCGAGTCCGGTGCCACCATACTTGCGAGTCATGCTGTTGTCGGCCTGCTCAAAGGAATGGAACAGGCGCGTCTGCGCTTCGGTATCAATGCCGATGCCAGTGTCGGCGACCTCGAAACGCATTTGCACCGCTTCGGGCATTTCTCCGACCTGCCGGACACGCAAGGTGACTCCGCCTTGATCTGTGAATTTAATGGCGTTGCCGACCAGATTGAAAAGGATCTGGCCAAGGCGCAGCGGGTCGCCTTTGAGGGGTGGGCGGAGGACCTCGACAGGCAAGTCGGTGGTCAGTTGCAGGCCTTTTTCGGTGGCTTTGTGCCCGAGAGTGCTGGTGAGATTGTCGACGACAACGGAGAGCTGCAAGGGGATGCTCTCGAAAACCATACGCTCGGCTTCGATCTTGGAAATGTCGAGGATGTCGTTGAGTACGCCGAGCAAACGGTCAGCAGAGAGCTTCGCCTTGCCGAGATAGTCCAGTCCTTTGGGGTCGGTTATACGCCGTCTGGCCAGGTCGATCATGCCCAGTACGCCATTCATCGGGGTACGCAACTCGTGGCTCATGTTGGCAAGGAAGGCACTTTTGGCGTGGCTGGCGGCTTCGGCGGCGAGCTTAGACAAAACCAGTTCCTCGGTACGTTTTGCGACCAAATCTTCAAGATGGTCACGATGCTGACAGAGCTCAGCTTCGGCCTGCTTGCGCCCGGCAATATTGGAAAAGACGCCGACATAGTAGGCGGGGTTATGCGCATCATCGAAGATGGTGCTGATGCTCATCAGCACGGGGTATTCCTCGCCATTTTCCCGCCGGTTCCAGATTTCGCCCATCCAATGAGCCTTCGCCTCAATTGTCTGCCACATCTCCCGATAAAAATCCGCAGACTGCCTGCCGGATTGCAATAGCCGTGGGTTCTGGTCCATCACCTGTTCCCGGCGGTAGCCGGTGATGTGTTCGAAAGCTTCATTGACGAAGCAAATTTTCCCGTTGAGTTGCGTGATCATCACCCCTTCCCGGGTGTTTTCAATGGCCGCGCTCTTGATCCGCAAATCTTCTGTCAGCAGGTGCAGGGAGGTGATGTCGCTGATCGCCGCAAACCAGACACCCGAGCCTTCAATCGGTGTCGTAATCCGTTGCAGCTTGAGCAGGACATGGAGGGTGCGTGATTCGCCGTCCTGTACCCGCATGCGCAAGCGCTCTTCGACGATTGGTGCGTGGTTGCTCAGCATGTCCTGAAAAATGGGAATATCTTCGGGCGGCAGGTTGCGGCCCAGCGAGTAACCCATCAGTTGCCGACGTTCCCGATTCAGCAGTTGACAAAGCGTGAGATTACACTCGACGACAATGCCCTTTTCATCCAGCGTGCAGAAGCTGACCGGAGAAAAGTTGTAGAGATTGGAAAAACGGTCGCGCGAGGCCTGTAGTACGGCCTGAGTAGTGCGCAACTCTTCGTTTTGCATCTCCAGTTCGACCTGATGGATACGCAGGTCGTGGAGAAGACTGCGCACCTCTTCCGGCGTTTCTGGAACGGGTTCTTTATCCCTTTCCTGAGCAAGCTGCTGTTCGGCAAGCTGTCTTAGCTGAACCATGTTTGCGATTCCTTCGACCTGAGCCAGGGTAAGCGGCCACCCTCAGCTAGAGGTTTTGTTGGGTTCAGTATTACAGGAAAAGTCCTCACACGAAGTTGCGATCGTCTCACCAATGGCAATGATGCCCACCGGTTTTCCGCTTTCATCGAACACTGGCGTGTTGTTCCAGGAAACCTCGAGCAACTTGCCGCCCTTGCAAACAATCGGGTTGGTGTAGTGGGACACGAGTTCGGCACTGCCGTCAGAAAACGACTTGAGCACGGCTCGTACCCCTTCGCGGGCCTCTTCCGGGACACCGAGATCAATCCAGTTTTTCCCCAGCAGATCTTCTTTGCGCCAGCAGGTTAGTTTGAGCAAATGGGGGTTGGCGTAAAGCACCCGCCCTTCCGCGTCGGCATGCAAGGCGATTAAGTGCAGGTTATCCAGCGTGGCACGGAACAGTTGATCCGAGCGGAGCCAGCCAAGTTCGGCTTCATGCCGATCTGTTATATCTTTGACGATACCGACCATGCGTACCGGCTTGCCACGGGTATCGGTATGCACGGCGCCGTGCTCCAGCATCCATCGGGTTTCATGGGTGTCGGCGTGATTGATGCGGTGTTGAATCCTATAAGGACGCGCCGGATCAGCCAGGCATTGCTCCACCTCCCTCGTGACGAGGATTCTGTCATCATCATGAATCGTGCGGAGAAAGGCATCGTATGTACCCTTGAATGTCCCGGGCTTAAAACCGAACAGCAGTTCGGTGTTCTCTGACCAGGTCATGGTGCCCGATTCGATATCCCAATCCCAATTGCCCAAATGGGCGGCTTGCTGGGCAATGTGGTTGCGTTCTTCACTCAGTTCCAGGGCCTTCTGGATGTTTTTGGTGGATTCGATATCGACGAACGTGAGCAAGACTCCGGAGTACAGATTGGGGCTGATACGGTAGGGATAAATGCGCATCAGGTAGCTGCACCCGTCTTTGTCCTTGACCTCTTGCTCGATAGATTGATGATTTTGATTGACCTGCCGGCTGATGGCGTCAAGATTCACATCCTTAAGATCATGCATCAGATGGTCGAACGGGCGACCGATATCCTGGTCGATGATGCGGATGAAGCGCTTGACCTCCGGTGTAAAGCGGCGGATTTCCATATTGCGGTCAAGGAACAGGGTGGCAATGCGGGTATTCAGCAGCAGGTTGTCGAGGTCGTTGTTAACCTCGGTAAGCTCGACGATCTTGCCTTGCAGTTCGGCATTGACTGTGTAAAGCTCTTCATTGACTGACTGGAGTTCCTCATTGGTACTTTGGAGCTCCTCGTTGCTGGCGAGCAATTCCTCATTGGTGGCTTGCAGTTCCTCATTGGAGGTTTCCAGCTCTTCGACCGTGGCTTGCAGATTTTCACGGGTGAACTGAAGTTCCTGCTCCAGATCGTTGATACGCTGTTCTGCATCGCGGCCGACGTCATAGGTCATGACGTCCGAGGAAGAATCTTCGCTAGCCAGGGTTTTGAGTTCTGAGATAAACACAGCCAGCAAGGGTGCCTGGCCTTTGCGTGCAGGCAGGAGCTGGATGCGCATATTCACTGTGCGCGGCACGAACTCATCGTCCCGCAAATGAATGTTGTTGTATTGGATCTCGTTCCGATCACTCAGCACCTTTTGAGCACCGGTCGCCAGAGGAATCGCCAGGTCTCGATGAATGAGCTTGCTGGCATCACTCAACATCTTGCCGGATGGAAAACTCAGATAGTCGTTGGCATTGCCGACCACATGCAACAACTCCATGTGCTCATTGAGCACCATGGTGAAGGGCAGGTATTCGCCGCTGATGCCCTGCAACAAGCGTTCGCCAATACGTTCTTCTTCCGCCGGATGATGCGAATGACCACGGAGGTTCGCGTCCAGGCGAGCATGATGGTGCCGCCCGGGGGTGGTATTGAAGTTGACCGTAGCGGAAGACAGCATGTCGCGTCGTTTGCGGCCACGCGACTGGTATATCCGCCATTTGTTATGCAACGGCTCGAAATACTCGGCCATGTCGCCAGTGGTTTCGCTGGAGCCGAGGAAGAGGAGTGCGCCGGGATTCAGCGAAAAATTGAAGAGTTCGAGCACGCGTTGTTGCAATACGGATTGCAGATAAATCAGCAGGTTGCGGCAGCTGACCATTGCGAGATTAGTAAACGGCGGGTCCTTGACCAGGTTGTGCTGGGCAAACACCACCATCTCGCGTATGTGGCGGGAAATCTGGAAACCGTCATTGCGCCGGTAGAAATACTTGGCAAGGAGTTCCGGCGGCACATCGGCTGAGATGCTTTCCGGATAAATGCCCGCGCCGGCAAAGGCAATGGAATCCTTGTCGATGTCGGTGGCGAAAATTTTGATTTCAACGAGCTTGCCCAGGGCGGCCATGACTTCATGGCAGAGAATGGCCATCGAATAGGCCTCCTCGCCGGTGGAGCAGGCCGCGACCCAGATACGGATGGGTTGGTCACCCCGCTCCCGGAATAATTGCGGCAACCATGTTTCGCGCAGTTCCTTGTACGCCAGCGGGTCACGGAAAAAGTTGGTGACGCCAATCAGCAGATCCCGCTGCAGGCAATCGATCTCCTTGGGAAAACCCTCCATGTAATGCACGTATTCCGGCAGGGAATTGATCTGGTTCACCGTCATCCGCCGCTCGATGCGCCGCACCACCGTGCTGGGTTTGTAGTAGGTGAAATCAATTGTTGTTTTGTCCCGCATCAAGGAAAAAATGCGGTTCAATCCGGTTTCATCGGAAAGCAGACTTTCGCTGCTCTCCTGTTTGCTGGCGTAGGGATGCTTGATGAAGCGCAACAGCTCCCCCGGCATTTCATCGGGTGCCAGAATGTAATCAACCAGACCGGTGGCAATGGCAGAACGGGGCATGCCGTCAAAGCCGGCTGTCTCCAGATTCTGGGACATCACCATGCCGACTTTTTCCTTGATCGCCCGTACACCGCGGGTGCCGTCCGAACCGGTGCCGGACAGAATGATGCCGATCGCTTTTTCACCCTGATCTTCAGCTAACGAGGTGAGAAAGATATCAATCGGCAGATTGATGCCGCCCTGACGCTTTTGCTCGGTGAGCAGCAGCTTGCCGTGAAAGATGCGCAGATCGTGATTCGGCGGAATCAGGTATACATGGTTGGCCAGCACCGGCATGCCTTCAGTCGCCCGCTGCACCGGCATCGAGGTTCGCTTGGAAAGCAGTTCGGTCATCAGGCTCTTGTGGTCCGGAGACAAATGCTGGACGACGATGAACGCGCATCCGCTTTCCGGATCCATCGTGTTGAAGAAGGCATCGATCGCTTCCAACCCGCCAGCGGATGCCCCAATGCCGACATAGTGGGTGGGCGCTTGCGACGCATTGTCTACCGTGGTGCTCATGGGATTCCCACCATTGCCGTGATTATGGGGCGATATCTTAATATAAAGCCCCTTGCTAAATACAACTGGTTACTACCTATACAATCTAAGTAGATATACTCAAAGATTGCAACAAATCAACGGATTTTCATGAAGAATCCCTCAAACACGCTTCCCTTGGGCATTGGGAGAGGCCTCCATCTGCAGCAGGTCTACATCGTCAACCACGACACCGTGGCCAACTCGATCCCGCGACGCATGCTGGCGGAAGTGCAAATCCAAACCCGGGAGTTTTTGGCCCCCAGCGAGCTGCTGCGGGCACTGCCCCTCCCTTCGCCAGCCTGTTTTCTAATCGACTTCGTCCAGCCGGAAATGAATGGTCTGCAATTGATGCAAATCTTGCGGCGCGCCAACGCATTTCAACCTTGTGTCTTCACCTCAACACGGATTGAGCCGGCACTGATTGTGAATGCCATGAATCGCGGCGCATTCGGCTTTGTCAAAAAGCCATACCTTCAAATTGAATTTCTGGAGGTTGTACAAAACGCGCTGCGACGGGACTTTTCCTCCCATGCACTTATTGAAGGCGCACTGGCATACCGCAACCGGCGCGATACGTTGAGCAGCCGCGAACGCCAAATTCTGGATATGCTCGAGCAAGGCCACCCTGCCAGCAAAGTGGGCGCCCATCTGCGCATCAGCCCGCGCACCGTCGAGAATCATCGTGCGCAAATTTTGCAGAAGCTCAATCTGGGCAATACGACACAGTTAATTCGTCAAGTCGCGGTGCTGGACTCACTTCGCGCTAGCGGGATTCTGGATTGAAATGTTTATGCTATGTCAGCAATGTAATCGGTTATCTGATCCAAGCAGCCGATCAGTCACAGTGCGCATCCATCCAATCAAACATCGTCACGTAAAGCCTTTCCGGTTCGACCAACTTGGCGATGTACTCTTTCATGCGGATGGCAATCCAGCAGAATTCTGATTGAAGCAGTAGTTCAGATCAGCGCTTTGGGGAGTAGGTTACTGACCATAGTTGGCCGAATGCACGAATACGAAATCCTACCCCATACCAGCCATTTACGCGCAGGCTGAAAAATATGACTCCGATCAACAACCAAGGAGTCAAAGATGGAATCCATCAACAAACGCGAAGCCTGGAACAAGGGAAAGCTCGTCGGTCAGAAGCCACCTCTCAAGCCCAAGGACATCTGGGCCATCCGTATCTACCTCCAGAATGCCCATGCGGTCCGCGACCTCGCCATGTTCAATCTGGCCATCGACAGCAAGCTACGGGGCTGCGATCTCGTCAGCCTGCGGGTGCGCGACATCACCCATGGAAATCAGGTGCTCCCCCGTGCCATGGTTATCCAGAGGAAAACGCAGAGGCCAGTGCAGTTCGAGCTGACAGAGCCGACAAGGACGGCATTATCGGCCTGGCTGGAAAAGTCTCATCTGCGAAGCGATCAGTTCCTGTTCCCGAGCAGAGTGGCGAGGTCGCCCCATGTCTCGACCCGGCAGTATGCGAGAATCGTACATCACTGGGTCGAAGCTGACCGCCGAGGTGATGAACTGCGGAGAGGGGCGGAAAATTTCGACCATTCGTTGCTCCCTGTTGTTTTACTGGAGGAGCACGAATTTTGTCCCATGGCAGAAAGCCTGGGGCAAGCTAGGAGAGATTCAAAAAGCACCCTTAAGTCACGGTGTGAAGAACAGTTCTTGCTTGTGTCGAGTTAGAGATTGCGCGCTGGCATCCACGGCATCGATAGTGCTGTTGCCTCCGTCGTTACCGGTTCGGTGCGGTCGAAATATTCAGTTTGCTTTCGCCCCAAGGTGCCGTTGATCATTTCCGTCAGTTCGCCACTACGTACACCTGCGTAGGCGCGCAGCCAAGTGGCCCGCAGTAGTTTGCGAAGTAAGGCGACGTCACAGACTTCGTAAATTCGATAGCAGCACTCAACCAAGTCGTCGATCACAATCCGCATGACCGTATTCGTCGTGACGCGATTGCGGTCATAGGGCGGCTCCGGCTTGATCTCTGCAAAAACCTCACTGAACCGTCCCAAGGCAGTGATCAAGCCAGGGAGCCTATCCATGTCGTCATTGCGGATTTTTCGGAGCAGATAAGTATCTTCCAGCTGATTCAGCAAGAGGCTTTCCAGATCGAGGCACATCGCCGCAATTTTCTTTCGGTCGCGACCCAGACTCTGCAAATCTGGCGGCGTGCGCTCGAAATCCTTCCATTTCACGATCTGCGCAAAACGATACAGAAAAAGCAATTCACGACGCATCACATCCATATCGCTGCCGTTGTGAGACTCTCCCCGTGCTGCACCCAGCGAACTTTCCATGCCCCTTAAAACACTGCGTATAGCAGCAGGATCGAATTGCCGCATGTAGGATGAGCTATAGGCGGCATCATGAAGCTCAGTGAGTCGGGTTTTCAGATTAGCTACCACGTTGGCATCGGGACCACCTTCATTGGCGGGGCCGGGAGGCGGATTGAGTAACCTCCCGCTCTCCCGAAAAAGGCCGATAAACGCATGAAAGGCACGTTCCCGTTTGCGTCTTTCCTCACGCTTCAGGTCATCAGTTCCTGCCATGAATCAGCTCCTTCGGAGAATTGGGTCTATTTGATCGAGCAAACTGGCCACCCCGTAACACCCTGCTACCCGGGGAGGTGGCAACAGACCACCGCCAGCGCATCGGAATCAAACAAGACAATAACCGATCCCGAAGCGAGCCGCCTATGTCACCCTGCCAGTCGCACCATTTGCCACGCATCCGCATCAATCCGAGCGTGCCACGCCCGGTTCGCATGGACTGGTTGGAGAAAGCGGCAGTTGCACTTCCGGCCGGCAAGGGGATGCATTTCTGCGTCGCACTCTGGATGCTCGTTTCGATTCGGCATTCGCCCACCGTACAGATTTCCCGACGCATGGCCGCACGCGTCGGTCTCTCTCGCTGGGCAGCGGCTGATTCCGCGCATCGCCTTGAGGCTGCCGGCTTGGTCAAGATCGCCAAGTTGCCGGGCAGATCATTTCGGATCACCCTGGTTGAAGCCGGATCATCGATACCGCTCCACTTGGAGACGCGCGGGGCGTGACAACCAGCTACTACAGTTTGCGGCGGGGGAGTCTGGCCGGATGTACCGACCACTGGTTTCATTTTTACTGCTACATATCCCCCGTACAGGAAATGAAACCGGCCATGTTCAAGTGACGTGATAAACGTCGAGGGGATTCTGCTTGGAAAAAAATTAAGCGGTAGAAGAGGCAACGGCGTCAGCCGTTGCCTCTTCTTATTCCGACGTCTCGCAAGCGGCCGTGATCACGCTGTTGAGACGCCGGCTGGCATCAAACAGCTTTTCATCGCCCAGGAAGGCATAGCGTGTGGCGGTGACTGTGCTACCCGGTGCATGCCCCAACAGCCCCCCTGTCTGACTCATGCTTCCACCGTCATTCAAAACCAAAGTTGCTGCTGATCGGCGCAGATCGTGAACTTTGAGGTCCGTAATGCCAGCGCGCGCGATAACCCTTTTGAGGGCCAACTCGGGGCTTGCCAAAGCTTTCCCCTTTCGGCCCGGGAAGACATACTCAACCTTCCCTGCTTCAGCCCTTGTCGCCAGCACCTTCAGCGCAATGTCGTTGAGCGGAATCACGCGGGCCTTGCCACTTTTGGCCCGAGCGGCCGGTAAGCGCCAGATACGCTCGTCGACAGAAAGCTCGGACCATTTCAGCTGGAGATATTCCTCGCGGCGAGCCGCCGTTGCAAGTCCGAACAACAGGGCATCAGCCATGACACGCGACTTTTCTTCAGCCAGCGCAGCAAGAAAACGTTTCAATTCGTCACCGGACAATGTCCGCATGCGCACGTTTTGCTCGGCATGCATCTTGATTCCCCGGCAGGGATTTCGATCGCAACGTTCAAGCAACATCCCAACGTTCACCATGCGCTTGAGTAAGCCCAGGACGCGATTAGGGGTGATAGAAGGACATGGCTGCGATTGCGGTCAGAGCAAACCACGTTCGGCGAAGGACATCGGCGTGGTTGTTCCAGCGACGATGAAGTGATCGAGGACGCGGACGTCGACCAAGGCCAACGCGCTTTTGAGCGAACGGGTCAGCACTTCGTCGGCCGCGCTCGGCTCAGCGACACCCGAGGGGTGGTTGTGAGCGAGAACGACCGCCACGGCATTACGCTCCAGGGCGAGCTTGACGACCTCGCGCGGATACACCGACGTTTGCGTCAGCGTGCCGCGAAATAGCTCGACGCAGTCGATCAAGCAGTTCTGAGCATCGAGTAGCAAGACCATGAAGACCTCATGCGACAAACCGGCGGCGATCAGGCGCAGGTAATCTCGGACGGTGGCAGGATCGCTCAGGCAATCACCGAGGCGCATGGTCTCGGCGAGCGCCCGTGCCATCAATTCTTTGCACGCCTCCAACGTGCGCTCGGGACCATATCCAGCGTGAACCTCGTTGAGCAGAGTACGGCCGGCGTGAAGTGCGAAAACTTCGATCAATGATCGGCCGGCCAGCCGCGTAGCGGCTTCCTCGCCGAGCAGCAGGGCCAGCAAGGTGGGCGTAGACATCGCCCGGATGGGGGTGAGGAAAGCATCGGGATTCTCCAGGTCAGAAAAGGAAAACCTCGGGCGCCTTACGGCGACCGAGGTCAGGAGAATGATATGAAGTTGAATGCGTTTGCTGCGACGACGATCAGCCCATTTTTTCGATCCCTGTCACTGGAGATTTCAGGTTTTTGTGAACGTCGGCTAACTGGCGTTGAAGCCAACTCACCCAATCGGCCAACACGAGACAGTCGCCTTCGCACAGCGAATGCGTGCTTAAGACTGATTGCTGCCTGCTGACATCGGCATATCTGATGTCAGGTGCCCTCTGAAACCTGCCTTTGAGTCAAGTTCTGCCCATCGGCCAATGCCGACCGTGGGACTGCGTTCGGTGTCGGGCGGCAATACACCGGTCAACGGCCCTTCAATCGCCGAAGTAGGTCAATGACCGCTCACCACTTTGGTCTGCAGCCGGACCCGACCCTGAAGAGCCGCTCGCCCTGCCAAGTGTTCAACGGCAGGTACCCGAGGACAAGCCGCCAATCAGTTACCGCGCTTCTCCAACCACGCCAGCAAGGTTTCATACAGTTTGCCCGGATCGACAGGCTTAGTGATGTGGTCATTCATGCCGGCATCGATACAGACCTGTCGATCCTCGTCAAAAGCGTTGGCGGTCATAGCGAGGATGGGCGTGGTCTGGTTCTGTGAGTCGCTACGAATGACCTGAGTGGCCTCGACACCGTTCATAACCGGCATCTGCATGTCCATCAGGATCAGGGCGTAGCGGTTCTGCTTGGCCAGTGCCAGCGCTTCCCGGCCATCCTGGGCTACATCCACCGCTAGCCCTACATCCTCCAGCATGCCAAGCGCAATCTCCTGCGAGACGGGCTCGTCTTCCGCCACAAGAATGCGTGTGCCGGCGTCGTACTTGGCTTGCAGGCGTTGTTCGGCGGTCAGTTTCGCAAAAGTCGGCGCTGGCGGGACGGCATCATGTGCCTGTTTCTTGAGGGGGACGACGAACCAGAAAGTGCTGCCTTGCCTTGGAGTGCTCTCGACACCGATTTCGCCCCCCATGAGTTGGACGAGCCGCTTGCAGATGGCTAGCCCGAGTCCGGTGCCACCATACTTGCGAGTCATGCTGTTGTCGGCCTGCTCAAAGGAATGGAACAGGCGCGTCTGCGCTTCGGTATCAATGCCGATGCCAGTGTCGGCGACCTCGAAACGCATTTGCACCGCTTCGGGCATTTCTCCGACCTGCCGGACACGCAAGGTGACTCCGCCTTGATCTGTGAATTTAATGGCGTTGCCGACCAGATTGAAAAGGATCTGGCCAAGGCGCAGCGGGTCGCCTTTGAGGGGTGGGCGGAGGACCTCGACAGGCAAGTCGGTGGTCAGTTGCAGGCCTTTTTCGGTGGCTTTGTGCCCGAGAGTGCTGGTGAGATTGTCGACGACAACGGAGAGCTGCAAGGGGATGCTCTCGAAAACCATACGCTCGGCTTCGATCTTGGAAATGTCGAGGATGTCGTTGAGTACGCCGAGCAAACGGTCAGCAGAGAGCTTCGCCTTGCCGAGATAGTCCAGTCCTTTGGGGTCGGTTATACGCCGTCTGGCCAGGTCGATCATGCCCAGTACGCCATTCATCGGGGTACGCAACTCGTGGCTCATGTTGGCAAGGAAGGCACTTTTGGCGTGGCTGGCGGCTTCGGCGGCGAGCTTAGACAAAACCAGTTCCTCGGTACGTTTTGCGACCAAATCTTCAAGATGGTCACGATGCTGACAGAGCTCAGCTTCGGCCTGCTTGCGCCCGGCAATATTGGAAAAGACGCCGACATAGTAGGCGGGGTTATGCGCATCATCGAAGATGGTGCTGATGCTCATCAGCACGGGGTATTCCTCGCCATTTTCCCGCCGGTTCCAGATTTCGCCCATCCAATGAGCCTTCGCCTCAATTGTCTGCCACATCTCCCGATAAAAATCCGCAGACTGCCTGCCGGATTGCAATAGCCGTGGGTTCTGGTCCATCACCTGTTCCCGGCGGTAGCCGGTGATGTGTTCGAAAGCTTCATTGACGAAGCAAATTTTCCCGTTGAGTTGCGTGATCATCACCCCTTCCCGGGTGTTTTCAATGGCCGCGCTCTTGATCCGCAAATCTTCTGTCAGCAGGTGCAGGGAGGTGATGTCGCTGATCGCCGCAAACCAGACACCCGAGCCTTCAATCGGTGTCGTAATCCGTTGCAGCTTGAGCAGGACATGGAGGGTGCGTGATTCGCCGTCCTGTACCCGCATGCGCAAGCGCTCTTCGACGATTGGTGCGTGGTTGCTCAGCATGTCCTGAAAAATGGGAATATCTTCGGGCGGCAGGTTGCGGCCCAGCGAGTAACCCATCAGTTGCCGACGTTCCCGATTCAGCAGTTGACAAAGCGTGAGATTACACTCGACGACAATGCCCTTTTCATCCAGCGTGCAGAAGCTGACCGGAGAAAAGTTGTAGAGATTGGAAAAACGGTCGCGCGAGGCCTGTAGTACGGCCTGAGTAGTGCGCAACTCTTCGTTTTGCATCTCCAGTTCGACCTGATGGATACGCAGGTCGTGGAGAAGACTGCGCACCTCTTCCGGCGTTTCTGGAACGGGTTCTTTATCCCTTTCCTGAGCAAGCTGCTGTTCGGCAAGCTGTCTTAGCTGAACCATGTTTGCGATTCCTTCGACCTGAGCCAGGGTAAGCGGCCACCCTCAGCTAGAGGTTTTGTTGGGTTCAGTATTACAGGAAAAGTCCTCACACGAAGTTGCGATCGTCTCACCAATGGCAATGATGCCCACCGGTTTTCCGCTTTCATCGAACACTGGCGTGTTGTTCCAGGAAACCTCGAGCAACTTGCCGCCCTTGCAAACAATCGGGTTGGTGTAGTGGGACACGAGTTCGGCACTGCCGTCAGAAAACGACTTGAGCACGGCTCGTACCCCTTCGCGGGCCTCTTCCGGGACACCGAGATCAATCCAGTTTTTCCCCAGCAGATCTTCTTTGCGCCAGCAGGTTAGTTTGAGCAAATGGGGGTTGGCGTAAAGCACCCGCCCTTCCGCGTCGGCATGCAAGGCGATTAAGTGCAGGTTATCCAGCGTGGCACGGAACAGTTGATCCGAGCGGAGCCAGCCAAGTTCGGCTTCATGCCGATCTGTTATATCTTTGACGATACCGACCATGCGTACCGGCTTGCCACGGGTATCGGTATGCACGGCGCCGTGCTCCAGCATCCATCGGGTTTCATGGGTGTCGGCGTGATTGATGCGGTGTTGAATCCTATAAGGACGCGCCGGATCAGCCAGGCATTGCTCCACCTCCCTCGTGACGAGGATTCTGTCATCATCATGAATCGTGCGGAGAAAGGCATCGTATGTACCCTTGAATGTCCCGGGCTTAAAACCGAACAGCAGTTCGGTGTTCTCTGACCAGGTCATGGTGCCCGATTCGATATCCCAATCCCAATTGCCCAAATGGGCGGCTTGCTGGGCAATGTGGTTGCGTTCTTCACTCAGTTCCAGGGCCTTCTGGATGTTTTTGGTGGATTCGATATCGACGAACGTGAGCAAGACTCCGGAGTACAGATTGGGGCTGATACGGTAGGGATAAATGCGCATCAGGTAGCTGCACCCGTCTTTGTCCTTGACCTCTTGCTCGATAGATTGATGATTTTGATTGACCTGCCGGCTGATGGCGTCAAGATTCACATCCTTAAGATCATGCATCAGATGGTCGAACGGGCGACCGATATCCTGGTCGATGATGCGGATGAAGCGCTTGACCTCCGGTGTAAAGCGGCGGATTTCCATATTGCGGTCAAGGAACAGGGTGGCAATGCGGGTATTCAGCAGCAGGTTGTCGAGGTCGTTGTTAACCTCGGTAAGCTCGACGATCTTGCCTTGCAGTTCGGCATTGACTGTGTAAAGCTCTTCATTGACTGACTGGAGTTCCTCATTGGTACTTTGGAGCTCCTCGTTGCTGGCGAGCAATTCCTCATTGGTGGCTTGCAGTTCCTCATTGGAGGTTTCCAGCTCTTCGACCGTGGCTTGCAGATTTTCACGGGTGAACTGAAGTTCCTGCTCCAGATCGTTGATACGCTGTTCTGCATCGCGGCCGACGTCATAGGTCATGACGTCCGAGGAAGAATCTTCGCTAGCCAGGGTTTTGAGTTCTGAGATAAACACAGCCAGCAAGGGTGCCTGGCCTTTGCGTGCAGGCAGGAGCTGGATGCGCATATTCACTGTGCGCGGCACGAACTCATCGTCCCGCAAATGAATGTTGTTGTATTGGATCTCGTTCCGATCACTCAGCACCTTTTGAGCACCGGTCGCCAGAGGAATCGCCAGGTCTCGATGAATGAGCTTGCTGGCATCACTCAACATCTTGCCGGATGGAAAACTCAGATAGTCGTTGGCATTGCCGACCACATGCAACAACTCCATGTGCTCATTGAGCACCATGGTGAAGGGCAGGTATTCGCCGCTGATGCCCTGCAACAAGCGTTCGCCAATACGTTCTTCTTCCGCCGGATGATGCGAATGACCACGGAGGTTCGCGTCCAGGCGAGCATGATGGTGCCGCCCGGGGGTGGTATTGAAGTTGACCGTAGCGGAAGACAGCATGTCGCGTCGTTTGCGGCCACGCGACTGGTATATCCGCCATTTGTTATGCAACGGCTCGAAATACTCGGCCATGTCGCCAGTGGTTTCGCTGGAGCCGAGGAAGAGGAGTGCGCCGGGATTCAGCGAAAAATTGAAGAGTTCGAGCACGCGTTGTTGCAATACGGATTGCAGATAAATCAGCAGGTTGCGGCAGCTGACCATTGCGAGATTAGTAAACGGCGGGTCCTTGACCAGGTTGTGCTGGGCAAACACCACCATCTCGCGTATGTGGCGGGAAATCTGGAAACCGTCATTGCGCCGGTAGAAATACTTGGCAAGGAGTTCCGGCGGCACATCGGCTGAGATGCTTTCCGGATAAATGCCCGCGCCGGCAAAGGCAATGGAATCCTTGTCGATGTCGGTGGCGAAAATTTTGATTTCAACGAGCTTGCCCAGGGCGGCCATGACTTCATGGCAGAGAATGGCCATCGAATAGGCCTCCTCGCCGGTGGAGCAGGCCGCGACCCAGATACGGATGGGTTGGTCACCCCGCTCCCGGAATAATTGCGGCAACCATGTTTCGCGCAGTTCCTTGTACGCCAGCGGGTCACGGAAAAAGTTGGTGACGCCAATCAGCAGATCCCGCTGCAGGCAATCGATCTCCTTGGGAAAACCCTCCATGTAATGCACGTATTCCGGCAGGGAATTGATCTGGTTCACCGTCATCCGCCGCTCGATGCGCCGCACCACCGTGCTGGGTTTGTAGTAGGTGAAATCAATTGTTGTTTTGTCCCGCATCAAGGAAAAAATGCGGTTCAATCCGGTTTCATCGGAAAGCAGACTTTCGCTGCTCTCCTGTTTGCTGGCGTAGGGATGCTTGATGAAGCGCAACAGCTCCCCCGGCATTTCATCGGGTGCCAGAATGTAATCAACCAGACCGGTGGCAATGGCAGAACGGGGCATGCCGTCAAAGCCGGCTGTCTCCAGATTCTGGGACATCACCATGCCGACTTTTTCCTTGATCGCCCGTACACCGCGGGTGCCGTCCGAACCGGTGCCGGACAGAATGATGCCGATCGCTTTTTCACCCTGATCTTCAGCTAACGAGGTGAGAAAGATATCAATCGGCAGATTGATGCCGCCCTGACGCTTTTGCTCGGTGAGCAGCAGCTTGCCGTGAAAGATGCGCAGATCGTGATTCGGCGGAATCAGGTATACATGGTTGGCCAGCACCGGCATGCCTTCAGTCGCCCGCTGCACCGGCATCGAGGTTCGCTTGGAAAGCAGTTCGGTCATCAGGCTCTTGTGGTCCGGAGACAAATGCTGGACGACGATGAACGCGCATCCGCTTTCCGGATCCATCGTGTTGAAGAAGGCATCGATCGCTTCCAACCCGCCAGCGGATGCCCCAATGCCGACATAGTGGGTGGGCGCTTGCGACGCATTGTCTACCGTGGTGCTCATGGGATTCCCACCATTGCCGTGATTATGGGGCGATATCTTAATATAAAGCCCCTTGCTAAATACAACTGGTTACTACCTATACAATCTAAGTAGATATACTCAAAGATTGCAACAAATCAACGGATTTTCATGAAGAATCCCTCAAACACGCTTCCCTTGGGCATTGGGAGAGGCCTCCATCTGCAGCAGGTCTACATCGTCAACCACGACACCGTGGCCAACTCGATCCCGCGACGCATGCTGGCGGAAGTGCAAATCCAAACCCGGGAGTTTTTGGCCCCCAGCGAGCTGCTGCGGGCACTGCCCCTCCCTTCGCCAGCCTGTTTTCTAATCGACTTCGTCCAGCCGGAAATGAATGGTCTGCAATTGATGCAAATCTTGCGGCGCGCCAACGCATTTCAACCTTGTGTCTTCACCTCAACACGGATTGAGCCGGCACTGATTGTGAATGCCATGAATCGCGGCGCATTCGGCTTTGTCAAAAAGCCATACCTTCAAATTGAATTTCTGGAGGTTGTACAAAACGCGCTGCGACGGGACTTTTCCTCCCATGCACTTATTGAAGGCGCACTGGCATACCGCAACCGGCGCGATACGTTGAGCAGCCGCGAACGCCAAATTCTGGATATGCTCGAGCAAGGCCACCCTGCCAGCAAAGTGGGCGCCCATCTGCGCATCAGCCCGCGCACCGTCGAGAATCATCGTGCGCAAATTTTGCAGAAGCTCAATCTGGGCAATACGACACAGTTAATTCGTCAAGTCGCGGTGCTGGACTCACTTCGCGCTAGCGGGATTCTGGATTGAAATGTTTATGCTATGTCAGCAATGTAATCGGTTATCTGATCCAAGCAGCCGATCAGTCACAGTGCGCATCCATCCAATCAAACATCGTCACGTAAAGCCTTTCCGGTTCGACCAACTTGGCGATGTACTCTTTCATGCGGATGGCAATCCAGCAGAATTCTGATTGAAGCAGTAGTTCAGATCAGCGCTTTGGGGAGTAGGTTACTGACCATAGTTGGCCGAATGCACGAATACGAAATCCTACCCCATACCAGCCATTTACGCGCAGGCTGAAAAATATGACTCCGATCAACAACCAAGGAGTCAAAGATGGAATCCATCAACAAACGCGAAGCCTGGAACAAGGGAAAGCTCGTCGGTCAGAAGCCACCTCTCAAGCCCAAGGACATCTGGGCCATCCGTATCTACCTCCAGAATGCCCATGCGGTCCGCGACCTCGCCATGTTCAATCTGGCCATCGACAGCAAGCTACGGGGCTGCGATCTCGTCAGCCTGCGGGTGCGCGACATCACCCACGGAAACCAGGTGCTATCCCGCGCCATGGTGATCCAGC
>ERZ724525.313-NODE-313-length-26801-cov-15.148957_pt1 | contig 26801 bp, 24 predicted proteins | sample MGYA00376058_ERZ724525 | MGnify/ENA primary metagenome ERZ724525 (study PRJEB28724, sample SAMN07190888) | wastewater metagenome | isolation source: influent of sewage treatment plant in Hong Hong | place: USA: Christiansburg, Virginia | collected 2016-03-01 ... | reverse complement strand
CCGCCTCGGGCATGTCGCCGCGGGTGCGTAGCACCTCCCGGTGATAGGCCTCGGCGGAATCCATCAACAAGATGGTGTGACCGGTGGGTGCCGTATCGAGCACCACGAAGGCGTCGCGCCCCTCCTCCACCGTGCGGGCAAAAGCGTGGAAGACGGCGATTTCCTCGGTGCACGGGGAGCGCAGGTCTTCTTCAAGCATGGCGCGGGCATTCGGATCCAGATCGGCGCCGGCCCTCGCCAGCACATCGTCCCGGTGGCGGGCGACTTCGGCAGCCGGATCGATGCGTCCGATGCGCAGGTTCGGCTCGGCTTGTTCCAGCGTCCACGACAGATGGGCCGCAGGATCGGTAGTCGTCAGCAGCACCTTGTGACCACGCCGGGCGAGGCTCAGGGCGAGCGCAGCAGCAACAGACGTCTTGCCGACGCCGCCCTTGCCCATGGTCATCACCACCCCGTGGCCGGTGGCGGCCAGCTGGTCGATGAGAGGCGCCAGACCGGCCGGCAGTTCAACATCCGGCATCGCGCAGGCCTCCGGCGCCATGCCAACCGGCTGCAGCGCCGCCCGCAGCGCCGCCAACCCGACCATACCGCGGGCCACGAAGGGGGTTTCGCTACGCGGCAGGGCTTTCAGCCCGACGGGAATGTGCGCCAGCGCCCCGGCGTGACGATCACTCATGGCGGTGGCGATGGCATCGTCACTTGCCGCGACAAACACCCCATTCACCGCCAGCCACTGGTTGCGCACGCCCAGCTCGGCGAGCTCGGCGCGGGTGCGCTCGGCCTCGCGCAGAGCGGCGGCTTCCGGGCGGGCGACCAGCACGACGGTGGTGCGTGCCGGATCGGCCAGCTCGGCCACCGTGGCGGCGTAGAGATCCTTCTGCTTGTCGAGCCCCGACAGCGGCCCGAGGCACGACGCACCGCCCGCGTTGGTGTCGAGGAATTCGGACCACGCGGAAGGCAGAGTCAGCAGCCGCAGGGTATGGCCGGTGGGCGCGGTATCAAAGATGACGTGATCGAAATCCACCGTGCGGGCCGGCAGGCCAAGCAGTTCGGCGAAGGCGTCGAAGGCGGCGATCTCGACGGTACAGCCGCCGGAGAACTGCTCCTCCATGCTGCGGATCGCCGCGTCCGGCAGGATGCCGCGGTAAGGCCCGACCATACGCTCCCGGTAGGCTGCGGCGGCGGCTTCCGGGTCGATATTGAGGGCAAAGAGGCCCGGCAGCACCTGCGTGGGCGTCGCGCCCAGCGGCGTTTCGAGCACTTCGTCGAGGTTGGAGGCCGGGTCGGTGCTGACGATCAGCACCCGCTGGCCGGCTTCGGCCAGGGCCAGGCCGGTGGCGCAGGACAGGGACGTTTTGCCGACGCCGCCCTTGCCGGTGAAAAACAGGTAACGGGTACGGACGTCGGGCAAAGCCATGGTCGCGTCCTCAGCAGCAGCCGGAGCCGGGCTCACACCCACCGACCACCGGAATGCGGATGCGCGGCTTGTCGGCAGTGGCCACCAGGCCGAGCTTTTGCGCCAGCTGGACGCGGGTCGGGTAAAGGCCGGTGGACACGATCTGGCCATCCACGGCGAGGATCGGCAGGCGGTCCATGCCGGCCTGCATCTCGGCGATCACCGCCGGGTTGGCCGCAAAGGCCTGCGGCTCCTGGCCGAGGTTGTAACGGGCCACCGCCACGCCCTGCGCCTCGACCCACTTCAGGTCGGCGGCAAACTGGGCCAGCGCCGGGTCTACATCCACGCCACACACGCCGGTCGGGCAACACATCGCCGGGTCGAACACTTCAAGCTTTTTCATGCGGGACTCCTTTCGTACCAGCCTTTGCTGGAATTCACCACTTTGACCACCAGCAGCATCACCGGCACCTCGATAAGCACGCCAACCACCGTCGCCAGTGCTGCACCGGACTCGAAACCGAACAGACCGATGGCCGCGGCCACTGCCAGTTCAAAGAAATTGGAGGCGCCGATCAGCGCCGACGGGCAGGCCACGCTGTGCTTCTCGCCGACCGCCCGGTTGAGCCAGTAGGCCAGCGCCGAGTTGAAGAAAACCTGGATCAGGATGGGCACCGCCAGCAAGGCGATGACCAGCGGCTGCTCGATGATGGCCTTGCCCTGAAAAGCGAACAGCAGCACCAGCGTGGTCAGCAGCGCGCAGATCGACCACGGGCCGATCTTCTCCATCGCCGCATCGAAATGCGCCTGCCCCTTTGCCAGCAGCAGCTTGCGCCACACCTGCGAGAGGATCACCGGAATCACGATGTAGAGCACCACCGAGATGATCAGCGTATCCCACGGCACGGTGATCGCCGAGATACCGAGCAGGAAGCCGACCAGCGGCGCAAAGGCCACCACCATGATCGTATCGTTGAGCGCCACCTGCGACAGCGTGAACAGCGGATCGCCGTTGGAGAGGCGGCTCCACACGAAGACCATCGCCGTGCACGGTGCCGCCGCCAGCAGGATCAGCCCGGCAATGTAGCTGTCGAGCTGGTCGGCCGGCAGCATCGGCGCGAACACGTTGCGTACGAACAGCCAGCCGAGGAAGGCCATCGAAAAAGGCTTGACCAGCCAGTTCACGAACAGCGTCACACCAATGCCGCGCAGGTGGCCTTTCACCTCATGCAGGGCGCCAAAATTCACCTTCACCAGCATCGGAATGACCATCACCCAGATCAGCAGGCCCACCGGCAAATTCACCTGGGCGAACTCCATTCGCCCGATGGCCTGGAAGACACCCGGCGCGAGCTGCCCAAGCCCCACCCCGGCGACGATGCACAGAAAGACCCACACTGTCAGGTAGCGCTCGAAAACGCTCATCGGTGCGCCGGCCGCAGCCTTCAGGGTGGCTTCACATTGGGCGCTCATTGCGACACCTCGGCCAGACCCAGCGCTTCGCGCACGGCCGGCACCAGCACGCGGCGGATCTCGTCACGCACCGCCACAAAGCTCTCCAGCGGCTCCCCGTGGGGGTCGTGGAAAGGCACGTGAATGCGCTTCACCGGGCGCGGGAAGATCGGGCAGCTTTCCTTGGCGTTGTCGCAGACGCTCACCACCAGATCAATGGCTTCGTCGAAAACGGCGTCGATCAGCTTGGGGTACAGCCCGTCGGTGGGCAGGCCGGCGAGTTTCAGCGCTTCGATGGCGCCGTCGGCCACTTTCGGCTGCGGCACGGTGCCGGCCGACAGGGCCCGCACCTGGCCGGCCAGGTCATGGTTGAGGATGGCTTCGCCCATCTGGGAGCGGCACGAGTTGCCCGTGCACAGTACGAGTACGGTGGGTGTCATTGCGAGGGTCCAAAAAACGGCTTATTGCCCCTGCTCCCGCAGGCGGCCGATGCTGTCCACTTCCTGCTTGAGGGCCATCTTGTCGAGCTTGGCAAAGGGCAGGTTGATGAAGACGGAAATCCTGCGGTTCAGAAGTTGCAGCGCGGTGTGCACCGCGTGACGCCGGGCCGCGTCGTCACCCTCGACGGCCACCGGATCCTCGATGCCCCAGTGCGCCGAGACCGGCTGACCAGGCCATACCGGGCAAACCTCGCCGGCGGCGTTGTCGCAAACGGTAAACACGAAATCCAGCGCTGGGGCGCCGGGCAGCGCGAACTCGTCCCAGCTCTTGCTGCGCAGGTCGGCCACCGGCAGGTTTTGGGCCGCCAGCATGTCGAGGACGTAGGGATTGACCTTGCCGGCCGGATGACTGCCGGCACTGTAGGCACGGAAGCGGCCCTTGCCGATCTGGTTGAGGATGGCCTCGGCGAGAATGCTGCGCGCCGAATTGCCAGTGCACAGAAAAAGTACGTTGTAGATGCGTTCACTCACAGGACTCTCCTTCGCAAACAGGTTTAGCGCTCCGGCGCTTGTCGGTGCTTTCGCAGCTGGCGGTTTTCGGCAGGCAGGTATCGCCCTGGCAACAGTTGGCGGTCAGAAAGGCGATCAGATCGTCCATCGCGCTGTAGTCCGCCGAATAAAAGATGAAGCGACTTTCCTGTCGCCCGCGGATCAGGCCGACCCGGCTCAGGTGTGACAGGTGGAAGGACAGGGTCGCCGGCGCAAGGCCGAGCTTCTCGCCGATCGCACCGGCGTTGAGGCCTTCCGGCCCGACCTGCACAAGGGCGCGGAAGATGGCGAGACGCGTCTCGTGACCAAGGGCGGCAAGGGATTCGGCTGCATTTAACGTTTCCATGATTCGAGTATTGTCGAAATATTGAAACGCGTCAAATGAAGAAAATGTTTCAGTCTTCCGGAATCAACTCAGTCGTGCGGGCGGCGTGCAGCCGTCGTCGAGGCCATCGATCTCGATCTGGATGGTGGGATGCTGGATGCGGAAGTGGTGTTCCAGATCGTGAGCCAGCGTCTTGAAGAAGGCATCGCCGGGGTGGCCGGCGGGCATCACGAGGTGCACGGTGAGCGCCACGTCCGACGTACCCAGCGCCCACACGTGGAGGTCGTGCACGCTGCTGACGCCGGGCTGGCTGCGCAGCCAGGCATGAACTTCGATGAGATCGATGCTCTCCGGCACGCCATCGAAGGCCAGGTGCAGGGACTGGCGGAACAAGCCCCAGGTGCCCAGCACGATCACCACCGCAATCGCCAGGCTGACCAGCGGGTCGAGCCAGACCCAGCCGAACTTGAGATACAGCGCCCCGGCCGCCACCACACCCAGCGACACCAGCGCATCGCCGGCCATGTGCAGGAAGGCCCCGCGGATGTTGAGATCGTCCTTGCTGCCGGCCATGAACAGGGCCGCGGTGATGCCATTGACCACCACGCCGATGGCCGCCACCACGATCACCGTCCAGCCCGCCACCGGCTCGGGGGAATTGAGACGCTGAACGGCCTCAAGGGCCAGAGCGCCCATGGCCACGAGGAGCAGCACCGCATTGGCCAGTGCGGCGAGAATCGAGGCCCGCTGCCAGCCATAGGTGCGCACATGGGTCGGACGCAGGCGCCCGGCCAGCGCAGCCCCCCAGGCCAGAATCAGCCCGGCCACATCCGACAGGTTGTGTCCGGCATCAGCCAGCAAGGCGAGGGAATCCGAACGCCAGCCGTAAAAGGCTTCGATGACGACAAAGACGATATTCAGGCAGATGCCGATGGCGAAGGCCCGGTCGTAGGACACCGGGCCATGATGGTGATGATGGCCGTGACCGTGACCGTGCTCGTGATGGGCGTGCCCATGGCTGCAGGCGGGGCCGTGCGCGTGGTTCATCGGGTCGGGTATCTGCAGCAGGGTTCAGCCACGCATGGCGCGCAGCTGACGACGGGCGATGAACAGCCCGATACGCTGGATCGGGTTGCGGTTGCCGCCCGGGCGCCATGTTTTAACGTAGCGGTTGCGGTAGGCGTCGAACTGAAAGCCCCACGGCGCGTGGATCACGTCACCGCGACCGAGGAGGATCTTGAGCACTTCAACGGCGGTTACGCCGGCACACAACTGACAGGCGGCGATAGTGCTGGGGCCGCGACGCTCGGCAAAATTGACCCGCGACGGGTCGGCCAGGTAGCCGCGCTGCAGCATCGCCGGCGACAGGCCAAGCAGAAAGCGCACGGCCATTTCGTCCTCATCGCAACCGTCGAGGCGGAAATATTCTTCGAAGGACATCTTGCCCGGCAGGAAGCTCAGTACCGCCGTGCCCATGCCCAGGGGCGCGGCCGTCACGGCGGGGATACCCCGTTCCTGACAGGCCCGGAAAGTATGGCGGCGGGCATCGAAGGCAAAGAAATCGAGGCCGTCTACATACAGATCGACGCCCTTGAGGAACTCGCCCAGATTGTCGGCATCCACCCCTTTGTCGAAGATGCGGATGTCCACCTCGGGATTGATGTTCCGCGCCATCTCGGCCATGACTTCGGCCTTGGGGCGCCCGATGGTCGACATCATCGCCCCGGCCTGGCGATTGAAGTTCACCAGGTCGAACGTATCCATGTCGGCAATATGAAAGGCACTGATCCCCAGACGCACCAGGGTCAGCAAATGCACACCGCCGACCCCGCCGACGCCGGCAATCGCCACCCGCTTGCCCCGCAGCGCTGCCTGCTCAGCCTGGGTGACCCAGCCGATATTGCGGGAAAAGGCTTCGTCATACTGGAAAGCGCTGCTGGACATGCTGAATGTCTCCGTCAGACAGGGAAACACAATGATACGACAGTTCGACACGGCCCAGCCGCGGCACGCCGATACCTGATATACCATAATCATGAAGGTGGTAACCTTCAGTCAATCAGCGTGGCAATGCCATGTTTTCAAGGTTTCGCGCTTTCCGGTCGTATACTTACATTGCAAGACTGCTCGATTACACAAGGACGCATCATGTCGCTACTTGACCGCTTCAGCCTCGGCGAAGGATTCAAGAAATATTTCGAGGTTGCCACTGCGTTCGATGAAACCAGCCGCAATGAAGTCTTCGGCATACGCCATGAAGTGTATTGCGAGGAACTCGGCTTCGAGCCCGTGCGCCCCGACCGCATGGAGACGGACGAATACGATCGTCACAGCCTGCATTGCCTGATGCGCACATCCACCGCGCCGGTCAATCTCGTCGGCTGCAACCGTCTGGTCGTCGCCCGCCCGGAAGAGCCGGATTACCCCCTGCCCTTCGAGCGCACCTGTGCCGCCACGCTTGATCGTTCCATCATCGATCCGGCCCGCCAGCCCCGCGGCAGCATCGCCGAAGTGTCACGACTGGCCGTGCGCCACCATTACCGGCGTCGCAAAGGGGAAACCAAGTCCGCCCTCGCCCTCAGCGATGACGACTTCGGGACCAAGGACCAGCCCCGCTTCCCGTACATCCCCATCGGCCTTTACCTGGCCATCGTCGCCCTCGCCAAGCGGGAAGGTATCGAGACACTTTTCGTGCTCACCGAACCACGCCTGGCCGACCATTTCGCCAAACTCGGCGTCAAGATCACCCAGATCGGCGGCCCGGTAGAACATCGGGGAATTCGTGTCCCATCCATGATGGACGTGAACGCCATCGTCAAAAACCTGCGCTTTTTCGTCAAGCCCATCTGGCGCGTCATCAACGAGCAGATCGACGGAGGCTACGCGAGCACCGGCCGGCCGCCCTTCCTGCCGCAGCGCTGAGGGCACACTTCACTCCAGGGGCGCTTCCCGCTCCTGCAGCGGGTAGGCGTCAGCGATATAGCCGTGCCCCTTCATCACCATGACAATCACGCAGCCAATGGCCAGCGTGAACACCACCGTCCAGTGCAGTACCACCGTGGCAATGGCCACGATATCCGCCGACTGGACCGCCTTCAGCACTACCGCCTCACTCAGCCCGCCATCGAAAACCCGCGCGTTCAGCGCGTAAAGAGCCGGCAGCAGCGTGCCGACCAAGGTGATCAGAGGCAGCTTGCGCAGCAGGCGCCACTCGAACCCCGGAATTTCCTTGCGGCTCCCGGGCAGCCGCTGCAGCCAGTTCATGGTGTTTCCTCCGTGCTCGCTCATGCTCATCAGGCAAACACTTTACCCTGAGGTTCCCCACCCCACGGTCAACAGCTGGCTGTCATGGCGCTGAAACCACCAGGGCTTAGCCTGAAGTGCCCCCAGTCACCCCAGGAGATCGCCATGTACCTGTCCCCCAGCGACATCAAGCAGACCCGCGCCGCCACTATCGATAACCTTCACAACGCATCCCGTGCGTGGGTCGAGGCCACCGAAAAACTGGCCGAACTGGCCCTCCGCGCCGGCCGCCAGGCCCTAGACGAAGGCCGTAATCACCTGGAAGAGCTGGCGGAAAACAAGAACCTGAAGCCGGGTACGCCCTCGCTGGAGCGCATCGCCGAATGGCGCAGCGAATCCGCCGTGCGCGTTCGCGAGTACTTCGAGATCATCGGCGAGGCCCACCAGGCCGTCCTGCAGATGGCCCGCGATCAGATGGCCGTACTCGACCAGGCCTTCATGAAGCAGATGGACCGCGCCGCCCGTAGCGCCGACGCCAACGGCGAAGCTGCCATCGACCACATGAAAAGCGCCGTGCGTCATGCCGAAGCCGGTTTCAACGAACTGACCGACGCGGCGGCCCGCGGGGCCGATCTGGTCGAAGACCAGGTTCGTCAGGTGTCCGAGGCCCTGGCCATTGAGTCGGATGAGTCGATCGAAACGGCATCGACCACCCGCAGCCGCCGGCCCCGCAGCAACTGAGGCCATAAGCAGGCGGGGCCAGCCCGGCCGGATGGCGCTAAAATACGCATTCTCCGAGGCGGGGAGCCAGGCCGGCTCCCCGCCTCGTCGCCAGTCCAGCAAGGAACCCCATGAACACCCGCGCCTCTCTCTACCAGGCCCGCTATGGCTCGCCCGATGTGGCCGTACCCGACGCCGGCTCGCCGGTCATTGACCACCTTCTGGCCCACAGTTCGGTGCGCGCCTACCTGCCCGATCCGGTAAGCGACGACACCCTCGCGGCCATCATCGCCGCCGCCCAGTCTGCCGCCAGTTCATCCAACCTCCACGCCTGGAGCGTGGTGGCGGTGCGTGACCCGGCTCGCAAGGCCCGCCTGGCCGAATTCGCCGGCGATCAGGAACACATTCACAAAGCCCCGCTGCTGCTTGTCTGGCTGGCCGATCTGGCCCGTCTGGAGCAGGTTGCCAACAAACTCGGCGAACCCAGCAGCGCACTGGATTACCTGGAGATGTTCGAGGTCGGCGTGATCGACGCCGCCCTCGCCGCCCAGAACGCCGTGACGGCCGCCGAATCCCTCGGCCTCGGCACCGTCTACATCGGCGCCATGCGCAACAAGCCCGAGGAAGTGGCTGCCGAGCTGCAACTGCCGACGCGGGTGGTCGCCATGTTCGGCCTGTGCCTCGGCACGCCTGACCCGCAGGCACCGGCCAGCGTCAAGCCGCGTCCGGCGCAATCGGTGGTACTGCACCAGGAAACCTATTCCTTGCCCGCCCAGGCCGCCGGCCTCGAGCAGTACGACGAAGCCATGCGCGCCTTCTACACCAGCCAGAACATGAAGGTGCGCGGCACCTGGTCCAACCACTCCGCCAAGCGCGTTCGCGATGGCGCCGCGCTGTCCGGCCGTGACCGGCTGGTGGAAGCCCTCAACAAACGGGGCTTCCCGCTGAAGTAAGGGAGAAAGCCGCCGGCTTAAGCGGCTTTCTTCATCTGCTTCTGGTACAGAAACTCGAGAATCGCCGCCCGGCATTCCGCAAAGTGCGGATCGTGGGCCAGCTGCAGGCGGTTGCGGGGCTTCTCGAGCTTCACCTCCAGAATCTCGCCGATAGTCGCCGCCGGACCGTTGGTCATCATCACCACGCGGTCCGACAACAGCACCGCCTCATCCACGTCGTGGGTCACCATCACCACGGTGGCGCCGGTCTTTGCCATCACGCCGATCAGCTCATCCTGCAGCGCCGCACGGGTCAGCGCATCCAGCGCACCGAAGGGCTCGTCCATCAGCAGGATCTTCGGCTCCATCGCAAAGGCCCGAGCGATGCCGATACGCTGCTTCATGCCACCGGAAATCTCGTGGGGCAGCTTGTGGGCGGCGTGGGTCATGTGGACCATTTCGAGCGCCTCGCTGGTGCGCGCCTTGAGCTTGCCCTTGCCTTCCTTGGTGCTGAAGACGCGCTCGACCGCCAGATAGACGTTCTCGAAGCAGGTCAGCCAGGGCAGCAGGGAATGGTTCTGGAAGACCACTGCCCGCTCCGGCCCGGGGCCGGCGATCTCGCGACCATTGCACAGCATGACGCCCGAAGTGGGCAGTGTGAGGCCGGCGATCAGGTTGAGCAGCGTGGATTTACCGCAGCCCGAGTGGCCGATCAGCGACACGACCTCACCGGTGCGGATCTGCAGATTGACATCCTGCAGCGCGATGAAGGAGCCCTTCTTGGTTTCGAAGGACATGCCGACGTTTTCGACTTTGACGATTGCGTTCATGGGGGTTCTCCTCGATCCGGGATCAGGTGTTGCCGCCGTAGCTGAAGCGACGGGCGATCAGCAGCAGGAATTGTTCGAGCAGCAGGCCGACGATGCCGATCACGAAGATCGCGATGATGATGTGCTCGACCTTCAGGTTGTTCCATTCGTCCCACACCCAAAAGCCGATGCCGACGCCGCCGGTGAGCATTTCAGCGGCCACGATGACCAGCCAGGCGGTGCCGATGGACAGGCGGATGCCGGTCAGCATGTAGGGCAGCACCGACGGGAAAAGGATCTTGGTGATGACCTTGAACTCGGACAGGTTGAGCACCCGCGCCACGTTGAGGTAGTCCTGCGGCACGCGCTGCACGCCCTGGGCGGTGTTGAGGATCATCGGCCAGATCGAGCAGATGAAAATGGTCCAGGTAGAGGCCGGATCGGCCGCCTTGAAGACCATCAGGCCGATCGGCAGCCAGGCCAGCGGCGACACCGGGCGCAGGATGCTGATGATCGGTTCGAGCATGCTGTTCATGAAGGCGAAGCGACCGATGATGAAGCCCATCGGAATGCCCACCAGCGCCGCAAAGCCGAAGCCGATGGCGACGCGCTTGAGCGACGACAGGATGTTCCAGCCGATGCCCTGGTCGTTCGGCCCGTTCTGGTAGAACGGATCGGAAAAGAGCACGACCGCCGCATCGAGCGTTTTTGCCGGGCCGGGGAAATCGGCGGACTTCATGGCCACCAGGGCCCACACGCCAATCACCAGCGCAAAGCCGATGAGCGGCGGCAGCACGGCGCGGATGAAGTTGCTGAAATGCTCGCCGAAAGAAACGGAGTTGTCGGGCGCGCTTGCCGGCGCGGGGGTTGCAGCAGAAGTTGCAGCCATGTCGGTTTCCTTGGCGGTAGTCACTTCGCTCCGGGCTGCAGGGCCAGCCTCGGCTTCAGGCCGGACGGCAACGAGGCCGGACGTGAGGGTTGCTGTAGTCATGTTGATCTCCATGTTTCTGTTGGGGAGCAAAACACGTTCGCCCCCCGGCAGCTCAGGCGTGAATCTTGAATCCGGCGGCGTACTTCTTCGGGTCCTTGCCGTCCCACACCACGCCGTCAATCAGCTTGGACGTGCGGAAGTCGGACTTGGGAACCGGCACACCGACGATGCTGGCGGCCTGCTTGTACAGATCGGTCTTGTTGATCGCCTTGGCCACGGCCAGGTAATCCACATCCTGCTTGAGCAGGCCCCAGCGACGGTGCTGGGTGAGGAACCACATGCCATCGGACAGGTAGGGGTAATTCACCTGGCCGTCGTTGTAGAACTTCATCAGATTCTTGTCCGACCAGCTCTTGCCGAGGCCGTTTTCGTACTGACCGATCATGCGGCTGCGAATCACATCCACGTCGGTATTGACGTAGCTCTTGGCGGCCACGGTTTCGGCCGTCTTGCTGCGGTTGGCGGCGCTGGCATCGATCCACTTGGAGGCTTCAAGGATCGCGCAGATCATCGCCCGGGCGGTGTTGGGGTACTTGGCAGCAAACTCGGCGGTCGCGCCCAGCACCTTCTCTGGATGGTCGGGCCAGATGTCCTGGCTGGTCACGGCGGTGAAGCCGATCTTGTCCACGATGGCGCGCTGGTTCCAGGGCTCGCCGACGCAGTAGCCGTCCATGTTGCCGACGCGCATGTTGGCAACCATCTGCGGGGGCGGCACAACGATGTTCTTGACGTCCTTGAACGGGTCGATGCCGTGGGCGGCCATCCAGTAGTACAGCCACATGGCGTGGGTGCCGGTCGGGAAGGTCTGGGCGAAGGTGTATTCCTTCTCCTTTTTGGCGATGACCCTGGAGAGGGACTCACCGTCGGTCGCGCCCTTGTCCTTCAAGCCGTTGGACAGGGTGATCGCCTGGCCATTGTTGTTGAGGGTCATCAGCACGGCCATGTCCTTCTTCGGCCCACCGATACCCAGGTGCAGGCCGTAAACCAGACCATACAGCACGTGGGCGGCGTGGATTTCGCCGTTGGCCAGCTTGTCGCGCACACCCGCCCAGGACGCTTCCTTGGTCGGGGTGATCTTGATGCCGTACTTCTTGTCGAAGCCCATCACCGAGGCCATCACTACGGACGAACAGTCGGTCAGCGGAATGAAGCCGATCCGGACTTCCTCCAGCTCCGGCTTGTCCGAACCGGCTGCCCATGCACCACCAGCGGGGAGCATCGTGCCCATTGCTGCCATACCTCCAAGGGTTGCCCCAGCCTTCAGAAAGCCGCGGCGGGAAAGAAACGTGTCGTCGAATTGCTCGCTCATAGCTCGCCCCAGATCCAAAAAAGCAAAAAAAGAGGGCGTCACATCACTCTGCAAAAACTGCAGAGGATGGACGCCCTTGTCCAAGTCTGATCGCCTGATCAAGCCGGGCCGCCGTTGGCCCAACTTCACTGCTCTCTTAGCGAGGAGCGTGCCAAAAAAATCAACTCATTGATTTAAATCAAAAATTCAAGACCGAGGAAGTACATACCCCCAAATAGGTATCGATTTCCACCCACACTCATGCACTGGTGCAGTGCAACACGCACTGCTTTGGCACCATTCCGGACCACCTTCCGCCCAAAAGGGCCGCAGCAAAAGAAATCGGGGCGGAAACGGCTGCCCGTTTCCGCCCCGATTCAAGGCGCCCTCTTAAAAACCCTACCTCTTTCAGAGTAACAAACTGGCCATGTCGATCACGTCCTGGGCCACGTCGGCCAGCTTGCGACCCCGCTCCATGGCGAGCTTGCGCAAGGCGTGATAAGCCTCGTCCTCAGTCAGGCTACGTGCCTTCATCAGCAGGCCCTTGGCCTTATCCACGACGATGCGCTCCGACAGCTTGCGCGTGGCATCGTCCCGTTCGGTGCGCAGATGCTGGAACTCCTCAAACTGGGCAATGGCCACCTCGACCAATGCATCCAGACGCTCGGGCGGCACCGAATCGACGACGTAAGACGACACGCCGGCCTTGACGGCCCGGCGGATCATGGCGGAGTCGGTATCCTGGGAAAAAAGCAGCACCGGCCGGGGACAGTCCCGGTTCATGATGGCCAGATGCTCCAGGGTATCGCGACTCGGCGAATCGGCCTGGATGAAGATCACGTCGGGCTTGGTAGCCAGCACCTGATCGGACAGATCAAAGGCGTTGGTAAGCACCGCCGCCACCTGATGCCCGGCAAGCGCCACTGCCGCACAAACATCGGCTGCGCGCTCGCGGGAGGAATCGACAACGAGGACTCGGAGCATGGGAAGAATGTAAAACCAAAAGACACCCTGAAATCTCTAGCAGGAACTACGCCAGTTGCCGATCACGCCCCCGCCATCCCTTTACCCTAAGACGGCACGCCCCCCCCGTCCATCAGGCAATCGAGAATCAGCACCGACACATCATCACCGGCGGGCTGGCGTCCGAGGTGCCGGGTCAGCGCCTGGCGCAGGCCAGCCACCCTTGAAGCCCGGGGTGCCGCACGCAAGGTCTGCTCCAGGCCCTGCGTGCCAAAGGCCTCGCCCCTGGCGTTCTCGGCTTCCGTGAGGCCATCGGAACACAGCACAATCTGGCACGGGGCATCCCAACTGAACGACTCGCAGTCAACGCCGGCTTCGGCCGACGGCAGGATGCCCAGCGGCAATTGACGCGAGGCGAAGCGCTGCACCACCAGTCCCCCGTCGCTGACCCGCAGCACGTCAGGCACGCCGCCCACCCAGATCTGTCCGCCCCGACGACCGGCATCGAGGCGCACCAGCGCGGAAGCCACGAAGCGCCCTGGCGGCAGCAGGCCGCACAGCATGTCGTTGAGTTCCGTCACCAGCGACGCCAGTGGCGCATTGCGGGCGGCCCCGCGGTAGAAGGCCCCGAGCGCCGGCAGCACGCTGACTGCCGCCGCCAGCCCGTGGCCGGTGGCATCGGCGAGCATCGCGTAAAGCGAGCCGTCGGACGCCCGCGCCACCGCCACCACGTCCCCCGAGAAATTGCGCGCTGGCATCACCGCGTACTGGACGGCGCCGTCGTGGAGCCAGTCGCTACGGATCTGCCGCTCCATGATGCTCATGGCGAGCTCCTGCTCGCGCTCGGACTCGTCGTGATAGCGCTGCAGGCGGGCCGCGTCCTCGGCCAGCTGGCGCTGGATGCGCCGAGCCTCGGAAATATCGCGTACCACACCGAGGAACATTCGCCGGTTGGGCAGTTGCAGATCGGAAATGCCGATCTCCATCGGAAAGGTCCGGCCGTCCTTGCGCCGGCCGACCAGTTCGCGGATCTGCCCGGTGACAGCGCTGTCGCCGGTCTGCAAGTAGTGCTCCAGATGGTTCCCGTGGGTGTGTTCCAGGCCGGCCGGCATCAGCATGCTCAGGGGCTGCCCCACCATCTCGCTGGCCGGATAACCGAAAATCTGGCTGGCCGCGCGATTCACCGACAGGATCTTGCCCTTTTCGTCCGCCGAGATGATTCCGTCGATGACCCCGTTGGCCACCGCACGCACCTGCTCGAGAGAACCAGACAGGCGCCGCTGCGTATCGAGCAGCCGGTGCAGGGCCTTGAAACGCGCTGCAAACACCGGAAAGGACAGGGGCTTGGCCAGGTAGTCGTCAGCACCGACCTCCAGCCCATGCACGATATCCCCCTCGCCACTGAGGGCCGACAGGATGATGATCGGAACCCAGTGGTCATCCGAGAGGGCCCGAATCTGCTTGATGGCCTCGAAGCCATCCATGCGCGGCATCATCAGATCCATCAGGACCACGTCCGGCGACTCGCGCCGGAACATATCGACGGCCTCCACGCCATCCTCGGCGTAGAGGGGAATGCAGTTCAGGTGGGCAAGAAAAGACCCCACAATGGTTCGGTTGGATGCGATGTCGTCCGCGACCAGCACCCGCAGCGGTTTTTCAGCCATCACCGGCTTTCTGCAGTAGCCAGGCCACGGCGCCGACCGTGACCTGTGAAATTCAGGAATTGCACCTGTTCCTGCGGCCCCCCGCACGAACAGCAGTGGCACATGGGCATCATGACAGGTTATCGCCCTTCACCACTGTCACCACCACCTGATTGCCCGGAGGCTGATAGGTCAGGCTGGCGAAGGAGAGCTGGCGCGACAGGGCAATGCCACGGCCGTTGGGGGCAAAGGCACGCTCCGGATCGAAATCCAGGAAACGCCGCCAATCGAAGCCCGGCCCGTCATCACGAATCTCGAAAATCCAGCGGCTGTCGTCACCCCGCACCCGCAGACGCACCGCCTTGCGCTGATTTTCGGGGAGCGCCAGCCGATGGGCGATTTCTTCCTCCCAGCGGTCAGCCTCCCGAAGGCGGCTCTTCTCGGCAAAATCGATCCCCAGATTGCCATGCTCCACGCCATTTACCAACAACTCCGACAGCCCCATGGCCAGGGTTTCCGGCTGCGGCCCCAGCAGGGCAATGAAGGATGCCAGCGCCCGCGCCTGCTCCAGGGTCCGGATCGAGAACTCGCCTTCGGTAATGCACGACAGCGCATGGGCATGATCGGCCAGATTGGCATTCAGCTCGCGCCGCGTACGCATATCGTCGAGGGCCGAGCGGATGATCGTTTGCAGGGCCTCGCCCTCGAAGGGTTTGGTCAGATAGTAGAAGGCCCCGGCCGCCAGCCCCTCGCGCACCTGCTCGGGCGACGTGGCCGCCGTCTGCATGATCACCGGAATGGCCCGAAAGCGCTCGTCGGCCTTGATGTTCCGAAGCAGCATGATGCCGTCCATGCCCGGCATCATGCGATCCAGAAGCACCAGATCGAAGTTCGAGTCGGGAGTACACAACTCGTCCCAGGCCGCCTCGCCCGACTCCACCATCACCAGATTGAAGTCCATCTCGTCCAGGTATTCACCGACGATGTCCAGATTGAAGGGTTCGTCGTCCACGACAAGAATCTTCGCCTTGCTCATTCCATTTCTCCCTGTGCCGCAAGCGCCGGAACAAGGCGCTCCGGGGCCTTGCCCAGCGGCAAAATAACGATGAATTCTGCCCCGCCTGCGGCATTGTTGCGAGCCATGATACGGCCCCGGTGGGCATGGACAATCTCCTGACAGATAGCCAGCCCGAGGCCCGTCCCACCGGCACCCGTGCGGGTGCGACTGCTTTGCACAAATTTGTCGAAAACCGCGTCGAGCTCGCCGGGAGGAATCCCGACCCCCTCATCCGACACACTCAGGCTCACCGCCGGCACACCCTCCTGATCGCCCCCCCCACGCCCATCCGGCAGCACGGTGGTCACCAGACGGATGTGGATGCCTTTGCCATCGGGCGTGAACTTGACCGCATTGGAAAGCAGATTGCGCACCACCTGACCGATCCGTATTGCATCGCAAGCGATCTCCGGCACATCCAGCTCCTGCTCGAACTGAAGATGCTGCCGACGCGAATGGAGCAAGGCATCGAACTCGTGAATAAGATCCTGCACCAGCGCATCGAGGGGCACCGGGCCCACATCGAGAACCATCCGTCCAGCCTCGAACTTGGCCAGATCGAGCAAGTCGTTGACCAACAGGAGCAGACGCTCGCCACTGATACGGATCCGGTGAAAGTAGCTACGCAGCTTCTCGTGCCCGGCGTGAGCCACCCGGGTTTCGCCCAGGCGGGCGTAGCTGAGCACCCCGTGCATCGGCGTGCGCAGTTCGTGGGACATGTTGGCCAGAAAGTCCGACTTGGCCTCGTTGGCCGCCTCGGCAGCCTCCTTGGCGGCCTGCAGATCCTGCGTACGCGCAGCCACCAGACCGGCCAGGTTGAGGTTGTGATCGAGGATCTGGGCCTCGCGGGCCTTGGCCTGATCGATATCGGTCTGGGTACCGATCATGCGCAGCGGGCGGCCATCCTCATCACGTTCGACCACCAGACCCCGGGCCAGGATCCACTTGTAATCACCGTTTTTGCAGCGCAACCGGACCTCGTGCGTGAAGACCGGGCTCTCGCCACGCAAGTGGGCACTCTGGGCGGCCAGCACTGCCGTCAGATCTTCCGGATGCACGAGGGCCGCCCAGTCGTCGATGCCCTCGGCAAGCTCGCCCTCGGCATAGCCGAGCATCTGCCGCCAGCGCTCGGAGCGAAAAACCTTGCCGGTGACGGTGTTCCAGTCCCACACGCCATCACCCGCGCCATCCAGTGCAAACTGCCAGCGTGCTTCGCTTTCCCGCAAAGCCAGCTCGGCCTGCTTGCGCTCCGTCACGTCGCGGATCACAGCCAGGGCGCCGCCGGTACGCACCGCGCGAAAACGCGCCTCGAAGTGCCGTTCGCCCCCACCGCGACGGGACGCATATTCGATTCGCTGCACTCCGCCACTATGGGAAGCCGCCAGCGCTGCCACCCCAAAGCGGCGCGCCATGTCGGGCGACAGGGACTCGTCGAGGCGCTTGCCCAGAAAGGCCTCCGGCGGCATCGACAGATCCTCCCGGCTGCCGGCATGGTAACGAATGATGCGCATGCCGCCGTCGAGCTGAAACAGCATGTCGGGCATGGCCTCGATCAGGGACTCGTTGGTGGCGTGCGCCTCCTGGATGGCCTGTTGTTCCACCTTGCGGGCAGTGACGTCCTCGACAATCACCCAGCGGTGGCCGTCACTGCCGCACACCGCGGTGGTAGTCACAACCACCGGCACCCGCACACCGTTCTTGCGTATGAACTCCTTTTCGTAGGCCAGCGTGGGGGCGCCCAGGCAAGCCTCGACCACTGCCCGGGCATCCTGCCCGGCGTACTCGGGCGGGCTCAGCGGCGGACCAGCACTGCTGAGCAGCTCCTCTTCCGAATAGCCGGTAATCCGGCAAAAGGCTTCATTGGCCTGCAGATAGTGGCCCTTGCCATCAACCAGCGCCATTCCCAGCGAAGCATGCCGGTAAAGCGCATCCAGACGGGCGTGGGAGTCGATCACGGCCTGCTGCGCCCTGCGCAGTTCGGTGACGTCGGAGGCCGCACCTGCGATCCGCAAAAGTCGCCCCGTGGCATCAAACTCCGACTTTCCGGCGAGATGAAACCAGCCCTGACTACCGTCGATGCGGCAGATCGGCAGCACGCAGTCCAGCGCACCAAAACCCTGGCTATGGCGACGGAAGGCCTCCAGAAACTCGTATCGGACCGCCCGCGTCATGGACCTCAGGATGCCGCGCACAGTGCGCGGCAGGCCACCTTCCGGATAGCCCAGCAGCCGGTCACAGCGGGGCGACAAAAAGATGCCGGGCACGCCGGCCTGCCACTCCCAGATACCATCATCAGTCGCCGAGACGGCCAGTTCAAAACGTTTTTCGCTGCCCCGCAGCTCACCGGTCATCGTTTTGGCGATCTGTTCAGCACGCTTTTGCTGGCCCGACAGGGTCGCCAGGCTGAATGCCACCAGCGCACTGGCCAGCACGCCGCCAAACGCCGCCACCGTCGATGCAGAAATCTCGCCGGCGGTGGGAGGCACCATTACCGACAGGCGCCATTCCCGGTCGCCAAAACGGATCTGGCGCATGACCGCCTCCGGTGTCACCTGCACGCCATCCCCGTAGACCGGCACGGAGGCACCATCGGTCACATCGTCCACACGCAATCCGTATGCGGCAATGGATGACGCACTCACGCTATCGAACAGGGTAACGACACTGATCCCGAGCCCAACCAGACCTTCCGGCCCGATCAAGGCGCCCAGATCATCACCCACCGAACTGGCTACCCGGTAGAGCAACACGCCACGAACGCTCTGCCCGGTTTCCAGGGCGCGCAATGTGACCGGTGAGGTCATGGCCATCCCGCCGGACTGGATGGCCAGCGTCATCGCGCGACGTCGACTGAGTTCGCTGTATCCATCAAAACCGATGACGTCGCGGGTCTGGGAGTCCAGGGGCCACACATACGTAATCGGAAAAACATCCTTGACCCGTGCCGGATCCGGCCGGGGATAAATATGGATGTCGCGCTCGTAACTTGCCGACAGCAACGCCTCGATGGCCGCGATGCGGCCCACCTCGACGCGCCGGATAAGTCCGATGGCAAGCACTTCCGGCAGGACACCGGCGGGCTTCAGGCCGGCAACGTAGGTTTCGAACTCCCGCCGCTCGACCAGATTCTGGGCACCAAAGAGTCCCGCCACGCCATGCAGGATGAAATCCACCTTGCTGAGCCGTTCGTTGAGCTCGTGCACCAGGGAGTCCGCAGCAGCAACATGCCGAACCCGATCGAGTTCGGCCTCATGGCGACTCAGATGCCACCAGCCCCAGGCGGTCACCAGCAGCCCCAGGCCCAGCGCGATAACGGACCAATGCTGCTGGGCACGCAACAGGCGGCTAGCTCGCCAAAGGGCAAGACGGATTCTCGAGGGGGAAGCGGTGCTCGGGCTCATCACGCGTGGTGAACGGCCCGCAGCCACAAAGCTTGAGAGGTTTATCCCCCGGCCTTATCTTGCATCAAGCGTCAGTTGCAACCCGCGCCATCCTTGACACCGAACTTGCGCAGCACGCTTTCCAGCGGGCAAAACCGGGTGAAGCCGCTCTGTAGCAGGTTGGCCCCCACAAAGGCCGTAAACCACAGGAATTTACCGCTGACAAAAAGCGGACTGCCCTCCACCCCGAGGGCCAGCGAGATCAGCACAAAGGAACCGGCGAAGACACGGACAAACTGGTTGACGGTCAGGCTCATGGGGAGACTCCCTGTTGGGCGGCAAGCCGCTTGTGGTTCGCCGCAAAGTAAAGAACCGGAATCACGACGAGAGTCAGCAGCGTGGACACCAGCACGCCGAAGATCATGCTGATCGCCAGCCCGTTGAAGATCGGATCGTCGAGGATGAACATCGCCCCGATCATCGCCGCCAGGCCGGTCAGGCCGATGGGCTTGGCGCGTACGGCGGCGGCATGGATGGTCGCCTCGGCCAGGGCCGTGCCGGCGGCCACCTGCTGGTCGATGAAATCCACCAGCAGGATCGAGTTGCGCACGATGATCCCGGCCAGCGCAATCATCCCGATCATGCTGGTGGCGGTGAACTGGCTGCCCAGCAAGGCATGGCCGGGCATCACCCCGATGAGGGTCAGCGGGATCGGCGCCATGATGATCAACGGCACCAGGTAGCTCTTGAACTGGGCCACCACCAGCACGTAGATCAGGATCAGCCCCACCGCGTAGGCGGCGCCCATGTCGCGGAAAGTCTCGTAGGTCACCTGCCACTCGCCGTCCCACTTGATGGCGTAGCCGGCGTAGGGGTCGTCCGGCTGGTGGATGAACCACTCGCCAAGCGTGCCGCCGAGGCGCTCGCCGACCAGCGGCAGATCCTTCAGGCGGCTGCGGATGTCGAACATGCCGTAGAGCGGTGAATCCAGCTTGCCGCCCATGTCGCCGGTCACGTACACCACCGGCAGCAAGTCCTTATGGTAGATGACCTGCTCGCGCGTCACCGGCAGCACCTCGACCAGCTCCGACACCGGCACCAACGCCCCGCCCGCTTCGGCGCCGCGGGCCCGCACCTTCATCTGCAACAGTTGATCGACGCTCGACAGGCGCTCCGGCGGCAGCGTGAGGCGCACCGGAATTTCGTACTTGTTGTCGCCGCCATGCACCGGGGTGACGTTTTCGCCGCCGAGGGCCAGACGCACCACCTCGACGATGTCGGCCTGGGCCACGCCCAGTTGCGCCGCCTTGGCCTGATTGACGCGCAGCACCAGCTTGGACGCCTCTTCGTCCACCGTGTCGTCCACGCCGACGATGTCCGGCGTCGCCTCGAAAGCCGCCCGCACCTTGGCGGCCACGGCCACCTGACCGGCGTAATCCGGCCCGTACACCTCGGCGACAATGGGCGACAGCACCGGCGGACCGGGCGGCACTTCGACCACCTTGGCGTTGCCGCCGTGCTTCTTCGCAATGGCGGCAACCGCATCGCGTACCGAAATGGCAATCTGGTGACTCTTGCGGCTGCGCTGGTGCTTGTCCACCAGGTTCACCTGGATGTCACCCATCTCCGGCAAGGCACGCAGGTAATACTGGCGCACCAGACCGTTGAAGTTGATCGGCGCGGCGGTGCCGGCGTAGGCCTGGAAGTCGGTCACCTCGTCCACCTTGGCCAGCTCGTCGCCCATCTCGCGCAGCACTTCGGCAGTGCGCTCCACCGGCGTACCGACGGGCATGTCGAGCACCACCTGGAACTCGCTCTTGTTGTCGAAGGGCAGCATCTTCAGCACGACAAGCTGCACCACCGCCAGCGACACCGACAGCACGATGGCCAGCAACACACCAAACCACAGTTTGGCCCGCGCCCGTCCGCCGGTGCGCGGGTCGAGCAGCGGCGTCATGATGCGGCGGAACAGCAATTCGAGCTTCTGCGTCAGCTTGTCCGGCGCGTGGCCGCCTGCCGCCGTGGCATGGCCTGCGCCCTTCATCAGCTTGCCGGCCAGCCAGGGCGTGACGATGAAGGCCACCGCCAGCGAGATGAACATGCCCATCGACGAATTGATCGGGATCGGGCTCATGTACGGCCCCATCAGGCCGCTCACGAAAGCCATCGGCAGCAAGGCCGCAATCACCGTGAAAGTGGCCAGGATGGTCGGCCCGCCAACCTCGTCCACGGCCTTGGGGATCAGCTCCCACAGGGGTTTGTCCGGCTCCAGCGCGTGCCAGCGATGGATGTTTTCGACGACTACGATGGCGTCGTCCACCAGGATGCCGATGGAGAAAATCAGCGCGAACAAGCTCACCCGGTTGAGGGTGAAGCCCCACGCCCAGGAAGCGAACAGCGTGGCCGCCAGCGTCAGCGTCACCGCCGCGCCGACGATCACCGCTTCGCGCTTGCCCAGCGCGAAGAACACCAGCAACACCACCGCCGAGGTCGCAAAGACCAGCTTGCCGATCAGCTTGTCGGCCTTTTCGGTGGCCGTCGCGCCGTAGTTGCGGGTCACGGCCACCTCGACGCCGTCCGGCACGATGCTGCCCTTCAGGGCTTCCATGCGCCGGATCACCCCGTCGGCCACATCGGCAGCGTTCTCGCCGGGCTTCTTGGAAATCGACAGGGTAACGGCCGGGAAGCGCTCGTTGCCGGCCTCCGCCGCCCCCGGAGCAGCCTTGCCGAGACCATGCCAGACGTAGCGGGACGGCTGGTCCGGCCCATCCACCACGCTGGCTACGTCGGCCATGTACACCGGCTTGCCGGCCGACACCCCCACCACCAGGCGCCGCACATCATCGGCACTGGCCAGGTAGGTGCCGGTCTGCACCAGCACCTCCCGGTTGCCGCTGGCCAGCGTGCCGCTCGGCTGGGACGCATTGGCGAGCAGCAGCGCGCCCTTCAAATCCTGCGGCGTGACGCCGAAACCGTTCATCCGCCCGGCGTCCATCAGTACCCGCACCACATGCCCCGGGCCACCGATGGTGCTCACGTCCCGCGTGCCCTTGACCCGCTTGAGCTCCAGTTCGACGGCCCGCCCCACTTGCTGCAGTTCGAAGGCCGAACGGGCCGGGTCGCGGGTCCACAAGGTCAGCGCAACAACGGGCACATCGTCGATGCCCTTCGGCTTGATGATCGGCTCGCCGACACCCAACTGTGGCGAGATCCAGTCCCGGTGGCTGTGGATGGTGTCGTACAAGCGCAGGATGGCGTCCTGGTTGGGCACCCCCACTTTGAACTGTACGGTGATCACTGCCATGCCGGGACGCGACACCGAATACACGTGATCCATGCCGGTGATGCGCGACAGCACCTGCTCAGCCGGTCGGGCCACCAGCGCCTCCACGTCCTTCGCCGAGGCGCCCGGAAAGGCCACCATCACGTCGGCCATGGTCACGTCAATCTGCGGCTCTTCTTCCTTGGGTGTGATGATCGTGGCGAACACACCAAGGAGCATCAGCACCAGGGCCAGCAGGGGGGTGAGCGCGTTACGCTGGAACAGCGCCGCGATGCGTCCGGAGATTCCCATGGCTCAGTGCGCCCGGCGAACGAGACCGGCACGCACCGGATCGAGGGCCACCGTTTCGCCGCCGGTCAGCCCGGCCAGCACCTCGACCGAGCCGTCTTCAAGCACGCTGCCGACGCGCAGCTGGCGCAGGCTGAAGCCGCCCTTGCCGTCAGCCACATACACGCCGGTCAACTCGCCGCGGCGCAGGATTGCCGCCGCCGGCACCGCCAGCCGCGGCGCCTCGCCGAGCAGAAAATGGACCCGCGCCGCCATGCCCGGCACCACACCGCCAGCGTCGGCCGGCAGATTCACGCGTACCCGTGCCGTGTGGGTACGCGGATCGGCGGAGGGCAGCACGGTAACCGACGCCGCATCCAGCCAGCGTCCGGTTTCGGGGAATTCCACCTTCGCCTTCAGCCCGCCCTTGCCCAGTTCGGCAAGCTGCGACTGGGGCACGTCGGCCACCGCGCGCAGGGCGCCGGGCTCGTAGACGATCATCAGCGCCCGGCCGGGCTGGGCCATCTCGCCAACTTCGGTGAGGCGCTGGGCGACGATGCCGGTGAGCGGCGAGGTGACGCTGGCGAAACCGCGCGACACATCCGCCTGGGCGCGGCCGGCCTCGGCGGCCTTGTGCTGGGCCGTGGCGGCGTCGAAAGTGGCCTGGGCCTGATCAAGAGCCGAACCACTGACAAAGTTGCGCGCCTTCAGGCTGCGTGTGCGCTCCAGTGCGTTACGGGCATCCACCAGGCGGGCCTGGGCGGCGGCCACATTGGCACTGGCGGCGGCCACCCCCTGGTCCGCCTCGCGGGTATCGATGCGCATCAGGATGTCGCCCTGGCGCACCCGGGCGCCGGCGTCCACCCGCGTTTCCAGCACACGCCCCTGCACCTGGGCAGACACGGTGGCCTGACGCACCGCTTCTATCGTGGCTTCACTGGCGTAGGTCCGGGCGCGGGCCTGCAGCTTGAGCTGCACAGTCGGCACCGCCGTCTCGGCGGCAAGCGCGGGGACAGCGGGAAGGAGAGCGACCACCACGAGAAGGGCCGCAGGCAGGGCATGATGAAATCGGAGCATAATATAAGAATACTCTTATATTATGCTCCGTCAAGACAGATTCAGCCCTTGCGGCGCACCACGCCTTCCACGCAACGTCCGCCGTCAAGAAAGACCAGATCCGGAAACGCCAGCATCCGGGCGATGGCGATACCCCGTCCATGAGGCTCAACCGAACGGGTGGGATTGAGGTTCAGGTAGGGTGCGGGATCGAAGCCCTGCCCCTGATCGCGGATCAGGAAACGGATCTCCCGCGGACGGCACTCCACCCGCAACAACGCAAAGCCGGCGGCATGCTCGGGCGACCCGAGCAGGCGCTCCACCTCGTTGCGCCAGGCTCCCGCGGCCATCAACGCACACTTGCGGTCAAAACCCAGACCAAGATTGCCGTGCTCGATGGCATTGATCATCAGCTCGGACAGGGCGATCTGCACCGACGCGGGATCGGGACACAAACCCGCCACCAACTGGGACAAGCCCGCCACATCCTCAAGGGTTCGAAACGGAAAATACCCACCCCACTGGGGCGCAGCCTCGCCTCCCGGCAAGCCCAGCGCAGCAAGCACCGTGCGGGGCTCGACCGGTTTGACCAGGAAACCCGACGCCCCGCTACGCAGGGACGTCTCGATCATCGGCAGGTCTTCCGCCTCCACCAGCATCGTCACTGGCACCCCGGTAGCCCTGAGCTGCGGCAGCAAATCGAAACCGGCGGCGTGGGAACAGGCATCGAGAATCACCCGCTCGACGCCCAGTTTTCCGGCAGCCAGCCGGGAGGCGGCCTCCGCGCTGGACAGACGCTGACAGGCATAGCCGGCAGGCGCCAGCCAGCCCTCGAGCACGGCCGTCATTTGCGGATCGTCTCCCACCAGCCAGACCCGGCTAGCCGTCGAACGCACGAAACCTCCCTGACCCGGATGCAGCATGAACGCCTCAAACGCCGGCCGAATAGGCCGCCATCGCCCGCACCACACCCTCATCTTCACCCACTGCGAGGGCCAGCTCGATATGGCACTCCGGATGCTTGGTCCGGACAGCCTCCATCAGTACTGGCACGTCCCGCTTCAGATGCCCGCCCTGGGCAAGAAACAGCGGAACCACACGCACATCGGTCGCCCCCGACGCCGCCGCCGCTTCAACGGCGTCAACCAGGGTCGGCTCCATGAATTCCAGGAAAGCCAGAATGACCGTTGCCGCCGGCCGCAACTGCTGCACCTCCGCCGCAATCCGGCGTGCCGGCAAAGCCCATTCCGGATCCCGTGCCCCGTGGGCGAACAGTACGATTGCTTGCTGCGTCATTCCAAACTCCCGATCTGGCTGAATTTTTACAAGATGTTAATCCTCCGGGACAGCCAGCCATGTTCAAATCCGTGCCCGCCCCAAAGCTTCCCGTAACCATGTGTGACATTGTCCCTCTTCGGGCGAATTTAGTTCATCCGAGCGTGTATTCATTCCTTTTCCTCACCCTCGCCACCCCCATCGCCCACGCCCAACTGCGCCCCGAGTCGGTACCCGGCGGAGTGGCCGAAATCGCCGTCGCCGCGGCAGGCGCACCCCGCCCGGAAGTTCGCTATGGCGGCAAACCGGTGCTGCTCCAGCAGCGCAAGAACGGCTGGTACGCACTGGTCGGCCTGCCCCTCGACACGCCGGTCGGCGAACAGCAACTCGACATCGGCCCCGACGGCCACCGCCAGCCCCTGCCCTTCCCGGTCTCCGCCAAGGCTTACCCGATCCAGAAGCTGAGCATCAAGAACCCGAAGATGGTCAATCCGGACGAGCAGGATCTGACCCGCATCAACGCCGAGCGCGAACGCCAGATCGCCATCCGCAGCCTGTTTCGCGACGTGCCGGTGGCGCGCACCGACCTCAGCCTGCCAGCCAGCGGACGCCTGTCGAGCCGCTTCGGCCTGCGCCGGGTCTTCAACGGCGAGCCGCGTGCGCCCCACACCGGCCTCGACGTGGCCGTGCCCGCCGGCACGCCGATCCGCGCCCCGGCCGACGGGGTGGTCAGCGAAGTGGGCGACTTCTACTTCAACGGGAAAACGGTGTTCGTGGACCACGGCCAGGGCTTTGTCAGCATGGTCTGCCACCTCAGCCAGGCCAGCGTCGAAGTCGGCCAGCCGGTGCGCCGCGGCGAAGCCCTCGGCCAGTCCGGCAGCAGCGGCCGGGCTACCGGGCCGCACCTGCACTGGAGCGTCTATCTGAACGGTGCGGCGGTGGACCCGGCCCTGTTCATTGGGCCTCAGCCGGCGCCGTCGTCAGCCCGTTGATCACCCGTGCGGCGGCAAACATGCCGATACAGGCGGTAACCGTCACCACCGAACCGAAGCCGGTGCAATTGAGGCCGGCCGGGGCGCTGGCCGGCATGTCGCAGGCGGCCTCTGCCACCGGGTAGTGCAGCGGCTCGGCCGAGTACACCGCCTCGATGCCGAACTTTCTCCGCACATCGCGGGGAAAGCCATGGTTCTGGCGCAGTTGCCGACGCACCTTGGCCAAGAGCGGGTCCTGCTCGGTACGCGACAGGTCGGCGACACGGATCTGCGTCGGATCGAGCTGCCCGCCGGCGGCACCGCAGGTCACCAGCGGCAAGCCCGTGTCGCGGCAAAACATCACCATCGCCATCTTCACGCGCACCGCGTCAATGGCGTCGATCACGTAATCGAAGCCGGCACCGAGGAGTTCGGCGGCGTTGTCGATGGTCACGAAATCATCGACCACCGTCACCACGCAGGCCGGGTTGATCCCGGCGATGCGCTCGCGCATGGCCTCGACCTTAGCCTGGCCGAGCGTCGCATCGCAGGCGTGAATCTGGCGGTTGATGTTCGACTCGGCCACATGATCGAGGTCGATCAGGGTCAGATGCCCCACCCCGCTGCGCGCCAGCGCCTCGGCCGCCCACGAGCCCACGCCGCCGATGCCGACCACCGCTACATGGGCGGCGCGGATCCGCGCCGCACCGGCCACGCCGTACAGGCGCTCCAGGCCACCAAAGCGTCGCTGCAGGTCG